>OHAG01000623.1_pt1 | contig 27363 bp, 23 predicted proteins | sample 1577081 | NCBI WGS metagenome assembly OHAG01 (sample SAMEA3541513, study PRJEB24748) | human gut metagenome | biome: human gut; feature: human-associated habitat; material: faeces | place: China | collected 2012
CTAACACCACTTGTTGCTTTTTTAAATAATGTATTAAGTTATCAAGAAAAAAGAAAAATCATGAAAGAATATGGATTTAATGTAATAGATAAGGAGATAGAAAAGATGTGTAACTTAGGAGAAATGATTGAAAAAGAAGCAATTCAAAAAACGAAACAAAGTGAAAGAAAAAAAAGAAATATCATGGTAGTAAAAAATCTTATTCATAATTTAAATACTACTTTTTCTAACGCAGTAGAATTACTTGGATTACCTCAACAGGAAATTGATGAGATTAAAAAATATTTTCAATCATAAAGAAAATGTATCAACTTAAATCTATAAGTTGATACATTTTTATTGATAATTTAATACAAATAATTCTTCATTATTTTTTATAACATTTAAATCATAATCATAAACTTCTTTTAAAGTCTTTTGATTAATCACTTCATGAGGTTTTCCTTGAAACATCAGTTGTCCATTTTTCATTGCTATAATTTCATCACTATAATGAATTGCTTGATTAATATCATGATGTACCATAATAATAGTGATTTGATATTCTTTGTTTATTTTTCTTAATAAATTAAGTGTCTCTATTTGAGCTTTAACATCTAAATATGTTGTTGGTTCATCTAATAAAAGTATAGGTGTTTTTTGTGCTAAAGCTAAAGCTATCCAGACACGTTGTTGTTGTCCTCCTGATAAGCTATTTAACATTTTATTTTGATGTTCTTTAAGATTTGTGACTTCTATTGCCCAATCTATTATTTGCTTATCTTCTTTTGAAAGAGATTGATGATAATTAAGATAAGGTAATCTTCCATAACCTATGATTGTTCTAATATTTAAATCCCCATATACTTGATTCTTTTGATGTACAACAGCTACTTTTCTAGCAAATTCTTTAATTTTATAATCCCATATATTTTTATTATCTAATTCAATTGATCCTTGTTGTATTTTATAAATACGACTTAATAACATTAAAAGTGTTGATTTACCACTTCCATTAGGTCCAATAATGGTTGTTATTTTTTGATCTTTAAACTGTATATTTATGTCTTTCATATAAGATTGATGATTATAACTAAAAGATAAATGATTAACTTTCATATAAACTCCTTTTTAACAATAAAATAAATATTGGACCACCTATAATTGACATAATAATTCCTGCACTTATTTCATAAGGAGCCATCAATGTTCTACCTATTGTATCAGCAACTAATACAATAATAGCTCCACATAAGGCAGTTGTTGGAATAAGATATTTATGTTGATTACCTACACATAAACGTGCTAAATGTGGCACAAGTAAACCTACAAAGCTTAATATTCCAGCAATAGCAACAGATATACTGCATAATAAAACAGCTAATAAAGATAAAATAAAACGATATGTATTTACATTGATTCCTAATGATAATAATGTACGATCTTCTAATCCTAATAAATCACATGCTTGTGTTAAAAAAAGTAAGATTATTAAAATTGGCACAATATAAATCATTAAAAGAAATACATCATTCCATGAATATAAAGTAATTGTTCCTGCTGAAGATGAAATAGAAGCTGACATACTTTCTATAAGAGAAACAATGGCATTCATAGTATAATGAATTGCTACACCAACAAGAATAATTCTTGTTGTATTTAAACCTGATTTCCAAGATAAACTATAAATAATAATAAATGTTACTAAGCCTCCTAGACATGTAATCATTGGTTTAAATACATATAAATCAGGTAAAAAAATACCAACTAAAAGACTCACAATATTTGCCCCTGCACTTATTCCTATTAATCCAGGATCTGCTAAAGGATTTTTAAGAACAACTTGAAATAATAATCCAGATAAAGCTAATGCACACCCTACAAGCATTGTTACAATAACTCTAGGAAAACGTATTTGATAAATACTTGCTACATCTTTGTTATATTCTATAAATAAACCTTTCATTAGTTGTATAAAAGATACTTTAATTGATCCTATATTAATTGCTAGAAAAAAGCATATTCCTAAAATAATCATTAAACCTAATATAAATAATAATGGATTCTTTTTAATGATTTTCATATAAAATTCCTTCTAAATCTTCTAATCCCTTTTGATAATTAAAATTAGCACTCATTCCAAAATACTCATGATTTAAATCAAATACTTTATTATTTTTAACAGCATCAAATTGTTGCCATGTTTCATTATTAGAAAACTCTTCTTGAAAATAAGCCATTACTTTTTCAGGCATTGCATGACTTGTTCTTAAAATAAGATCAGGATTTTGTTTTAACATATCTTCTACACTTACATTAACAAAATCTTCCCCATTTCCATCTCCATAAATATTCGTACCACCTGCTAATTTTACTAAATCTCCAACATAACTAGATTCAGTTGCTACAACATAACTTCCTCCTGGAAGGCCCATTAAAATAAGTACACGTGGGCTCACATTATTTTGATATTTTTCTCTAAAAGAAATCATATAATTTGTATAATCATCAATTAATTTTTGTGCTTTTTTTTCTTTATTGAAGAATTTTCCTAATTCTTCAATACTCTTATACATTCCTGATAAACTTTTTAAATTTAAAAAACTTGAACTTATTTTTATTTTTTCATATTTACTTGCTAAATCACCTTCTAATGAATTAGGACTTAAAATAAGATCTGGTTTTAATGTAGAAAGTTTTTCCATATCTGGTGACATTGCATTCCCTAATTGAGTTGCCTTTTTATATTTCTTAGGAACTGAATAACTATCACTTTGAGGAATACCAACAACCTGTTTTGCTGGTACATCTAATTGGTCTAATATTTCAGTTACAGAAACAGATGTAGCAGCAATTGTTACTTCTTCATTTGTTTGGACTTCTTGATTTTGATTAACACATCCGGTTAATAAAGAAATTAAACAAATAAAAATAAAACTATTTTTTAATTTTTTTAACATAAACTACACCTCCTACAACGATCACTCCTAAGACTCCAATAATCCATAAAGAATAATGAGAACTTGCTTTTTGTTCCTTTTGATTTTTCTTTTTTATATTTTTGGTAGTTAATTTTAATTTTGTATCTACTTTTCCTTTTGAATTAATTAAATGATTACTTAACCCTGTCGCATTTTCCATTAATGATTCTTTTGTAATTGTCCCTACTGTAGCTTGTGACGCTTCTGTATTTTCAACAGCTTTTGGCGTTGTTTCCTCTTGTGCTTTTGGTGTTGATGATTGAGTTGTTGTACTTGATTGATTTTCTGTTGATGCTGTTGGTGCTTGGCTTTGTGGAATCATTTGGCTGTTATAAACACCTGTTCCAGATATTGCCGAGGAAATATTTGGTTTAATAAAAAACTGAACATCTCTCCCCATAGGACTTACATACATAATAGGACTAATATAAATATCTAATGAACTTACTTGTATTCTATAATGATTAACTGTATCTCCATTTGCACTACTACTTCCTGTTTTAGTTGCTGATACAGAAGACATAGCACCACTTGATGTCATGACTTTAAAACGCACATTACTAACATTAGAAGCTAATCCAAGTCCTACAGTGATATAATATTTTCCTCCTGTTTGTTCAAGTAATAATTGTCCTTCAACAATATTACCTACCATACTATCACCTAAAGCAATATTTTCTCCACCATCTTCTGTTTTACCTGTAAGAGGATTAACATAACTTGTTGAACGACTTATTAAATAAGCACCATCATTTAAAGCATTTACTGGCGATAAAAATAACAACATCATCAAAGCAATAATATTTATCTGTAATATTCTTTTCATAATTCCTCCATAGAAATAATGAGGCATATTTTATGCCTCATATTTTTTTTGTAAAACAACAAACATAAACAATGAAATCATACCTAATACACTCATCATTGTGATAGGGGCTTGATCTCCTGTTTTTACTGCTTGACTTTCTTGTTGACTATCTTTTGTAGTTTCTGTTTTATTTTCAGTAGCTGTATTACTTGCTTGATTTTGATTATTTTCTTTTGGATCTTCTTTTTTAGTATTTGTTTCTAATTCAGTTTTATCTGAAATATATGTTAATGTACTATAATCAACTTTAATTCTTGCTTCTAAATCCATATTACCCATCATAGCAACATGTGGATTCATCATAACATTGATATATTCATCTTCATGAGGTAATTCAAATGACCATAATGTTGGATTACCTTGTGTATCTTTTTCTATAATTGTAGCACTATGATTTTTATAATCTTCTTGAGCACTTCCAATATAGAATTCTTGTAAACTTGCTTTAATTGTTCCAAATGACATTTCTTTTGTAGAAATATACATTGTTGCTTTTCCATCTTTAACAATAATTTTAGCTTTAGAATCTAAAGCAGCAGCTGCCATAGATGCTTTATCACTTGTTGCATTCCATAATGCAACATCTACACTATATGTACCATCTTGATTAAATCTAGAAGGAATTACTTTTGTTAGATGATCTAAATCTAAAGATAATCTAGCAGTAGCGCCTCTATTACTTCCGCCATAATAGAATTTAACATTTGTAAGTTTTACATTTTGATCTAATTTAAATTGAACCTTTGTTGGATGTCCATTTTCTTCTTCAATAATTGTTGCTTCTTGATATGTTCCATCTTTTAATTGATATTCCATTTTATCAACTGAAGCTGTTTGACCATATATTGTCATTTCTTTTAATTTTAATGTAACAGTCACTTCATGATTGTTAACATTTATTTGTGCTGATTCAATTGCCTTAGCTGCCATTGATTGACCATCACTATTTTCTTTTAAAACATCAACTGGAACATTATATGTACCATCTTCTAAAACATATTCTTTTTGTAATTGTTGAACATTATCTAAATCTAATGTTAATGTTACATTTGTAGGATAATCTTTTCCTCCACCTAAAAAAGTATTCATAAAATCAACTGTAATAGATAATACTGTTGAATTATTTTCATCTAATTGAGGTAAATCAAATAAAATCTTTTCAGGAACTTCTACATCTACTGTTTGTCCATTCATTCCTTGTGTAGACTTTTCAACTTTTGTTGAAAGTGTTGTACCATTAGCAATTGTTAGAACATTTGCATAATATTCTTTTCCTAAATTAATAATCATATTTTGTAAAGTAGCAGTTGCTTGCATTTTTCCATCTTCATTTACTGTTACTTCTAATGAATCTCCAAATGCTTTTGCAAAAGCTGTTTGTACTGCTGGAATTGGTGCAGCACTTGTTAAACTCTTGATTGGAACTTGATATGTTCCTGCTTTTGATAAATCATTATTTAATGCATGTACTGAATTAAATGATGTAAGTTGTAAACATAATGCCATCATTAGGGCTAATGTTATTTTTAATAATTTTTTCATGTTGACCTCCCTTTTGTGAGTTAGCTTAAACTAACTAAAGAGAGTTTAGCATTTTTTTTCCATTTTTCAATATTTTATTTTGTTTCAGGTGTGTAACATAAAAGATACTATTTTATGATTATTTGTTGATATAACTACACTTTTATAGATGTTTTACATGTGAAACAAAAAAGCCTTCCATCAAAGGAAGACTTTTATTTTTTATATTATTTTTCGAAATCAAATTCTTGGAAAACATCACTTACTGGTAAATTATTTTCAATACTTTCAATTGTTTTAGCAAGTAATGAAGCTACTGAAACAACTTTTAATTTATCGAATTTCTTTTCTTCAGGTAAGATAATTGTATCAGTTACAACTACTTCTTTAGCTGAACAGTTTTTCAATCTTTCAACAGCTGGTCCTGAGAATACTGGGTGTGTACATGCAACAAATACATTTTTAGCACCTTTTTCAAGTAACATATCAATACCTGCTACAATAGTTCCACCTGTATCGATCATATCATCAATCATGATACAGTTTTTACCTTCAACATCACCTAATACACCCATGATTTCAGCAACGTTAGGTTTTGGTCTTCTTTTATCAATGATAGCTACTGGACAATCTAAAGCAACTGCCATTTTACGAGCACGAGTAGCTCCACCATGATCTGGTGAAACAACACAGATATCATCTAAGTTTTTATTTTTGAAATAATTACAGATTAATGGTAATGCTTGCATATCATCTACAGGAATATTGAAGAATCCTTGAATTTGTGCAGCATGTAAATCAATTGTTACAACACGATTAACACCAGCAGTTGTTAATAAATCAGCAACTAATTTAGATGTAATTGGTTGTCTAGGTTTTGCTTTTCTATCTTGTCTAGCATATCCAAAGTATGGCATGATAGCTGTAATTTCTCCAGCTGATGCTCTTTTTAAGGCATCTGCTAAAACTAAGATTTCCATTAAGTTTTCAGTAACAGGATTAGATGTTGATTGGACAATGAAAACATCTTTTCCACGAACTGATTCATCAATTTCAACTAAGATTTCTCCATCAGCGAAATGGTGAACTTTTGATTTTCCCATTTCACAACCTAAATTATCACAAATATCTTGTGCTAATTCTACTGATGATGATAAAGCAAATACTGTAATTTTGTTTTTCATTTTTTCTTTTACCCCTATTTTCCTATTTTATTTCTTTTTTCTTCTAATACTTTACTATAACCTTCTTTGTTCACTTGTCTACTTCTAGCAATTGCAAAAGCATCTTCATGAACTTCATCTGTAATTGTTGATCCAGCAGCAATAAATGCATTTTTACCAACAGTTACAGGAGCAACTAAATTAGAATTGCAGCCAACGAAAACGTTGTCTTCAATTACTGTTTGGAATTTATTTTTTCCATCATAGTTGCTAGTAATAGTACCGCAGCCAATATTTACGTTTTCACCAACTGTCGCATCTCCAATATAGCTTAAGTGCGCAGCTTTACTTCCTTTACCAAAAGTTGCTTTTTTCATTTCCACAAAGTTACCCATGTGGACATTTTCTAAGATATGACAATGATTTCTAAGTCTTGCATATGGTCCGATATCAACACCGTTTTCAATAATCGAATCAGCAATAACAGAGAATTTAATTTCTACGTTATCTTTGATTTCTACATTATCAAATTCACAATAAGGTCCAATATGACATCCATTACCAATCACTGTTTTTCCTTTAATAATACATCCTGGTTCAATTGTTGTATCATGACCAATCACTACATCTCTACCAATATAAGTATTTGTCATATCTACAATATTTACACCATCTAATAGATGTTTTTTGTTAATACGATATTGTAATTGTTTTGTTGCTTCTTGTAATTCAAACTTATCATTAATTCCACCAACTTCTGATAAGTCATCAATTTTATAACCACCAACATTTAAGTTTTGATGATTCATAATTTCAATTACATCTGTAATATAGTATTCATTTTGAGCATTGTTATTTGTTACTGATTCTAATGCTTTAAATAAAGCAGCATTATCAAAGCAATATTCTCCAACATTCATTTCAGAAATATTTCTTTGTTCATCTGTACAATCTTTATACTCAACAATACCTTTAACTTGATCATTTTCTCTAATAATACGACCAAATTTCTTATTTAAGTCACAATCACATGTCATGACTGTTCCTTTCATTTGATGTTCATTATGATATTGAATTAACCCTTGTAATGTTTCTTTAGTAATTAATGGTGCATCACCATTTAAAACAATAGTTGTTCCTTCTTTATCTCCTAAAACATCTTTTGCTTGCATCAATGCATGTCCAGTTCCTAATTGTTCTTTTTGCATTACGAACTCAACACCATCAACAAGTTTCATGACTTCTTCAGCTTTATGTCCAACAATAACATAAATACCATCAACACCTAAACCTTTTAATTCATCAACGATATGACAAACCATAGGTTTATATAAAACTTCATGTACTACTTTAGGCTTGTCGGATTTCATTCTTGTACCTTTTCCGGCAGCCATTACTACTGCGTAAGTTTTCATCGTCACACCCCTCTACGACGTCATTCTAACAAAATATAACTCATAATTAAAGATGAATAAGACAATTTATTGCAAATTCCTACATCTTTTCAAAAAAAGAAAATCTTATCACAGATTTTCTTCCTTGTTTAAAATTTTCGATTTTCTAACAAAAAAATAACGTTTTCTAAAGAATTCATATCCTTTATTCATAATTTCTTGATTTCTAGTAATACCAAATACACATGAACCACTTCCTGACATTAAAGCTCCATCAAAACCTAACTTCATCATTTCTTTTTTGATTTCTTTAATTTGTGGCACCATTTTAATAGAAGGAAGTTCTAATGTATTTTGTAGATTATCAATAACTGCTTGATAATCATTCATTTCAATTCCTTTTTTCATCTTTCTGCAATCTTGATGTTTTACCTTAGATAAATCTAATGAAGTAAATGCTTTTTGAGTTGAAACACCTTTTTTAGGTTTTACAAGTAATAAATAAGCTTCAAAAGGTTCATCAATAAATTGTAATTTTTCACCAACACCTTCAACAAAAGCTGTTTTTTCATAAATACAAAATGGAATATCTGCTCCTACTTCTTTTCCTAAAGCAGCCATTTCTTCATAAGATAAATTTAAATGAAATAATTTATTCATAGCTTTAATAACTGCTGCTCCATCAGCACTTCCACCAGCTAATCCTGCTTGCGTTGGAATATGCTTATAGACAAAGATCTTAACACCTTTTTTTAATCCGTATCTTTCTTGCATCAATTGTGCAACTTTATACATAATATTTCTTTGATCGGTAGGAACGATCTTACTATTTGACTCAATTTCAATTCCTTCATCAATGACATTAATATAAATGAGATCATGTAAAGTAATAGGTGCCATGATCATTTCTAAATCATGATATCCATCTTCTCTTTTTCTTACAACATCTAACGCTAAATTTACTTTTGCATATGCTCTTACTTTCATTTTTCATTACCTCGGATACAAATTTCTGGCAACCCCTCTTGTATCAATTCCACCAACACCTAATTGTTTAAAAGAGGTTTTCTCTATAACTTTTTCTAAATCAACATACTCTTTAATATTTGTACTTGCGATTTGAGTTGTGATAATAACAGGATCTAACGCATGAATATTTTTTCTTGAAGGACTTGATGCAAAGTTAGCACCACTCGCTACTAGAAGTTCATAGTATGACTGACACGCTCCTGCAAAGATTACTAATGCATCTTTGTCGGGTTGATATTCTCTAGCCTTTTTGATTGCTTCTACAAAATCTAAACTGTGCAAATAATCTTGACTATTTCTTTTATGTCCATTTTTTTTCAAGGCATCATGTCCTGTAATGACTAAAAGATGTGGATTATGTTTTTTTAATAGGTTGGTTATTTTACTAGCAAACTCTTCTTCTTTAAAATAATAACCATATGCTCTAATACCATATTCTTGATATTTTTTCATACACATCTTTAAATAAGAAGGATCTCCATCTAAATGTAAAACACTTCCCTTTAAACATTTTTCTTGTGGTAAATGCACATCTTCTATTACTCTTTTCTCTTGAACAAGCTCTAAATCATCTATTTCACTATCCGCAATAAGACGATACTCTATTCCTCTTAAATAACAAATATTTTCTTGTATATCAATGACTTCAAAAATAATATCTTGATGATATTTTTTTCTACTTACAATATCACCTATCTTCATTCTATCACCATTATATAGTATGTTTATATAATGATTTTGTGATAGCCTGATAATCTTCTAATGTAAGTTGTTCACATCTTAATTTTTGATCTATTTGATTTTCATTTAAAACATCTAATGCATTTTGATATTCTTGTTTTAAATTATTATAAATCGTTTTTCTTCTTTGTTTAAAAGCACTATTTAATACTTTATATAAATCTAAATTAGCTTCCTTATTAATTGTAATCTTTAAAATAGCACTATCAATATGAGGTGCAGGAATAAAAACATTTTGACTTACTGTAAACATATATTCAATTTTACCCATATCTTCAATCATATACATCAGTGGACTTTTATAATCGCTTGTATATTTTAAAGCCACTTCTTTTTGTACCATCACGACAATTTCATCAATAACTTTACTTTCAGTTAAAACCTTTTCAATAATTTGAGTTGTAATATAGTAAGGCAAATTGGCTACTAAAATAACTTTTTCATACTTATCCTTTAAAGTTATTAAATCCTCTAAATTTACTTTTAAAAAATCTTCAAAAACAATCTCAATATTTTCCTGATTTAAAAACTCTTCATAGACTCCTTTAAAACGTGTATCTATTTCATAGCTTCTTACATATCCTGCATAACGTGCTAATACTTGAGTTAAAGCACCAATTCCAGGTCCTACTTCAATCACTGCACATTTTTCATTAACACTTGAACAACGAACGATTTTTTCTACGACATGAGGATCAATTAAAAAGTTTTGCCCATATTTCTTTTTAGGATATAAATCATATTTATCTAATATATATTGAGTTGTACTTTTAGTCGCTATATCCTTCATTCTCTAACTCCTTCTCTATCATTTCCCTGGAAATACCCACCATATTTAATCTTTTAAACAAAGTTTTTGCATTGCCATATCCTAAATGAAATAAATCATAAACCTTTAATCTTTTCTTTTTATCTCCAATAATATCTAATTCTAAAAACTCTTTCCAAGAAATACTTTCTTCTTGATTTGAAAATGTAACAACATTTTCAATTGCTTTCTTTACAGCTTCTTTATTTGCTTCAGCAATACCTAGTTTCTTTTTACCAATTGCATCTTTTCTATCAACAAAAGCATGTTTACAATTTTGTACATATTTCTCCACTTGGTTTCTAATCCTTAAACCTGGATAATCTGGATCTGTTAAAACAATAACACCTCTTGTCTTACTAGCCTCTTTAATAAGCTCTAATGTTTTATCATCTAATCCTAGTCCATGTGTTTCAATAGTATCTACATCATATAATTCTTTTAATAATTGGCTATCTGTTTTTCCTTCAACAACAACAATTTCATTAATTCTTTTCATAACTTTACCATTTTAAATAAATCGTCTTCAATTGATCATTCGTGATATATTGAATATGATCTACCCCTTCTATTAAACGATAGGCATCTCCTTTTTTTGTTAATCTTTCTTTAGCATCATTATATACTTCATTTGAAAATTGAAAATAACATTCTCTTTTATTTTTATTTATTTTAGCTTTTAAAGTATTTAATTGATATAAATCAAAATACAACCCTTCTTCTTTAAAATAAGTATGTTTATCATTTTTAGTTATTTTATAATGATCATCTAAATCATACATTTGTTTCATTGTTTGACTATCAAACATCAAATAATTATTATTGATGATTTCCTCATCATCTAATACTAAATCACCCCAGGTTGCATCTATATAATAATAATCATTGTCATATTTTATCATATTTATTGCATGTTTGTCTTTTCTTCCTTTTATTGTTTTCCCTGTTAAATATGTTGCTTTAAAATGCAATTGATTGAGTAGATACTGCATTGTTTTTGCATAACCACTACAAACTGATTGATGATTAATAAGAACACTGATTATTTCTTGGTTATATTTTGCTTGTTCATTATACTTACAATGAGTAATAACATCATCATAAATATATTTTATTTTTTGATAGGATTTTAAATCTTGTGTATCCTCTTTTAGTTGTTTGACAATTTTCTTTATCCTTTTTTGATCTTTAAGAATTTCTTTTTCTTTCATACTATATTCAAAATTAAAAAGACCTTTTGTATTAAGAGACCATTCCTTAATATAAAATAACTCTGGATGATCCTTTAAAACTGCATTAACAATTTTACTTACTTTATCTATCTGTTTTTCTTTAATATAAATATTTTGTTTTCTTGTATAAGCAATATTATAAATTATTTGATAGAGTTGTTTTTGTTTTTTATTTAAAAGCTGGTAATGATATTTAAAACAGTGATCTTGTTTAAATTTATTTTCTATACTTTGGTAAGATTGTGGAAAACATCCACATAATAAAAATAATACAAGTAGACTAATCAGTTTTTTCATTTTAAAAAAAATAATCTAGCGAATGCTAGATTACTCTTCCCTCAATTTATATTCAAAATAACTCTTACCAAAATAAACTACACTACCTGCCAAGAGCATCATTAATAATCCTAAGCACATAATAAACATCCCCTTCTTACTCATATCATACTCTTTTATACTATTTTATGCAAATTATTTAGATTTTATATCCTTTTTTTACTTCTTTTTTTCTACAATCTTTTTAAAACTATTATTATAAAATATTATTAGTAAAATAAATATTTTTAAACTTGTTCAATGATTTAAAAGAGGTTAAAATTATAATAAGTAGGTGATATGATGAATGCCGATAGATTATTTATGCTTGTTGATACATGTGCCAATATTGATGAAGTAAAACACGAATTTCCAAATTTAGATTTTTTAACTTATTTTTATGCTTTATTAGGATATTACTGTATTCCTACAATCAAGTTATATAATGAAACAAAAATTGATGAAAACACTTTGAATGGTATTCTTAATGGAAAAATTCAACCTCAAAGAGATGATCTTATTCAAATGAGTTTAGTTTTAAATATTGATTTAAAGAAAACAAACTTTATGCTTTCTCTTGCTGAATGTGAAACATTATCCTATAAAGAAAGTAGAGATAGTTTAATCATTTGTGCTATTAAAAATCATTATTCAATTAATAAAACAAATATGATGTTATCAACCTGCAATCTTATCAAAATATAAATAGTGGTTCAAAAATGAACCACTATTTTTCTATTTATTTAAGTTTTTAAATGCTGTCGATAACATTAATTTAATACGATTTAATTGGTTAACTTCACTTGCTCCTGGATCATAATCTACAGCAACAATATTACTTTGAGGATATTTCTTTCTTAAAGCTTTGATTGCTCCTTTACCAGTAACATGGTTAGGTAAACATCCAAATGGTTGCATACATACAATATTTGGTGCTCCACTTTCAATAAGTTCAATCATTTCACCAGTTAAGAACCAACCTTCACCTGTTTGGTTACCAATTGAAACAACTTCTTTGGCTTTATCAGCAAGCTGTTCAATAGAAGCTGGTGGAGCAAAACGTTTTGATTTTTCTAAAGCTTTGATCATATCTTTTCTTAAGAAATCAACGGCTTTAACTGCGAATTCACATAGCTTAGCAGCTTTAGCTGTCGCATTAAAATGTTCTCTTTCAAATGTTGTTGAATAGAAACAATATTGGAAGAAATCAATTAAATCAGGCATAACTGCTTCTCCACCTTCTCTTTCAATAATATCAACAATTTGATTATTAGCAGTTGGATGGAATTTAACAAGGATTTCTCCTACTAAACCAACTCTTGGTTTTTTAATATCTAATAATGGTAATTCATCAAAATCTTTTACGATTTGATAAACATTTTTCTTAAATTCTTTCATGCTACCAGTTTCGATATTCTTCATACATTTTTCTACCCATGATTGATAAAGTCTATTGGCACTTCCTTTTTCTTTTTCATATGGTCTTACACGATAAAGGACTCTCATGAATAAATCTCCATACATTGCACCGATAATAACTTTCTTAGCAAGTGGGTAGGTAATTTTAAATCCTGGGTTTGATTCAATACCTTGTAAGTTGGCACTGATAACTGGTACTTGTTCTAAACCAGCATCTTTTAAAGCTTTACGGATAAATCCGATATAGTTTGTCGCACGACATCCACCACCTGTTTGAGAAATGATCAAGGCTGTTTTGTTAACATCATATTCACCGCTTGTTAAAGCTTCCATCATTTGTCCAGCAACAAGGATACTTGGATAGCAGGCATCATTGTTGACATATTTTAATCCAGCTTCTGTAGCTCCTTTATCTACTGATGGTAAGACTTTTAAGTTATAACCACTTTCTTGCATTGCTTTTTCAACAAATTGGAAATGGATTGGTGACATTTGTGGACATAGAATCGTCCAACGATCATCTTTCATTTCTTTAGTGAATGGTACTTTCACTGGTTTATATTTTTTAGATAAATCAATTTCTTTATTTTCTTGTTTATCAATTGTTGCTTTTAAGGAACGGATACGGATACGAATAGCACCTAAGTTACTTCCTTCATCAATTTTAATAAGTGTATAAATCTTATTTCTCGCATTTAAGATTTCAGCTACTTGATCTGATGTTACAGCATCTAACCCACAACCAAATGATGTTAATTGAATTAATTGTAAATTAGGTTGTGATGAAACAAATGAAGCTGCATGATACATTCTTGAATGATATGTCCATTGATCCACAACACGTAATTCTTCTAATTCTTTATCTAAGTGACAAACACTGTCTTCTGTTAAAACAGCCATGCCTTCACCAGTAATTAAATCAGCCAATCCATGGTTGATTTCTGGATCGACATGATATGGTCTACCTGATAAAACAACACCTGTCATATTATTTTCTTTTAAGTACGCAAGGACTTTTTCTCCTTCTCCTTGGATATCTAATCGACATTGTTGTAATTCTTCATAAGCATGTTCAATCGCTGCTTTTAATTCTTTATCACTAATACCAAATGATTTAAATTCATCTTTTAAGTTTGTAAACATTGTTTTTCGGTTACTTAAATCCATGAATGGATTTCTAAAGATGATTTCATTTGTTTCTAAGTTATCTACGTTATTTCTAATAACTTCTGGATAAGAAGTTACGACTGGACAGTTGTAATGATTTCCTTGAGTAACATTTTCTTTTCTTTCATAAGCAACTGAAGGATAGAAAATATATTTAATTCCTTTTTCAATTAAGCTTTCAATATGTCCGTGTGATAATTTAGCTGGATAACATACACTTTCTGATGGAATAGATTCAATTCCTTTTTCATAGATTTTTTTACTTGAACGTGGTGATAAGACTACTCTGAATTTTAAATCAGTAAATAATGTATGCCAGAAAGGATAATTTTCATACATATTCAAGACACGAGGAATACCTACTGTTCCACGTTTTGCTTCTTTAGCCGTTAATGAACGATAATTGAAAACTCGACGATATTTATAATCATATAAGTTTGGTAATTGTTTTGATTTAGGAGGTAAGTTTGCTCCTCTTTCACATCTGTTTCCACTGATATGTTCACTACCATCATTAAATGAAGAAACTGTTAACATACAATGATTTGTACATTTTTGACAATAACGAATTGTACTTTCATAACCGAAAGCATCAACTTGTTCCTTATTAAGTAATGTTGTTCCTTGTCCTTGATATCTTTCTCTAGCAATTAAAGCAATACCAAAAGCACCCATTAATCCAGCGATATCTGGACGAATCGCTTTGATTCCTGTTTCTTGTTCAAAAGCTCTTAAAACAGATTCATTATAGAATGTTCCACCTTGTACTAATACTGATTTACCAATACTTTCAGGCGAACGTAATTTAATAACTTTATATAAAGCATTTTTAATAACAGAATAAGCAAGACCTGCAGAAATATCTTCAATCTTAGCTCCTTCTTTTTGTGCTTGTTTTACTTTAGAGTTCATAAATACAGTACAACGTGATCCTAAATCAATTGGTGCTGTTGATTGTAAAGCTAGATTAGCGAAATCAGCAACATTGTATCCTAATGATTTTGCGAATGTTTCAATAAATGATCCACATCCTGATGAACAAGCTTCATTTAATAAGATATCTTGAATAATACCATCTTCGATCTTGATAGCTTTCATATCTTGTCCACCGATGTCTAAGATAAATGAAACATCATCTTTAAAATATTTAGCGGCTGTAAAGTGAGAGATTGTTTCTACTTCACTGACATCCATTTTAAATGCAGATTTAATTAAAGCTTCACCATATCCAGTTGACCCAGCATGAACAAGTTCTACTCCTTTAGGTAAGATTTCATAGATTTCTTTTAAGATTTTACGTACGACTTCAATAGGATTTCCTTCATTAGATGAATAGAATGTGTATAATACAGAACCATCTTCATCAACTAGTACAGCTTTAGATGTTGTCGAACCAACATCTACACCTAAGAAAGCTTTTCCTTGATATGTATTTAAATCTCTTTTCTTTACTTTTGTACGGTAGTGTCTATTTCTAAATTCAATACGATCTTCTTCTGTTTCAAATAATGGTTTCAAAGTATCTGTTTCATCAGAAATACCATCTTTTAATGAATCTAAAATATTCACTAATTCATCTATACTTGTTTGTTTAATTTTATCTTCTCTAGCAAGTAAACAAGCTCCCATAGCAACGAATAATTGAGAGTTTTGAGGGAAAATAACATCTTCATCTTTTAAATTTAATGATTCAATAAAACGTGTACGTAATTGATCTAAGAAATAAAGAGGACCACCTAAGAAAGCAACTTTACCACGAATAGGTTTACCACAAGCAAGACCACTAATTGTTTGATTAACAACTGCTTGGAAAATAGAAATAGCAATATCTTCTCTTGCTGCACCTTCATTAATTAATGGTTGAATATCTGTTTTCGCAAATACACCACAACGAGAAGCAATTGGATAAATTGTTTCATAGTTTTTAGCTAGTTCATTTAATCCTGCAGCATCTGTTTGTAATAAAGAAGCCATTTGATCAATAAAAGCTCCTGTACCACCTGCACAAGTTCCGTTCATTCTTTGTTCAAGAGTTGATTCAAAATAAGTGATTTTTGCATCTTCTCCACCTAATTCGATAGCAACATCACATTCAGGAATATATGTTTCTACTGTCTTAGTACAAGCAATAACTTCTTGAACAAATTCTACATTTAAATGATTTGACAATGATAAACCACCTGAACCTGTCATAACTACTTTAACTGGTAAGTTTCCATAGTGTTCTTGAACTTCTTTAATTAGACTTTCTATTGCTGGTTTAACATCAGAATAGTGTCTTTGATATTTTGAATAGATACATTGATGTTCTTGATCTTCCACATATAATTTTACTGTTGTTGATCCTACATCAATTCCCATGTAATATAATTTATCCATTTTTTGACTCCTTTACTAAATTAAGTGTCATTTTAGAAATCGTATTTCTAAATTGTTTCACTTCTTTTTCATCAATTCCATCTAACATAATTTTTTCTAATTGAATAACATGATTATCAATCTTTTCTACTGTACTATATGCATGTTCAGTTGCTTTGATTTTTTTCATACGTTTATCATTTTCAACAGGTTCTTTTGTGATATATCCGTTCTTTTCTAAAGAATTTAAAAGACCTGTTGCAGTTGATCTTCTAATATTAAAATATTTTTCTATGTCTTTTTGATAAACTTCTTCATCATTTTCACATAAATAAATAAGAATTAACCCCTGCGGTCCTGATAACATACAATCAATACCATGAATATCATCTAAATAACGTCCCATATATTTAGATAAAACTCTTATCTCCATTCCTATTCGATGTTCCATAAATGTCTCCTTTTTTGTTCGGCTGCTAACATTATACGCTTTTGTCACACTATGTCAAATTATTTGAAATTTTATTATTTAAACAAAAAAATAGATATTTTCATATCTATTTAAATAAAGCACTTCCAATTCTAATCATTGTTGATCCATGTTTTAAAGCTTCATGATAATCATTAGACATTCCCATTGATAACTGATCCAATTGATACATTGGATAATCTTTTTGAAGTCTTTGTAAAAGCTCTTGTGTCATTTTAAAATACTTTTCAGTTTCACTACTTTCAATATGTGGTGCCATCATCATAAGTCCTCTTACTTTTACATGAGGATAATCTTTTAAACTATTAAATACTTCATCAATTTCTTCTACTTCAAAACCATGTTTACTTTCTTCTTTAGCAATATTTACTTGAATTAAAACAGGCATTTCTAAATCTCTTTTAGCGGCTTGTTTTTCAATTTCTTTTAATAAAGAATAACGATCTACTGCATGAATCAATGTCACCTTATCAATAATATATTTAACTTTATTTGGTTGTAGAGTTCCAATAAATTGAAACTCACCATTACCATGATAATTTTCATACTTTTCTAAAAAGGCTTGTACTCTGTTTTCACCAAAACAAGTAACTCCTAATTTTTCTAATTTTTCAATTTCTTTAACATCTACATATTTTGTAGCTGCAACTAATTTTGCTGGTTTTACTTCTTCTAATATCTTTTTAACTGCTTCTTCATTTACAATCATAAAACTCTTCCTTTCATGATAAATTCTTACTTTATTATAATTCAATCAAAAAGAAAAACAAGAACTTAGTCTTGTTTTAATCTTATTCTTTCTGATTCCTTTTTTAATACTTTCATTAAAATAGGTGCACATATTAAATAAAAACAAAAGTTTCCTACTGCATGAAAAGTATCAAATAACAATCCTGCCATATAATAAACAATATATAAAGAAGGACCACCTAACATTAATTGTTCTAGAGAAACAACTATACCAAAGACATATCCCATAAAAAAGGAAAAAATAGCCATAGGAAACAGTTTTGGTTCCTTATGTATCTTCTTTAAAAAATCTAATAAAACCTGTGTAATCAAACAAATCACAACCCATGCAAGAATTTGGAAAAAAGTCCATGTTCCCATTCCTAAAAATAAATTAGAAACTACTGTTGTAACAACACTTAACTTAACACCAAATCCTAAACCAAATAACATAACCGATATAATAATAATAGATGTTACAGGTTTAATATTGGGTAAGAATTGTAAATATATACGTGAAGCAATATTAACTGCCGCTAATATTCCTATTAAACTTATTTCTTTTACTTTATTTGAATGCATAATTTATTTCCTAATAGACATAATACCATTTTACATTATCGCCGTCTTTAAGCTTATAACTATATGCTCCATAATTAGGTGCTACATCATTCACACTATACATCCAACCTGATCTTCCACCATAATCAAATTCTTTTAAGCCACCAATTTCTCGAACATAAGTCGATGCTCCAAAACCTGACGTTGTAATACTAACCCCTTTTTGTGAAGCAATAGTCTTTAATGCATTATAGACATTTGTATCTTTTTCTAAATTTAATGTACCGCTGACTATTGTGCTATCAACTCCAATAACCTGTATATTTACTGTAATTTTATTATCATTTTGACTTTGAGAATTATTACTAGAGGTACTTGTACTTGAACTTGATTGTTGATTTGAATTTGTTTCTACATTTGATGTAGTGGCAATACTTTGCTTTGTATTTGTAGATGTTTTCTTTTTTGTTTCTTGTTTTGAAGGATCATTTGTCTTTGATGTATTTTCTTGAGAATTATTCTCTTCATTTTGTTCATTTACTTCTTTTTGGGTATTTGTTTCCTCTTTATTTTCTTGTTTGTCTTCTTCTTTATCTTTCTTAGTATTTTTATCTTTCTTATCCTTTATTTGTGTAACTTGTGCTGTATTCTCTTTTTGATAATTTCCTGAAATTCCATTATAAATAGAAAATCCAGCAATAAAAACAAAAGAAATTGTAATAAATATTATTACAATTCTTTTTGCTTGGTCTAATTTTTTTAATTTATTAATGAGCTCTTTCATATTCTTTCTTTAATACTAAGAATAATCCTACAGACATCACTGATAATGAAATATAAACAACAACATTTGTTTCATCACCTGTTTTAACTGATTGAGCTTTTTTATTTGTTTGTACAGGAGCTGTTGTTGTTGATTCTTGTTTAGGTTCTTCTTTTACTGGGTTTACAATTGCATCATAGTCTTTTTGTGCTTTTAAGAATACTGAACCATTTTTATATGTTCCTAAAGATTTTGCTCCTTGATAAGTAGACATCACATTAAACAATTTTCTACCTGTTTTATAATAACCACCTACGCCATCTGGAAGCCATTCATCTGCAACAAAATATCCATTTTCCATCCATGAAAGCAAATAATCAATTGGGTTATTATCAATATTTTGATTTACATCTACATAATTGTAATTTCCTGCAATTACTCCATCTTTATCATATGCCATAAGTCCTTCTAAAACACATGATTGAGTATCACCATTTGAATATTTATAATCAGCATCTTTATTTTGTTGTGTTTTTAAATATGCAATTGCTTTTAAAATGCTATCATTATATTTTTCTTTATTTGCTAAAGTTAATGCTTCAATAGCCCAACCTGTTACGTCTGTGTTAGGAGAACCCCAAGAAATAAATCCACCTTGAACATCTTGATTTGTACTAATCATACGGTTTGCGATTTTATCAACATATTGTGAATTGATAGTTTCTAACGCAAATAATACCCATGATAATCCACCCGTATCTTCTGTTGTGTTAATTTTAGAATTATCATCTTTTACGTAGTTTTCTAATATTGCTACTAAATTTTGATTATTAAATGTATTTGGATTATATCCCATAAATGTTAATGCAATAATAGATTTTGTTAATTCTCCTGTTGTTGCAGTTGTATAATCTTTTTCTTTCATTGCTTCTAATAAATCATCACATTTAAAATCTTTTTCCACGTCTAATCCTAATGCTTCAACTGCTATAACTTGATCTGGTTCAGAAAGTGTACTATTTTCTTTATAATAGTTACAAATTTGATCATAAGCATTGTTGATTTTTGATGTATCATAAGAAGCTGCTGATACACCAGATAGTGCAGTCATGAAACATAATACGGAAATCATTAAACTGCATATAATTTTTTTCATTTTCATATTCTTTCCCCTTTCAAATTAAATAACTTCTAAATAAAAAACTAGGCATAGTCATCCTAGTTAAAATCTAGAAGAACTACTTTATACTCCGTAAAGTGTATCCTTAGATATAGGCAAGTATTCCGACTCTGTTTCATTGTTTAAACGTCTTCCCAGTTTCCCAGTGACATTGGTGTTTATTCTCCACATTACGGCGGCGGGACCGTTCAGGTATTTCACCTGATTCCTTTTTAATTTAAATATTAAATATTTAAAACCTATAAATATTATTCAATTTTACTTTGTACTTGGATATTATATTATAGTTAAATAAAAAAATATAGATGAAATAGAAAAAAATCGCATGAAATCATGCGATTTTAGATTATCTGATTGTTGTACCTACTGGTAAATCTCCTGCATCTACAACACCTAATACTTTCTTATCCCCACCGGCAAGAACCATACCTTGTGATTCTACACCTCTTAATTTAGCTGGTTTTAAGTTTGTTACAACAATTACTTTTTTACCAGTAAATTCTTCTGGTGAATATACATCAGCAATACCACTTACAATTTGTCTTGGTGTTTCTTCACCTACATCAATTTGGCTCACTAATAATTTATCAGCATTTGGATGTTTTTCACATTTAATAACCTTTCCAACTTTTAATTCAATTTTAGAGAAATCATCAATTGTTATTTCTTCTTTTGATACTTTTTCTTTCTTTTCTTTTACAGCTTTAATAGATGCTTTTTGTTTTGCTTCAATAACTTCTACTTTTTTAGCTACTTCTTTTGGATCTAATCTAGCAAATAACATTTCAGGTTTTTCAACTACTTTTGTTCCTGATGTATAGTTTCCAAATTCTTTTAAACTTTCAAAATCGCGTTGATCTGTATTAATTTGATCTAAGATTTTTGTAGCTGTTGAAGGCATATATGGATAGAGCATAACTGCTGAGAAACGAATTGATTCAATTAAGTTATATAATACTGTAGCTAAACGATCTTTTTTAGTTTCATCTTTAGCTAATGCCCATGGCATTGTTTCATCAATATATTTATTTGTTCTTCTTAATAAGTTGAAGATTTCATCTAATGCATTTGATGCTTTGAATTCATCCATTTTAGCAATAGATTTAGCTGGCATAGCTAACGCTAAATCTTTTAATTCTTGATCTACGTCTTCACATACGTTTTTGTTTTCTACAATACCACCAAAGTATTTATTAGACATAGCAATTGTTCTATTAACTAAGTTTCCTAAAACGTTAGCAAGATCACTATTAATTCTTTCTACTAATAAATCCCATGTAATACTTCCATCATTATCATATGGAATTTCATGTAATACGAAATATCTTACTGCATCAACACCAAAGATATCTACTAAATCATCTGCATAGATAACATTTCCTTTTGATTTGGACATTTTACTTTCACCTTGTAATAACCATGGATGTCCAAATACTTGTTTAGGTAATGGAATATCTAATGCCATTAACATAATTGGCCAATAAATTGTGTGGAATCTAACGATATCTTTACCAATTAAATGTAAATCAGCAGGCCAATATTTTTTATATAATTCACCATGATTTCCATCTGCATCATATCCAAGTCCTGTAATATAGTTTGTTAAGGCATCAATCCATACATAAACAACATGTTTAGGATCAAAATCAACTGGAATAGACCATTTAAATGATGTTCTAGAAACGCATAAATCTTGTAATCCTGGTTTTAAGAAGTTATTCATCATTTCATTTTTTCTTGAAACTGGTTGAATAAATTCTGGATGATCTTCGATATGTTTAATTAAACGATCTTGATATTTAGATAATTTAAAGAAGTATGCTTCTTCTTTGGCATCATGTACATCTCCCCCACAATCAGGACATTTACCATCAACTAATTGTGATTCAGTAAAGAATGATTCGCATGCTGTACAATATTTACCTTCATAATGACCTAAATAAATATCACCTTTGTCATATAATTTTTTAAAGATTTTTTGTACTTGTTTTTCATGATATTCATCAGTTGTTCTCATGAATCGATCATATGATGTATCCATCATATCCCAAATATTTTTAACTACACCTGCAACTTGATCTACATATTGCTTTGGTTCAATTCCTGCTTCTTTAGCTTTAATTTCAATTTTTTGTCCATGTTCATCTGTTCCCGTTTGGAATCGAACATTGTACCCTTCTTGTCTTTTAAAACGAGCAATTGCATCAGCTAAAATAATTTCATAAGTATTTCCAATATGAGGTTTACCTGAAGTATAAGTAATTGCTGTTGTAAGATAATAATCTTTTTCGTCTTTCATCTTCTAATCTCCTTTATAAAAATAAAAAACGCCCTTATAAAAGGACGAATAATCGCGGTACCACCTTTTTTACACATTGCTGTGTCACTCAAAACTTTAACGCAGTTAACGATTATTTCTAACTATTTGAAATAACTACTCCTGGGCCATCTCTTAAAGTTTAACATACTGATTTTCACCAGCCATCAGCTCTCTAAATGTTTTGCTTTAACATCTTCCATTCTTCGTATTTATTATATCCTTATTAACTTTATCAAACCCTTAAATCAATGTCAATGAGTTGTTTGAATAAAAATATGTTTCACGTGAAACAAAAATAGTATAGCCTAAACTATACTATTTATATTCAGAATGTCCTTTATATTTGATTAAATCAGATACAGTAACAAATTGATAACCTTCTTTACTTAATTGATCTAAAGCCATTTCTAATCCAGCAACAGAATTTTCATGAATATCATGAATCAAGACAATATTACCATCACCAGTTTTTGCTTTAGCATCTCTTATAATATTATTACATACTATTTGTGCACCATCTGTTGCTTTACTATAACGCCAATCTTCTGTATCTCCATCCCATAAAATCATACTTAAACCATATGTGTTGAAGGCTGATTTAACTGCATCATTTTTTGCTCCATATGGAGGTCTAACAAGTGTCGGTTCAGTACCTGTTGCTTTAAAACAAGCATCTTGTGTTTTCTTAATTTCTTCATCTAAAGCAGTAGCATCTAATTTTGTAAGTTGTGCATGTTGATATGTATGACTTGCTATCTCATGTCCTCTTTCATAAACTGATTTAACAATATCTGGATAAAGATTCATGTTTTGACCTAATTCGAAGAATGTTCCTCGACCATTATATTTTTCAAATGCATTCATTGCTCTTTCTGTTAATGTTTTATGTGGTCCATCATCCAATGTAATAGCAACCATTTTTTTCTTTGGATCTACTTTCATTAACTTAGGTGCTTTGACACCTAATGGTGCATTAGATGGAATATTTTTATTTGCTAATTTTATGTAATCTTTATATTCTTTATAATTAATAACAATTTTATTTTTTAATGTATCATCTGTATAATATGTAAAACTGTCTTTATCAACTTTTATTAATGTTGATTCTTTGTTATATTCATTTACACCCAATGTATTTAATAAATCTCCATATTTACCATGTAAACAATCTTTTAAAGCAACTAATTGATTTGTTTTACAATCATATGTCATTATAGATTTTGTTGCTTTTGTTTTTGTCTCATCTTCATTAATACGCTTATAATCTAATTCAACAACAACATATTGTTTATAAATCTTTTTACAAGAGTAATCTAGATACAATATATCTTTTTGATCTTTCTTCTTTTTTTCTGATTTTAAATATGTAGTATAAGATTCTTTAATAATTTTATTTAAATTTTTTTCTTTTACTTTAGGATAATATAATGAAACATAAAATTGATCATTATCCTTTTCATAATGTTTTACTGTTCCATATTGCTTATTATTGGTATTATATGTTGTATAATCTTCATACTTATTCTTACCATTGAATAATAAAAAATAAAGGCCTCCCGATATTAATATAATCACCAATAATGTAATAATAACAGATATTGGTTTTAATCTTCTTTTTCTCCCATGTCTACCATAATTATAGCTATCTTTGCTATACATATTACCACTTCCTCCTTTTTTATAATATACCACAAATGATATATCTTTTATAGCTTTTAATTTTGTTTCACGTGAAACAAAAAAAGAATATCATTATTTAGAATGATATTCTTGATAAACACTATTTTTATTTAAATTTCTTTGTTTAGCAACTTCTTTAATTGCATCTTTAGTAGACATTCCTTTTTCAATATACATATCTACATCTTCCTTGATTGTTGTTTCAAAAGTTATTTCTTCTTCTACTTCTTGGTTACCTTCAACAACAATAACCATTTCTCCTTTTAATTCTTCTACAATAGAAATAATTTCAGAAATATGACCTCTAATGATTTCTTCATGTTTTTTAGTAATTTCTCTACATAAAGCAATATTTCTATCTCCTAGAATATCTAACATTAAATTTAATGTTTTTTTAATTCTATGTGGTGATTCATAAAAAACAAGTGTTTCTTTATATTTTTTTAAATCAATTAATTCTTTTTTCTTTTTCTTATCTAAATGATCTAAAAAGCCATAAAACATAAATGGTTGTGGAGCAATTCCTGAAACAACTAAAGCATCTAAACAAGCATTACATCCTGAAATAGGAACAACATTTATTTCATGTTCTATTGCTTCTTTAACTAATTCATATCCAGGATCAGAAATAGCAGGATAACCGGCATCACTTACTAAAGCAATATCATTTCCTTCTTCTAATAATTGTATAAGTTTAGGAATTGATTGTTTTATGTTATGTTCATGATGAGAAATAAGTTTTGTTGAAATTTCAAAATGATTTAAAAGCTTAACAGTATTTCTTGTATCTTCTGCAGCAATATATTTTACATTTTTTAAAGTATTAATAGATCGATATGTCATTTCATCTAAATTACCAATAGGTGTTGCTACTAAATATAATGTTGGTCTTTCATTTTCAAAACTCTTTTGTCTATTCATCTATCTTCTCTCCAAACATTCTTCTTACTTCATTACTGTAACTTCCATCATCATTATGTGCATATAATGGTGGTTCGATTTTTAATCCTTTTTTTCCTTTATACATTCCTTCTACTAATAAGACATGTGAATCTCTATTCATTTTAGGATATACAAAACGTATTCTTTTAGGTTCAATATCATATTTTTGCATAATATTTAAAATATCAATCATACGATCAGGTCGATGAACAATTGCAAATCTTCCTTTGTTGTCTAATAAATAAGCTGCCGCTGAAATAATACCTTCTAAATCAATTTTTATTTCATGACGTGCTATTGTTAAATATTCATTATCATTTAAATTACTATTTTCCCCTACTTTAAAAAATGGTGGATTGCAAACAATCAGCTGTGCTTTTGGTAACTCTTTGATAACATCTTTAATATCGCCATGAACGACTTCAATTTGGTCATTTAAATCATTCATCTCAACATTTCTTCTAGCAAGATCAACCGCTTCATCTTGAATTTCTATACCTATAATTTTTTTAGGTGTTCTTTTTGAAAGCAATAATGGAATAGCCGCATTATTTGTACCAAAATCAACAATATTTTTTACATCTTTATTGATTGTACAAAACTGTGATAATAAAACAGTATCCAAAGAAAAGTTAAACATATCTTTTCTTTGGATAATTTTCAAATCATTATATGCTAATAAATAATTAATGACTTCTTGGTTTTCCATTTTTCTTTCCTGCATGATTATTTTTATCAAATTTAATTTCGTCTAAACCAACGAATACAATTCCATTATTTGTTTCAATTTTAACAAGATCATTAATAACATTTAATCCTGTTACTTTTACATCTTTATCTTGATATTTTACATGTGATCCTATTTTAGGAAAACGTTCTTTTTCTAAAGAATAAATTTCATCTTCATATTTTAAACAACACATTAATCTTCCACATGCACCTGATATTTTTTCTATATTAATTGCTAACATTTGATTTTTAGCCATATTAATAGAAACTCCATTAAATTCTCCTAAAAGAGTTGAACAACATAATGGTAAACCACATGTTCCAATTCCACCAATTACTTTTGCTTTATCTCTTGGGCCAATTTGTCTTAACTCTATTCTACATTTGAAAACAACAGCTAATTCCTTTAATAGTTCCCTAAAATCAACACGATCATCGGAAGTATACATAAAAATAACTTTTGCTTTATCTAATGTATATTCACAATTAGTAAGTTGCATATTAACATCATATCTTGAAACAATTTCTTTACATGTTACTAATGCTTGTTTTGCATCCTTAACATTTTTTTGATAATTTTCTATATCTTTTTTTGTAGCTTTTCTAACTATCTTTTTTAATTCTGTATCTAAATTAAATTCTGATATATCTTTTAATTCCTGTGATATTTCTCCAAGTTCTAATCCTCTAGCAGTTTCTACAACTACTCGGTCATCTTTTTTTAATTTTAAATTTGTGGAAAAATAATAGATCTTACCAGCACTTTTAAATTTTACACTTGCAAGTTTAATTTCTTCCATATAAATTCCTTTCTATATTCTATACATCATACTATCCATAAGTAATGGAATATTAGCATTTGTATCTAATAAGTATGATGTTTCTAATAATAATTCAATTTTCTTTATTATATCATTGTTATCATATGTTAGTGAATTAAAAAATTCTACGTGATTACAAAAAACAGCTTTTTCATTTTGTTTCACGTGAAACA
>OHAG01000631.1_pt1 | contig 27147 bp, 20 predicted proteins | sample 1577081 | NCBI WGS metagenome assembly OHAG01 (sample SAMEA3541513, study PRJEB24748) | human gut metagenome | biome: human gut; feature: human-associated habitat; material: faeces | place: China | collected 2012
GTAAATGATTACCTTGCAAATAAGGATAAATAATTCCTGATTTGCCGCAGGCAAGGTAAACGCTCCCAAAGAGAGAAGAAGCCCTATATTTGTGACTCTATCACTGCGGGTTGAATGTTCGCTTAACGGCTCGCATTCAATCCTCGCTCTAAGGCCACAAATATAGGGCTTCTTCTCTCTTTGGGAGCTGTTTTTTGGCTGTTGGAGGTTTATTAGCTGTTAGAAAATTAGTTTATTCAGTTGACGTAGCACATTACACCGTCCTCATTCAGGAAAAATTCTTCACAAATTGTAACATACATCTTACAAAAAGCATTTTTCAAAAACATTCTAAAAAACAAAACTCGGAAAGCAATACTTCCTCGAAAAATCCTCAAATCCCTCTCCTCAGCATTTTCAGCTATACTATAAGAGAATACCGTTAAAATGCTGAAAAGTCAGCTATAGATTTTTCAGTAACTTAAGCAACCCAAAAACAGAACTCCGAAAGATAAATAAAGCATATTTGTGGCCTGGGAGCAAGGTTTGGATGCGAGCGTTAAAGCGAACATTCAAACCGCCGCGACGAAAGTCACAAATATGCTTTATTTATCTTTCGGAGTTCGTCTATTTATAAGTCATTTCAAATCTAAGCCAATTCCCCCAGCATCTCAACCGCATTCTCCTCCAGTATCGTCTCAAAATGCTCCCTAAAATACGCTGGTGTCGCATAAGAAGCAGAGATTCTCACACCAAAATCAGCTGCGATATTGCAAGCACGGTGGAAAGTATCATTTTCGCTTTGTGTTTTGCGAAGAATCATATAATAATTATTGGAAAAAGAATCTTTGTACAAAGAACTTTCTCCCTCAAAAAATGGAGCGAGGAAAGCACCAAGCTGTGCTGCCTGTGAGAAATTCTGGAAAGAATAGTACTGGCAGTCCTGTACAGAAGAACGGTTCTCCTTTTTCTTTCTCATGGCTTCCTTTTTAGCCTGAGCGATTGCCTGGGTAAATGGGGCAATCAGGTCTAATGCATCATCAATAGCAGAACGTTCTTTGGAAGAAGTGGAAGCATCAGAATCAGCATTGTCAAAATCAGAAGAAGGGCTGAATGGAAGAGGTTCATCGTCCATATCTATATCGTCCTCATCATCGAGGAAATCCATTTCTTCAAAATCGGTATCATCTATGTCAGAAAAATCTTCGTCAAATGAGTCATCCACATTTATTTTAGAGAATCTTGAAAAGCGAGTGTCAAGTTCGTCAGGATCCTCCACTTTAGTAACGACTAAAACAAGGCAGTCATTAGATATTGGAATAGCCTCTATCATAAGTGGAATATTATCTGCTTCGAAACCGAGCTCAATAGATGCCTGCTGCATCATATCACGGAATAATTCTTTTGCTTTTTCAGAACCGTAGGCAAGTTCAGAAAGGTGAAGCTGTCTCTGGCTTAAATCTTCTTTACTTAAAGTGCAGCGTATTTGTGTGTCACTTAATTTCTCTAACTTCATGAAATCACTTCCTTTTTCAAAAAATAATCTGTCAGCGGGTACAAATAAATGAATCTTAATCACAAATCTACTTTTCTTTCATTTTTAGAATGTTTTTAGAACAGCTATTGCCGTGTATAAACAAATGGCAGCTGATTACAAATTATATAGTAGATTATATGTGGGCTGTGTAATAAGACAGCCGTTTATGTGCTGGCAGATATCTGTGTGTGTATAGTATAAACATTATTCCCTAAACTGTAAAGTGTTAAAATGTGCCGCAGACAGCGGATTCTTGCACTTTAAGAAAAAGGAAAGAAAATTTTAGAGGAAAATATTGTAAAATAAAAACAAAAATGGTATAGTATATCTGAGCCAGTATTTTCAGGCGAAGAAGAGACAGTATAATAAGGCGGCAGTAAGATACGAGTATTTTTGATAATGAATATTCACAGGAGGATTGGTATACTATAACTACATTTTTTATGTAATCGGCAGGTATTATAAATTTTAAAAGCAGATTTCGGATGAAGCCTATTCCCAGATAATATTGTGAACCATAGTCATTAGAGCAGGTTTGAAGAATCATTCCTGCAGTATACACACCTCGTGGCAAGAATGCCCATTCTTGAATTTGCAGAAAGCTTTTTTCAAACATACTCTGGAATAATTATTATAAAAGAATAAATAATACAGAAGAGGAAGGTTTTAATTTAGCAGATATTTGCTTTAGTTTAGGAGATATTTACTGCGGATTAAAAGAAGGAGAATGTAGAAACTGCATGATTCCCATAGCAATTTGAAAGGCAGCTTTTTCTTGTATTGTCTCTTCTGTAATCATAGCTGCTTCTGATGGATTGGAAAGAAAGCAGACTTCTGCGATAACAGTTGGAGTATTATTATCACGAAGGAGGTAATAGTCAGTGTTTGCTTTAATTTTGCGATGGTTTTGGATGCCGGTAAGGTTTTGCATCTGTGCCTGAATAAGAGAAGCCAGACGCTTGCTGTCAGGGTTTTGCGGATGATAGAATACCTGAGCTCCATGTGAGGAAGTATCAGGAAAGCTGTTTTGGTGTATACTTACTGCACAGTTTATTTGGCTTTCTTTGATAAGTGCTTTTCGTTTTTTTAAGTCGCTGGCTTTTTTATTAGAGGCATTCGAATCCGCTAAGCTACAATCACTATTTCGGGTCAGGATAACTTTTACACCATTTTGTTCAAGAACTGATTGACATTTTAAAGTGATGGCAAGGTTAATATCTTTTTCTTTTACACCGGAAGAACTGACCTTACCGGGATCATTTCCTCCGTGCCCGGCATCAAGAAGGACACAGAAGTTTTCTGCTGACTGGAACGTAGCGTAGGAAAGTGCCGCATGGCCGATAAAGAATGCCCCAGCACAGAAGCATAGTAAGAATACAGACAGAATGATGGGATGAGAGAGTAATTTCATAATGTTCATCCTTAATTTATCGTTTCTTTATTATGTATATGAAAGAGGTAAAAGCATCATAACCGATAAAAAGTGTCAAAATGCTGAAAAATGCCGATAAAAATGAGCCTATTTTTGACTTTATAGCCAAAACGTGATATGATGCAAGGGTCAACTAATCTGTTTTTTAGAAATTGACTTTATACATATTAAGTATGGGGACGCGGCCAGTCAGGCAGCGTTCGATTAATATATAAATATAATTACCAGAGGTGAACATTAGTGGAGACAGAATTATTAAATATAGAGAAAGTATCGCCAGAGGAAAAAGCAGCAGCACTGAAAAAAGCTGGAGAGATTATCCGGGAAGGAGGCTTGGTTGCCTTTCCGACAGAGACAGTCTATGGCTTAGGAGCAGATGCATTGAATGCGGAAGCATCTGCGAAGATTTATGCGGCGAAGGGGAGACCGTCCGATAATCCTTTGATCGTGCATATTCATGATGTTGATCAGGTGTATGAGATTGCGTCAGAGGTACCGGAAGCGGCGAAGAAGGTCATGGAGAAGTTCTGGCCAGGTCCATTAACAGTTATTTTAAATAAAAAGAGCTGTGTTCCAGATGGAACAACGGGAGGGCTTAAGACAGTTGCGATTCGTATGCCATCCCATCCGCTTGCCCGTGATTTTATCCGGGAGAGTGGCCGAATGATTGCAGCACCGAGTGCGAATACTTCGGGAAGGCCAAGTCCAACATTGGCATCTCATGTGTATGAAGATATGCAGGGAAGAATTCCATTGATTCTTGATGGAGGGGCTGTCGGAATCGGAATTGAGTCCACGATTATTGATATGAGTACAGATACCCCGACTATTTTAAGACCGGGATATATTACAAAAGATATGTTAGAAGAAGTGTTACCTAAAGTGAATATTGATCCGGCAGTTACCGGACGTACTATGAAGAAGAATGTGGTAGCGAAAGCGCCGGGAATGAAGTACCGTCATTATGCACCAAAGGGACAGCTTACATTGGTAGAAGGCGATAGGGATAAGGTGATTGCCCGGATTAATGAACTTGTTAAGGAGAAAGAAGTAGAAGGACATAAGGTAGGAGTTATTGGAACAGATGAGACATTAGATTCCTATCATGCAGATATTTTAAGAAGTATAGGAAGTCGGCAGAAACCAGAAACTGTTGCGGCGAATCTTTACCGTATTCTTCGGGAATTTGACGATTTAGAATGTGATTATATGTATTCAGAGAGTTTTTTTGAGCAAGGTTTGGGGAATGCTATCATGAACCGTATGCTAAAGGCAGCCGGATATCATCTGATTACGCTATAGGAGGGATCAGTTTGGATTATCGTAAGATTATTATTGTGGGAGAGAATAATATTGGCCGGAGCTTTATGGCAGAATGTATTTTACGGGGTATATTGCAGAAGAGAAACTGCCAGAATATAGAGGTAGTTTCCAGAGGACTGGTTGTACTTTTTTCAGAACCCGTTGCTCCGGGAGCAGCAAAGATTTTAAGGGAAAAAGGTTATAGGATAGAAGATTTTCGTTCTTCCCAGCTCACAGACGAGGATCTTGCATCAGCAGATTTAGTGCTGGCTATTACAAAAGGACTCGCAGAGGAGATAAAGGAATCATTTGACGAGGCAACAAGCTGTATGTCAATTGGGACATTTATAGATACAACAGAAACAGAAGAGAGAATACCGGAAGTGACGGAGGAGAATCAGGAGACCTATCAGACCTGCTTTGATATATTGGAGCCTTTGATGGAAGCCGTTGCAGACCGGATTATCGGAGAACTTCTGGTATGATTCGAAAGAAGAAAGACTATAGTTTTTTGAGGATGCTTGCATTGATTACCCAATTGGGAATCAGCATGTTGACCTGTATTTTTCTTTGTATGATTGCCGGGAAGTTTTTAGCTGAAAGGCTTCATGCAGATTGGATTTTTCTGGTATTTCTTATATTGGGAATACTGGCAGGATTTCGTTCCTGTTATACGATAATTTTGCGTTTTATAAAATAGATTGTTTTATACTTAATAATATAATGTGTATAATATTTTGGAGCTGATTTGTGATACATTGAAGAAAGGGGAATCAGATAAAGGTGAACTGGAGAAGATGGATAAATAAAGATAATGAAACTTTATTTGATTTAATTTTCGGATGTATTGTGTACAGTATTGTTTTTGAAGCGATAGGACTTCTTGTCGTGGAGAATAAAGGAAGCTACAGTCTGGGGCTGTTACTTGGGACAGCTGTAGCGATAGGACTTAGCGTGAGTATGTACAAGAGCCTGAACAATTGTCTTGTGATGACGGAACATCAGGCGAGGAGGAACATGGTATTTAGCACGCTTTTAAGGGCAGTGGTTATATTATTGGCTGCATGGATTGGAATGCGTTCAGGATATTTTAGTTTTCCGGGAATAATTATTGGAATTCTGGGACTGAAAATATCTGCATATTTTCATGCATATACTAATGTATATATAACAAAGAAATTATATAAGAAAGGAAGGTAAAGGTATGGGAAGCAGCGATGTGGATTTTTTTATCCATAGTTATTATGAATTTAAGCTGTTTGGGGTTACCCTCTCTATCAATACTACGATGGTCACGACAGTAATTGTTTGTCTGATATTATTGGCTTTGATATTATTTGCCAGACATGAGATCATGAAAGATTATGACGAACCGAATGTTGTGCAGAATGTAGTAGAGATGATAGTGGAGAAGATGGATGCCATGGTTGTGAGCAACATGGGTATTCACGCAAAGAAGTACCTGAATTATGTAGAGGCGCTGATGGCGTTTATCTTTTTATCCAATATTTCAGGACTTTTCGGATTACGGCCGCCAACGGCAGATTTTGGAACCACATTCGGTCTGGCACTGATTACATTTGTGATGATTGAGTATGCCTGGATAAAGACAAAGGGATTTGGAATCATAAAAGATTTATTAGATCCGTTTCCAGTCTTTCTCCCGATTAACATCATCAGTGAGTTTGCCACTCCGGTCTCCATGTCACTGCGTTTGTTTGGTAATGTAACAGCAGGAACGATTATGCTCGGCCTGTGGTACGCATTGATGCCGTGGTTTACAAAGATTGGAATACCGGCATTTCTACATGCATATTTCGATTTCTTTTCTGGAGCAATCCAGACATATGTATTTGGAATGTTAACAATGGTATTCATATCAAACCGTTATGATTAGGAGAGACTGTAACGGTTTGTTTACAGGTTTTCTGACAAAAGAAAGAGAATGTATTTAAGGAGGAGTTTATTATGACAGGAATTACAAACGAAGGTTTAGTTTTAGCTTGTTCCGCAATTGGTGCAGGTCTTGCGGTTATCGCAGGTATCGGACCTGGTGTTGGTCAGGGTATTGCAGCCGGTTATGGTGCTTCTGCAGTAGGACGTAATCCGGGAGCAAAGGGTGATGTTATGTCTACCATGCTTTTAGGACAGGCCGTAGCAGAGACAACAGGTCTTTACGGATTGGTTATCGCACTGATCCTTCTGTATGCTAACCCATTAATCGGAAAGCTGTAAGATGAGTCCTCGAGAATTCGAAAGGAGGCCATAAAGTGTTATTAGAGGCACTAAAGTATGATAACAGAATATTTGGCCTGGACCCACAGCTTGTATTACAGGTAGCATTTCAGATGCTCGCCATCTTTATTTTATTTTTAGCTGCAAGTTATCTGCTTCTTGATCCGGTAAGAAAGATTTTGAATGACCGTAAAGAGCGGGTAATGAAGGAGCAAAAAGAGGCGAAGGAGAGTCGGGAACAGGCAATTCGTTTTAAGGATGAGTATGATACGAAGCTGAAACGGATTGATAAAGAGGCGGAACAGATTTTAAGTGATGCCAGAAAGAAGGCCATGCAGCGGGAGAATGAGATTATCGCAGACGCACGAGCGGAGGCAGCCCGTATCATGGAGAATGCAAAGAGAGAGGCAGAGCTTGAGAAGAAGCGTGTTAAAGATGAAGTAAAACAGGAAATTATTTCTGTTGCCGCGCTTATGTCAGAGAAGATTATTGCCGCATCTGTCGATGAGCAGACACAGAATGCTCTGTTTGAGCAGACATTAAAAGAGATGGGAGATAAGACATGGCTAAACGAGTAAGCAGTATTTACGGCAATGCTTTGTTTGAGCTGGCAGTCGAGGAGAAGAAGGTGGATGCCCTTTTATCAGAGGTGCAGACATTGCAGCAGATTCTTCTTGAGAATGCGGACTTACTCTCTCTTTTAAATCATCCGGAAGTAAGCAAGATAGAGAAGTTAGACTTGCTGAAGAATATATTTTCCGGACGGGCATCGGATGAGGTGCTGGGATTCCTCAGCATTATTGTGGAGAAGGACAGACAGAAAGACATTCCAAAGATTTTTGAATTTTTCGTAGACAAGGCGAAGGAATATAAGGGAATTGGTAAGGTAAAGGTTGTTTCTGCCACAGAACTTTCTGCCCGCCAGAAGGAAAAACTTACAAAGCGTCTTTTAGAGACGACGAAATACACTTCCTTTGAAGTAGATTATCAGATAGACCCGGCATTGCTTGGAGGTCTGATTATCCGAATAGAAGACAGAGTGTTAGACAGCAGTCTTAAAACGCAGATTGAGAAGCTCAGCAAGGGATTATCAAAGTTGAGTTTGGAGAAAGAAGGTGTAGTTGGGGTTGGTTAATTTAAGACCGGAAGAAATCAGTTCCGTAATCAAGGAACAGATTAAGAATTATACGGCGAAGCTGGAAACCACCGATGTTGGTACTGTTATTCAGGTGGCGGATGGTATTGCGCGTATTCATGGTCTGGAGAATGCAATGCAGGGTGAGCTTCTGGAATTCCCGGGAGAAGTATACGGCATGGTCATGAACTTAGAGGAAGACAATGTTGGTGTTGTACTTTTAGGTGATTCCCGTGCAGTTAACGAGGGAGACGTGGTAAAGACTACTGGAAGAGTAGTAGAAGTTCCTGTTGGAGATGCACTTACCGGCCGTGTTGTAAACGCATTAGGACAGCCGATTGACGAAAAAGGACCAATTAATACAGATAAATATCGTCCTGTAGAGAGAGTTGCCTACGGTGTTATTGACCGTCAGGCAGTAGATACTCCGGTACAGACCGGAATTAAGGCGATTGACTCCATGGTTCCAATTGGACGTGGACAGCGTGAGTTGATCATTGGTGACCGTCAGACAGGTAAGACGGCCATTGCAGTTGACACGATCATCAACCAGAAGGGTCAGAATATGCACTGTATTTATGTAGCCATCGGACAGAAGGCTTCTACAGTTGCAGGTATTGTAAAGACATTAAAAGAACATGATGCGATGGAATACACAACCGTTGTCGCTTCCACTGCCAGCGAGTTAGCACCATTACAATATATCGCACCATATGCAGGATGTGCAATCGGTGAAGAGTGGATGGAGCGTGGAGAGGATGTACTTATCATTTATGATGATTTAAGTAAGCATGCTACGGCATACCGTACCCTGTCCTTACTTCTTAGAAGACCACCAGGACGTGAGGCATATCCTGGAGACGTATTCTATCTTCATTCAAGATTATTAGAGAGAGCGTCAAGACTTTCTAAGGAACTTGGCGGTGGTTCACTTACAGCGATTCCGATTATCGAGACACAGGCAGGCGATGTTTCTGCTTATATCCCGACAAACGTTATTTCCATCACAGACGGACAGATTTATCTGGAAACGGAGATGTTCCACGCAGGTTTCCGTCCAGCGATTAATGCGGGTCTTTCCGTATCCCGAGTAGGTGGAGCGGCACAGATTAAGGCGATGAAGAAGATTGCAGGTCCAATTCGTACAGAACTTGCTCAGTATCGTGAACTTGCGTCCTTTGCCCAGTTTGGTTCCGAACTTGATGATGATACAAGAGAACGTCTTGCACAGGGTGAACGTATTAAAGAAGTATTAAAACAGCCACAGTATCAGCCTCTTGCTGTAGAGAAGCAGGTTGTTATCATTTATGCGGTAACGAGAAAGTATCTTCTTGATGTACCGGTAGAGAGTATTGCAGAGTTTGAGAAGGGACTTTATGAATTTATAGAGACAAAGTATCCAGAGATTTATAGGGCAATCCGTGAAACAGGAGAAATCAACAGTGAGACAGATGTGTTAATTCAGAAGGCCATTACAGAATTTAAGAATCAATTTTAAGGATGGTGATTGAATATGGCATCAATGCGAGATATTAAGAGGCGAAAAGAAAGTATTCAGAGTACGCAGCAGATTACCAAAGCAATGAAGCTCGTATCTACTGTTAAGCTTCAGAAAGCCAGAACCAGAGCGGAGAGTGCAAAGCCGTATTTCCAGAAAATGTACGATACGGTGCAGTCGATTCTATCAAAATCAGGCAATATCGAACATCCTTACCTGACATTTAACGGCTCAGAAAAAAAAGCCGTAATCGTTGTAACCTCAAACCGTGGACTTGCAGGCGGCTATAACAATAACATTGTAAAGCTTGTCGCAGACAGCGGACTTCCAAAAGAGAGCGTAGAGATTTACGGAATCGGTAAAAAGGGTATCGAATCCTTTGAGCGAAGAGGATACTATATCGCATCCGATGATTCCGATATTATCAATGAGCCCCTCTTTTCTGATGCAGTAGAGATTGGACGTAAAGTTCTTGATGCTTATGCAGCGGGAGAGACAGGCGAGATTTATCTGGCGTATACCGGATTTAAAAATACGGTAGTGCACACACCAGAATTTATCAAACTCCTCCCTGTGGAAGTGAAGGCAGAGGAAGAAAGCGAGAAAAAGAGTCAGGCACCGATGAACTATGAGCCGGAAGCAGAGGAATCTCTCGATTTGCTGATTCCAAAGTATATAAACAGTATTATATATGGGGCATTTATTGAGGCAGTAGCAAGTGAGAACGGAGCCAGAATGCAGGCGATGGATGCTGCTACAAGCAATGCGGAGGAGATGATTTCCACTCTGTCCCTCGCTTATAATAGAGCAAGACAGGGTGCGATCACGCAGGAATTAACCGAGATTATTTCAGGTGCGGAAGCTCTGAATTAACAAATATTAAAGGAGTAAATAAATGGCAGCACAGAATACAGGTAAAATCACCCAGGTTATCGGCGCAGTACTCGATATCCGATTCGACCAGGGTGTTCTTCCAGAAATTAACGATGCCGTTGAAATCCGTAGAAAAGATGGCTCCAAGCTGGTTGCAGAGACAGCACAGCATCTCGGTGACGATATTATCAGATGTATCGCAATGGGTCCAACAGACGGACTTGTAAGAGGAATGGAGGCCATTGCCACAGGCGGACCAATTACCGTACCTGTGGGGGAGGTTACTTTAGGACGTATCTTTAACGTTCTTGGAGAGCCAATTGACAAAAAGCCTGTGCCGGAAGGAGTAAAGAGAAATCCAATTCACCGTAAGGCACCGACTTTTGCGGAACAGGCAACAGAAACAGAAATCTTAGAGACTGGTATCAAAGTAGTAGACCTTCTCTGTCCTTACCAGAAAGGTGGAAAGATTGGTCTTTTCGGAGGTGCCGGTGTAGGTAAGACCGTACTCATTCAGGAATTAATCCGTAACGTAGCGACAGAGCATGGTGGATATTCTGTATTTACCGGTGTAGGAGAGCGTACCCGTGAAGGTAATGACCTCTATACAGAGATGAGTGAGTCCGGCGTTATTGATAAAACAGCGATGGTATTTGGACAGATGAACGAGCCGCCAGGAGCACGTATGCGAGTAGGTCTTACTGGACTGACAATCGCAGAGAATTTCCGTGATGAAGGTGGAAAGGATGTCCTTTTATTCATTGATAACATTTTCCGATTCACACAGGCAGGTTCCGAGGTATCCGCATTACTGGGACGAGTACCAAGTGCGGTAGGTTACCAGCCAACCTTACAGACAGAGATGGGAGCGTTACAGGAACGTATCACATCCACAAAGAACGGTTCTATCACATCCGTACAGGCAGTATATGTACCGGCCGATGACTTAACTGACCCGGCTCCGGCTACAACATTCGCTCATTTGGATGCAACAACCGTACTTTCCCGTGCCATCGTAGAACAGGGTATTTATCCGGCTGTAGATCCATTAGAGTCTACTTCCCGAATTCTTGACCCTCGAATCGTAGGTGAAGAACATTACCAGGTAGCCCGTGGTGTACAGGAAATATTACAGCGTTATAAAGAACTGCAGGACATCATTGCCATCCTTGGTATGGATGAACTTTCCGAAGAAGAAAAGGTTCTCGTAGCCCGCGCAAGAAAGGTACAGAGATTCTTATCTCAGCCATTCTTCGTAGCAGAGCAGTTTACTGGAACAACAGGACGTTATGTTCCTCTTGGGGAGACTATTCAGGGATTCAAGGAGATTCTCGAGGGTAAATACGACGAGATTCCAGAGGGAATGTTCTTAAATGCAGGAAATATCGACGATGTATTAGCCAGATATAATAAGTAGGTGATTCTATGGCAGACAAAACATTCCGACTCGAAATCATCGCGCCGGACAGGATTTTTTATTCCAATGACATCTACATGGTGGAATATAATACCGTAGAGGGAGAGGTGGGTATCTATGCCGACCATATCCCGATGACGCAGATCATTGCACCTGGCAGGCTTATCATTACCGAGAGGAATGAGGAGAAACAGGCTGCACTTCTTTCCGGCTTTGTGGAGATCACTCCTGAAAAGATGACTATTCTCGCAGAAGCAGTAGAATGGCCACAGAATATTGATGTCAATAGAGCCAAAGAAGCTAAGACCCGCGCGGAGAGGAGACTTTCTTCCGAACAGGGAGGAGTTGATATCGGTCGCGCAGAACTCGCCCTTAAGAGAGCAATTACCAGATTGGATGTGGCGGGGAAATAATTTTATAGTAAGACAGACGAAAACGAAGAACACCATATTCTCCTATCTGTGACTTTAGTCGCGGCACGTTGAATGCTCGCTTTAAGGCTCGCATCCAACGCTTGCTCCGAGGCCACAGATAGGAGAATATGGTGTTCTTCGTTTTCTATCTATGACCCCAGCAGAATTATTTCCGCCGCTTTGTTGTGGTAATTGCCTGTTGGGTGGAAGATAGAAATTAAATGTAAACACAGAATAGCCGGTTTTTGTCTGTTGTCCCTACAATACCACAGCAACGAAATCTCCTTTTTTGTTAAAAATGAACATTGAAATTTTGTAAAAGTAATTTATAATATGCTATAAAAGGTAAAATGAGTACCAAATGTGTATTACAAATATTAGATATTGTGATATCTTCGAAAGAAAATAAAAAGAAGATTATAAGATTATGATGTATGAGGAGCTTATTGTTATGGAACACATGCAGATTAGAATGGCAAAGATGGAAGATTTAGATGAGATTGCTTTTGTGGAGTCAGAATGTTTTCCTTTTGGGGAGGCGGCGACAAAAGAAAAATTTGCAGAGAGAATTAAGGAATATGGAACCCATTTCTGGCTGATGTGTGAGGAAGAGAAAGTAATTGCGTTTGTAGATGGAATGGTAACGGATGAAAAAAATCTGACAGATGAAATGTATGAGAAGGCTTGCCTTCATGATGAAAAGGGAGCGTGGCAGATGATTTTCGGAGTAAATACATTGCCGAAATATCGAAGACAGGGCTATGCGGAAAAGCTGCTTCGCTACGCAATCAATGATGCAAGAGCACAGGACAGGGAAGGCCTGGTCCTGACCTGTAAGGATAAATTAGTTCATTATTATGAGAAATTTGGTTTTCAGAATGAAGGTGTTTCAGAATCAGTACATGGTGGAGCTACATGGTATCAGATGCGACTGACATTTTAATATTAATGAGCTGAGAGGGTTTGAAAAATCATTCCTGCAATCTGCACGTTCTAATTTGCAGAAAGTATTTCAAACCCGCTCTGGCATACTGAAGGTTTTCGCACCATTTTCACTGGACAAATACTATAGAATGCTTATAATAAATAGTAAGAAATGATTTTGAATAATTCTGGAATTGTACACTGCGCGACACGAACCAGAGGAAGAGAGGAAACCGCTATGAATATGCAGGAATTGTTAACATATGTAGAAGAACTGACATTTAAAACATCTATGTTTGGTTATGATAAAGATGAAGTTGATATTCAGTTAGATAAAATTTGTGATGAAGCAGAAGCTATCATTTTAGCGAAAGAAAAAGAGATAGAAGAACTGAAAAAAGAGAGCAAGACAGCTCTTGGTATTGCGGCAGCAGCTACAGGAAAGACGATGGAAGAACTGGAAAAAGATACACAGGAAGACATCGTTGAGACAGAAGAAGATGAGCAAACTGTAACATTAGATGAGGCAGAAGAAACAGTACAGGAAACCGTATCTAATGAAGTACCAATATCAACAGTAGCTGTAGCAGATGCAGATGAAGCACAGGATGAGATAGAGACTGTAAGGGCACAGTTAGTAGCAGCACAGAAGAAAGTAGCTGCCTTAGAGGCAGAAATCGCAGCAGAAAAAGAAAAAACAGAGAAAGCGATAGCGCGTGCCGAAGAAGCGGAGAAGTCTGCCGAGAATAATAAAGCACCAGAGACAACAGACGAGGCTTATGAGCGTTACATGAAGAATGCAGATTTACTTTGCAAGCAGCTGTCAGATTTAGAAGGAAGACAGAATGCAATTCTAGATGAAGCCAGAGAACAGGCAGAAAGAGAAAGAGAAAAGGCAAGACAGGATGCAGCCGATATTATCGGAGAAGCAAGAAAAACAGCCGAAAGACTCTTAAAAGATGCACAGGAAAATAAGGAAAATGCCATTGAAGAAGCTAAGAAAATTCATGAGGACAGCCTTCGTAAAGTGGAAGAAGAGAAGAAACAGTGCGATGAATTATCAGCACAGAAAGCTGCTATGGTTAATTCCTTAAAGAAATTGACAGAAGATACAGCACGTCTGATGGAAAAGATGCAGGGATAGCTATTTAATTTATGAGATAGGACAGACGCCCTTAAAGAGAGACGACATCCTATATTTGTGACTCTGTCACTGTGGGTTGAATGTTTGCGGGAACGCTCGCATTCAATCCCCGTTTTAAGGGTACAAATATAGGATGCCGCCTCTTTTTAAGGGCGTCTGTTATACTAAATGAATTAAATTATCAATTTCATATTTGCTAAAAGGCATGAAATTAGATATTATACATTATGTAACTTTATAATAACAAAAGTATACAAAATACAGGGACACACTCTAAAGATGAAGGGAGATTTGCTATGAAACGTGCGGGGAAAGTGTTTTTAGCATTGGCTCTTGTGTTGGCTATGCTTTGGACCTCAACAGGAACATCGAATGTTCCTGGGGTATTGGCAGAGAATGTTGCATCTATGCAATCTGCGAAGGATAACAAAGAGGCAGTAAAGGCTACCACAGAAGAGACAACGACGGAAACAAAAGAAAAAAGTACGACAGCTTCGAAAGCGGAGCAGGAGACGACTGCTAAAAAGGAAGAGACGACAACGCAGGAAGCTGCGACAGAAGCTGAAACGAAGAAAGAAGAAGCGGCTACTCGGGAAAAGAAAGCAGAATCTACAACGGCTGCGAAGAAAAAGACAGCAAAGAGTAAAATCGCTACGCAGGATGCCGCTGAGGCAGCAACGAAAGGGTCGGACAGTAACAGTTCGAATCAGAATATTGCCAGGGCAGCCAAAATTGATATAGCAAAATGTATAACAGCTGTAGATATGAGTGTTACCATTAACGGTAAGAAGACAGCGTTAGATGATCTGCCTGCAGGTACACTGGTTCCAAGAGGAGCGCCGGTCAGCATAACCGTAAAGTATGACAATGTAGATCATGCGCTTGAGAATCTCAGCGAGGGAACGGTTTTACATTATCAGCTTCCAGAACAGATTGAAATTGTTGCTGCTCAGCAGGGAGATTTAACCGAAGAAGGTAAAGTAGTCGGTAAGTTCACGATCAGTAAAAAAGGTTTGGTTGAGATTACATTTACAGAAGGCTATCTTACAGACTGTGGTGGAAAAATAGAACAAGGAAGTTTCTGGCTTAACGGAAACTTTAATAAGGAATTTGGTGGTAAAGGGCAAGAAACCATTATTTTTGGACCAGTAAAGAAGACCATTCATTTTGATCCAAAATTGGAAGAAGATAAAACAAATTTGAATGTTACAAAGAAGATTACCGGATTTGATGCGAAGACACAAAAGCTCACTTATACAATTACAGTAACAGCGCCTGCTGATAATACACAGACAGTAAAGGACGTAAAGGTAACGGATGTGTTTGCAGACAATTCTTTGAAGATGCTGGAGAATTTATATAAGGATATAAAGGCGGGCAAAGGAACATTTGATGCAAAGACAGGCATCTGGACAATCGGGGATATGGAAAAGGGAGAGATACAGACTCTTACATATTCTGTTAAGATAAAGAATAGCTGGGATGATACTATTACAGATAAGACCATATCTAATACAGCTACAGTAACTGCCGGAACAGAGAAGAAAGCAGAAGTTACTTCGAATAAAGTCTTTAACAATAACCTGAATATTACAAAGTCAACAGTTGATGGACAATATGGTACTTCAAAAGGTATTCATGTTGACGCGACAGGAACGTGGATAAAATATACAATCACTGTAAATGCATCAAATGTAAATCAGGATGATGCAAGTGGAGTTAAAGTAACTGATATTTTCAGTGATAATAAAGAGGATATAGAACAATATTATGCAATAGAAGGTGCAGCACAGACAAATAGCACGGAACCGGGTGCTGGAGAAATCTATATTGATAATAACAAGAAAGATTTCATCTGGAATATTGGAACAATGAAGCCGGGCGAGACAAAGACGCTTACATATTGTGTTAAATTAAAAGACTCCGTATGGGAGAACAGTGGAAATACTGGTGATACAGTTGAGAAGAAGTTTACAAATACAGCAACTCTCACTGCAACAGGTATGGAAGAAAAGTCTGCCAAAACAACAGTGAATCTTAAAAAGGTGTGGATTTCCAAAAAGGGAGAATGGGATGCTTCTACAGGTAGGATGAAGTTCACAATTGAGGCAAATAAGAGAACAGATAATAAAGGAAAGAATATTAATGCACCAGTACTCGACAGAAACTTTACTTTCACAGACAAAATGACTGGTGATTATGCGTATACAGGAGATTTAATAATCGAAGCCAAAGACGCAAGTGGTAATACGCAGTGGATTGACACTATTTCATTGGAAGATTCAGACGAGCAGACACCAAATCATGGAACTTTTACATGGAATACAGATGGTGGATGGACATACAAAGCAGCGCAGGCTGGAGAATTCATATATTATCTTACTTACTATGCAAAGCCAACAGCCAACGGCCATAACCATATAAGCAATACCGCTTCTGTTGGCATTAACAGTAGTTCCTATGAGCACAAGGCAAACTGGAGCGGAACCGGTTCAGAAGGAATTGCTTTAACAAAAGAGTACATATCCGGTGTTACCACAGGAAAAATGAAGTGGAGAACAACGATTCCGGTACGTGTTGTGGAAGGTTCTGCTTATGTGGATACAATTTCATCTCCAAGGAATCATAAATTTGTATCTGAAGATAAATTAAGAGAAGGATTAGATATTTATTTTGGACAGGAAAGCAACAAGTTAAAAGAGGGTAAAGATTATACACTTACTTATAATGATGATTATAGATTTACTATTACTTTCCTGCATGAAATTGTTGCAAACAGTACGAATAGAATTGTTATTACCTATTATACAGAGAATACAGTAGCAAGAAATGATGCCAAGTACAAAGATGGGGATAAATTTACCTATACTAATACAGGTAAGTTAACAATCCGAGAGGGGCAGGAACTATCAGTCAGCGATAGTACGGTATGGTATAAACACTCCTCCATCAGTAAGGAAGCCGGCGATTATGACAAGACAAATCATACAATTCGCTGGTTCATCACACTGAACAAAGACGGCACACTTGGTACGCTTGATGGTGAAAACAGTGTTGCAGCAATTACTGATACCTTGCCAGAAGGTCTTAAGTATGTAACAGATGGAAGTACACAAAATATACAGATTACTGAACGGGGAAGGCAGGCAGCACAGGTTGCGATAGATAGTAACAGTGTTAAATATGATGAAGCTTCCCGTAAGTTGACATTTAATGTTACCGGTTTGAAATCTGACAGCAAAAACAGTAATGAAGGCTATGTAAAAATAGCGATTGATACTCTTGTTGATGATGAATATATTGGTCTTTATACAGAAAAGACTTATGAGAATAAGGCAAAAGTAGAATATGATGGTAACACCAGTCCAGAAGCTGCTGCAACTAAGACCATAAAGAATACTACTCTTAAGAAAGATTCAGAATATATAAATGGTTCTACCGCAACTTATACATTAACAGTGAATCCAAATGGAGAGAATCTTTTAAAAGAGAAAGACACAATTACTGTTGTGGATCAGATGCCGAAGATTATGACTTTGCTTTCAGATAGTATCACTGTGAATGGAGAATCTCTGGCACAGTCTGGATGTACATTTACAACGGAAACTGGAGATGCAAATAATAACGAATACAGATTTACAGTTCCAGATGATGAAAAGGTTGTAATCAAGTATAAGGTTACGATAAATGCTGCAGAAGATACCGCAGTTACTTTATCCAATACTGCATGGTATGAGGGAGTTGAGAACACGGCAATTAATAACTCAAAGGAAATAATTGTTTTAAGTGCCGGAGCAGAAATTACTGGTTCAAGAAGTTTTTCTATTTTAAAAGTGGACAGTCAGACACAGGCACCGATTGAAGGTGCAAAGTTTAAACTGGAAAAGGCGAAAGTCGAGAATGGAGAAATTACTGATTTTGAGACAGTAATGAATGAGGGAAAAAAGACACAAACGACCGATAAGAATGGAAAAATTAAATTCACTGGTTTGAAAAAAGATGGTTTATATCGTTTTACGGAAGTCAGTGCAGCACCTGGATATAAGAATTCCGGTAAAACAATTTATGTTGCATTTACAAAAGCAATGCAGGATTTTGGTGCTAAAGCAGGATATACGGTAACAGGAATTGCAGGTGGTGCGACCATACAGGTAGAAAACATGCCAGCCGGCAGCCTCACCATCGAGAAAAAAGTAATCGGTAACAACATTCCTGAAGAAACCTATGAAATGTCAGTAACTGCCGCTGAAGGTAACACAGATACTGATCTCACAAAAGCAACAGTAACAGACACAACCGATAACAATGCAGCAATTACGCCAGCTATTTCAACAAGAGATGGACAGAGTACATTGACCTTTAGTTTAAAAGCCGGACATAAAGCAAAAGTAAGCGGACTTCCAGTTGGAACTTACAATGTGACAGAGAACGCTGCAAGCCGGTCAGAAACAGATAAAACAGCTTATACGGCAAGTTATTCTGTAGATGGTAATTCTGTCTCAAATGTGAAAGTTAAAGTGGCACAGGATGCAGATTCTAATGCAGTTCCAAATGTGACAGTAACTAACACATATAAAACAGAACTGAAAGTCCTTAAGAAAGATATCGGAACAGATGCACCTCTTTCAGGAGCGCAGCTTGCAATTTACAATAACTCTGATGTAACTTTTGACAGCGAAGGCAAAGCCACAGTAAAAGCTGGCGCAACAGCCGTAGCATCCTGGACCAGTGGAACAGATGCAAAAGACCTTACCGGAAAGGTAGTGACAGGTGGAAACTATGTTTTAGTTGAGACAGCCGTACCAACGAGCGATTATGTTCAGGCGGCAGCCATTCCATTTAAAGTGGATGCAGAAGGCCAGATTCAGGTTGCAGATGCTTACGCAAATAACTATAATGACAGCACCCATACCATCACATTAAATAACCAGAAAAAGACAGGAAGCCTTACTGTCAAGAAGATTATCGAAGACGGTGAAGCAGACACAGCATTTGACTTTACAGTTACATTTACAAACTTTAATAATGGCAAAGGTGGTGATGTCACTGTCACAAGAAAAGGTAAAGAGGGAAAAGACCAGACTACAACAGAAACTGTTACGCCGGATGCAAAAGGTGATCTTAAATTAGAACTGAAAGCGTTAACAAATAATGAGGCAGTTAAGATTTCTGGAATTCCATACGGTACATCTTACACAGTAACAGAGGCACAGCAGGAAGGCTATCTCGAGACAGCAAACAGCAATCTTACTGGTGTCATTGGAGATAACGGAACAGCGGCGAATGGTGTAGAGCGAGTAGCAGATGCAGAAGCTTCTATCACTAACACAAGACTGACCGGATTCACTGTTAAGAAGTTAGCAGAGTACGGACAGTACACACCAGATGCAGAAACAAAGGATAACAAGCAGTTCAAGTTCAAAGTAACTTTAACAAGAAATGATGCAGTTTATATACGCAAGTTCACAATCAAGTACAGCGATAAAGAGCAGAGTGAAGAAGTTAGAGCAACGGATGGTGTATATGAATTCACATTAAAGGATACACAGAGTGCAGCATTCAGCGATTTTCCTTCTGGTACAAAGTACACAGTAGAGGAAGTAGCAGATGATGACTATGATGCTTCTGTAAAGGTAAATAATACGGTTCAGAATGCAGACAGTAACAACAATGCAGATAACAATAAAAATGTTGCAGCTACAGCAGAAGGAACCATTGATAAAACAGGGGATACCGTAGAATTTACCAACACAAGAAAGCTCGGCGCTTTCTCCTTTACAAAGACTGTAAAAGGGAATATGCAGGATAAGGAGCAGTCCTATGACTTCTATGTTGAAGTAGATGGCAAACCGTTCAACGGCAATGCAGCAATCACACAAAAGGACACAGAGAAGTCAGATGATGCAGACACTCAGGATAAGACCAAAGAAGACAAGAGTGAGAATACTGCAGGAACAACTGTTCAGATTACTGACGGCAAGCTCAGCCTGACAGACGGTCAGACCGCAACGATCGCAAACATCCCAGCTGGCGTATCCTACAGCATTAAAGAAACAACCGGTGACCGTTATGTAATCCTTATTGATAATAAGGTTACCGCAGAAACAGCTGGCACAGTAGAAGAAGGGAAAACAACCGAAACACAGTTTGTCAATCAGGTAATTCACCTCAACATCACAAAGACAGATCTGACGGGTGAAAGAGAAGTTGCCGGTGCAGCAATGACACTTTATAAAGCAGAAGATGTCAACGAAGACGGCACAGTAAAAGACGGTGCCGAAGCGCTTGACAGCTGGGTATCCGGCAAGGAAAGCTTCCATGACTTTGGACCAGCTATAAAGGCAGGCGAGTCCTATGTTCTTGTCGAGACCGCAGCACCAGATGGCTATACTTACGCAGAAAATATTTCATTTACTGTGAATGCAGATGGAACAATTAAGACAGATGCTGAGAAGACAACGGATAAAGAAACAGGCGAAGATGTTTATCTTGTAAAAGATGATGTAACAAAAGTATCTATTAAGAAAATGGATATTACAGGCAATAACGAAGTTGCCGGTGCCAGACTTCTTTTAAAAGATAAAGAAGGAAATGTAATCGAAAGCTGGATGTCTGCGACAGACGCCCATGTATTTGAGCAGAAACTCATTGCGGGAGAAACGTATACACTTGCAGAGGTTACTGCGCCAAGCGGTTATGAAGTTGCAGCAGATATTACATTTACTGTAAATAAAGACGGAACGATTTCTATTGATGGTAAAGCAGTGGATGGCAACGAAATTATCATGAAAGATGATACAACACCAGTTGGTGAAGAGGGTAAACTTGTTGTAAGTAAGCTGGTTACATTCCAAGGCAAAAATCAGGCAGTAAACAGAACTTTTTACGTTGCATTATTTAGCGATGCCGACTGCACACAGAAAGTTTCTAATGTAAAAGAATTGAAATGCGAGGGCGCATGGTCAGCATACACTGTATTTGAACACCTCAAAGACGGAACATACTATGTTGCAGAAACAGATGAGGATGGTAATAAGTTAGAATCTTCCGAAGTTTGCAAGATTGAGGGTAATGGAACAAAATGCGAGATTACTCCAACACAGAAAACAGCATATGCTGTCATTGAAAACCAGCTTCTTATTCCGGAAGATGACTTCTTAAATACCTTACATAATCTTACTGTAACGAAAAATGTTACATTAGATGGAGAACAGATTTCTGAGAAGTACAGTGGAACATTTTATGTAAGCCTGTTCACAGACCCTTACTACACAAACCGTACAGGTGATGTGAAAGAATTACAGATTCAGAATGGTAAGAGTACTTCCGTAAGCTTCACAGATTTAGCAGATGGAACCTACTATGTGGCTGAGACAGACAAAGACGGTAATCCGGTAGAGAACACGGACTTTGGCTTTGATGTAAGCTATGATGGAGATATCACTGTTTCCTTCACAGAGCAGAACACCGACAGCACATTAGCAATCACAAACGATATGACCGAGAGAAATCCGGAATATAAAAAATATTCAAAAAAAGAAGACGATGGTGATGACGGCAAAGAGAAAAAGAAAACAAGCACCAGCAAGAATAACCCTTCTAACAAAACAACCAAAAAAGGTAAAAACTCAAAGACCGGAGATGACTCACATATCTTCTTTTACGCAGCATTAGCAGCCGCAGCCCTTGCAGCAGGAAGTGCAGAAGTATATCGTAGAAGACGCAGAGCAACAGGAAGAAATAAACACGACAGATAGAAAGATTTTGATTTAAATCAGGAGACGAACCCCGAAATAGTTATAGCTATCTCGGGGTTTTCTCCAGTTTCATCAGGAGGGATACATATGTTAAAATTAATAATTTTCGATATGGATGGTTTAATGTTCGCCACAGAACAGGTAAACTACAGAGCATTTACCGAAATAGTAAAGGAAGAGGGATATAATCCAACCTTTGAACAATATATAGGATTTTTGGGAATGAATGCAAAAGACATTCAGAAGAAATACTATGTTTATTATGGAGAAGATGTAGATGCGGAAGGCATTTACAAAAAAGTTGGTAACCGCTCCAAACAGATAATCAGAGAAGAAGGAGTTCCTGAAAAAGAAGGCCTGAGAGAGCTTTTGCAGGTTGTCCGGGAAAAAGGCTTGCAGACAGCCGTAGCGAGCGGCTCAGATACAGATGTTATTAAAGAATACCTGGACAGAACTGGGTTAAACGAATATTTTGATATGGTGCTTTCTTCAAAAGATGTGAAAAGGGGCAAGCCATTCCCAGATGTATTTTTGGAGATCTGCAAAGCATTTGATGTAAAGCCAGAAGAGACACTTGTATTAGAAGATTCCGCAAATGGCGTGCAGGCAGCTCTTGCAGGTAATCTGCCTGTTATAAACATTCCAGATTTGTTTCCAATACCAAAAGAACAGCAGGAAAAATGTGTAGCAGTAGTGGAAAATTTAAAAGAAGTAATTCCGTATATTTAATAACGGTATGAATCGAAAACAAGTTGTATCTGTCTGATAAAAATAATAGATAAGCACGAATCATTCTCATTTTGCATATGATAAATCAAACTGGGCGAAAGCAGGAAACCATTATATGAATAAAAAAGGAGACTTTGATTTTGAATGGCTGCCGGGATTTCGAGAGATGATGGCATGTCAAAATGAGGAACAAAATACACAGCAGGAAACTGACTGGGGCAATGAAAATCTTCAAATAGAGGCATTACTTCCTCCAGAGCAGTTACAACAGGAAGAACAGCGATACTGGAAAGACTACGAATATTTTATCCAGATGCTGCCGATGGTCGCAAGAGAGGTGTGGATTGTAGCAGATGCCCTGCTTGATCAATATGAGTACAAGGGAAGTCCGATTTATTCTGAATATCCAGACAAGGTAACTATTTTAAAAATTGCGGATATGGTGTATGATAAGTTAAAGTATCGCGAGGAACAGGAGATGATACAGGCTGATGATGAAGAGATGATAAGAAATCCATACTTTGTAGAAGTCTCTCTCCGAGATGCCATCACTCCATTTCGCACATTGATACAGGTAATATTACATTGGAATATTAATCACAGAAGACAGCGCTATTACCGCAGACAGAAAGTATTTTCAACACAATAATGCAAAAGATTCTTATGTCCGCAAGATGAATATTTTAAGAGATGTTCTGATATTTTCAGTATAATATTCAAGAATGCCCCGGCATTCTTGCTGCGGGATGCGAGTCTCTGCAAGTCTGCCGGGGAGAAATACCGAGTATAGATTGAAAATAAATAGTGGAAAAAGCGCTGGCAGTATAATGTGGTTACTGCTATAATATACATTTATTATCGAAATAAATAACAGGAGAATAAACATGGAGTTTTTACTCACCAAAATCAAAGAAAATTTAAATGAGCAGATGCTTCTTCTCACGATAAGTAATCCAAGAAAAGCAGAAGAAGTGAAAAAGTACAATATTCGCCCGATTCTTGTGAAGGACAAACTTGTTTTTCAGAGTGCGGCGTATACAAAGACGCAGGTTTTTCATAAGAATCTTAATAAGAGAGAATTATTAGAAGAAGTGGAAAAGATACTTCCCTTATATAAACAGGTACAGCTGCAGACTTCTGGTGCAGAGCTTACTGCACTTATCAACAAAAAGGGAAAGGCAGCAATTAAAGTAAAGAAGCAGAATAATCCGGTTGTGGCAAAGCTGTCATCAGATAAAAGTCATTTGCTTCATAACCGCACAAAGAAATACATTTTACCAGAAGGAGTTGCTGTCCCATTTTTAAAAGATCTTGGAGTTATGACAGCAGAAGGAAAAATTGTGCGGACAAAGTACGATAAGTACCGTCAAATTAACCGCTTTTTAGAGTTTATAGAGGATGTGCTGCCGCATCTTCCGAAGGACAGGGAGATTACAATTCTTGACTTTGGGTGCGGAAAGTCCTATCTGACATTTGCTATGTACTACTATCTTAAAGAGTTAAAAGGTTATGATATTCGTATTATCGGTTTGGATTTAAAGAAGGATGTTATAAAAAACTGTAGCCGTCTGGCTGTGAAGTATGGCTATGATAAGCTTAATTTCTATGAAGGTTCCATAGAAGAATTTGAAGGCGTTACACAGGTAGATATGGTAGTAACACTCCACGCCTGTGACACAGCGACGGACTATGCTTTGTATAAGGCATTACGCTGGGGCGCATCTGTTATTTTATCCGTCCCATGCTGCCAGCATGAACTTAATAAGCAGATTTCTGCATCAGAATTTGAGCCAATAACAGATTATGGCATCTTAAAAGAGCGCTTCTGTGCGCTTGCGACAGATGGTATCCGTGCCAAAATTTTAGAAGAACAGGGATATGATACACAGATTTTAGAATTTATTGATATGGAGCATACACCAAAGAACCTTTTAATTCGTGCCTTACACCGGAAAAAGCCGTCCGCAAAGAAGAAAGAAAAGGCTTCAAAAGAGGTAAATGCATTTTGTGAACAGTTTGGATTTGCTCCGACATTGTGGAAGCTTCTTCAGGAAGAGGGAGGGGTGAATAATGAGTAAAAATGTACAGTTGATAATCCTGCACATAGCAGTTGCCGTATTGAGTTTCATCGGCGCACTGATCTTTTTTAATAATCGAATGGGCATGGAAAAGGGAAGTGCAGTAGCAGAGCTGACTAATCCATCCTATCCTGTCCTTGAGATTGGAAATGATACAAGCAGCTATAATCTGATGGCTGGATATAAGGAAGACATTGATCTTTCTTTAGTCCGTAATCAGATTACCCTTACCAATAATAAAAATGCTGTAATTTTAAAGCTTCATGACTACGATTATGACATTACGGCAATTCAGTACACATTATTTGAAAAAACACCGGACAAACCGACAGAAACAGGAACACTGAATCAGCTTACCAGAAATAAAAAGAAAAATATAAAGCTGGGAACGCTGACATTTAAAAATACCTTATCAGAAAATAAAGTATATTATCTAAAAATGGCAGTCAGACTGAATGACAGCACACGAATTTATTTCTACACGAAGGTACAGAGTGGTTCTGGTTATCATTTAGATGACTACCTTGCATTTGTTTTAAAATTCCATAATAATTTATTCGATAAGGCAACAATGGATGAGAATGCCAGCTATCTTGAAACATCTGCAGATACGATAGATGATAATCTCGAATCAGTAAGTATCAACTCTGGAAGAGAAGCCGTTTCCTTTGGAAATATGGAAGTAAAACAGGAAACAAAGCCGCGTATTACTCTTCAGGAAATGAATAACACATACACAGTAATTCGGGTGAATACAATCCTTTCTACAGAAATAAGCGACGGTGTTATTCAGTATTATGACCTGAGTGAGACCTACAAGCTGCGTTATACGGCGGACAGGATGTATCTTCTTGATTATGAGAGAACAATGGATGCTTATTATAATGAATCCATCATTGATTCGGCCAATAACCTTATCAGCCTGGGTATTCAGAATAAAAGGAATATCAGTTACATTTATTCTGATAAAGGGTACAGAGTGTGCTTTGCTGTGGAAGGCCAGCTCTGGTATTATGACTATCAGTCTTCTGATATGTACAAGATATACAGCCTTGCTTCAGAAAATATTTCTGATATAAGAAATGCAACAGGAAACCACGGAATCAAGCTGCTTAGCATGGATGATAAGGGAAATATTTTCTATCTTGTTTATGGATATATTAACCGTGGACGACATGAAGGAATGAATGGAATCCAAGTCATGAAATATGATGCAAAAACAAACTGTAACGAAGAGATTTCTTTCCTTTCCACATCTCTGCCGTATGACAGCATGAAGGAAGATTTAGAGAAGTTCTCCTATTTGAACTCTAAATCCGTATTTTATTGTATACTTGAGGGAGACTTTCATGAAATTGATTTAGAGAAGAAAAAGGATAAAATATTAGAATCCGGTCTTGTGAATGAGAGTCTGACTGCTTCCAAAGATCAGAGCATTATCGCAATTGAAAAAGAGCAAAATCTTTATAAAAATAAGCAGATAGAAATGATAGATCTCGAATCAGGAAAAAAACAGAACTTTACCGCAGGTTCTGATAAAAGAATCCGTGCCGTTGGCTTTTTATCCAATGATTTTATTTATGGAGAGGCAAATGCCGTAAATGTTTCAAAGAGCAGTAATGGAACCGTAAGCTTCCCGATTACCAAAATTCACATCGTTGATATTAACGGAAAGACAATCAAAGAATATCAAAAAGCCGGGCGCTATATTATGTCCACACAGATTAAGGGAAGCATCCTTGAAATGACACTCGGAAAAAGAACAGGAGGCAAAATTCAGAAAACAGGAACGAAGGATTACATTCGCTATAAAGAAAAAGAAGAATCTGACGCAGTAACCCTGACTTCCAAATATACAGATACCTACTGGACACAGCTTTATTTAAAATTCCCGAACTATGTATACATTCAGGTAGTTCCAGATCTTCTCTTAACAAAAATTATGGTAAATGAAGATGATGTTACATTGAAGCTTTCAAATAGCGGAGAACAGCTGGAGCAGTACTTTGTATATGCTTCCGGTACACAAAAAGCGGTTTATACGAACCTGACCGAAGCCATTGCGCGGGCTTACACAGAGCGAGGCAATGTAATAGACAGCAAAGAAAATGTTCTCTGGAAGTGCATTTACGCAGACTATGCTCAGGTAGCCGGAATGGACAACGTTGTCAAAGTACAGTCTGATGCAAAGTCACTCGCAGGCTGTCTGTCTATGATTGCTGCTGTAAATGGAAAAGAAGCAGCACCAGACAGCATAGATATCGGAAAAGGCAGCATTGAACAATTAATGAAGAAATATAGCGGACACACAGCACGCAACCTTACAGGATGTACCGTGGATGAAATCCTCTACTATGTCAGTCAGGGAAGCCCGGTACTCGCTAAGTTAAACAGTAACCGATACGTTATCGTAATGAGCTACAATGCAACAAAAATAAGATATTTAGACCCTGTCACCGGTAAATCTACAGCCGCATCGAGAACAGATGTGACAAACCGCTTAGAAAAATCGGGAAAGGTATTTTATTCTTATATTGCTGATTAGACAGGGAATGTGATAAATAGACGCAAACAAAGTTTGAATCTACTGATTTCACTGGAGCCAAAGATAGCCCGAAGGGAAGGAAATACTGCCTATTTGTGGCCTGGGAGCAAGTGTTGGATGCGAGCGCGTAAGCGAGCATTCAACACGCC
>OHAG01000633.1_pt1 | contig 27124 bp, 17 predicted proteins | sample 1577081 | NCBI WGS metagenome assembly OHAG01 (sample SAMEA3541513, study PRJEB24748) | human gut metagenome | biome: human gut; feature: human-associated habitat; material: faeces | place: China | collected 2012
TCAGCGAGGAAGCCGCAGCGCTGCCGTGGTCGGTCATGTCGATGGAGTATGCGGTGTTTTGGGTGAACAGCACCTCGGCTTCGGGGTCTGCTCTGGGGGTGACCAGCTGCTCATTGAACGCATCGTATGCGGCCCTGGCATCGTATTCGCCGGTGATCATCTTGTGCCCTACGTCTTCCGAAATACGGAACATCTCGGTGGAGGCCAGACGCATATACAGATGATTTGCGCTGATGATATCCGCAACGTGTTCCAGAGAAGCGGAGGAGGTAATATTGATCTCCTTGTTATAAGAGAGCACGGCAGCACCGCCAGCCATCTTGCTCTGACCCTCTGCACTGTACACAGCCTCAAGTACCTTCAGCACCGCAGCCAGCTTTGCCTCGTCCTGCGCTACGGTGTTGGAAACTGCCGCCTGACACATGGGGTAGGTCAGCAGCCAGCTATCGTTGGCAGTCTCGCCGAAATAGGGCAGAATCGATGCGTTAAAGCCGTACTGGTCAGGCATTACATCCGCTATGCCTGCGGTGGTGCGGATCATGGCGGTCTGCCGCGCATAGAAAGGCTTGGCGATGGGGTTCAGCTCCAACCGATCGTCACCGGGCTGCACCCGCACATCCTTAAGGAACTGCTCGTATTTTTCAAAGACCTTCGGCCATACCACATCATCCAGCCCGGTGGAGCCGTCCTCGGCCTCGCTCTCGTAGTTCATGCGCCATGTGGTGCCCTCCAGGCTCATCAGCTCCGGGATCGCGCAGCCCTGCATGGTTTCCAGACAGGTGTAGTCATACCGCCAGTCTGCCTGATAGCCCTTGATGCCGATCGCCTCAAAGGCATTGATGGCCGCCACGAACTCGGCATAGTTGGTGGGCAGGGGGATGTTGTACTGCGCAAACAGATCAACATTGGCAGCCGTGCCGTCCACCTCGGCGCACATGGGCAGCCAGCGGATCGCACCGTCCGGTTCCTGATTGTTGTTCAGGTAGCTGGAATAGAAGGTACCTGCAACTTCGGTAGTGCTCAGGTCCATCAGGTGCTCTGCCAGAGGTGCCGCATCGTTCAGGGAGAAGCGGCGGCAGGTGATGATATCCGGCAGCTGCTCCGCACGGTTCAGCAGGTCGCGGTAGTAGTCCATGGTGTTGAAGCCCTGAATGAAGGTGAACGCATACTCCGGGAATTTTTCTTCCAGCCACGGAGTAAGCGCTTTCATCATAGAGCGATCCCACAGATAAAAGGTGATTTGAATTTTGCCGTTCTGTCTGCTGCTCTTGTCGGCTTCAGCCTTGCCGCCGCAGGCGGTCAGCGCTGCCGTGGCTGCCAGCACACCGGTGGCCTGTAGAAACGAGCGGCGGGAGAGCTTTTTCATCATACTATCGTCCTCACAGTTTCCTGATATTTCCAAGGCTGTCATTTTTTTGTTTTACAGCAAAATTGGAACAAACGCAACATAAAGTTCGTTAATGTTTCTGCAAATCCATGTGGATTTTGGCGAAATGCGGCGCAGTGGAGCGACCCGAAAGAAGACGTGCGCCTCCGACTTGTGTGAAAATGCTGCGCCCAAAAGGCTGTCGGATGCTGCAGAATGCGCGGGCAAGCATCCGAAGTGAATCGAAACAGTGAACAAAAATATGCGTATTGTCGCATCTTTTTTCTTGACCTTGCGGCGGATACTGCTTATAATTGCCCTAGCGGAACGCCCCTGCCGGAGAGGGGGCGGGCCGGTAGAACGTTGAGGATGAGTGAGGAACTGCTGTGGAGATTCTATTGACCGGGAACACCTGTTTCGTGACCCCTGCCTGGGTGGAGATGGCGTTCCCAGAGGACCATGTCCTCATTACCTGCGCACGGGGCCAGCCGCACCCGCCGCGCATCCGGACCATCACGCTGGACAGCAAGGAGCGCATCGGCCAGCTGGTGGACAGCTACGAGTTTGACCGCATCGTCTATTTCTCGGAGTATCTGACCCCGCACAGCGAGCAGGAGGGCGAACTGGACCGCCTGCGCCGTGTTTTGCAGGCCAACCGGGAGCGGCCCAGCCAGCTGCTTTATCTGGCTGGGCCGGAAGCCGTGCTGACGCCGTTCATCGGCAAATCGGTGCTGGCGCAGGCGGCGGAGGCTCTCTGCCGCCATTACGCCGAGACGAGCAGGGTGCAGATCAAGGTGCTGCACCTGCCCTATCTCTACGGCACCGACTGCACCGGTGCGCCGGTGGGCATCGCGCAGCTGCTGACCCGCCCGAAGAGCGGGGAACTGCATTTTGAAGAGCAGGCCCTTGCCCCGGTGGCGGCTCTGTGCATGGAAGACCTGTCCGAGCTGGTGCTGCGGGTGTTCGACAACTGGACGCCGGAGTGGGAGAGCCTGACCGCCCCGGTGGTCTTCCACTGGAACTATGAGCAGCTGGGCGAGGCGTGGAAAGCCCTCTGCCCCGGCTTGACCGTGACCTACGGCAGCGACCTGATCCGGGAGTACCCGCCCGACGACGGCCAGCTGCGCCGGGCGTATGGGTGGTTCCCCCGGTACGACCTGCTGGACGACCTGCCCCGATTCTTCCGGCAGGAAAAGCAGCCCCGCCGCAAAAAATGGCCGGAACGGCTCAGCGGCTTTGCCGCGCGGCACCGGCTGCTGGTCCCGGTGCTGGAACTGCTGGGGGCCTGGGGCGTATCCGAACTGCTGGTGCGGATGACCAGCACCCAGGCGCAGTTCCGGGTGGTGGATTTCCGGCTGGCGTTCATCGTGCTCATCGCCGATGTCTACGGCCTGAACGCAGGCGTGGCGGCGGCGTTTCTGGCGTCGCTCTCGCTGGCGGCGGGCTATTGGGCCGAGGGCGCGTCGCCGCTGCTGCTCTTCTACGAGCCGTCCAACTGGCTGGCCTTCCTCGTGTATTTCGTGGTGGGGGCGGTGTGCGGCTATGTGCAGCTGCGCAGCGCCGAGGACCTCCGCTTTGCCGAGGAGGAGCGGAAACTGCTGGAAGAGCGGCTGCGGTTCGTGCGGCAGCTGTATCAGGATACATTGGAGGACAAGCGCTCGTTCCGGCGGCAGATCCTGGGCCGGAGAGACAGCTTCGGCAAGGTGTATGCCGTGACCAAAGCGCTGGACGCGGCCCCGGCGCAGGAGCTGCCCCGGAAGATCGTGGAGGTGCTGGAAGATGTGCTCGAAAATCACAGCGCGGCGGTCTACCGCGTGGACGCCCGGCGGCATCTGGCCCGGCGGGCCGCCTGCAGCGCGGACTTTGCCGCCCGCTGCCCGCAATTGTTGGAAGGCACGGGCCTTGGCCCGGTGCTGCGTGGCATCGAGCAGGACGGGCTGTGGGTGAACCGGGAACTGACGCCTGGCCTGCCCATGTTCGGCGCGGCCGTGCGGGAAAACGGGGAGCTGCGGGCGCTGATCCTGCTGCACGATGCGGCAGGGGAGCAGCTGTCGCTCTATTACCAGAACATGTTCCGCATCCTCTGCGGGCTGGCCGAAACGGCCATGGTGCGGGCCGGAACGAAGCCCGCAGCAAAGCAGGAGGTGCGGGTATGAGACGGAACGGACTGCACGCAGACCTTGTGGAAAAACTGCGGGTAGACGATGAGCTCCACCGCAGCATCCGGGTCGAAGACCGGGCCGGCACGGCGGCAACGGTGCCGCTGGAAGAGGCGCTGATCCTGGACACTGCCGAGCAGCGGCGGAAGCTGATCCTGTCGGTACTCACGGAGGACCCGGTGCAGTATTACGACCTGCTGCAGCAGGCCCGCATGAACGACGACAGCGAGGTGGTGCACTACGCGGCCACGGCCATGGCACAGATCTCCAAGCAGGCGGACCTTGCCTTGCAGCAGGACGCCCGCCGCTTTGCCGACGACCCGAACGACCGGGAGGTGCTGGCGGCTTACGCCAACGCGCTGGAACGCTCGCTGAAGCTGGGGCTGGCGCAGGGCCGCGCAGCCGAACTGCAGCGCCGACAGCTGGAGCGGCTGCTCAAGCTGCAGCTGGCCGACAGCCCCAGAGAGGAGGGCTACAGCCTCGGCTGCCGGTTGGCAGAGGTGCAGCTGCAATTGCAGGAGTACAAGGCTGCGGAGCAGACGCTCGAAGAGCTGGTCCGCCGCTGGCCGGTGCGGGAAACGCCCTGGCTGCTGCGGCTGCGCAGCGCCGCCGCCCGGAAAAGCGGTGCCGAAGTGCGGAGCATCCTGCAGGAGATGGAGCGCACCCAGGTCTACCTGAGCGCTGCGGGGCGGCAGGAACTGGCGTTCTGGAAAGGAGGTGCCGCATGAACCGGCTGTGGAAGGGGCGGTTCCGGTGGGGCAGGCTGCTGCTGGTCTGGCTGGTGTTCCTGTTGCTGGCAGGGGCTTTGTTTGCGGAGCGCAGCGGGGTGCAGTACACCGCGGCCCATGTTCAGATCGGGGCGCTCGACCATGCCCTGACCAAGGAAGAAGCACTGGCGGGGCAGGCCCCCGTCTGCCTGCTGCTCTGCGACAGCCGCCAGGTGAGCGTGGCAGAGGCAAAAGAACAGTTGGAACAGATCCTGCAGGATATGAAGGTCCCCGCCGAGGCCGCAGACCTTGCCGACACCGCCCCGGAAGCACTTCCGGCCTTTGAAAACTACGAGACCATTGTGGTGCTGGTGCCGAACTTCGAGCCGCTGGGCCTGCGCCTGCTCGACCTGATGGACTGGGTGGAGCAGGGCGGCAATGTCCTCTTTGCGATGACGCCCGAAAAGTGCGGGGCGTTCGATGTGGTGGCCCAGAAACTTGGGGTGCTGGCCTCGGCGTGGAACTGCAAAACGGCCGAGAGCATCGTGCCGGCCGAGGGCTTCCTGCTGGGCGGCGGGCAGCGGTATGAGCTGAGCGACTCGTTCGAATCCTCCATGGCGGTGCAGCTGCGGGACGATGCGGCGGTGTATGCCGTCACCGGGGACGAGGGCGTCCCGCTGATTTGGAGCACCGAACTCGGCAAGGGCCGGGTGGTGGTGGACAACATCGGCGTCTACGACAAGGTCATGCGAGGCTTTTATGCGGCCTCGTACAGCCTGCTGGGGGAGGCCTGCGCCTACCCGGTGCTCAACAGCGCCGTCTTTTTTCTGGACGACTTTCCCTCGCCGGTGCCGGAGGGCGACGGCCAGTACATCCGGCAGGATTACGGCCTGAGCATCGCGGATTTCTACGCCAAGGTCTGGTGGCCGGACCTCGTCCAGCTGGCCGAGCGGTTCGGCATCCGGTACACGGGCGTCATGATCGAGAACTATGAGGACGACACTACCGACCCGCCCCTCCGCCAGAGCGATACCCAGCCGTTCCGCTATTTTGGCGGGCTGCTGCTGCGGCAGGGCGGGGAAGTGGGCTTCCACGGCTACAACCACCAGCCCCTCGTTCTGCCACAGACCGATTACGCCGGTCTGTACGACTACAACCCATGGCCCAGTGCCGACGCCATCGTCGCAGCCATGGACGAGCTAACGGCGTTCCAGCGGGCGGTCCTGCCCTATGCCGCCGGTTCGGTGTATGTGCCGCCGTCCAACATCCTGTCGGCCTCCGGGCGGGCGATCTTAGGCCAGCGGGTGCCGCAGGTGCGCACCATCGCCAGCTCCTACCTCGAAGACGGCACCGACCTGCCCTATGTGCAGGAATTTGGCGTGGCAGCGGACGGCATCGTGGAAGAACCGCGCATCGTGTCCGGCGGCATGGTGAACGAGCCTTATATGCAGCTGGCCGCGCTGAGCGAGCTGAACTTCCACTTCGTCAGCACCCACTTCATGCACCCGGATGACCTGCTGGACGTGGACCGCGGCGCAGCGGAAGGCTGGGAGGTCTACAAGGGCGGGCTGGAACGCTACCTGACCTGGCTCTCGACGGCAGCGCCCGGCCTGCGGATGCAGACGGCCAGCGAGTGCGCCGGGGCCATCCAGCGGTTTTCGGGCGTGAATGTGACGCTGCAGAGCGCCGCCGACGCCTGGACCCTGACGCTGGGCAATTTCACCGACAAAGCGTGGCTGCTGTTCCGCGCGAACGAGGGGGTGCCCGGCCGCGTGACCGGCGGGCAGCTGACCTGCCTGACCGGGGAACTCTACCTGCTCAAGGCGGAGAACACGGTCGTGACAATCGAACGAAAGGAGGGGTGAATCATGCGCATCTGTCTGGTGCTGGAAGGTTCCTACCCGTATGTCTATGGCGGGGTATCCACCTGGATGCACAGCTGTATCCGCTCCATGCCGGAGCACGAATTTGTTCTCTGGGTCATCGGTGCGAACGCGAAGGACAGGGGCCGCTTCGTCTATGAGCTGCCGCCCAACGTGGTGGAAGTGCACGAAGTATTTTTTGATGACGCGCTGCGGCTGCGCGGGGAGGCAAAGCCGCAGCCGTTCACCGAAGAGGAGCAGGCCGCGCTGGAGGAGCTGGTGCGGCTGGGCAGCCCGGACTGGGCGGTGCTGTTCCGGCTGTTCGGCGAAAAAAAGGCGCACCCGCTGGCCTTTTTGCAGAGCCGGGCGTTCATGCAGATGTTCACAAAGATCTGCGCGGAGGAGTACCCCTACACGGCCTTTGCGGATGCGTTCCACACGGTGCGGTCCATGCTGCTGCCAGTGCTCTATCTGCTCACGGGGGAGGTGCCCAAAGCGGACCTCTACCATGCCATCTGCACCGGCTACGGCGGGCTGCTGGCCTGCCGGGGCGGCAGTACCTTTCACCGGCCGGTGCTGCTGACGGAACACGGCATCTACACCCGCGAGCGGGAGGAGGAGATCATCCGGGCCGAGTGGGTGCGGCCGGAGTTCAAGGAGCGGTGGATCCGATTCTTTTACATGCTGTCGGAGCAGATCTACCGGCAGGCGTTCCGGGTGACGAGCCTGTTCACGAGCGCCCGCAGCATCCAGATCGGGATGGGGTGCCCGGCGGAAAAGTGCGTCGTCATCCCGAACGGCATCCCGTACGAGACCTTCTGCGGCATCCCGCTCAAGGCGGAGGACGGCTGGGTGGACATCGGGGCGTTGGTGCGGCTGGCCCCCATCAAGGACATCAAGACCCTGCTCTATGCCTTTTGGGAACTGAGCGCCCGGCGGAAGAACGTCCGGCTCCACATCCTGGGCGGGGTGGACGATGCGGAGTACGCGGCCGAGTGCACGGCGCTGGCCCGGCAGCTGGGGCTGGAGAACGTCCGGTTCACCGGGCGGGTAGACAGCGCCGCGTACCTGCACCGGCTGGACTTCACCGTCCTGACCAGCATTTCGGAGGGGCAGCCGCTCTCGGTGCTGGAATCGCTGGCGGCCCGCCGCCCCTGTGTGACCACCGATGTGGGCTGCTGCCGGGAGCTGCTGGAAGGAGCCCCCGGTGACACACTGGGCCGGGCCGGGTACTGTGTGCCGCCCATGTACCGGCAGGGCCTTGCGGACGCGATGGAAAAACTCTGCGCGAGCCGCACCCTGCGGGAGAAGCTGGGCGCGGTCGGGCAGAAGCGGGTGGCGCAGGATTACCGCTACGAACAGATGCTGGAGCAGTACCGTGCCCTGTATGCAGAGACCGCGCAGGCGCACGGCCTGCCGGATCAAACGGATTCGGAGGAATTATGGCTGGAATTGGGTTCGAACTGAAAAAGCTGTTCCGCCGCAAAGGGCTGCTGGCGGGTCTGCGGGCCTACGGCTGCGCGGGCATCCTCTGCACCGGGCCGATGCTGCTGGGTGTGCTGCTGCAATTGGGCATCCTGGTGCTCTGCGGCTGGGCCGGGGCGGCGAAGACCGAGCAGGACCTTCTGGTCTGCATGGTGACGGACACCCTGCTGGCTTCGCTCACCGTGACGAGCCTGTTTGCCATGCCGGTGACCCGGTTTCTGGCGGACATGCTCTATGAAGAGCAGGAGCAGCTGGTGCTGCCCTCATTCTGGGGCGCGAACGCTCTGCTGCTGGCGGGCGGATGTGGGCTGTATGGGCTGTTTCTGCTGGTGTCCGGTGCGACGCTTTTGCAGGGGCTGCTTTGCCTGGCCCTCTTTGCGGAGATGATCGTGAACTGGAACGCCATGAGCTTCCTGACCGCCCTCAAGGACTACCGCAGCGTCCTCATCGCCTTTGCGGCGGCGGTGGGCACGGCCTTCGGGGCCGGGGCGCTGCTGGTGCTGCTGGCGCGCGCTCCGGCGCTGGAAGGCTTTCTCTTTGCAGTGGCGCTGGGGTACGGCGTCATGCTGATGCTGGACGTCTGGCGGCTCTGCCGCTATTTTCCGGACCGGCAGGGCAGCCCCTGGCTCTTTCTGCGCTGGGTGGACCGCTTTCTGCCGCTGGCCCTGACGGGCCTGTGCACCGACATCGGGCTGTTTGCCCACCTCGTGCTGGTCTGGCTGGGCCCCATCGGTGTGCAGGTGAAGGGGCTGTTCTACGGGGCACCGTATTACGACGTCCCGGCATTGCTGGCCTTTCTGAGCATCCTGGTCACCACGGTGAACTTCGTGGTGTCGGTGGAAGTGCAGTTCTACCCCCGCTACCGCACCTATTACAGCTTGTTCAACGACGGCGGCGTGGTGGGCGACATCACCGCCGCCGGGGAAGAGATGCTGGCGGTGCTGAACCGGGAACTTTTCTACACGGCCCTCAAGCAGCTGTTCACCACGGCAGGGGTCATCTCGCTGGAAGCGCTGGTGATGGGGTATCTGCCGCTCGGCTTCAACGACCTGATGCACGGATACTTCCGCACCCTCTGCGTGGGGTACGGGCTGTATGCGGTGGGCAACACGGTGCTGCTCATCCTGCTCTATTTCACAGATTACAAAGGGGCGCTGGGGGCGGCGCTGAGCTTTGCGGGGGCGGCTGCGGGGCTGACGGCCCTGTCCCTGCGCTTTGACCCGGCGTATTACGGCTTTGGGTTCCTGGCCGGGGCAGCGGTGCTGTTCCTGACGGCGCTGCTGCGGCTGGACCGGTTCACCCGGAACCTGCCCTACCGCATCCTCGGCCAGCAGCCCGTCGTGGCCGAGGAAAAGGCCGGGGCATTCACCCGGCTGGGGCTGTTTCTGGAGCGGCACAGCCTGCAGAAAAAGGAGGAAGCATGATGCAGGGAAAAACGATCCCCCGCCGCAGGGTGCTGGCCCTGGGGATTGCACTGGCGGGGTTCTGCGTGGGGTGCAGCGTTCTGCCCACGGCGGAGGAAACGTCGGCGTCGGAGGAAGTTTCCACGATTTCGGGAACGCCGGTGGAAAAACAGCCCGATGACAGCATCCACCTGCGGGACAATGACGGGCTGTATACGGTCTATGACGACAGCGGCGTCGTGACCATGTATCTGACCGTCACCCGTGGGAACGAAGCCGAGAACACCGACCATACCTGGGCGGAGATCAATTCCTATTCGGTCTACGACTACGAGTACATGCAGGTGCCCCGCTACCAGACGGCGGCCTTGCTGCAGGTGGGAGACGAGAACGGTCCGCTCCTCTCGGAGGTGGGCTATGGCGAGACGGTGCCGAACGCGACGGTCCAGATCCGCGGCCAGACGTCCAGCCGGAACGCCCAGAAAAACTATAAGATCAAGCTGAAGAAGAACAAGGGGACCTGGCGGGGCCAGCGGACCATTGCACTGAACAAGCATCAGGGCGACGGCCTGCGCTTCCGCAACAAGATGGCGTATGACCTCATCCGGGGCATCCCTCAGATGGTGGGCCTGCGCACCCAGTTCGTGCATCTGTATGTGAAGGACCTGACGCAGGCGGACAGTGGGGCCTTTGTGGACTATGGGCTTTATACCCAGGTGGAGCAGCTGAACCCGACAGCCCTGAAGGCCCATGGGCTGGACCAGAACGGCCAGCTGTACAAGGTGAACTTCTTCGAGTTTTTTCGGTATGAGGACGCCATCCGCCGGAAGACCGACCCGGCCTATGACCCGGTCGCCTTTGAACAGCATCTGGAGATCAAGGGCAGCGACGACCACACAAAGCTCATCGAAATGCTGGAAGCGCTCAACGACGAGACCGTGCCGATGGAGGAACTCTTTGAGACGACCTTCGACACCGAGAACATCGCCTACTGGATGGCGTTTCAGCTCCTGATGGGCAACACCGACACCCAGAGCCGGAACATGTACCTCTACAGCCCGCTGAACAGCGCGCGGTGGTATATCCTCGACTGGGACAACGACGCCATGCTTTCCCGCACCGAGTGGGCGTTCCGGAACTATTCCGACAGCCTGAGCTGGGAGCGGGGCGTGAGCAACTACTGGGGCAACGTGCTCTTCCGCCGCTGTCTGCAGACCCGGTGCTTCCGGGAAGAGCTGGACGCCGCCGTGGAGGAACTGTTCCGCTTTTGCAGCGCGGAACGCATCGGGGAGATGACGGCGCAGTACCGCAGCGTGGTGGAGCCTTTCGTCTGGCAGCAGCCGGATATCCTCCACGAGCCGCTGAGCCGGACGGAGTACGACACCGTGGCCAGAGGGCTGCACCGGGAGATCACCGAGAACCGGGACGCCTACCGTGAGAGCCTGCACAAGCCGATGCCGTTCTACATCGGGATGCCGGAGCCAGCCGGTGAACAGCTGAGGCTGCTGTGGGATGCCTCGTTCGACCTGAACGCCGAGGACATCGTCTACACCGCCGAGCTGGCGAAGGACTACCAGTTCACGACAACGTTCTGGTCGGAGGCGGACATCCGGCTGCCGGAAACGGTGGTCTATGCCCTCCCGGCGGGGCACTATTTCCTGCGGGTGCGGGCGACGAACGCCTCCGGATACACGCAGGATGCCTTTGATTACTACGTGATGGAGACCGGCAAGGCCTACGGCATGAAGAGCTTTTTTGTGGAGGCCGACGGCAGCGTGACGGAGGACCTGTATGAAGAGTGAGACCATCTTCCCCGCACCGGTCCACGCAAAAACGCAGCCGCGCACCTGCACCGGCGAACGCTACCGCCATGAGCTGAAGTACCGCATCTCGTACGGCGAAAAGGCGGTGCTGGAGCTGCGGCTCGCGCCGCTTTTGCAGCGGGACGCCCACGCCGGGCCGGGCGGGTATCTCATCCGGAGCCTTTATTTTGACGACTGCTGGAACTCCGCCTATGCCGAAAAGGATGCGGGCATCCTGGCCCGCAAAAAATACCGCATCCGCATCTACAACGGCAGCGATACCGTCATCCGGCTGGAGCGGAAGAAAAAAGTGGGCAGCTGGATCTGCAAAGAGGAGGCCGCCCTCACTCGTGCAGAGCTGGAGAAACTTCTGAGCGGGGACTACGGCTTTCTGCTCGCTTCGCCGCAGCCGCTCTGCCGGGAGTTTTACTTCGAGTGCGTCTCCAACCTGCTGCGGCCCCGCGTGGTCGTGGACTATGAGCGGGAGCCGTGGGTGCAGAAGGAGGGAACGGTGCGCATCACCTTTGACCGGGACGTCCGGGCGGCAGTGGGCGGCTGGGACCTGTTCGACCCGCACCTGCCCACCCTGCCGGTGCTGGACCCCGGCACCCTGGTGATGGAGGTGAAGTTTACGGAATTTCTGCCCCAGACCCTCCGGGAGCTGCTGCCGCCCAAAGCGCAGGAGTGGACGGCCGTGTCCAAATATGTGCTCTGCTGCGACAAAACGGCCTACTGCCACGGCAGTTCCGGCTGGCAGGGCTGAACCAATGCGAAAGGAACAACGCTATGAGTGTGAAGGATTTCATCAAAAAATCGGTGCTGGAAAATTTCAGTCCCTACAATGTCCCGCAGATGGCGGCGGCTCTGCTGGCGGCTGTGCTGCTGGGGGCGCTCATCTACTGGGTCTACCAGCGGTTCTATGCGGGGGTCCTCTTTTCCCGCAGTTTTGCAATGACGCTGGTGGGCATGTCGGTGCTCACCTGCATGGTCACGCTGGCCATCAGCTCCAATGTGGTCATCTCACTGGGCATGGTGGGCGCACTGTCCATCGTGCGGTTCCGCACGGCGGTCAAGGACCCGCTGGATCTGCTGTATCTGTTCTGGGCCATCACGGCGGGCATCACCACCGGCGCGGGAATGTACCTGCTGGCCGCGTCGGCGTCTGCGGTGATGATCGGGGCCCTCGCCCTGCTCTCCCGCTGGCAGACGGCAGGCCGCATCTATGTGGCGGTGCTGCACTATCAGGGCGAAAAGCCGGGGGATGAAATCGTCCGTGCCCTGGGGCGGAACCGGTACGCGGTCAAATCGAAGACGCTTCGGGGCGAGGCGGTCGAGATGGCGGTGGAGGTCTGCTGCAGGGACGATGTCCGGGATGTTACCGACCGGCTGCAGGAGATCGAGGGCGTGGAGGACGTGACCATGATCCAGTACAACGGAGAATACCATGGCTAAGCGGCACACCGCTGCGGCGGCCGCCTGCCTGCTGCTGGCCGGGTGCCTGGTCTGGGCGGGGCGGAAGCGGACCGTGACCTATCTGCCGGACGAGAGCGCCTTCCCCAATGCGCAGATCGGCTATGCGCCCGGTGTGCTGGACAGCGGCACCGAGGGTGCCACCCTGCGCTATCTGGGCCTGACCTGGCGGCAGCTGGAACCCGAAGAGGGGGCCTACGCCTGGGAGGCCATCGAGCAGACCTGCCATCTGGCGGAACTGCGGGCGCAGGGAGTCCATCTGGTGCTGCGCATCTCCTGCGACGAGCCGGGGGACGAAGCACATCTCGACATCCCGGACTGGCTCTATGAACAGACCGGCACCGGCCGCTGGTACGACATCGCCTACGGAAAGGGCTATGCGCCGGACTATACCGACCCTGTGTTTTTTGCCGCCCACGAGCGGCTGCTGCGGGCGGTGGGGGAGCGGCTGGGGGCCGACGGTTTCGTCAGCTATGTGGAGCTGGGGAGCCTCGGCCACTGGGGCGAGTGGCACGTCAAGTCCGGGGAGGGGCTTCCCTCCATGCCCGATGAGGCTGTCCGGGACCGCTATGCGGCGCTTTACCGGGAGGCATTCCCGCAGGCTGCGCTGCTGATGCGGCGGCCCTTCCGGTTCGCGGCCGAACACGGACTCGGCCTTTACAACGACATGACCGGCTTGCCCGAAGACACCGAAGAGTGGCTGGGCTGGATCGCCTGCGGTGGCTGGTATGAGGGCGACCCGGAGGGGCTGGTCCCCATGCCGGATGCCTGGCAGACGGCCCCCATCGGCGGGGAGCTGACCAGCCGACTTTCGATGGAGCAGCTGCTCACCACCGACCTGAGCCGGACCGTTTCCCTCATCCGGCAGTCGCACATGAGCTTTCTGGGGCCGAAGACGGCGGAGACCGCTTTCCGGGAGGGGTATGATGCCGTATTGGCCGCTCTCGGCTACCGGCTGCGGGTCACGGAAGCGTCGCTGCGGCGGGTGACGGGCGGCACGGTGCTGACCCTGACTTTTACGAACGATGGCACGGCCCCGTTTTACTGGGACTGGCCCGTGAACGTCTATGTGGAGGAGGCGGACGGCACGACCGTGGAGGCCCAGCCGCTGGCGCTTTCTCTGCCGGATCTGCTGCCCGGCGGCTGCCAGACCGTGAAAACGAAGCTGGCCGGTGTGCCGGGCCGCTGGTGGGAGGAGCAGGACCGGCGCATCACGCTGGGCATCGTGGACCCGATGACCGGGCGGGATGCCGTCCGCTTTGCGATGCAGACGGTGCAGGAGGACGGCCGCACCGTCCTCTTTGCGGGAGAATAGAGCCCAAAAAGCCTGAGACCTTGCAGAAAAGGCCTCAGGCTTTTTGGGCTGCGGGTGCAGCGATCAGGAATATAGGAAACGGAGAATGGCAGAAAATTACAGGATGCGCACCCGGATGACAGCGGGGATCGCCGCCAGCTTGTCGGCCAGGGCCGCGTTCACGGCACCGGTGGCATCCAGCATGGTATAGGCCATGTTCTTTTTGCTCTTGTTGACCATGTTCTCAATGTTCAGACCGGCCTCGGTGGTCAGCGCTGTGATCTGGCTGATCATGCCGGGCTCGTTCTTGTGGATGATGCAGATGCGCCTGCCGCCCGCACGGGGCTGAACGACCTCCGGCAGGTTCACCGAGTGGGTGATGTTGCCGTTCTTGAGGTAATCGCTGATCTCCTGCGCGGCCATGACGGCGCAGTTGTCTTCGGCTTCCGGGGTGGAAGCGCCCAGATGCGGGGTGCAGATGACGCCCGGCCTGCCCAGCAGTGCTTCGGCAGGGAAGTCGGTCATGTAGCCGGAGACCCGGCCGTTCTCCAACGCTTCCAGCAGGGCGGGGGTGTTCACCAGCTCGCCGCGGGCGTAGTTCAGGATCTTCACGCCGTCCTTGCACAGGGACAGCGTCTGGACGTTGATGGTGTCCTTGGTGGTGGGCAGATAGGGCACATGGATGGTGATGTAGTCGCACAGGGGGAGCATGTCGTTCAGGTTCACGCAATGGTGGACCTGGCTGCTCAGGTTCCAGGCGGCATCAATGGAGATGTAGGGGTCGTAGCCGTAGACCTCCATGCCCAGCGCAATGGCGCAGTTGGCCACGCGGGAGCCGATGGCACCCAGACCGATGACGCCCAGCGTCTTGCCCTTGATCTCGTTGCCCACGAACTGCTTTTTGCCCTTTTCCACGCTCTTGGCCAGAGCGGGGTCGCCCGCAAGGCCCTGCGTCCACTGGGCGGCGGCGGCCACATTGCGGCTGCCGGCAATGAGCATCCCGATGACCAGCTCAGCCACGGCGTTGGCGTTGGCACCGGGGGTGTTGAAGACCACGATGCCCTGCTCGCTGCAGCGGTCCAGCGGGATGTTGTTCACACCGGCACCGGCGCGGGCAATGGCCAGCAGATTCTCGTTGAAGGTGGTGTTCAGCAGGTCGGCGCTGCGGACGAGGATTCCGTCCGGCGCGTCGGCATCCACCGAGACGTCAAAGAGGTTTTTGTTCAGCTTCGCCAGGCCCACCGGGCTGATGGCGTTCAGAGTCCTGATCGTAAACATAGAAGCATATCCCTTCTGTAATCGCAAACGGTTGTTTGAAAACAAGGTCCGGTCGAGCGGGAGCGAGACGGAGAGGTTCACGCGTTGTTTTTGCGGAACTGCTCCATGAAATCGACCAGCTTGTCAACGCCTTCGGCGGGCATGGCGTTGTAGATGGAGGCGCGCATTCCGCCGACGAGGCGGTGGCCCTTCAGGTTGACGAAGCCTGCCTCTGCAGCCTCGGCGCAGAACTTTTTGTCCAGATCGGCGTTGGGGCTGGTGAAGGTGACGTTCATCGTGCTGCGGTAGCGGTGCTCGACGGGGTTGGTGAAGAAGTCCTGCCCATCGAGGTAATCGTACAGCACCCTGGCCTTGGCTTCGTTGATCTTCTGCATGTTGGCCAGACCGCCGATGTCGTTTTCGAGGTACTGAAGCACCAGACCGGTCATGTAGATGCACCAGCAGGGGGGCGTGTTGTACATGCTGTCCTTGGCCAGCAGGGTGGTGTAGTTCATCATGGTGGGCACGGTGTCAGCGGCGTGGCCCAGCAGGTCGTCCCGGACGATGGCGATGGCCATGCCGGCGGGGGCAACGTTCTTCTGCACACCGAAGTAGATGCAGCCGTACTTCGTCACGTCCACGGGCTTGGAAAGGATCATCGAGCTCATGTCCGCCACCAGCGGGATGCCCTCCACCTGCGGGACTTCGACGTACTGGGTGCCGAAGATGGTGTTGTTCTGGCAGATGTGGATGTAGCTGGCATCCTTGTCGTAGGCGATGGCGTTCACATCCGGGATGTAGGTGAAGTTTTTGTCCTTGCTGGAGGCCACGATGTTGGCTTCGCCGAACTTGGCGGCTTCCTTGGCAGCCAGATTCGAGAAGTTGCCGGTGACAAGGTAGTCGGCCTTGCCGGTGGTCATGAAGTTCAGCGGCACCATGGCGAACTGCTGGGTCGCACCGCCCTGGAAGAAGCCGACCTTGTAGTTGTCGGGGATGTTCATCACCCGGCGCAGCGAGGCCTCGGTCTCGGTGATGATGGCATCGAACCACTTGCTGCGGTGGCTCATCTCCATCACGCTCTGGCCGCTGCTGCCGTATTCAAGCAGTTCGGCCTGGGCCTGCTTCAGGACCTTTTCGGGCAGCATGCTGGGGCCTGCGCTGAAATTGTAAACTCGTGCCATAATGTGACTCTCCCTTTCCTGATTCCGCGCCGCCCGAATCTCCGGCGGCATTGTGCTCTGGTTTTGTCCGTAGTATAATGGTTTTGAGGGTGCGAAAACAAGAGCATCTTTGCACAAAGATGCTCACCTGACCGCGCACTGAAAGCACGGAACGCACAAATGTATTTGATACAAATACAGAAACGGAGACGAATGTAAAATAGACCGCAAAACAGGGCAGAGCAGCCCAAATTCTGCCCTTGAAAAAAGCAGGGCTTTTCGGTAAAATCAAATAAACAGAGACAAATGTAAAATAAAAAAGGAGGGCGAACCCTGCAATGTATGGCATCCCGGACCGTCTGAGACCGCTTTCGGCGGCGGAAGAACAGGTGCTTCTGGCCGTGTGGAGCTGCAAACAGCCCGCCTCCCGACGGGATATCGGGGAGAAGCTGGCCGCAAAAGGCTGGCGGCCGGCCACCGTGCTGAATTTTCTCTACCGGCTGGAAGACAAGGGCTGGGTGAAGAGCGGCAAAGAGCAGAACCGCAACACCTACACGCCCACCCTCACGAAACGCGCCTACGGCGTCTGGACCATGCGCCAGCGGCTGGATACCGTCTTTGATGGCGACCTGGCCGAGGCCGTCCGCGCCCTTGTCAGCGAGAGCGGCTGCTCCCAGAGCCAGCTGGAACAGGCGATGGCCGTGCTGGAAGAAAAGCACGCCGAGGCCGAAGAATACGATCTGTATGACCCATATGGGTGAGCCCTCTCAGTCACGCTTCGCGTGCCAGCTCTCCCGAAGGGAGAGCCTTTGGCAGGCCGGTATTGGCTGTGCTGGGTGAAAAGGCTTTTGTAAATGAGGAACGACAGGGCTCCGCTGATTGGGCAGCGGGAGCAGAGATAAAGGAGAGTAAAATGAACTGTAAAAATCGCGCAAAGAACTGCGGCGGCTGCCCGCTGCTGGAACTGCCCTATGCAGACCAGCTGAAGCAGAAGGAAGAAAAAGTCCGCGCCCTGCTGGGCAGATACGGCCCGGTGCACCCCATCCGGGGGATGGAGACGCCCTACCACTATCGGAATAAGGTGATCTCGACCTTTGCCGCCGGGCAGGGTGGAAAACTCGTGTCCGGCATCTATGCCGCCGGGACCCATAAGGTGCTGCCGGTGGAGCGCTGCCTGCTGGAAGACGAGGTGCTGGATACCGTGCTGGAAGCCGTCCGCGCGGCGGCAGCGGCCTGCCGGTATCAGCCTTTCCGGGAGGACCAGGGCACCGGCCTGCTCCGCCACTGCCTGCTGCGCCGGGGCGCCGCCACCGGGCAGGTGATGGTGGTGCTGGTCACGGCCCAGCCCATTCTGCCCGGCGCAAAGAACTTTGTCCGCGCCCTGCTGGCAGAGGCTGAAAAGCGGCAGGGCCCCGTGACGACCATCGTGCAGAACTACAACCCCCGCCGCACCAGCGTTGTGCTGGGCGAGCAGGAAAAGGTGCTCTACGGCAAGGGGTTCATTCTGGATGAACTCTGCGGCAAGACCTACGCGCTCAGCCCCCGCAGCTTCTATCAGGTGAACCCGGTGCAGACGGCGGTGCTCTACGGTCTGGCCGTGGAGGCCGCCCAGCTGACCGGCAGAGAGGTCGTGCTGGATGCCTACTGCGGCATCGGCACCATCGGCCTGACTGCCGCCGACCGGGCAAAGCAGGTGGTGGGCGTGGAGCTCAACCGGGACGCGGTGCGCGACGCCATCGGCAACGCGAAGCACAACGGCGTCAAAAACGCCCGGTTCTTTGCCGCCGACGCCACGGCCTGGATCTGCGAAGCCGCTGCCGCCGGGGAGCGGGCCGACGTCATCTTCATGGACCCGCCCCGCGAAGGCTCGACGCCCCAGTTCATCGAGAGCGTCGTCCGCATGGCTCCCAGACGGGTGGTCTACGTCAGCTGCAACCCGGAGACCATGGCCCGCGACCTGGCTCTTCTGACGAAAAAAGGCTACCGGGCCGAGGGCTTCACCCCGGTCGATATGTTCCCGAACAGCGAGCATATTGAAGTGGTCTGTGCCCTGTCCCGACAGGAGCAACGGAAGCAAAGCCGCCGATGAAGCATTCCGGGGCCTTTGGCCGCGAAAATGTGAAAGAACGCGGGGTCTGGTTGAGAAAGACACTGCAACGTGATATACTAAAATAGCATATACGTGCCTTGATTACAGAAATCCAAAGGTGAAATGTCTTACAATGAACGGTTATTTTTATGTCTTGACGGCCATTGACCTTTTTGTGCTGAGCTTCATGTGCATCCTCACAAAGTTCAGCGAATCCCTGAACAAAAAGCAAAAACGGGGATTTTTTCTGGCCTTTGCGCTGATTGCGGGGATCTCGGTGCTGGAGGTTGTGACGCTGGCGGTGGATGGCGCACCGGCGGGCTACCGCTGGCTGAACATCCTGTCCAACTATCTGGGGTTCGGCCTCTCCCCGGCGGTGTCCCTCTGCCTGGTGTACGTCATGGACCGGAAGAAAATGGTGAACTTCTGGTTCCGGGCGGCCGTGTGCTGCGAGGGGTGCTACCTGCTGTTTCTTGCTCTGTCCATCCCCGCCGGGCTGGTGTTCTCCGTCAGCGAAGACAACGTCTATTCCCGCGGGCCTTACTTTTGCATTTACATCCTGATGTACCTTGCGGCCATCGTGTACCTTTCGGCGTCCACCATCGTCACGGCGCGGGAGTTTCAGAACCGCAGCCGGGTGCTGATCTACCCCCTGATGCTCTTTCTGACCATCGAGACCATCATTCAGGTGGCTCTGCCGAGCCTCCACGTTACATGGCTGTGCGTTACCCTGCTGTCGGTGCTGTACTTTATTTATTGCAGTGAGATGTGGAACCAGCTGGATGCCCTCACCGGGCTGCTGAACCAGAACAGCTACCTGAACCGCACCGCAGAGATGCGCCGCAGCGGCGGGGTGCTGGTGGTGTTCGATGTGGACGACTTCAAGCAGGTCAACGACCGCTACGGCCACTTACAGGGAGACGTCTGCCTGGCCGAGATCGCCCACTGCATCAAAAAAGCCTATGCCCACTGCGGCTACTGTTACCGCATCGGCGGCGACGAGTTCTGTGTGCTGCTGAAAAACGCAGACCGGGAGGCCTGGTGCGCGCAGGAATTTGAGCGTTGGCTGGCACTGCGGCGTGAGGTCGTGCATTGTCTGCCCAGAGTGTCCCTGGGGTCGGCACCCATTTCGGGGGAGGACCTGCTGGCCGTGAAAAACCAGGCCGACCGGGAGATGTACCGCTGCAAAAAGGCCCGGAAGGCTGCGGCGGCTGCAATGGAAAGGGCCGAAAGTGGGAGGCCCTGACCCATAGGCGGTACAAAAGGGGAGGAAGCCATGAGCGAATTTTCACACTTAAAAAACAAGCTGCTGGCTGAGCAGGTCGAAGACCAGATCTACCATTATATTCTGGATACCCCGCTGGAGCCGGGGGCAAAACTGCCCAACGAGTTTGCGCTGGCGGAAAAGTTCCGGGTGGGGCGCAGCACCATCCGGGAGGCGGTCAAGCTGCTGTCCAGCAAAGGCATCGTGGAGGTGCGGCAAGGCTCCGGCACCTATGTGGTCACAACGGTGAAAGGGCTTTCGGACCCGCTGAATCTGCGCAGTGTGCAGGATAAGAATGCGCTGGCCTTTGATCTGGTCAACCTGCGGCTGCTGCTGGAACCGGGCATCGCGGAGATCGCGGCCCAGAACGCGACCGACGAGGACATTGAGCGGCTGCGGCGGCTGTGCGAGCGGGTCGAGACCAAGATCCACAATGGCGACCGCTACATTGAAGACGACATCGCCTTCCACACCTGCATTGCCGAGAGCAGCAAGAATCTGGTGGTGGGGCAGCTGATCCCCATTATTGATACGGCGGTGATGATGTTCGTGAACGTCACCCACAAAAAGCTCATCGACGAGACCATCATGACCCACCGGATGATCGCGGAGGCCATCGCCAGGCACGACCCCATCGGGGCAAAGTCGGCCATGGTGATGCACCTGAACTTCAACCGCACCTATATCAAGAAGATCTACGACGGCGAAGATCCCGATGATGGGACAGTTGGAATGGCGGGATTTCTCAAATGATATCGGCCCTGCACGGCGAAATACCGTGCAGGGTATTTTTATATCCAAAGTCATCTGATGATTTTTTGCCCCGGCATTTTGCAAAACCCGGCTGTGAGGGTGAATTTTATGAAAAAGTTGCCCGAAATTGGGCAAAGTGCATGATGTATCCCAGATTTTTTGCACAAATAGCAGGACGTATATGGAACAACTTGCAAAAAGATGTCTGCAGATTTACAATTGAATCACAAAAGGTTCTACGAAAAAAAGGACGAAAACAAGCGATATTTGGAGGTAGGGATTATGGAACTTCGTTCACAGGAAGTCCGCACGCTGGCACCTGAAAACGACCCGCTGAAAATGGGGATGGGCTGGAAGGTCGAGGAACTTTCCAAGCCCCAGATCCTGGTGGAAAGCACCTTCGGCGACAGCCACCCTGGCAGCGCTCATCTGGATCAATTCGTCAGAGAGGCCGTGCAGGCGGTCAACGAGAACGGCGGCAAGGCTGCCCGCTATTTTGCCACCGATATGTGCGACGGCATTGCACAGGGTCATGACGGCATCAACTACTCTCTGCCCCACCGTGACGCCATCGTGAATCTGGTGGAGGCACAGGCCAACGCCAGCGTCTATGACGGCGGTGTGTTCATTGCCAGCTGCGACAAATCCGTTCCCGCCATGCTGATGAGCATTGGCCGTTTGAAGGACATGAGCGCCATCGTGGTGACCGGCGGCGTCATGGAGGCGCACACCCTGCCGAAAGAGTATGTGGTCAACGACCCGGCCTGCGCCATCAACGAGCTGCTGACGCTGGAGCAGATCGGCAAGTTTGACGCCTGGGAAAAGACCGGCGTCATCCCCAACAGCCAGCTGGACTACTACAAGCACAACGCCTGCCCCAGCTGCGGTGCCTGTTCCTTCATGGGCACCGCCTCCACCATGCAGATCATGGCAGAGGCACTGGGCCTGATGCTGCCGGGCACCGCCCTGATGCCCGCCACCGCTCCGGAGCTGAAGCAGGCCGCCTACGATGCCGGCAAGCAGCTGATGGAGCTGGTCAGGAAGGGCATCACCGCCAAGGACATCGTGACAAAGAAGAGCTTTGAGAACGCCATCATGGTCCACGCTGCCATCTCCGGCTCCACCAACGCGACCATGCACCTGCCCGCCGTCGCGCATGAGTTCGGCATTGAGATCGACGCCGACACCTTCGACCGGATGCACCGGGGTGCGCACTACCTGCTGAACATCCGTCCCTCCGGCGACTGGCCCGCACAATACTTCTACTATGCAGGCGGTGTGCCCCGCGTGATGGAGGAGATCAAGTCCATGCTGCATCTGGACGTGATGACCGTCACCGGCAAGACGCTGGGCGAGAATCTGGAGGAGCTGAAGAAGAACGGCTTCTACCAGCACTGCGATGCCATTCTGGCGGAAAAGACCGCCGGTTTTGCCCGCCCGGTCAGCCGCGAGGACATCATCCACAGCTTCGACAACGCCAAGGGCACCGATGGCAGCATCGCCATCCTGAAGGGCAATCTGGCTCCGGAAGGCTGCGTCATCAAGCACACCGCCTGCCCCAGGAACATGTTTGAAGCCACCCTGCGCGCAAAGCCCTACGACAGTGAGGAGGAGTGCATCTCCGCTGTTCTGCACGGCGAGGTGAAGCCCGGCGACGCCATCTTCATCCGCTACGAAGGCCCCCGCGGCAGCGGTATGCCGGAGATGTTCTACACGGGCGAAGCCATCTGCGCCGACCCGAAGCTGGCTTCCAGCGTGGCCCTCATCACCGACGGCCGCTTCTCCGGCGCAAGCCGCGGCCCGGTCATCGGCCATGTCAGCCCGGAGGCTGCGGTGGGCGGCCCCATCGCACTGGTGGAGCCGGACGACCTGATCCAGATCGACGTCCACAACCGCAAGTTGGCCATCGTGGGCGTGAAGGGCGAGCCGAAGACCCCCGAAGAAATGGATGCCATCCTCGCCCAGCGCCGCGCCAACTGGAAGCCCAAGGCTCCCAAGTACACCAAGGGCCTGCTGAAGCTCTACTCCCAACATGCCGTCAGCCCCATGAAGGGCGCTTACATGGAGTAAAACACGCCGCAGAAACAACAAAAAGGAAACTGTCCGGTGCATTTTTCCGGACGGCTTAGATAAGTGCAACCAAAAATCAAAAAATGGAGGAACTATTATGACAGCAGTTGCGACTCCCGATGCGGCACGGCTAATATTTGCTGCCGTAGCAGGCCTGATCCTGTTGCTCATTCTCATCATCAAATTCAAGGTCCACGCCATGATCTCCATTCTGGTGGGTGCCGTTGGCATCGGCCTGATGGCCGGGATGCCCCTGTCCGACATCGTTGGCTCGGTCAATGAAGGCATCGGCAATACCCTGAAAGGCATCGCCCTTCTGGTGGGCCTTGGCTCCATGTTCGGTGCCATTCTGGAAGAATCCGGCGGAGCGCAGACGCTGGCCGTGACCATGGTACGGAAGTTCGGCGACGAAAAAGCCGCGTGGGCACTGGGCATCACCGGTCTGGTGGTGGCCATGCCGGTCTTCTTCGATGCCGGTCTGATCATCCTCATCCCGCTGGCGTTCTCGCTGGCAAAGCGCACCAAGCGCTCCGTTCTGTACTACGTCATCCCTCTGCTGGCCGGTCTGGCGGTCGGTCATGCGTTCATCCCTCCCACGCCGGGCCCTGTGCTGGTGGCGACCATGCTGGGCGTGGACCTGGGCTGGGTCATCCTCATCGGCATCTTCTGCGGCATCTTCGCCATGATCGCCGCCGGCCCCATCTGGGGTTCCATCTGCGGCAGGAAATACAGAATCGAAGTCCCCGAACATGTGGCGCAGCAGGATGATATTGACGAGAGCAAGCTGCCCAAGTTCGGCACCATCGTGGGCATCATCCTGATCCCGCTGGTCCTCATCATCGCAAACTCCGTGGCCAAGGTCGTGCCTGCTCTGGCTGGCATCCAGCCGGTCCTGGCTTTCCTCGGCGAGCCGTTCATGGCTCTGCTGCTGGCCACCATCGCTGCCATGTATCTGCTGGGCACCCGCCACGGTTACAGCAACGCTCAGCTGGAAAAGATCATGACCAAATCTCTGGAGCCTACCGGCATGATCCTGCTGGTCACTGCCTGCGGCGGTGTGCTGCGCTACATGCTGCAGAACTCCGGCCTGGGCGATGTCATCGGCAACGCCGTGGCAAACGCCAGCCTGCCGCTGGTGCTGGTCGCCTTCATCGTGGCCGCTCTGGTCCGCATCTCGGTCGGTTCGTCCACCGTCGCCATGACCATGGCCGCCGGCATCATCTCCGCCATGCCTGGCATCGGTGAGCTGAGCCCGCTGTACCTCGCCTGTGTCACCGCTGCCATCGCAGGCGGCTCCACCGTCTGCTCTCACTTCAACGACTCCGGCTTCTGGTTGGTCAAGAGCCTTGTGGGCATGGATGAAAAGACCACCCTCAAGACCTGGACCATCATGGAAACGCTGGTCGGCGGTGTGGGCTTCCTGGTGGCACTGGTCATCTCCTTCTTTGCCTGACCGCCCGTCCGGGGCCTGCACCCCCGGATGAGCGTCTGGATGTTCTCCGATCCGATTCGTTTACCTGTTTACCTCCTTCGAAATCAGCCGCTCCGGTTTTTGCTTTGCCCGGAGCGGCTGATTTTTATTTTTTTCAATTTGTTCAAAAACCTCACAAAGAAACTCCATTTTTATCCGGTACAATAAGGGTGCAGTCAGGGAGGAACGAAAGATCCTCCCGCAGGATGCCAATGCAGGCAATGAAAACCGCACACCTCGGCAGAAAACCGGTGCTGCGGCCCCCTTTGAAAAAACACTGTCCCCCGCGGATGCGAGGCAATAGCCAATGCGGCGGGCAGACTACCAACCATCTCCTGACAACCGCAAATGTTTGGGAGTTCTCATACGACAGGCAGCGCCGCTTTCTCCTCCTTTCCACGGCGCTGCCTGTTTTTGCGTTTTTGGCAGAATGCAGCACAAGACCCCCGGCGCAGGCCGGGGGTCTTGTGCGTTGTACGGGGTGCGGTCGGATGAAAGGCAGTTCAGAATAAGAGCTTGCGGAGCGTGCTTTCCCGCAGGCCGGCCAGCTTGTCCGGCCAGGTGTTCAGGCGGCAGAGCCGGTGGAGCAGTTCGGCCTCGGTAAGGTCGTTTTTTGCCGCAGAAAGCAGTACGCTCCGTGTAAAAAGATGAATGTTTTCCGAATCGGAATAAAAAATCAGCTGAACATGGCCGGAAAAAAGGGCAAACAGGGCCGTGCGCAGCTCATGAGAGCCAAACAGCGGGAAAAGGTCGCTGTTTTTCAACAACAAAACGTCCGCCTGTGGAAAAAATGCGCGGGCTGTTTCTTGCAAAGAAGCTTCGTCCGGCCAGAAGGGCGCAGACTCGGTCATCCGGGGCGCATAGCAGACGAAGGTGCCGACATCCCGTGCGGCGGCGATGGCCTTGAGGTGAGTCAGCCGGGCGGGGGAGTCCAGCAGGCAGGCGGAGGAGAAGCAGAGCGCAAAGGCGTCCCGGAAAGTGTCGGCGTCCAGCTGTTCCGGGGCATAGCAAAGCTCGGAGGAGCGGGCACGGTAGGGGAGCGTCTCGCCCGCGCCGGAGAAGACCACCGGAGTGGGGGCTGCATCCGTGAAGCAGAGGCGGGAGCAGTCCACACCGTCTGCCGCCAGCTGGGCCGCTGCCTTGCGGCCAAAGGGGTCGGCCCCCAGCTGGGAGAGAAGCACCGCCCGCCCGCCGCAGCGGGTGTAGGCGCGGCAGAGTCCGGCCCCCCAGCCGCCGACCTGCACCTGAAACTGTCCGGCAAGCTCCGGCGGCGTGTCAGCGGTCAGCTCCAGCCAGGCTTCGCCCAGGCAGAGCAGGGGTTTTTCCGGCATGGCGGCTCCCTCCTTTCGATCAAAATAGGGTACAAGTATACACCCTGTAAAAGCGATTCGTCAACGGGAAATCTGGCGGGAGCTCTATATGAGCCGCATCTCCGGGAGCTTTTCCCGGCGAGTCAAAGGGCATTCCATGCCCTCCCCAACGCTTCGCGTCGGGTCCCCACCTCGGATACTCGCCGGTAAAACTCCCCTCGTGCGGCGGGGAAAAGCAACCGTTCCGTGGGAGCGGTCTGCCGCACGAGATTGACATTTTGCGTAAAACTGTGCTAAACTGGCGAGCGAGTGTAAGAATGGACAGAAAGGACGCTTCATGAACCTGACAAAGCAGTTTTTCAAATACGTTTCCCAGAACATTTTCGGCCTGCTGGGAACGTCGTGCTACATCCTGGCGGATACCTATTTCATTGCGCAGGCGGCGGGCACCGACGGCGTGACCCTGCTGAACCTCTGCCTGCCCATCTATAATCTCATCTTTGCCTTCGGTTCGATGATCGGCCTGGGCGCGGCCACCCGCTATGCCATCCTGCGGGCGCAGGGGGATGCGCGGGCGCAGCGCTATTTCTCCAATGCCATTTTCAGCGTCTGCATCCTGGCGGTGCCGTTCATGCTGGTGGGCATCTTCCGCCCGGACGGCCTGCTGCGGCTGATGGGCGGCGATGCGGACATCGTGGCGCTGGGCATGAACTATGCCCGCATCTTTCTGATGTTCACCCCCTTCTTTATGTGCAACTATGTGGTGGCGTCCTTCGTCCGCAACGACGGCGACCCCTCGCTGGCCATGGTGGCGACGCTGAGCGGAAGTCTGTTCAATGTGGTGTTCGACTACATCTTCATCTTCCCGATGGGCCTGGGTCTGCCCGGTGCGGCGCTGGCAACGGCCATCTCGCCGATATTGAGCATTGCCGTATGCAGCGCACATTTTATAAAGAAGAGCAACACCATCACCTTTGTGCGCAAGGCACCGTCCGTCAGGCTGCTGGCCCAGAGCTGCCAGCTGGGCATCTCCGGCTTTGTCGGGGAGCTTTCCTCCGGCGTGACGACCACCGTTTTCAACTTCCTGCTGCTGCGCCTGGCGGGCAATGTGGCTGTGGCGGCCTATGGCGTCGTGGCGAACTTTGCGCTGGTGGCAACGGCCATCTTCAACGGCGTGGCGCAGGGCGCTCAGCCGCTGGTGAGCCAGTGCTACGGCAAAAATGAGATGGCCGGGGCCAGAAAGCTCCTGCTGCTGGGCTGCGGCACGGCGCTGGGGCTGGCGGCGCTGCTGTACGGCGTCGTGTTCGGGTATACCGATGGGCTGACGGCCCTCTTCAACAGCGAGAACTCTGCGCTCATGGCTGAGTTTGCCCACAGCGGGATGCGCATCTACTTCGTGGGGTACTTCTTCGCGGGCTGCAACATCGTGGCGGCGGGCTATCTGGGGGCCGTCAACCGCCCGGCGGAAGCCTCCATCACCTCGCTGTGCCGCGGCATGGTGGCCATCGTGGTCTGTTCGCTGGTGCTGAGCGCACTGTTCGGGATGAACGGCGTCTGGGCGGCGTTCCCGGTCTCGGAGGCCATCACGTTGTCGCTGACCGTCTTCCTGCTGAAGCGGAAGGCCGGAAGGGCATAAAAAAGCGGGGCAGAGCAGCCCCGGTACATTAGATATAGAGCTCCTGCTCCCGTTTGCTTTCGGCGGGCGAGAGGGGGCGCACTGCCTGACCGGCCATGGCCCGCCACTGCGCGGGGGAGTGGCCGGTCTCTTTTTTGAAGACGCGGCAGAGGTAGTTCGCCCCGGAAAAGCCGCACAGGCTGGCGATGACGTCCAGCGTGTATTCCCGGTGGAGGAGCAGACGCATGGCCGCTTCGATGCGGACGGTGGTCAGATACCGCCCCGGCGGCACCCCCACTGCGGCCGTGAAGGTGCGGACGAGGTGGCTTTTCGAGACGCCCAGCCGCTCGCTGAGCTCCTCCACGCCGTAGAGGCCCGCGTAGTTCTGGCGGATGTCCTCGATGGCGGCGGTGACGAGGGGCGGCAGGGAGGGCGCAGCGCTGTCGGCCCCCGACAGCTCGCACAGCAGTGCAAAGGCGAGCTGGCTGACGGCACGGCTGTGTGGGGTGCTGAGAAGCTCTGCTCCGGCCTCTGCGGCCAGCCGCCCCATCAGTTCGGCGGCGGCAGGGCAGGTCTCGCCTTTGGCA
>OHAG01000643.1_pt1 | contig 26889 bp, 26 predicted proteins | sample 1577081 | NCBI WGS metagenome assembly OHAG01 (sample SAMEA3541513, study PRJEB24748) | human gut metagenome | biome: human gut; feature: human-associated habitat; material: faeces | place: China | collected 2012
CACGCCGCGGTTTTCCGCATAAAAGCGTGCTCCGCGCGGGTATACGAACGTGTACCTGAATTTATATACACGGAGGGATTTAAGATGGCAGTTACAGCCGCAATGGTAAAAGAGTTACGTGAAATGACAGGCGCTGGTATGATGGACTGTAAGAAAGCTCTTGCAGCTACAGATGGCGACATGGACAAAGCTGTTGAGTTCCTGAGAGAAAAAGGACTTGCAGGCGCTACTAAGAAAGCTGGCCGTATTGCAGCAGAGGGTATCGTTATGACTAAGGTTACCGCTGATGAAAAGAAGGCAGTTGTAGTAGAAGTAAACGCAGAGACAGACTTCGTAGCTAAGAACGAGAAGTTCCAGAACTATGTATCTGATGTTGCTGAGCAGGCGCTGAACACAAGCGCAGCAGATATTGACGCATTCCTGGCTGAAAAATGGGCAAAGGATCCGTCCCTGACAGTTGCAGAGGCTCTGTCTTCCCAGATCTCCATCATCGGCGAGAACATGAAGATCCGTCGTTTTGCTCAGTTAGCTGAGGAGAATGGTTTCGTTGCTTCCTACATCCATGCAGGCGGCAAGATCGGCGTTCTGGTAGACGTTGAGACTGACGTTGTAAACGATGCAATCAAAGAGATGGCTAAGAACGTAGCTATGCAGGCTGCAGCTCTGAAACCGCTGTACACCAACGACAGCGAAGTAGATGCAGATTACATCGCAAAAGAGAAAGAGATCCTGACTGTAGCAGCTAAGAACGAGAAGCCGGACGCAAACGACAAGATCATCAGCGGCATGGTTATGGGTCGTATCAAGAAAGAGCTCAAAGAGATCTGCCTTCTGGATCAGGTATATGTTAAGGCTGAGGATGGCAAGCAGAGCGTAGCTCAGTATGTAGCTCAGGTTGCTAAAGAGAATGGTGCGAAGATCACTGTTAAGAAGTTCGTTCGTTTCGAGACTGGTGAAGGTATCGAAAAGAAGGAAGAGAACTTTGCAGAGGAAGTTGCAAAGCAGATGGCACAGTAAGCGAACTACTTGTTGTAACTTCATATAACTTATTAGAAAGTGCTGAAACCCAGTATTTATGTAGGGTTTCAGCACTTTTTTGTGTACTGTTTTTTGATACTTTTTTATATAACTTGTTGCAATTTATTATATCTTCTTATGCGAATTGTGTAAAAAAGTGTGTAGTGAGTTGTGTAGAGGTTTTGGGGGATTTGTGTAATAACACGAATGGAACGCCTCAGCTGATTGCAGACGCGTCTTTGCAGTCTGCTCAGCATTACATTTACCGGTCTCAGGATCCCATTAGCGATTCTTTTGGGTGGCATTATGGGACTCACCGGAATCTGGCGGGCGCTTACGCTGACCTTGATCGTGAAAGGATAGGGGATAAAAGTGCACCAGAAAGTCGCACTTGAAAATTTCGCCAGATGCGCTATAATAAGTCTGGCGATGGTTCAGCATGGAAACATTGCAAATTTGATAAAAACAGGGGAGCTCGTTAGCGGGCTGAGAGGAAGTAATCGAACTTCGACCCTTTAACCTGATGCGGATAATGCCGTCGTAGGAAGTCATGAGATGAATTTTTACAGGAGATATCCGCAGGGGTATCTCCTGTTTTTTCATATAACAGGAAAATCCGTTGAAATTTCCTGTTATATAAAAAGCCCTACCGGGCGGGATCGCACTGCGGCGGAAGGGAATCATGTCGCAAGCAACCGCGCTCGGCGCGGGAATGTGCCAGGGCACATTCTTTTAAAATTAAATTCTTTGAAAGGGGGAACGTATTCCGCATGTGTGCGGCGAGCTGAGGGGGAGCGCCCTGGGCTTTGTAGGCAGCGATGGGAAGCCGTGTTCCGGCGTGAGAGGATACCAGAGAGTATCGACCGAATTTCATGCAGAAAACGTAAATTGTTCGTAACTGTTCAAGAATATCAAAGAAACAGAACAGTTGCAAATTTTCAAAGAAGGAGAAGAAAAATGAATAAGACAAACACGAAAAAACTGGCGATTGCGGCTGTATTCTGTGCCGTTGCCGTCGTAGGAAGTTTATTTTCCGTTCCGGTGTTCGGAAGCAAGTGTTCCCCGGTACAGCATATGGTAAATATCCTGTGTGCCGTTCTTCTGGGACCGGGCTATGGACTGGGAGCGGCCTTTGCAGCGGCGCTGATCCGAAATCTGTTAGGACTTGGAAGCCTGATGGCATTTCCGGGCAGTATGTTTGGCGCCCTGATCTGCGGACTGGTTTACAAGAAAACGCAGAGTGTGTTCGCAACTTTGATCGGTGAGGTGCTTGGAACGTCCATTCTGGGCGGATTTGCAGCATATCCGGTGGCAGTTTTCCTGATGGGAAAGAGCGCGGCGGGACTGGCTGTCTATGCCTATGTGGTTCCGTTTTTGATCTCGACCGCGGGAGGCGCGATCATAAGCGCGGTTCTGATTTTAAGTTTAAAGAAAGCCAATATTTTAGCAGGAATGCAGGAAGCACTGAGAGAGGAGAAGCCAGCACATGTTTAAAGAAATATTTGATAATGTAAGAGAAAAATGTCCGTTAATCCATAACATCACGAACTACGTGACTGTCAATGACTGTGCCAACGTGGTACTCGCATGCGGCGCGTCCCCGATCATGGCGGATGATAAGGACGAAGTTTCGGATATCCAGACCATCTGTGGCGGACTGAATATCAATATCGGCACATTAAACAGCCGGACCATCGAATCCATGCTGCTTGCCGGAAAACGGGCAAATGAGCTGGGTCATCCGGTAGTTTTAGACCCGGTAGGCGCCGGTGCGTCGAAACTCAGAACAGAGACCGCCAATCAGCTTTTAAAGGAAGTCAGGTTTACCGTGATCCGCGGGAATATTTCGGAGATTAAGACACTGGCACTTGGAAATGGAACGACGAAGGGCGTGGATGCCGATCTGGCAGACCGGGTGACGAAGGAAAACCTGGACGAGGCGGCAGCTTTTGCGAAGGCATTTGCCGGAAAGATGAACGCGGTCGTTGCGATCACCGGTGCGATCGACATTGTGGCGGATGCGGAGAAGGCATACTGCATTTACAACGGTCGTCCGGAGATGTCTTCCATCACGGGAACCGGCTGTCAGCTCTCGGCTCTGACGGCGGCCTTTGTGACAGCCAACCAGGAACAGCCGCTTGAGGCAGCTGCTGCGGCAGTCTGCGCGATGGGACTGTCCGGGGAGACGGCATACGCCCGCTTAGGTGAACTGGACGGCAATGCGACCTACCGGAATTATATCATTGATGCTATTTATCGCATGAACGGAGAAGCGCTGGAGGCCGGAGCAAAATTTGAAGTAAGATAATAGAGCTTTAGTGTCCGTTTTTATAAGAACAGCTGAGAGAAGGAGGAAATGCAGATGAACTGCAGACCGGAAGATATGCTGCTTTACGCGGTGACAGACCGCGCATGGCTGAAGGGGGAAACTCTGGAGAGTCAGGTTGAGAAAGCTTTGAAAGGCGGGGCGACGTTTGTCCAGCTGAGAGAAAAGGAGCTTGACGAGGCGGAGTTTCTGGAGGAGGCAAAGAAGCTTAAAATGCTTTGCAGAAAGTATCAGGTTCCGTTTGTGATCAATGACAACGTGGAGATTGCCCTGGCGGTGGATGCGGACGGCGTCCATGTGGGACAGAGCGATATGGAAGCGGGAAAGGTCCGGGAAAAGCTGGGACCAGATAAGATCATCGGCGTTTCCTGCAAAAATGTAGAACAGGCGCTTCTTGCGAAAAAGCATGGGGCGGATTATCTGGGAGTCGGAGCCATCTATCCGACGGGAACCAAAAAGGACGCCGATGCCGTGACGCCGGGGATGCTTGCCAAGATCTGTCAGGCAGTCGATATTCCGGTTGTTGCGATCGGCGGACTGAATAAAGAACATCTGGAGCTGTTAAAAGGAACAGGTGTGGACGGCATTGCAGTGGTCAGCGCCCTGTTTGCGGCCGATGATATTGAAAAGGCAGCAGAGGAACTGAAGGAAGCTGTAAAAAAGGTTCTGTAAAGATGAAAACGTTGTCATTTTGTCAAAAAATGGCATGAAAAAGTTTATAAGAAAAAGCTTGTGAAAAAAGCTTCATTAAAAAATGGTAAGAAACTTTGCAAAAAGTTTTTTATGGCGGCACATTGGGGGCACCACCTTGTGTCGCCTTATAAAAGTTATTGATGCCTGAAAGGAGTTAATTATGAAGACAGCATTAACAATCGCTGGAAGTGATTGCAGCGGAGGCGCCGGTATCCAGGCCGATTTAAAGACGATGATCGCCAATGGAGTATATGGAATGAGTGCGATCACGGCGCTGACGGCCCAGAACACAACCGGCGTCCAGGGGATTTTTGAGGTAACCCCGGAATTTCTGGAACAGCAGATTGACAGCGTATTTACGGATATCCGTCCGGATGCGGTAAAGATCGGCATGGTTTCTTCAACCGGACTGATCAAGTCGATTGCGAAGAAGCTTTGTGAGTACCAGGCAGAAAACATTGTTGTGGACCCGGTTATGGTGGCGACGAGCGGAGCAAAGTTAATCGGTGACGACGCCATCGACACATTGAAAGAATCGCTTTTTCCATTAGCGGCGGTTCTGACACCGAACATTCCGGAGGCGGAGGTCTTATCGGGAATGAAAATTAAGTCTGCCGACGATATGATTGCGGCAGCAAAATGGATCAGTGAAACGTACCATTGTGAGGTTCTCTGCAAGGGCGGACATCAGTTAAATGATGCCAACGATCTTTTATACCGGGACGGCGGATACCGTTGGTTTAACGGAAAACGCATCCACAATTCCAACACCCATGGGACGGGCTGTACCCTGTCCAGCGCGATTGCATCCAATCTGGCGAAGGGCTATGATCTCGACACCGCGGTGGAACGTGCCAAAGCATATATTTCCGGCGCACTGGGAGCGATGCTGGATCTCGGCAAAGGATCCGGTCCGATGGATCATGGATTTGATTTCCGGGGAAAAGGATTTGCGGAGGAACGCGTATGACAATGACAGAGAGGCTTTTGGAAGCCACAAAGGAGATCTGGGCTGGTTACAATGAAAAACCGTTCGTAAAAGGCATTGCGGACGGCAGTCTGGATCATGATAAATTCAAATATTATATGATACAGGATTATCTGTATCTGATTGATTACACAAAGGTGTTTTCCATCGGGGCGGCAAAATCAACGGATCTCGCATTTATGCGCCTGTTTGCCGGATATACCCACTCGATTCTGGATGGGGAGATGGATATTCACCGTGCTTACATGGAACGTTTGGGGATAACCAGAGAAGAGGCGGAACAGACGCCGGTCGCTCTGGATAACCTTTCTTATACTTCTTATATGCTTCGCATCGCTTATGAGGGGGGCACGCCGGAGGCGGCAGCAGCGATATTGTCCTGCGCCCTCAGCTATGAATGGATTGCGAAGAAAATCGCAGCAGACAGACCGGATGCCGACAAACATCCATTTTATGGAGAGTGGATCCGGGGATACGCTTCCGAGTCTTACCACAAGGAAAATGAAGTCCTTGTAGAGTGGATGAACCGTCTGGCAGAGGATCTGTCTGAGAAACAAAAGAAACATCTGGTGGATATTTTTGTGGCCTGCTCCCGCTATGAAGCGGCATTCTGGGATATGGCGTGGGAAATGAGGCGGTAAATATGCTTACATTTGACAACGTGCGTTTCCAATATGCGGTAGAGGATTTTTCGATCATTGACCATCTGTCGTTTGAAGTCCAGAATGGGGAGTTTGTGTCCATCATCGGCGCTTCCGGCTGTGGAAAAAGTACGATCTTCCGGCTGGTAAATAAGCTTCTTACCCCGGCTTCCGGTGTGATCCGGGTGGATGGGGAATCGATCGAAACGAAGAAAAATTACTGCGGATATATGCCGCAGCAGGATCTGCTGTTTCCATGGCGCACCGTGCGGGAGAATCTGATGCTTCCGATGGAGATTCAGGGCGGATATTCGAAGAAACAGATGCAGAAAAAAGCGGATGATGCGCTTCAATCGGTTGGACTTGCAGACTGGGGAGATAAGACGCCGAAAGAGCTTTCCGGCGGTATGCGCCAGAGAGCCGCCTTTGCGAGAACGGTTCTGACGGGTTCAGACCTTCTGCTTTTGGATGAGCCGTTTTCAGCCCTGGATTATCTGACAAGACTGTCTATGCGGGAGTGGCTTCTGGAACAGTGGGAGAAGGAGAAAAAGACGGTTCTTTTCATCACGCATGATGTGGAAGAAGCGGTGTTTCTGTCCAGCCGGATTCTCGTGGTGGAACAGTCACCGATCACACATCTGCGCTCCATCGAGGTCCCGGCGGGATATCCGCGATCCCGGGAAGAGCTTCGCAGACCGGAGATTCTGTCCTTAAAGGAAGAACTGATCGGAATGCTTAAGAAGGAGAAGTCGTGATGGAACAGAAAAAAACAAATAAAATGGGAAGCCGGATGAATGCGAATCTTCCAGCCCTGATTCTGGTGGCGGTGCTTCTGTTTACATGGCAGGCAGCGGCTATGGGGATTGATGCGGCCTATATTCTCCCGTCTCCGGTTCAGGTGGTTGTACGGCTGTGGGAACTTCGGGGTCCATTATTTACGGCACATCTGCCGGCGACGATGTCGGTAGTCGTGATTGGACTTTTGATCTCGATCGTGCTGGGCGTGGGACTGGCTGTGCTGATGGATGCCAGTGAGACGGCAAGAAAGGCGCTGTATCCGCTGATCATCGCCTCGCAGACAATCCCGACGACGGCGCTGGCACCGCTGTTTGTCCTCTGGTTTGGCTACACGATCTGGAGCAAGGTGCTGGTAACGGTACTAATTACGTTTTTCCCGATCACGATCACGGTATTTGACGGGTTCCGGTCGGTGAAGACGGAAATGGAAGAACTTTTGTTTACATTTGGCGCGGATAAACGTCAGATCTTTTTGAAATTAAAGATTCCGGCGACGCTTCCGTACTTTTTTTCAGCGATCAAGATGGCGGTACCGCTGTCGATCATCGGAGCGGCGATTGGAGAATGGCTGGGCGCCCAGAGCGGACTCGGATATTTCAGCCGGAGAATGATGACCCAGTTAGATGGAGCCGGTGTATTTGCACCGATTCTGCTCTTATCGGTAGTGGCGATGGCGGCAACGTGGGTTGTCTCGCTGCTTGAAAAGCGGATGATTTTCTGGAGGAATGAGTAGGAAATTGTGATATAGGATGAAATTTTGAAGTATGTGTGCGGATATTGAAAAGTCTGTATTTTTGAAATGTGTGCTGCAGACCGAAAAAAGTGTATTCACAAAAAAGCTACTCGTGAAGAAGTGCAGATCTTTGAGATTGGTATGTGAATCCAGCAAGTCATATGCAAAAAAACTGGAAAACAGATAAGTGATAGGGAAATATAAACGGAAATTTGTAAAAATGAAAGGATATGAGATGAAAAAACGAATGAAAATGGCTGCCGCAGTGATGGCAGCAGTGATGGGAATGATGACACTTGGCGGATGTGGAACGGCCAGCGAAAAGAGTGAGACAGCTGCTCAGGCAGAGGGCACGGATGCGAAACAGACCTCGGAAGATGGAAAAAGTCAGGATCTTAAGGAGATCAATGTGGTTCTTGACTGGTATCCGAATGCGATCCATACCTTTATTTATACGGCGATCGAGCGCGGTTATTATGCGGAAGAAGGACTGGATGTGAAAGTGCGTTTTCCGGCCAATGCGAACGATGCGTTATCACTGGTAGCGGCTGGAAAGGCGGAGATCGGCATGTACTATCAGCAGGATGTGATCCAGGCGGTTGCCAATCAGGGAACGAAGATCAAATCCATCGGTGCGATCGTGCAGTCCCCGTTAAGTGTCGTTCTTTCTTTAAAGGATAAGAATATCACAGGACCGGAAAATCTGGTTGGAAAAACCGTTGGTTACGGCGGAACAGCACTCAGCGAGGCGGTTGTCAAGAGCATGATGGAATATGTGGGAGCGGATGCATCGGATGTAAACCTGATCGATGTCGGATTTGAACTGATGAGTTCTATGACGACCGGCAATGTGGATGCGACGATCGGATGCCTTGTTAACCATGAGGTTCCGCAGATGGAGGAAGAGGGCTTTGATGTCAACTACTTCATGGCAGCTGGATATGGAATCCCGAATTATTATGAGGAAGTATTCCTTGCCAACAACGAAATGATCCAGCAGGAGCCGGAAGTTCTGGAAGGATTCTTACGTGCATCGAAGAAGGGCTTTGAAGACTTTAAGAACGATCCGAATGGCTGCCTGGCAATCCTGATGAATAATCAGAATGAGGAAAACTTCCCTCTGACCCAGAGCGTGGAGGAGAAGTCCTGTGAGACACTTCTGCCGCTCATGGAGAGCGATGAGGTTCCGTTTTTGACCCAGACCGAAGAGTGCTGGCAGGAAAACATCGACTGGATGAGCGAGAGCGGGCTGATCGATAAGAAAGTGGATGTTTCGGATGTGATGGTAAACCTGCAGGAGTAAGAGCCAGAAGTAGTCAGAGACTGCCTGTTTGTGCAGAGCAAGTAAATTTCCGGAACTGGAAATTCTGGTGTTTAACATATATATGCAAGACAAGAATGGTAACAGAGTTACAGAGTTACTGGGGAAGATGGAGTCTCAGAATGTTGACAGTCTGCCAGCCAGGATATATAATATTTTCGTAACTGTTCAGTACCTTCACAGTCACGCGCAAAAATCCATTAAAGAAAAAAAACCAGAATGGAAGGGGAAACAAATAGATGAAGAAAATTATTTTAACCGGCGATCGTCCTACAGGACGCTTACATGTCGGACATTATGTTGGCTCTCTGAGCGAGAGAGTGAGACTTCAGAACTCCGGCAAGTTCGATGAGATTTATATTATGATTGCCGATGCGCAGGCACTGACGGACAATGCCGATCACCCGGAAAAGGTGCGTAAAAATATTCTGCAGGTTGCCCTGGACTATCTGGCTTGTGGAATTGACCCGGAGAAATCCACCATCTTTATCCAGTCGATGGTGCCGGAGCTGACAGAGCTTACTTTCTACTATATGAACCTGGTTACGGTATCCCGTGTACAGCGAAATCCTACCGTAAAAGCGGAGATTCAGATGCGTAATTTTGAGGCAAGCATCCCGGTTGGATTCTTTACTTATCCGATTAGCCAGGCGGCGGATATCACTGCATTCCGCGCGACGACCGTTCCGGTTGGAGAGGATCAGATGCCGATGTTAGAGCAGTGCAAGGAGATCGTCCATAAATTCAACAGCGTGTACGGCGAGACTCTGACGGAACCGGAGATTCTGCTTCCGTCCAACAAGGCGTGTCTGCGTCTGCCGGGTATCGATGGAAAGGCAAAGATGAGCAAATCGCTTGGAAACTGCATCTACCTCTCTGATTCGGAAGCAGATGTGAAGAAGAAGATCATGTCCATGTTTACAGATCCCAATCACCTGCGTGTCGAGGATCCGGGTAAAGTCGAGGGCAATCCGGTCTTCATCTATCTGGATGCATTCTGCCGTCAGGAGTATTTTGCAGAGTTCCTGCCGGATTACCAGAACCTGGACGAGCTGAAAGCACATTACCAGAGAGGCGGTCTGGGCGATGTGAAGGTGAAGAAATTCTTAAATAACGTTATGCAGGCTGAATTGTCTCCGATCCGTGCGAGACGCCAGGAATGGGAGAAGAGAATCCCGGATGTATTTGACATTCTGAAAGAGGGAAGCAAGGCAGCAGAGGCGAAGGCTGCTGAGACGCTTCGCGATGTGAAGGCTTCAATGCGGATCAATTACTTTGATGATGACAGTCTGATCGATACGATCGAGGACTAAGAGAAAAAGTGGAAATTCGGTGCGGCTTTCTGAAATGCCGGGAGTGTGCTGCCGGAAATGAATTGAATTAAGAAATAGAGAAAAGTCTGTCTTTTGGCATGGGAAAGGTGTCGGGGGACAGACTTTTTTGCGTGATTCCCACTTAAAAACGGTTTACATAGTCCCTAAAATTCGATATAATAATCTGTATTGCGTTATAACGCAAGGCTATATCAAATATGAAATGAAAGAATACTAAGAGGGCTACACATGAGTAAAAACAAACAATGGGCGAGTAAGCTGGGCTTTATTATGGCGACGGCTGGGGCGGCGATTGGATTGGGAAATCTGTGGAAATTTCCATATCTGATGGGAAAGAACGGTGGATTTCCATTTCTGGTTGCGTATCTGTTTTTTATCGTCGTTCTCGGACTGCCGGTTATGATCACGGAAATGTCCCTGGGACGGAAGACGCGGCATGATCCGGTGCAGGCATATGCGGACATTCATCCGCACGCACGGATTGTCGGTATATTCGGCGTACTGGCGGCGTTTATTATTTTGAGTTATTACAGCGTCATTGGCGGCTGGATTTTAAAGTATATTGCCAGCTATGTGACGACGGCGGCAGCGCCGGATTTTAACGCCTTTATCGGCAGTAGCGAGCCGGTGATCTGGCATATTGTATTTATGGCAGCGACTATAGCTGTCTGCTATTTTGGCATCAATGGCATTGAGAAAGCGAGCAAATTGATGATGCCGATGCTTCTGGTTCTGTTATTTGTCATCATTTTCAGAAGCGTGACGCTTCCGGGAGCTTCGAAAGGACTGTTATTTATCTTCCAGCCGGATTTTTCGGCGTTCACGCTTTCTTCTGTCAGCGCGGCACTGGGACAGGTGTTTTATTCCCTGAGTCTCTGTATGGGTATCACGATCACCTACGGAAGCTATCTGAGTGGAAAGGAAAATATTCCAAAAAGCTGTATGATCGTCGGTGGTCTGGACACCGTGATTGCGGTTCTCGCGGGTATCGCGATCTTTCCGGCAGTATTTGCCTTCGGTCTGGAGCCGGGACAGGGACCGGGACTGATTTTCGGCACACTGCCGATGGTATTTGCGAATATTGCGGGGGGAACTTTCTTTGCAATCCTGTTTTTTGCGCTGGTTTTTTTCGCAGCCGTTACGAGTGCGATCGCACTTCTGGAAGTCTGTGCCTCTTTTGCGATTGATTCGCTGGGCTGGGAACGCAAGCATGCGGCGCTTGTGATTGGTACGGCGATCACGCTGCTTGGCATTCCGAGTGCGCTGTCCTTCGGCGTCCTGAGTGATGTCACAATCCTGAATCAGTCGGTCTTTGATTTCGCTGGACTGGTAACGGATAATATTCTGATGCCGCTCGGTGGACTCACGATGTGCTACTATGTAGGCTGGAAATGGAAACCGGAGTATCTACTTGCGGAGATCGAGGCGGACGGTACGAAATTCCGTCTGGGAAAACTCTGGGTGTTCTGCATCCGATTCCTGACGCCGATTATGGTGGGAATCGTCAGTGTAACTGGATTTTATAATTTGTACTTGGCGATTCGGTAGGAAGAGCGGTTTTGTTGACAAAAACAGGAAATTGCCGTATAATTTGTTAAAGTTCAGACAAGGTCATGGAAATAGGGATAGGATGTGCTTGACGGTGGATCAAGGGCGGAAAAAGACCATTTGTGTGATAATCTGAATGGACAGACAACTTGGGGAAACTTGAATATAAGACAATTAAATTATGGGGATACCGCAGAATGACAAGGATGTGATTAGGCGGTGTCCCTACTTCGACTGTCGGGAATGAATCGGATAAGAGGCATTGCCGCAGGCGGAAAAGCTGCGCCGTGTGAGTGAGCACAGAATCACAAGCCGGAAGACGTTGCGGAGAAAGCAGAGAAGGAGGATGAGATATATGGTTCAGAGAAAGAAAACATTAGCCAAGACAGCGGCAAAGAAATCTGTTTCAACGGAAGAGAAAAAGGTTCCGTCTGTTGTGGAGAAAAAAGAGACAGCCGTAGCTGAAGTGGCGAAGAAAGAAACGGCAGTGGCAGCAGTCGCAAAGAAAGAGACAGCGGTAGCGGAAGTGGCAAAGAAGGAAACAGCTGTTGCAGCGGTGGAGAAAAAAGAGACGGCAGTAGCATCCGTTCCGAAAAAGGAAACTGCACTGGCACATGTAGAGAAGAAAGAAACAGCCGTAGCGCCGGTACAGAAGAAGGAGACCGCCCTCGCAGAGAAGAAAGAGATGGCAGCAGCCGCAGAGAAAAAGGAGACAGACGTGACCGTAAAGAAAACAACTGCAAAGAGAACCACAAAGACAACCACAAAGACAACCACTGCAGCAAAGAAGACAGCTGAGAAAAAGGAAGTAAAGACAGTTGCATACGTACAGTACGCAGGTGCTGAGATTTCTATCGAGAAGCTGGAGGCAGAAGCAAAGAAAGCATATGCAGCTCTGGGACATAAAGAGGACGAGATTGAGACTCTGACCCTGTATGTTAAACCGGAAGAGCGTGCCGTTTACTATGTGGTAAATGGAGAAGGTTCCAGCGAGTACAAGATTGTGTACTAAGGTGGGCGTTCGGTGAAGTTTACGGATCTGTATGATGGGAAGTTTACATACCATATCTGCTTAAAAGAGGAAGCAGATATAAAAATCTAAGAATGGTAAAAAGTCAGTTTTTATATCTTTGGTGTATTAAGAGAGATATAGAACTGGCTTTTTATTTCATAGAAAAATGTGTCCTATGGTAACTGTTCAGTAGGTCTGCGCATTTACTGCGCTGACCGTACGAAAACATGGGCCAGCAGGCAAAAATCCCATTGCCGTAGGCAATTTTTGATGGATTTTTGCGCGTGACTGTGAAGGTACTGAACAGTTACGTCCTATGAAACAAAATACGCTCCGCGAGGATGCACAGTGATTCTGTATGGAATATGTCAGCTTCGCTGATCAGAATCACGCACCAGGTCTCACGGACGGTTCACTGATCTGTGGATATTTTGATATGGGGATGTTTTAAAATCATAAAAGGGAATGCGGATGATTCGGTGCAGGGCGGAATGAAGGAAAAAACAGCCAGAACAGTACGCCAGCGGTTAAGGTCAGGCAAATTTCCATGGCACTGTTGATGATTCCCGATAAAATCCAGCTGTCCAGACAGAAGACGGATGAAATCCAGAGGAGCAGAAGGCAGAGACGCCCACGGGTAGCAGGAGAATCCAGAGAGTGAGTCAATTTGCTGAAAAAGGCAGTATTGGAGGTCCTTTGGGAATAACGGACAGGAGCTGGGGACGAAAAATAGAGCTGCAAGCTTAAATAAAACAGATTATAAAGAAATAACAGCGCAGCCGCCAGCGCCAGAAGCGTGTGAAGGATAGCACAGACTGGGAGGTGCTCCGGGGCATAGGGCAGCAGGGCAGCGGCAGTGAGGAGAAGCAGGCAGCATTTTGCCTGGCGGGGGCGGTACAGGGAGAGTTGGGAGTAGAAAAAGCCGCCGCAGAGCAGGCACCAGAGAAAAAATTCCCCACGCCGGTGCAGTGCAATGCTGATGCTGGAAAAATTGGAGGAAAACAGATTGCATCCGCGTGTGAGTGAGAAACTAAAAAATGGGAGGAGAACGAACGTAAATATCCATCGAATCATGAGGATAGTGTGGGAAAATGGGGCGGAAAAGATACTGGAAAGAAGAGGCAGAAATAGTTGACGGAATTGCTGTTTATGTAATAGTATTATTATTTAGGAAAGATGAATTATATGTTTGATTAAGAAGGATAATACAAAACCATGATAAATTTACCAGCAGCATTTACTGAACGTATGAAACAGATGCTCGGCAGGGAGTACGATGCGTTTATCGCCAGTTATGATAAGGAGCGCTCACAGGGACTGCGCGTGAACGGACTGAAAGCGGATCCGGCTGAATTTGCTAAGACGGCTCCATTTTCTCTGAATCCGGTTGCGTGGGCGGCGGAGGGATTCGCTTATGGGGCGGAGGAGCGTCCGGGGCGTCATCCGTACCACGATGCGGGCGTTTACTATATTCAGGAGCCGAGCGCGATGATTGCGGCTTCGCTTTTAAACCCGCAGCCGGGGGAAATGATTCTGGATCTCTGTGCGGCACCGGGCGGAAAATCGACGCAGGCGGCGGCGAGATTGGGCGGAGAAGGACTTCTGGTGAGCAATGAGATCCATCCGGCGCGTGCAAAGATTCTCTCGCAGAATATCGAGCGCATGGGAATCCGGAATGCGGTTGTGACAAATGAAGATTCCGGGCGGCTGACGAAGTATTTTCCGGCATTTTTTGATGGGATCATCGTGGATGCACCGTGTTCCGGCGAGGGAATGTTCCGCAAGGATGAGACGGCGGTCACGGAATGGAGCCCGGAGAATGTGCATCGCTGTGCTGGGCGGCAGCAGGAGATTCTTGAAAATGCGGCGATGATGCTGAAACCGGGCGGACGGCTGGTGTACTCCACCTGTACGTTTGCGCCGGAGGAGGACGAGCAGGCGATCGGACGTTTTTTAGAGGCACATCCAGAGTTTGCGCTAGAGGAAACGCCGGACTATCCGGGACTTTCGCACGGCGTTCCAGCCTGGGGGGCGGGCGTGACGGATGGAATCGAGAAAACGGTCCGTATCTGGCCGCACCGGACCGAGGGAGAAGGCCATTATGCGGCACTTCTTCGAAAAACGGGCGAGCCGGAGAGCGTGAAGCGTAAATATCCGGCTTCGATGAAGGACAAGAAGCTTCTGGCAGTCTATGAGGATTTCTGCAAAGAGATATTTATTGAGCCGAAGAAATGGACAGCGGACAGTACGATGACGATGTTTGGCGATCAGCTTTACCGGACGCCGGAGGAGATGGTCGATTTTAAGAGGCTGCGGGTGCTTCGCCCGGGGCTTCAGATGGGAGAATTTAAGAAAAACCGTTTTGAGCCGTCCCACGCGCTGGCACTTGCCCTGCATCCATCGGAGGTAAAACAGAACGTGAACCTGTCTGCCGACGCGCCGGAGACGGCGGCATACCTGCGCGGCGAGACGATCCAGCTTTCTGAGGAAGACGCCGGAAAAGGCTGGTGCCTTGTGAGTGTGGACGGGTATTCGCTCGGATGGGGCAAGAAGAGCGGCGGGACGCTGAAAAACCATTATCCGAAGGGACTGCGGAAGCAGTATTAATAGAAGAAGGAAAAATCCTCCGGCATCGGAGCCGTAAACTCCATTGCTTCCCCAGTGATCGGATGCCGGAATGCCACCGTATAGGAGTGAAGCGCCTGCCGTCCGATGAAGCGGTAATCCGGGTTGTATAGAAAATCCCCTAAAAGTGGGTGCCCGATGGCTTTCATGTGGACCCGGATCTGGTGGGTGCGCCCCGTTTCCAGGCGAAGCCGGACGAGGGAGCAGCCGAGATCGTCCCGGTAATCAAGACACCGGTAATGGGTAACGGCGTGTTCCCCATGATCCATATCGATGCAGCGTTCGATGGTGGAACCATCTTTTCGGGCGATCGGCAGATCGATAGTGCCAGATTCTTCTGGTTTACCGGCAACAATCGCGAGATATTCGCGGCGTATCTCTTTTTTTGCAGTCATGGCGGAGAGAAATGCGCCGCTTATTTTATGTTTGGCGATCAGCAGAAGACCGGTGGTGTCTCGGTCTAAGCGGTTCACGGCACGGAACACGAAATGTTCGCCGCGCGAGGCAAACCGGTACGCGAGAGCGTTTGCCAGCGTATTTTCATGGTGTCCCTGGGATGGGTGGACAGGCATTCCGGTGGCTTTGTTGAGTATTATGAGATCTTCGTCTTCATATACTATATCGATCGGAAGATTGACCGGAAGAATATCTGAAGAAACGGGTTCGTCCGGGAGAAAGAGCGTCAGGGTGTCTCCGATCTGAAGCGGTGTGTTCAGCCAGGACGGTGTTCCGTTCAGGCAGATCTGCTCAGGGTTCTGTTTGAGCTCGATGAGGATGCGGCGGGAATATCCGGCATCGCGGAGGAAGGCGCCGATGGTGTCAGCTTTGTTTTTATTTGTAATAGTGTATGATAATGTCCGTTTCATTTAGGGAACCTCTTTGTAATCATTGTGATGCCAATAAGGATAACATAAAAGCAAGGAGGCTGCAATCTCATAGTATTTTTTGAAGGATTCTCGAAACCCTATTGACTTGCGATCAAAAACCTAGTATCATTACTAATAAGTAAAGCTGTTTTTATTCAAATTACTTATAAGTAGAACTAATAAATATAATGCAGAGAAAAGGAGAATGAACGATGGCAAAAGTAGGAATTGTAATGGGAAGCGATTCGGACATGCCGATCATGGCACAGGCAGCAGATTTTCTGGACAAGATGGGGATTGATTATGAAATGACAATCATTTCTGCACACCGTGAGCCAGACATCTTTTTTAACTATGCAAAATCCGCTGAGGAGAAAGGCTTTAAGGTTATCATTGCAGGTGCTGGTAAGGCAGCGCATCTGCCGGGTATGTGCGCGGCACTGTTTCCGATGCCGGTGATCGGTATTCCGATGAAAACCTCGGATTTAGGCGGAGTTGATTCTCTGTATTCGATCGTACAGATGCCGTCCGGTATTCCGGTTGCGACGGTAGCGATCAACGGCGGCAAGAATGCGGGTATTCTGGCAGCCAAGATTCTGGCAACTTCCGATCCGGAGCTTTTAGCAAAATTAAAAGCATACTCTGAGGAGATGAAGAACGAAGTGGTCGGTAAGGATGAGAAATTACAGAAACTGGGACATAAAGAGTATCTGGCACAGAAATAAATATTAAAAATATAAACAAGGACATACGGAGGAAAACCATGGATTACAAGAATTCCGGAGTAGATATTGAGGCTGGTTATAAGTCGGTAGAACTGATGAAAGAGCATGTAAAGAAAACGATGCGTGAGGAAGTGCTGGGAGGTCTGGGCGGCTTTGCCGGTGCATTCTCCCTGGCAAAGATTAAAGAGATGGAAGATCCGGTTCTCTTATCTGGTACGGACGGCTGTGGTACCAAGGTAAAACTGGCGATCATCATGGACAAGCATGACACGATCGGTATCGACGCGGTTGCGATGTGTGTCAACGACATTGCATGTGCAGGCGGCGAGCCGCTGTTTTTCCTGGACTATATTGCCTGCGGCAAGAACTATCCGGAAAAGATCGCGGATATCGTAAAAGGCGTTGCAGAAGGCTGCTTACAGTCGGAGGCAGCTCTGATCGGCGGCGAGACAGCCGAGCATCCGGGACTGATGCCGGAGGAAGATTATGATCTGGCTGGTTTTGCTGTCGGTGTGGTTGATAAAAAAGACATGATTACCGGCGAAAACCTGAAACCGGGTGATGTACTGATCGGTATGGCATCCACCGGCGTTCACAGTAATGGTTTCTCCCTGGTCCGCAAGGTATTTGAGAAGGAACTCAACAAAGAGGGACTGGAGACCTACTATGAGGAGTTGGGAACCACGCTTGGCGAGGCACTTCTGGCACCGACCCGTATCTATGTAAAGGCGCTGAAAGCAGTGAAGAATGCAGGCGTGACTGTGAAAGCGTGCAGCCATATCACTGGCGGCGGCTTCTATGAGAATGTTCCGCGTATGCTGAAAGACGGCGTCCGCGCAGTCATCAAGAAAGACAGCTATCAGATTCCGACGATCTTCGGTATGCTGGCGAAGAAAGGCGATATCGAGGAGCACATGATGTACAATACCTACAACATGGGTATCGGCATGGTCGTAGCAGTCGATGCGGCTGATGCAGAGCGCGCGATGGAGGCAATGAAGTCCGCTGGCGATACACCGTACATCATTGGTTCTGTTGAGGCAGGAGAAAAGGGAGTAACATTATGCTAAGAGTCGTTGTAATGGTGTCTGGCGGCGGTACAAATCTGCAGGCAATCCTGGATGCGGTTGATAACGGCAAGATCACGAACGCAGAGATTGCAGCGGTTATCAGCAACAATGAGGGTGTTTATGCGATTGAGCGCGCGAAAAAACACGGTGTCCCGGCGTTTGTTGTGACTCCGAAGGCGTATGAGACGCGAGATGCATTCGATGAGGCGCTTTTAGAGACCGTCAAGGCGTGTAAGCCGGATCTCATCGTTCTGGCTGGATTTCTTGTGAAGATTCCGGCGGCGATGATCGAGGCATACAGAAATAAAATTATCAATATCCACCCGTCCCTGATTCCGTCCTTCTGTGGCGTCGGCTATTATGGACTGAAGGTGCATGAGGCGGCACTGGCGCGCGGCGTCAAGGTGACGGGCGCGACGGTTCACTATGTGGATGAGGGAACCGATACCGGTCCGATCCTCTTCCAGAAAGCCGTAGAGGTGCAGCCGGATGATACGCCGAAGACGCTGCAGCAGCGCGTGATGGAACAGGCAGAGTGGGTACTGCTTCCGCAGGCGATCGATGCGATTGCAAACGGAAGAATATAAGGAGAAGAACATGAAAGTTTTAATCGTTGGCAGCGGCGGACGTGAGCATGCGATCGCATGGAAAGTAGCTCAGAGTCCGAAGGTAGATAAAATTTATTGTGCACCGGGCAATGCGGGAATTGCAGAGTATGCAGAGTGTGTGCCGATCAGTGCGATGGAATTTGATAAGCTGGCGGCATTTGCAAAAGAGCATAAGGTTGACCTGACCGTGATCGGCATGGACGATCCGCTGGTTGGCGGTATCGTGGATGTGTTCGAGGCACAGGGACTGCGTGTATTTGGACCGAGAAAAAACGCGGCGATTCTGGAAGGATCAAAGGCATTTTCCAAGGATCTGATGAAGAAATACAACATTCCGACCGCAGCCTATGAGACTTTTACCGATCCACACAAGGCGCTGGAATACTTACAGACCGCTAAGATGCCGATCGTTTTGAAAGCAGATGGTCTGGCACTTGGAAAAGGTGTTCTGATCTGCAATACTTTAGAGGAAGCAGAGGCAGGCGTCAAGGAGATCATGGAGGACAAGAAGTTTGGTTCTGCCGGCAATCAGATGGTCATCGAGGAGTTCATGACAGGACGCGAGGTTTCTGTCCTTTCCTTCGTCGATGGCGATACGATCCGCATTATGACCTCCTCCCAGGACCACAAGCGGGCGCTGGACGGCGATCAGGGCTTAAATACAGGCGGTATGGGAACCTTCTCACCAAGCCCGTTCTACACAAAAGAAGTAGATGAATTCTGCAAAAAGTACATCTATCAGCCGTCGGTTGACGCGATGAAGAAGGAAGGACGTATCTTCAAGGGAATCATTTTTTTCGGTCTGATGCTGACCGAAGATGGTCCGAAGGTGCTGGAATACAATGCTCGTTTCGGCGATCCGGAGACACAGGTTGTCCTGACGCGCATGAAGAACGATATCGTGGAAGTCTTTGAGGCATGTATCGACGGAACCCTGGATCAGATCCAGCTGGAATTTGAGGACAATGCGGCAGTCTGTGTTGTTCTGGCGTCGGATGGTTATCCGGTGAAATATGAAAAAGGTTTCAAGATTCACGGTCTGGAGAAATTCAAAGACACGGACGGTTACTATGTATTCCACGCGGGCACGAAGTTCGATGAGGACGGCGACATCGTGACAAACGGCGGTCGAGTGCTGGGCGTTACTGCAAAGGGCAAAGACCTGAAAGAGGCGCGCGCCAACGCATACAAGGCGACCGAGTGGATCAATTTTGCTAACAAATATATGCGCCATGATATCGGGCATGCGATTGATGAGGCGTAAGGGAAGCGGAAGGTAGTAGATTCCTATTTAGAAAAGAAACGGGGATATCAGATTTGAACGTCTGATATCCCTGTTTTTGTCTGGATGTTGGAAAAAAATGCTTTTGAAAAACATATTAAAAACATTCAATCGTGATATAATAGAAAGAAAAGATGATCTGTTTTCATGCAATTAAAAGGAGGACAACGCAATGGCTAATAAATATGCAGGAACCCAGACGGAAAAGAACCTGAGGGAGGCTTTTTCCGGCGAATCACAGGCGAGAAATAAATATACCTATTTTGCATCCAAGGCAAAAAAAGAGGGATTTGAGCAGATTTCCGCCCTTTTTTTAAAGACCGCAGACAATGAGAAAGAACACGCAAAGATGTGGTTTAAGGAATTAGACGGCCTGGGAAATACCGCAGAGAATCTGGCATCTGCTGCAGACGGCGAGAATTATGAGTGGACAGATATGTATGATGGATTTGCCAAGACGGCTGAGGAAGAGGGCTTTCCGGAGCTGGCAGCGAAATTCCGTATGGTAGCGGAGATCGAAAAACATCATGAAGAGCGCTACCGTGCCCTGCTTCACAATGTGGAAGCGCAGGAAGTATTTAAGAAGAGCGAAGTGAAGGTATGGGAATGCCGCAACTGCGGTCATATCGTAGTAGGCGAGAAAGCACCGGAAGTTTGTCCGGTATGCGCGCATCCGCAGGCTTATTTCGAGGTTCATGCGGAGAATTACTAAATCTGGGGACTCAATCGTGGAAGCAGATGCCTTTTGTGGGAATGTGAGACGCAAGAGGTAGTTCTGGATTTGGTATGTGATTGAGTATAAGTAATGTGAGTTAGAGTGGATATGCCATGGACGGCGAGGATCTGATGGATTTGCTGGTCAGTCAGCTGGGGCACTTTCGGAAACGACGAGACGCCAGCTGAGGGTGCTGCCGATTCCTTATTGTGTATAAAAAAGGAAGATGCATCATATAAAAGATACGAAAATTAAGCAGGCTGTTTTGGAACAGTTCATATGAGATCGTCTTTTTTATCATTCGCACCAGATGTTTCGAAGGAACAATGCCGGGTAGAACATTGGATTGACACAGGAAATGCGCCAGGAACAGTAAAAATGACGCCGGAAGAAATTGAAAATTTGAATGCACGGATTTTACGGACATCTGGAACGGAAATGCATGATTTGAAAAATGAAGCCTTTGCCAAAGAAGAGAGAGTTGTTTATGATAAATGGTGTGGAAATTTCTTATCATTTGGGATACAGGGGATAAATTGGACTGTGCGTGATGCTCAAAATTGCGTGAATAAAAATGTTCATATCAAATATGGAATCGCGACTTCACAGGGGTTGATCAAACAGTTTCCGATGGAGACTTTTTTAGCCGATGAGGAGGATCCATCCGATCCGGAGTGGGATGAGGCAGCACTTTGTCTCTGTATGGTCGGGGAACCGCTTTTGATTTTGGGTTCGGTGCAGGAGGAGAGTTATCTGTATGTCCGGAATGAATGCAGCGAGGGCTGGATATCGGCAGAGTCGGTGGCAGTCTGTCGGAACCGGGCGGAATGGCTGATGGCGGCATTTCCGATCCATCCGTTAGTAGTGACAGGGGACATGGTCTGGCTGGAAGCAAGTGCGGTCTATCCGGGAACCAGTGCATACCGGCTTCGGATGGGTACGGTGTTGGAATTGTGCGTGGAAGAAGGAATCCCAGAGATAAAAGAAACAATAGAAACAAACAGAATAAAAGGGACAGGAGCGCTAATAGAGACAACAGAAGCACAGGCAGAACAGAGGGTACAGAACAGACTGTCTTGGAATAATTACATCGTCTGGCTTCCATGCCGCGCTCCGGATGGCAGTTTCTTCCGGCAAAAAGGATTGATTCCGATGAGCCGGGACGTATCGGTGGGATATTTGAGCTTGACAAATGAGGAGATTATTAAACAGGCGTTCAAGTGTCTGGGAGACCGCTACGGCTGGGGCGGAATGCTGGAGAGCCGGGATTGTTCTTCCTATATCCGGGAAGTGTACCGCTGTTTTGGATGGATCCTGCCTCGCAATACGACCGGTCAGCTGCAGATGCCAGTTAGAAAAATAGAGCTGGCGGGGCGGCGCTGCTCAGAAAAAAAGCAGATTTTAAGAGCATTAGAACCGGGCACACTTCTATATTTTCCGGGACATGTGATGATGTATCTGGGATATGAGAATGGCAATTTTTATGTCATAAACGATGTGAGCAGGCTGGTGAAAGAAGGAGAAACGATGCCGGTGCGTGTACGATCGGTGATTGTCAACACGCTGGCAGTCAGGCGTCCCAATCTGCGGACTTGGATGGAGGAGCTGACGCTTGCTTTGATTCCTTGGGAAACATGAAACGTACAGCAGATAGAAAAAGGGAGAAAAAGAGAGATGAAGATAATTGTATGTGTGGATAATCAGAACGGCATGATGTTCAATCACAGACGGCAGAGCCAGGACCGCGTGCTTAGAAAGCGTATTATGGAGCTGACAGGTGGGAAAAAACTGTGGATGAATGCATACAGCCAGAAACAGTTTTTACAGGTGAATGGAAATATGCCGAAAGAACAGGAACAATCCGGGCAACTGGGGCAATCTGGGCAGATTCAGGCAGATGAAGCGTTTTTGGAAAAGGCGGGGCCGGGAGAGTACTGTTTTGTCGAGAACAAGGATGTTGTTCCGTATGAGAGCCGGATCGAAGAAGTGATTCTTTGTCATTGGAACCGGGATTATCCGGCAGATATGTATTTTAAGATGGATCTGGGCAGCTGGAAGCTGGCAGAAACGCAGGAATATGCGGGTTCCTCGCATGAGAAAATCACAGAAGAGCGGTATGTGCGCAGGTAAAAAATATACATAAAAAGTAAGTACAATATAAAAGAGTAAGAAAAACATAAAAAACAAGTCAAATATAAAAAAGAGCCGGTTCTGCACCTGAAAACCAGGCGCCAGAACGCGCAAATCTACATGGCTCTGAAAGGGATAGGCTTAAACGGAAAGGCAGAAATTCATATGAGAAAATTGAAAATGTGGCTTCTGGGGCTGGCTGCAGCGGCGATGCTGTCTGTTTCAGCGTGCGCGCAGGAGATTCCAGAGGAAAGTCTGAATGGAAACGGAAGTGTCAGCGCGGAGGAAAATCAGGCGGAAAGTGCGGACGGAGATTCGCAGGCGGTGTCATCGTCAGAAAATGGTGGAAACCGTGTATCTTCTGCTTCGGGAACGTCATTTAATCTGGCGGATGTACCGGCATATTCTGGTCAGCCGTATGTGGCGGTCAATGGAAATGTGCCGTATTTTACCGATGCGGACCTGACGGATGTATCATTTGAGAGTTACAGTGATCTGGACAGCCTGGGGCGCTGCGGCGTGGCATATGCCTCGGTTTCGCAGGACACGATGCCGACGGAGAAGCGCGGCTCGATCGGGGAAGTCAAGCCGACGGGATGGCATACGGCGAAGTATGACAATGTGGATGGAAAGTATCTCTATAACCGCTGTCATCTGATCGGCTACCAGCTTACGGCGGAGAATGCCAATGTCAAAAACCTGATTACCGGAACCCGCTATCTGAACGTACAGGGAATGCTGCCATTTGAAAATCTGACAGCCGATTACGTGAAAGAAACCGGAAACCATGTCATGTACCGCGTGACACCGGTTTTTGAGGGCAATAATCTGGTTGCCTCCGGCGTCCTGATGGAGGCGGAATCCGTCGAGGATCAGGGCGAGGGAGTGCTGTTCTGCGTGTACGTCTATAATGTCCAGCCTGGTATTGCGATCGATTATGCGACAGGAGAAAGCTGGGCGGACGGTTCTGGAAGTGCGGGAAGCACAGCCGGACAGGGAACGGCTGGAAATGGCAGCAGCCAGAATCAATCGGCTGGATCGGGAGCAGCTGGTTCGTCGGGAGGCGGCGCTGGATCCTCTGGAAGCAGCGCGACGGTTCAGACCTACATTCTCAATACCAACTCGAAAAAATTTCACCTTCCAAGCTGCACATCTGTCACCCAGATGAAGGCGGCAAACCGGCAGGAATTTACCGGTACGCGCGATGAAGTGATTGCACATGGATATGAACCATGTAAGAACTGCAATCCCTGATAAAACAGGGATGCAAAGTGTCTCGTTTGTGCTGTGTATGGAAAGAATCGGATGAGAACACGGTTAAGGAAGTTTCAAGAAGAGGCAATTCCTTAAAGAAAAGTTATAAGAGAAATTTTCCGCTTACGATACGCCCCCGGTGTACATCCGGTCAGGCGTTTGAAACAGGAAGAATAGTAGCTTTGTGTTGTAAAGCCGGAGCTTTGGGCAATTTCCGCGATAGATAGGCGGGAGTTGTTCAAAAGCTCCTGGCTTTTTTTGATCCGGTATTCAAGGAGATACTGGAAAATCGTGATGCCAGTCATCCGTTTGAAAAAACGTTCACATTCTTCCGGACAGAGGCAGACTGCGTCAGAGATCTCGCGCAGGGTGATTTTCTGCGAGTAATGCGCCTGCAAGTAGTGGAAAATCTCTTTCAGGCGGCTGTTGGCGGCAGAAGTATCGCCGCGTTTATTGAACGTGGATTCGTCTTGACGGAGAAAGCGCCAGGCGATGATCCAGAGGGAAAACAGGATACCATATACCTGAAACGAGCTTTCAGGTGTGTGATTCTCTGAAAGCTGTAAAATACGGCAGATGGAGTCCGTCAGCAGAGAACCGTCGGGTGTGAGGGCGTCAAACTGGAAAAAAGACAAGGTTTCCTCATTCAAAAGGGGCAGAACCATCGCATCCGACAAAGCAGCCCCGCTGGCAGCAGTCAGAAGCGCCGGGGAAAAATTGATGCAGTAGTAGGAGGAATCCGGCGTCAATGGCAAAGCGCTGTGGACGAGCCGTCGGTTTAAAAAAATACCGCAGCCGGACGAAATCGGGAATCTGGAACCAGGCGTCTGAAAACAGACCTCGCCGCGCTCGACCAGGCAGAACTGGAAATCTTCATGCCAGTGCCAGCTCACAAGCTGATAAGACGGATCGGAAAAGTCGGTTCGGTACACCGAAACCGGAAAATCCGGGAAAATACGAATCAGGTTTTCCTCCCGGTCAGAATTTATGGAAAGATAGTTTGTAATCATAATAACCTCAATATAATGAAAAAACAAGCCGATATTTTTATATATAAATAAAGATAATACCGATATAATGATAAAGTCAATGAAAAAGAACGAAACTCATAAAAGAATAGTGGAGAAATGAAAGATGTTAAAAAGGAATAGAGATGGAAAGAATCAAATGAACATCAAGGAGTCGAATCATGCCACAGAAAAACAGGCATCAAATTCCACAGAAGTTCCTTCTTCGTCTGCCCGCCTCGGCGCTCTCTGCTGCATGATCGGCGCGACTAGCTGGGGATTTTCGGGAACATGCGGGGAGGCACTGTTTTCATCCTACCCGATCGATGCGGCGTGGGTGACGGCGCTTAGAATGCTGGGGGCGGGGACGATTCTTCTGCTTGCTGCCGCTGCGAAGGGAAAATTGCCGGTGCGGGCACTGGTTCAGGATAAGAAAGCGATGGCTCAGATGGTGCTGTTTTCGTTTCTGGGATTGGTGCTGTCCCAGTATGCGTACTTAAATGCAATCAAATGGACCAATTCGGGAACGGCGACGGTGCTGCAGAATTTATCGATTATCTTCGTGGCGGTCTTTGTATGCGCGGCAGAACGTACATTGCCCACGAAACGGACGTTTTTCTGTATCTGTCTGGCATTCTTTGGAGTCTGGCTGATCGCGACGGGAGGAAGACTGGACGGCATGGAACTGACGGCGAAGGGACTTTTCTGGGGAATCATGGGAGGTGTCGGCGCAGCTGCGTATTTCCTGCTTTCAAAAAATCCGGTGAAGCAGTGGGGAAGTATTCCTGCAACCGGGACGGGAATGTTTATCGGCGGCGTGCTTTTATCGGGAGCCGTCCGCATTTGGGAAGTTCCGGCGGGGCTGGACGGTCATGCCGCATTTTATCTGGGTGTGCTTGTGATACTGGGAAGTGCGGTTGCGTATACTCTTTTTTTAAAGGGAGTTTCTTTGACGGGACCGGTGCGCGCTTCGGTGCTTGCCTGCCTGGAACCGCTGACGGCGGCGTGCCTGTCAGCGGTCTGGCTGAATTCCGTTTTTACACCGGCAGAGTTGATTGGATTCGTCTGTATTCTGGCGACGGTTTTGATTATGAAATAGTATAAGAATAATATTAGAGATTTACTTTTTTAACAACACTTTGCAAGAATTCTCCTATCCTCTTTAGTGTGGCAGTATCGATAGAGAGAAAAAGGATTGATAATTTCACAAAATATTCACAAATAATTAGCACTCACCTATTGATAATGGAAGTCGATTTTTGTTCTGTCTTGTGTATCCTAGAAGTGCCTGTTTTACAGGCTTTCCGGGGCATCAGCCATTTTGTCTGGTATTGTAAAGCAGTGTCAGATTTGTCGTAAATGTCGTAAATTTGTGGTCAAAAAAAGGATGAGAAATGGAGAGTGCTAATAAAATGAAATTAACGTATACGAATATAAATGGATATCTAATCCCGAATCTCACCTATAAATCCGGTGAACAGATGGAGCAACTTGGCAAGTATGGTTTTCTTCGCAGAGATTATCTGAAAAACCATCGAAATTCAACTTATCAGGTGATGCTTCTGCAGGACACCATTGGAGAGCATCTTCTGGAAGTGGACAAGGCAGCCAGAGAATGGGAAAAGGTAATTCTGAAGCAGTTAGAAGAAAAAGAACCACTGCCGGATAAAGAAGCAGATCAGATGACCTGGGTAAGAGCTGTTAATCAGCACAGAGCGATTGCGGAAGAAATTATTCTCAAGGAATTGATTTATGTTTAAATGAAGGTGATGAGGTCGTGGAATGCGACCTCATTATTATATGTGACCATGAAAAAGCAGTAGGCAGAATGAGAAAAATAGGGTAATATAACAGTAAGCAGTTGGGACAGTTTTGAAATGCCAATTTGGCATTTCAAGTTATAGAAGGGGATCGATAATGAAAAAAGAGATATTAATAGCAGATAATATTGATAATATTTATGATGAAATAAATGCGTTAATCAGGGAAAAGAAAACTAATGTAAAAAAGTTGTGAATGATGCCATTATTTCTCTTAATTGGGGAATTGGAAAAAGACTTAGTGTGGAGTTAACTGGAAATAATAAGCCTGAGTATGGAAAAAAGGTTGTTGCAGAAGTCAGTAAACGGCTGGAACAGGAGTATGGTTCGGGATTTGATAAAACATCAATTTCAAGAATGATTAAGTTTTATCAGG
>OHAG01000648.1_pt1 | contig 26764 bp, 19 predicted proteins | sample 1577081 | NCBI WGS metagenome assembly OHAG01 (sample SAMEA3541513, study PRJEB24748) | human gut metagenome | biome: human gut; feature: human-associated habitat; material: faeces | place: China | collected 2012
TCCTTACTGTACCACCGCCACCGCTGTATCCATTGATAATCGCGGGGATTTCAATTCAGTTCAACGGAATCGTAGTTGGTGATATTATCAATATAGATATTTCCCTGTCCTTCTTCACCAATATTGGCGTTGTAGTAGGAATCATATACCTTGATGTTGTTCGGATTCACTACCGTGTTCTGGTAGTTATCCTGTTCGGTCTTGGTATAACGGGTAATATCGATGTTTTCCTGTTTACCAGCAAGAATCATTTCATATGCCTGCTCGATAGTCACATTCTGATTATCATAGACAGTCGTATCGGTCAGATACTTGCCGTTTCCGATATCATTGGAGTTACCATCGTAGTTCCACTTGTATTTGTTCACATCATGATACTGGCTGTGAACATACAGAGGACGAGGATTGATGGTACCAATGAAATCTTCACTTGCAATATAATAGTTGTCGAACGGGTTGTTAATCAGTTCAAGAATCGTAACGGTCTTGATACTGTGCAGACCCGTGTGGATGGACTCTCTGAAACTCGTTTTTGCGAAGTCCTCAGGAGCATAGTTTTCGCAATAATAGCCGTAAGCCAGTGTACTGTTCAGCGCGACAGTATCGCCGTGAACAATACCGGAATCAGCAGTTGCTGCTTTGATTTTGATATCAGATACCTTTGCGGTGCTGATGTTATCGTAAATCTTATCGTTGTCGTAGCTGTAAAGATGCAGCGGACGCGGGTAAATATCGAAATAAACGACATTACCGTTGCCGGATACATATTCATCAGGTGTAGTGCTTTCGCCACGGACTACATAGGTTCTGCCGGGTTTTGTGTTCTCCCAGCAGAAGGTGACCTCGTATTTGCCCGTGTAGGTTGCCGTAGCAGTGTAGGAGCCGGTACGAACGAGAGGCTTCTTCTTGCTATCGGTAGTAGCGTTGGTAGGATATGTGATGTTGGGAGATTCGTTGTTCGAATAGGTGATGTTTACACCGCGCAGAATTTCCTGCTCATTGATGCCTGCATCGGTATCGTCATCCCACACAACATGTGCGGTGACAGTCAACTGGTTGCCGTCGTACATCTTGTTAGCAACAGTCAGCATGACCTTGGCACGAGTAGGAGTGCATTCGTTTGCATCCTCGAAGCCAATATCCATTGCGTTCTTGCCAACGCGACGATACAGACGCTTATTCAGGTCAACGACCTTGATTTTTGCACGACCAGCCTGACCAATACCGGAACCGGCACCGTCATTCAGCTGATTTGCACCAGTGACGTTTGCTTTAATGATGATGTTGCCATTGTCAAGGTTTGCACCAACAGAAGCGGCATAAGAAGAACCACGCAATAGGCGTACATGGTATCGTGACCGATACCAAAGCCGTAGCCGTTACCAATATAGCTTTTCAAGGCATAATAAGCTTTGCCCGACAAGTCAGGTTCCGAAAAATAGCAAGTTCCCCAGTACACAGAATCGACTCGATAATTACCTTCTGCATCCTTTAAATATCTGTCAGGGTCTGTGTTGAAAGTATTGCACGAAACAGTATTTAAAGTAATGTGAGCCATACCGTTCTGGGAATAGCCATTGCTTGTGGCTTGGTTTACATATTCCTTAATGGTAAGGGGGTAAATAGAGCCGTTTTCTTCAACGGTATAGCAGAACAAGACCTGAACAGCATCTTTGTAAGATGTGCCGCGACCAGATGCGGGGATAGAAACTGCTGCGCCGGTATCAACATTGCCTGTTATATTTCTGTTTCGGTATCTAAAGTAAACAGTCTTTCCATACCATTCAGAATTGATTTCGAGTTTATTGCCATCAGTAAGCGAGAAAGACTGATAAACTCTTGTTGCACCGGTTGGTTTACCTTCAGCGTCCAAAACATTACCAGTTCTTCCGTAGTTGAAATCATTGGCAATGTAAGTCCACATCATATCTGCTTGCTGGGCGGTAATTTCCCCGTTTGCAAGCCAGCCGCCCTTACCGTCTTGACCATAAATCTTGGCATACATGTCAGCAGTCATGTACTCCATGCCAGCAGACAGACCGGTCACCCACTGGGGATTAGTCTGACTGTCAAGCTGGACGCCTGCCGCATAAGTAGCAATGCCAGAAAGCGCAAGGCGTGCTTTGAGTTTATCTTCGACCGACAAGTCATCATAAGGGTCGTTTGCATTTTCTTCAATTGATGGGATATAGATTGTAATTTCCGTTGTGATGGTGTTGTCAAGTGTATCATCGGTGAGTTTACTTTCATCTGCACCATTTGCAATCAATTCTTCTTTGGCGGCAGCAATATAGTTGTCGTCATCAATAGTGATTACACAGCGGTAGGTGGTGTAAGCGTCATACTCATCGACAGTATGAGTGTAGGTATCAGAAATTGCTCCCTCAATAGCTTCCCAGCCATTGGCCGTAAGAGTATCCTGACTCTCCTCGCTTTGCTCGGTTTCTGCCGACTGCACGGCGACATTATTTGTCGTGCTTTCGGTAAAAACAAATTCATTGTTTTCATTCAGTGTTGCAGAAGCATGTTCGTTACCCTTGTCTGCAGAAATAACGATATTGCCGTCCACGTTTGCTGCGGTGATTTCGAATCCTTCCAGCGCGTAGTTGCGAGTATTGAATTCGATGTTGATGTTGCTGGCGTCTGCTCCGATTGCAGCCATTGCATCGGCAACTGCACGATATAACTCGATACCGGACCAAGTAGCATCCGGATTGTCTGCCAATGTTTCGGCAGGAGTCTTGTCCTCGTTCAGATAACCGTATGTGGTAGGCTCTGCATCGCTGTAATCGTACTCCATCATATCCATATCGTAATCGGTATCCTGAGGTTCAATGAACCTCTTGTACCACTGATAATGGAGATTGACGTCATTACGATTTACATGAGCATTGAAAGTGACTTCATCGCCAATCTCGGCCTCGACTTGACCTTCGGTCGCATCATCAGCCAGACTGACAGCTACGAAATCACTTTCATCAACGTCAGGAGTTTCCGTTGCTTCCGGAACTTCTGTAGGCTCAGGCGTAGCCGTCGCATCAGGAGTTTCGGTGGGTTCCGGAGTGGATGTTGGAACCTCGGTGGGCTCCGGAGTCGCCTCCGGTTCTGAGGAATCCGTTTCATCAGGCATTTCTGTGGGGACGGGAGTCCCTACAGGTTCGGTAATCTCTTCTTCAGACGAAGAAGAGCTGGCAGAGTCTAACGCTTCAACAGTCTCAGTAGAAGTGCTCTCGGATACGGCATCCGTAACAAGACTACTGTCAGCCGTGATGGGTTCTGCTGCATAAGCGATTGTGGAGCTAAATGTAGACATCGTCATCATGACTGCCAAAACTGCTGAAGCGACACGCTGCCATGTTTTGCCTTTTTGCATAGCGTTCTCCTTTCAAAATATTGCCAAGTTATACTTTTACGCAATCTTGTTCACATATCTGCACATACATTTGCAAAATCGCATAATCAGCACACTTGGCGGTATCTATATTATGCCACATTTGGGCGCAATAGTCAATCATAAAGCAAGCAAAAAATAAAAAAATCCCGCCCATTATAGGGCGGGACGATTTTAATCTGTAATGTTATTGTTTTCTCCGTTGGAACTATCCTGCGTCCAGTCAGTACCGGAACCCTGTGTTGCATTGGGGTCGATAACAGTACCATAGACGATGTTGGAACCACCACCGGAATTACTACTGTCCCCACCGCTCGGCTGCTGCTGAGCCTGCTGCTGTGCCTGCTGCTGAGCCTGCTGCTGAGCCTGCTGCTGTGCCTGCTGTTGTGCCTGCTGCTGAGCATGCTGGGCAGCGGCCTGTGCGGCTGCCTGAGCAGCAGCCTGCTTCTGCGCAGCGGCCTTCTGGTCAGCTGCCTTTACCGGGCAGTTGCTGCTGGTGTGACCGGTCTGGCCACAGTAGCTGCAGGTGACTGCCTTTACCGTAAGCTCGTAAGTGGAGCTTACATCCCCATCAGAATTGACTGCCATAATGGTCACATTCCCAGTGTCCTTGGCGGTCACATTGCCTTCCGCATCTACAGTAGCAATGGACTCATCGCTGCTCTTCCAAGTAACGGCCTTGTCCGTAGCATCCTCCGGGAACACGGTTGCTTTGATGGTGTGCGTGTTGCCAACGGTCAGAACGCCTTCATTGGAATCCAGCGTAATGGACTCGATTGCCTTACCGACGGTGACCTTGGTCTCGGCCTTAGCGTTTTCGGGAACGACCAGCATCTCGCTGTCCACACCGGCGTCCTCTGCCGTAGCAGTGGTGTCTGCCACGATGGTAGTGGTGATGGTGCATTCGCCAACGCCTACTGCGGTGACATTACCGGACTCATCCACGGTCACTACCGACTCATCGCTGCTCACGTAAGCAAGCTTGACATCGGTGGCGTCCTCTGGAGTCATCTTAGCACCCAGCGCCTTGGTAGCCTCACCGTTGAGTTCCAGACTCAGAGTTTCGGGGGCTTCTACTCCGGTGGGGAGAATCACGACCTTGATATGGGTCGTGGAAGAAATATTGGCATCTGCAATAGATACTGTGATATCAGCCTCACCGGCACCGACTGCAGTGACCAGACCAGTTTCATCAACCGTGGCAACCTCTTCGTCGGAGGAGGACCAGGTGAGATTCAGTTTGGATGCTGCCTCGGCAATCTTTTCCTGCTCAGCCTTGTCGTCGGTGCCATACTCGATATTGAGCTGCTGGGTCTCACCCTTTTCCAGCACAATGTCGGTGGGCAGGCCCACTGAGGTGATATCAACGCCGCAGCCAACCAGACTGACGGCCATTGCGACTGCCATAATCAGGCACGCGATACGGGTGAATACCTTAACGGACATAGTCTTCATAGAGTTTCTCCTTTTTATGTAAATTGTATTTTTGATTTCGAACATTTTTTGCCATGCGCGAACCTCCTTTATGTTTATGGAGGGCCTATCTCTCACCATCTGTCTATATTATACCACATTTATACGAGATAGTCAACACATATACAATATGCCAAATGCGGTATACCCTTATTATACATTTTTAATTTTTATATGTCTATTGCTTATATTTACAATACTTCTACAAAATGCTTTTTTGAAAAATAACATACGCGTTATCCTGATACACAATATGCCAATCGCTACGATGTGTCATGTAACCAATAAGCATCATACTGTCGCCTTTGCATAAGGTTACCATATCAATATCATACTTATTTAGGATTGTATCTGTATAATCAAGTGTAGCGTTTGTAACAGAGACTTTGCCTTTAATGGTGTTCATGTCCATTAAAAACTCTTCATTGTACATATCAACACGAGAGTCCATAATAACAGGAATACCATTATACTCAAAGAATGCACCCGTGTTCATATCGTTATACATATGTTGCGGAGCACATTTGTTGATTATCTCGATTACCTCGTCACTTGGATATCTAAGCGGGCGAAGGCTATGAATTTCCTTTGTACTGATGTTCCACACACAACAAAACGCAGAAACTACTGTAACTGCATAAAGAACTGTTTTGATATAGTTGCTTTTATCGTTGCAATTATTTTCTTGGTTTCCGGCTTGCTTCAAAACGAAAATGGAAAACGCAGCAAAAAACCATGTTTCAAAACGAACATGCAACATCATCAGAACGCCAGAAATTGCAATTGGAATAACATCACAAACAAAAATCTTTCGCTTTGACAAAATAGCAAACACCAAAAATGCTAACAGTAAAACAACGCCAACGCTTGATGTAATAGTTGCAGCCTTCCATTCTGTTACAGGCATTATCTGAGTATTGTTGGATACATGAAGTAATTGCGTATAAATTTTGGCGTGAGCAGAATTGAATAAACTTGCTAAAACAGTCAACAAAACAGCAATGATTCTTTGAATGTACTCCTTATGCGTGTATTCTCGCGTTTCAACATTGAGATATTTTATATACGGGACTGCTGCCATAATATATGCAATTTCCATTACTACAAGCAATGGCATGGAAGCCCCATGGATATTGGCCCACACAAAACCAAGCAAGGCACATCCATAAATTGCTTTTGAACTTCTGCTTTCTAACAACCTCACAGCAACAACAAAGCAGATTAAAGCCATGAGGTGCGGACGAGGATTCCCCTTAGCCATATACAAAAGCCAAATGCAACTAACAATAGCGAAAATAGAAGTAAGTGTGCTTTTGATGGAGATTCCAACTTGAGAAATAACTTTACGTCCCCAACCAATGAACACAATAGCTGCCAACAAATAAGATGAAGCTAATACATATACAAGCGCTCCGAATGTCTCATCATTATGCAAGCAAGATAACTTGTACAGAATGATGTCAGTTATCACTGAATAGTTTGTATAGGAGTTACCATATATCTCATTTGACCAAACTAAAGAATCCAACGATACGTCTCCATTTAAGGCGTATCGGCCGAGCATGATATGCCAATAGTAATCGCTATCACCAATACGATGGACCGTATAATAGCTATACACACAGTACATCACGATAAAAGACAACGCCAGACAAACAATTATCCATACCTTATTCTTTTTGACACTATTATATTTCATTACGATTACCCATTCCGTTAGCTACATCTTGTGGTCTTTACTATATTATACCACATTTGAGCGTTATGGTCAACTTGAAGAGGGCGTTTTTGCTATAACATGACATATATACCGCGAAGAAAACTGCATTTTCTTCCCTTCTGCAAAGTCTTCAGGAATGATTTGTTTATATAAACCTGATATACGATGTTGTATATTACGATTGATATTTCTAATAAATTCAGATATAATAATACAAAAAATGCTAAAATAAGCTTGCTGCAAATCATATGCTACTGAGGAGGTGCTGGTATGGCGACCACATCTATTACAAAAGAGTTTTTTATAAAAGACCAAAAGGCGTTTGAACGCATGAGGCGAGATTTGGACAAGGAAGTACCCGTTCACAAAATGGTTGCTGAATCTGCCTCTCTGAAAAAGAGCAAAGAAAAATTAGCTATCTTTGTATTTCGCTAAGAGCACCCCTTGCGAGGACATCTGAACATGGTCAGGTAGACCGGTTGAGATGTCCTCGCTTCTTTTTGGTGAGATAGATGAGGATACTGAAGCATTCTCGCATTGTTCTACAATTTTCTTTTTCCCCAAATGGTATGATTATGCTCAGAAAAGGGGTTGATGATATATGCCGCGAGGAAAACGCACTATTGTATCCGTGGAAGACCGCATCCAGTCCACCTGTGCTGAGATTGAATCTTTACAGGAGAGAATCCGCAGCAAGAAGGAAGAACTCAAAAGTCTAAGGGCCGAAAAAGAAAAGTCAGATGCCGCCCGCATTATTGCAGCGGTTCAGGAAAGTGGGAAAAGCGTGGACGAGGTCCTGACGCTTCTGTCCCCCGCCGAAACATCCTGAAAAACAAAAGCCTCCTCATACAAAGAGGAGGCAATTTTTTTGTTGGCTTCGTAGATTGACTGAAACGAATAAAGCTGATATAATATAAGAAATTCATATTTGCCTGATGAAAGCATCATTCGAGAGCCGATGCCTTTATCAATTTCACTTCTTGCCAAAAGAAATGACCACCAAGCGCTGTAACACTTGATGGTCGATGATTTTGAGAGATTTGAGATAAAGCAAATATGAAGTTGCAACACCCATTCGCTTAACAAGGCTCTCAATGACACAAGAGGCATCTCAAATACATGAGGCATCTTGCTTCAACTACTATTATTATTATACCAAAACATTATCATTATGTCAACATTTTGGCATCAAAAATGATTGATTATTTTCAAATAATGTAGTATAGCGATAATAGTATAGGAAGTCAAAGAGCCTTGTATTGCCCACCATAGGGCGAAATAAGGCTCTTTTGTTTTTTATTACGAGGTTTTTCCATGACAAAAACAATTCCCCAAACGCCGCAAGGCAAAACTCCTGCGGCACCTCAGAAGCGTAGAAGAAAGAAATTCTATCGCATGAAGTTTATTGATTCTTCGGATGTCATTTGCATCGCGAATAATTTTTACTCATGCAACGAGCTTTCCGCGCATTCGAATCGTGACCGTTCTGCCTTCATTCAGATTTGGATGATGGAGTCTGGTCGTAAACCGCATCTCGTTTGGACAGGATATCCGCGTGACCTTGAGACGTTTATGAAAACGAAGTTCAAGGCTGTTCTGAAATACAACTACTACATTACCAAGAATACCTTCTGCCGCCCCGCTCGTACGGAAGGCAATATCTTTACCTACAACAACATCGTTATTGATATTGATGACCACGAGTCCAGCAGCGGAATGGTTGCATGGGAAAAGGATGTTCTGAAAACCGAACTGCTTTATGCTGCAGAAGGAGAACTCCTTGATGTGGAAATTCCTCCCATCTCTGCTATCGTGGATACTGGTCGTGGCTTGCAGGTATGGTACTCCTTTGACGGCATCGCAGCTAAGAACAAGAAGGCGTATCGTCTGGTGACGGAAGCCATCATCGATAAAGTTCAGCAAGTCTGTGAGAAAATTCATGATGAGCACCCTGAATTTGTGATGAAGGTGGATGTTGCTGCCAGCAAGAATGCAGCAGGTCTTGTTCGTCTGCCGGGGACCACCAATGCGAAGACCAAGAATGTCTCTGAGATTGTCTACTTTAATGAGGAAATGAAAAACCGTAAGTTCTTTGGTCAGGATGGCTTGTCTTCTGTGCTTTCTTTCTCCGCATTGTCTGCACCTGACTCCACCATCAAAGCGGGCAAGAAGAAAAAGAATAAAGTACCCGTGACGAAGGACGGTAAGCCTGTGCCTACCTGTGTCGTGGCGGATGCTCTGGAACGGTTGTTTGAACTGCGCGACTATAGCAAGGTCCCTGCAACCGGGATTCGTGACTTGCTCCTGTACATCTACTTCAATACGATTTTCCAGCATCGTGGTCCTGCGATTGCGATGAAGAAAACCATCTGGCTGAATTCCAAGTTTGCAAATCCCCTGTCGGAAACAGAACTGGACAATGCTGTTGGACATATTCCATCCAAGCTGAGCGAAGTCGTCTGTACTGATGGCACGACCTCGTATGTGCCGGGTTACATTCTCCCCTACAGCTACATCATTGAGACCCTGCAGATTACTGCTGCGGAACTCAAACAAATTAAGCTGACTGTTCCAAAAGCAATCGCCAAGAATACCACCAAGAAAAAGAACACCCGCGCAGTGAAGGAAAAGAATCTTCTGGAAGAGCGCAATGCTGTTCGTATCATGCACATCAACAATCCGGAACTCTCCATCACTGAGTTGGCAGCACGCTTCCATCGTACCAGAAAATGGGCTTCCAACTGCGTGAACTCCGCATTCGAAGGAATCATGGCTGGCGCTGTGTATGTACGCGGCCGCATCAGCAAGATGTCTTCAATTCCTGAACTTGCTCAAAAAGCTGTCACGACTGTCAAAGAGAGTGTTGAGAAAGTCAAGGAAGCAGTAGCACCGCGTTCAATGGATTCACCGGATGTGACGATACATTACGTGAGGCTTCCAATCCTGATTCCACCTATCTGGTTCGATGACCACAATGTGCAGGTCTGCGTTCTCTGAGTTTTTTGGCTAAGCGTTTCATCGTTCGAAATCCTTCTGTACTTTTTAGTTCTTGACTGATTTTGAATATTGTGCTTGAGTGTAACCGCACGAAGGCTATTGTATGTTTATTAGCGGCGCAGCAGCGCGGCGTTCTACGCCAGCGCGTTCCTGTGCCCGCGTCGCTGCCCCGATTCAGTGCAACGAGCAGCAGCCAAACTTTGCTAACGAGGAGGCATGCGTCACTTTTAAAAAACGGATTTCTTAAGAGTATTCCTCCTTAACAGCAGTAGTTGCATATAAAAAACAGCTCTCCCCTCTTAAGGAAACTCAACTCTTTTAGAGAAACAGCACACTTCAGAACACACAAGCTTTCAGTGTAGCAGCAGCTCTCTTATAGCAGCAGTTCTTCAGAGCAGCACGAGCATAAAAGCCCAACAGTCTAATAGCATGGCAACAGCTTTAGAACGCATCGCAATGTGCAAAGGATGTTCTTCTTCGGCCAAAGCTCTTCATAGCAGCCACTTCTGTATGGGTTACGAGAAGCTGTCCGATAGCAGTGCTCAGAAAAGCCATACCCAGACGAGCGATTGACCAACAGAGCAAAATGTGGTATAATATAAATAGCAGTGAAAGGAGCGTTCTATGACAAAAGACAATGCCGACTACGGTTTGTATGTGCATTATGTCCGGTCTGCGATTCCTAAATGTCATGGTTATCAGGAGCTTCATGCTCATAGCGAAGCATCGTTTCGTGATGCAGTAAATAAAGTGGATGACTTTGTGGAAACAGCGAAAGGATACGGCAGACAGGCGTTTGCTATAACAGACCACGGGAACCAGATGCGATTGTATCAGGGTATCAAAGCAAGAACGAAGGACGAGAAAAAGAACCTCGAAGCCGTATTGCAAGAAGCGAATGTCCCTGAGGATGAAATCCATAAGATTCTCAAATCGATTGGTGATACAGACAGTATCCGCTATCCAACCGATAAGATGTGGCCTTATGTGAAGAAATACTGCAAGCTGTTTTTAAAAGCAGCAGAGAAGAGCATCCAGTTTGTGCCGGGTATGGAAGCCTATTTCCAGCCGGAAAAGGTCGAGGGGAATCGTGATTCATTCCACCTGATTCTCTACGCAAAGGATTGGAACGGACAGAAAACCCTGTTCAAACTCGAAAACCTTGCACAGCTGAATAAGAGCCCCAAAGGTAAATGGAACGGTCAGGAAACAGGCGGATTGCCGCGTATGACATGGGCTGACTTGGAACGCTTTGTTGGTCCCGGAACAGAAGGACACGGGCATTTGATTGCAACGAGCGCCTGTGTCGGCGGGTATATCCCCTACCTGATTCTTCGTCCATGGTATATTGCCGATAAGCAGCACGCGATTTCGATGGCGCTGGCAAAACTTGGTGATGCTTACACAGAAGAAGATGTCAAACAGGCAGAACAAGACCTCGTGGATGCAAAGGAAAAGGCAGCAAAGGCAAAAGCTGACCTGCGTGACCTGAAAAAACTGAGCGGAAAAGACTACGAAAAGAAAAAAGCTCAGCTTGAAAAGAAAATTGAAAAGCTGAAAGCTGTTGTCGGTGACTTTGAAGACGGAACTGAACAGTCAGCAGTTCTGGACGAAAACATCGATGAAAACGATAAGAATGCAAAAAAGCGGGCTGACCTGAAAAAAGCGGTAATTACTTTAAGGGCGGTTATCGAAGAACAGGAAAAAGCAGAGCAACTCATTGCTCGTGAAGCAGAAATCAAGGCAGAAGCAGAACAAGCGCCGAAACGCCTTGCCTGTGCGAAAGAACGGTTAGCTGAGGTCGAAAAAGGTGCGCGGCCATACATCAAGCAGATGGAAAAATACCGTGCATTGGAAGCTGAAAAAGTCGACTCAGAACAGGCATATCAGGATGCTGTGGCGGCAGCAAAACGGATGGAATCCATCTTTGGTCATGAAAACTTCTACATTGAATTACAGAACCATGGTATTGCGTCAGAAGACTACGCACGACCCTATCTGTATCGCTTAATCAAAGAAACCGGGATTGAGCCGACAGTAGCCAATGATGTGCATTTCAAAACGAAAGATGATGTGCGAAAACGGAACCTGATTGCATCGCTTCGGTTCAATACACCGTTGGCAGAAAAGGAAACCGAAGAAGGACTGACAGAACTATACTTCAAATCTGATGAGGAAATGAAGGCGCTGGCAAAGCCTGATGATGCGATTTGGCAAAGGGGCATGGAGAACACAGCCGTGATTGCTAAAAGCTGTAATGTGTATTACAGCTACGGAATGCACTTGCCTGAGTTCGATGCTCATGCAGCAGGATGTGAGACAGCCCTCGAATACCTCGATAAGTTTTGCCGGAAAATGATTCCGCAGAAATATCCGAAACGCGATATGCCGGATGACAAGTACGCAGAACTTATGAAAATGGTCGATGAGCGCTTGAAATACGAGCTGTCTGTCATTGAAAAGATGGGCTACAGCTCTTATATTGCAATCGTCCAAGACTTCATTTTCTACGGAAGAAAAATTGGTGGAGAAGCGGCAATTGGGCCGGGTCGTGGTTCAGCGGCTGGTTCTATCGTCTGCTATCTTGCAGACATTACCGACATTGACCCTCTTCGCTATGACTTGATTTTCGAACGATTTTTGAACCCGGAACGCGTATCGATGCCAGATATCGACACGGACCTCGCTCCGTTTGTGCGAGGGAAAGTTATCAATTATGTCGCAAACAAATACGCGTACAAAGACCCCTACCCTGTTGATGAACTCCGCAGTACCGTCTGCAACATCGTCACGGAGGGAAAACTTGCCGCAAAAGCTGCTGTAAGAAATGTTGCCCGTATCACGGACGTTCCGCTGGATACTGCCGACATGGTAGCGAAAATGATTCCGGCAAAGCCGAAAATGACCATCAAGAAGGCAATGGAAGAAAATCCTGACCTTGCGACACAATACAAAAACAATCTTACGGTAAAGCATCTGCTGGACGATGCCATGCTCGTAGAAGGTATTCCCGTTCAGACCGGTGTTCACGCCGCTGGTGTCATCATCGCAGATAAACCTGTCTCTGAATATGCTCCCCTGCTCTGGAATGACGAAAAAAATTGCTGGGTCATTGAGAGCGATATGGTTGAGTGCGAGAAAACCCTCGGATTGCTGAAAATGGATTTCCTTGGTCTTGAAAACTTGGATATCTTGAACCTTGCTCTAAAATACATTAAGACGACCAAAAAGGTTACTGTTCATTTTCACGACATCAACAAAGCGGATGACTTGAATGTTATAAGAGATATCTATGCCTGTGGTCGTACGAATGGTGTTTTCCAGTTCGAAAGCGATGGTATTAAGAAAGCACTTACGGGATTCAATCCGACTTCGATTGACGATGTGATTCTTATGAACGCCGCATATCGTCCCGGTCCGATGGATTCTATTCCTGAAATCACAGAAGTCAAGAACGGAACGGAAAAGCCGAACTATATCATTCCGCAGATGGAACAGATTCTTGGCAAGACCTATGGCAGCGCTATTTATCAGGAACAAATCATGCAGTTGTTCCAGCTTGTCGGGTTTAGTCTTGGTGAGGCTGATGTGATACGCAGAGCCATGTCCAAGAAACACCTTGATGAAATCGAGGCCGCAAAAGATAAATTTGTGTCCGGCATGATTGAGCAAGGCGGTAAACCCGCTGATGTGGAGAAATTCTGGATTCGTCTGCTTGCATTCGCTTCTTATGCATTCAATAAAAGCCATGCAGCAGCATACAGTATTGTCTCCTACTATACGGCATTTCTTAAATATTATTTCCCGTGCGAATATCTCTCTGCGCAGTTGAGTTATACGCCGGAAAAATTGAAGCTGTTTCTGTCTGACCTGAAATATGCAGGACTTACACTCCTTCACCCCGATATCAATTCCGGTGTTCCGAACTTTGCTCCGATGCCGGGAAACAACAAGCAGATTCGTTTTGGTATCAAGGCCATAAAAGGTGTTTCTGCAGCAGCACAAATCATTTACGATTTGCGGGATACGAAAAAATCTAACCCTAACGCACATCATCTTGGTCCCTGTAAAGACTATAAAGATTTCATTGTTCGTTCTATTGTATATGGCGTAGATATGGGTGTATGTACCACTCTGGTTCGTGCCGGTGCATTGGATTGCCTTATGCAGGACGGCGAGACACGCAGACAATTTGACGAAGCGCTTGCTCCTGCTTGCGAAAGCTGTAAAAAGGCAATGAAGTCTGCCATAAAAGAGGACGAAACTCTTGCGGGAGATAATCTTTATCGTCATCTTATGGATAGTTGGGGATTGCCGGATGAATGTATCCAGCAAAAAGAAGAATACGACATTGACACAAAACTCGGATACGAACTCGAACTGTTAGGGGCTTATGTCTCCGGCACACCTGTTCAGCCTTATTTGTCTGTTATCACAAAATCTGCAAACAGAGACAGAGCAATCGGTGAACTTACCCTTAACGACAGGGGTAGAACGGACATCGCAGGGCGTATCCGCGACTTCAAAATCATTTACAGGAAATCCGACCACGCTCCTATGGCAAAATTCATGCTGGATGACGAAACGGATTCCATTTCGTGTGTTGCTTTTACGGGAGCATATGCGACATTCGGATATCTGCTGAAAGACGGCGCGGTTGTATCACTCAGTGGAACTCCTAAATTCGAAACCAACGATGATGGTGATACTATCGTTCGCAAAGAATACCGTGTGAAGACCGTTAAAAATCTCCTTTCTGAATAAAAAAAAGACCGTTCCTCTTTTCGAGGAACGGTCTTTGCTTTATGCGCTTCTATAAGTTACTGCGCCTGCGTGTCAGAGGGCTGCTGGGGCTGCTGCGTGGCAGTTTCCTGCACAGGAGCCTGATAGGTAGGCTGAGGATTTGCAGGTTGCTGAGGCTGTGCATTGGGGTTCTGGTAGCGCATATTGGGAGCCTGCTGAGGTTCTGCTGAGGGCTGAGTATAAGTAGTTTGAGTGCTCTTTTGTTCCGCTTTACGGTTATCGTATTTGACCTTCAACTGGTCATAAGAGTAACCGTCCTGCGGAATGCCGAGATACTGGTAGTTGCCCAAACCGAGAATCATGTTGAAGATGGGGCTGACGAGAACCAGACCAATCGTGAAACCAATACCCTGACCAAAAGCAACCGCTTTCTTGTACTGGGTGATGACGTTAATGACTACACCGGCAATGACGAGCAGTGTGCCGAGCAGCGGGATAAAGCCGAGCAGGCCCAGAACGAGCGGGACCAAAAAGAGCCAGCCGTTACCCCAATAAATCTTGAACGCGATGTAAGACTTATAGAACGGAACGATGGATGCCCAACCCGGCTGATGGGCTTTCGTGAAAATTTTCCAGTTCGCGACGATGTTGATGACGAAGAATGCCAGAACGAGCAGCCAGATGGTACTAAAAATACCGAGAATGGCATTCAGAGCCGCAGTTTCTGCTGAATAATACATACTCAAATTCCTCCTTTTCGTATGCATGTGAAAAATGCTGGAAACAAACAGTTTCAGTCTGTTTTATGACTCAAGTATATTGACTTTGCAGCAAACAGCAAGAAAAATTGCGCAAAAAAAAGAAGCTGCTCCCCACAAGCAGCTCCTTTCCCAAAAAAATTTCGTTAGAAATAGTGGGTATTTATTATTTTTGGTGGGATTCCTTACGAAAATTGGTGGTCTACTAATTTATGCAAATACAATCCCTTCGTTTTTGGCAACAAACTTACATTTACCAGATGAATACGAATTGCCGTTTGTGTCGTAATATCCATCCGCTTTACCGTTGTGTGAACCACTGGTTCCTTGCATGACATGAGTTTGCTTGCCAACAAGAAACATGCAGCCGGGGAAACTACGTTTCGGATTTCGATATTCCGGATGATGCTCTTTTACCTTGAGTTTGCAAACATCATTAGGTTGGCGTTGACGGAACTCTTCCAAACTGTCGGTGGTTTGTTTAATGGCTTTATGTCGATTTGTAGCAACTGACTTGCCATTGAGCGTGTACACGCGGCTCATATTTTTTTTGTGCAGTGCTCTTCTATCATGACGGCGGAATTGTTTAAGCTCATACGGCACACGACTATTGATACCACTATCGCAAACATCATTTGGTAAAACAGAACAAGCGACACAATAAGCATCAAGCCAGTGGTCTTTGCTTACGCCGTGCGCTGCACGATAGTCGTAGGTACTTTTGCCATTGGTCGCAAAAAAATGCTTCGGGAAAAGAGAACTCAACTCTTTTGTCAGTGCCGGAATGATTTGATTCAATACACTCAAAGCACCGTATTTTTTGTTGAGTCCGGTTTTCTTTTTGGCGAGTTTCTTTTGCCATGTGGTATCCTTATGCACAAGGTCGTGGTGTTTTGTGCATAAGCCAACGATGTTCCCAATAGTATTGCTGCCGTTTTCGGATTGCGGAACTACATGATGGTAATGGGCGATGGGCTTCTTGCAAAACAAGCAGTGATGTTCTTGCATTTCGGAGACAGCTTCTTCAGGGGTTGCTTTTTGATAGAGCGGGCCTTGTTGATATTGCCATTTTTGAACATTGGGGTTATCCAGCTGCATAAACGCAAATTTGTTGATTTCAAGTACAACATCACTGATAGGAAGAAACTTTTGAATTTTCTTTACCAAGTTGATGTGTGTTTGTAGTAACTGATTTGCGGTAGGTGTAAGCCAGCTTTCTGGTCTTGTGCGATTGCTAAACTTTGCTTCTTTGTTCTTGATGCCGATGCAAAGGACTTCTTTCTCGCAACCCGGAAGATGGCGCTTGATGACACCAATTTTCTTTGCACGCTTGCTGACGCTGCCGCTTTGGGCGGTATCCTGCTTTACGCATTTCTTGGAAATGGTGTCATTGGCTTTAGCTCTCCGTTGACGGCGGCAGCGTCTGCCGTTTGTGCGTCTTGCACGGCGAGAGTCTTTGCGCTTTTTCATCAACTTGGGAATTTCCTTATTGCGAGTTTCCAGATGCGCAGTAAAGACTGCTGTGCCGTCCGTTTTAACAACAGCAACACCGATATTGGTTCTGCCGGGGTCGATGCCCAAGTAAAGTGGCTGTACTACATCGTCGGTTTCATACAACAGTTGAATGGTAAACGGTTTTGATGCTACGGCTCGTGCTTTTTGTTCTTTAAGCAGATGACGTACATGTCCACAGCGAGTCGTAGGCATTAAAGGTTTACCATCTTTATTAAGCACATATACAGTGGACATATACGCCACCTCCTTTACGATAAGTCTCCCCTGCCGAAGCAGGAGGTTGTGTTTCCCTTGGCTGGGTGTTTGCTGCGAGCGGTATTGTACGAGACAATGCTACTCGTGCGGAGCTATCAACTGGGAAAATCGACAGGCGCAATAAACATCCATATGCCTGTGATACATACAAAATTAAGTGATTTTATTCAAACCACCAAATTTCGTAAATACCCGAAATAGTCTTGTATTTATAATAATCTAATGATATTAACTTTACAGCAATTAGCAAGTGTTTTTTAGAAAAAACAGCCGCCCCATTTCAGGAGCGGCTGAGATTATTTATCGAACGCTAATCGGGAAAACTGCGTAGAAGTTATGATAGCACTCGTAGTTATCCGGCTCAGCTTCACCGATACAATAAAGCGGTGCCTCATCAAAAGCGGTACAGTTATCTGCCGTGATGGGTTCGGTGTCACCATGGTCTACGCCATTCGCCTTATCCTCGGCAAACGCAGCATTAGCTGCCTTGATAGTATCATCCAAAGAGAAGAACGCCTTTTCCAGAATGGAAACAGAGTCGAACTCACTGATATTCTCGTTGGAATAGTGGTTCACCACGACATAAGCTGCTTTTGCGGCCTTGTTCTTAGCCTCTTCGGCCTTTTCGTCAACTTCCGCATAACAGAACATGCGGTCTTCATCAGGATTGCGGCGATAATGTTCGCAATCAGCACATTTGATATTCTTATTGCAGATATAACCCATATTATTTCTCCTCTCTTATGCGAAAAAAGTCCAATCATCATCAACATCGTCACAATGACTGTTGATGTAATCCAGATGTGCGAGCAAATCAGTGTAATACTTTTCCAATGCCGGGTCATAATCTGCATCAATACCGATGATGTACTCCATCATCTTGCGGTCAGCCATCTCGATACGACGGCGTTCAGAAACGGTCTTATAGGAACAACTGTTGCTTTTGCGTTTTGCAACGCAACGATTACGCCATTCCTCGCACTGAACGTGCCCGTTGTAATAGCTTTTACCGAGCTTGGAAAGCATCTTGCCGTCAGCGATAAAACCGTATTTGTCACGAAGAACGCGGCTGCGGCGTTTCTTACTGCGGAACGCCTCTTTCCGTCGCTTGCTCCCGGCAGTCTTACGGCTCAGATACTGGTTTACGGCGATGTTGTAAGTATCCTCATAAATCTCAATGTTCATATGTTATGCTCCTTCTCGGCAATCCTTGCAACGATTGTTTTCGTAGGCGAACAGCAGTCCGAACTCATTGATGACAGACCAGCAATATTCGCTGGGGTCAATCAGGCGATAACCGTAAATGGGCCACCACGCATCGTCGTAGCCAATAGTATCGTACACAGACACTTCCTTACGCGAGACGGTCTTGATACCGGAGATATAAGCAATAAGCTTCAACTCTTTCAAAGAAAGCCCGTCAAGCATTTCGTGGCCGTAAGCGTACGCCTCATCGACGTATTTGCTGTTGCCACCCCAATAGAAGAAATAGAAGAAATGCTGCGCCTTAAGAATGGCCTCAGTCAGTTCGTTGCGATAAGCAGCTTCTTCATCCGTAACATAATACGGGCGAGTAGTAGCTGCATCATCGATGCAGAGGATGTATTCCATCAGCTTACAGTTTGCTTCATCAATGGAACGCTGTGCGTTGCGGTTGATGGCAGGATGGACGAGCTTTTCGTTGCGCTGCTGCTTGTACTGGCAGTGCTTGGCGTGACGCTTTGCGCGAGAGAAGTCCTGCTTACGAGATTTGCTGGTATGAGATTTCTTGCGGGTCTTTGCGTTGCGCTCTGCGTCAACACACTCCAGAGCCTTGGAAATCATGTCGTTCAGGGAAATAATAGAGTTCATCATAATTTTTTCTCTCCTTTTTGATTGTTCATTGCAAACAAAATACCGCCACCTCTTATGAGATAGCGGTATATCGATTTTGAATTTTGCTTGTGCTTTTTATTTTTAGGATACTCTAAGTATATTTACTTTGCAGCAAAAATCAAATCACTTGTGAATCACCCCGCCCAAAGTACGTCGCTCCGCTCCGTCCATATAGACGGGGCTTCCGAGCAAAACGAAGCTAAAGGGTAAGGGCTCAAAGCTATTCACAAGCTCTATCCCAGAGGGATTACATTTTGCCTTTTGCTTTTAAGCGTTTGGCTTTCGACTTGCTGATGGTTCTTGGCTCGGCAAGTTGTTTCTTACGGTTGCTTTTTGCGTTCTCTAAATCCGGGTGTCGGATGACAATTATATTACCGAAATCCGGTCGATGAGATGCAAAAGCATCCGGAAACTCTTTCCGCAGGATATTGGCACTTCCGTTCAAGTCGGCATTGATGACAGTTCCATCGGCAGCTTTATACAAACCGCGCTTAATACGCTTACCGCTGAATTTGTAGTTCTCATCCTCTTTGCCGTAAGTAGGGATTACATCATTGCCCAAGAAAGAGGCTTTTGACGTATAGGATTCCTCACGATTGATAACCCGAATGCCAAATCGTTCGGCGCGATAGGTGATGTTCAGAATTAACTTATACAGCGGAAGCTGGACAAAGGTTTGATTGTTCTTTTTACCCATGTTTGCATTTTGTTTCCAATGCGTATTGTGACCGATGACAATGGTGTCAACATCGTTATCACAGCACCAGGCAACTATACTGCTTCCGATTTTGTTGATTGTGTCCTCAATGCGGTTGTTGCGCCAAACACATAAGCTGTGCGCTTTTTTCGTCATCACAAACTTTTTATCAGTACCTTTCGTTTGTTCAGACTGAATTGCTGCCATTCTCTTATTGTATAGCTGGTTGATGGATTTCAAAACACCGCCCTTGAACAAGAGGCAAGGTAAACCTAAATTGTTCGTAATAGCTGCAGTGTTATCTACACCAAGGTCAATACCAACCATACGGTGCGGAGGTCTTGTTACAGGGATTTCTTTTTCATCGTCAAAAACGAGTGACACGATATAGTTGCCGTGATTCGGCTTCACAGTGATTTGCTTTAGACAACCGCGAAGCGGCATATCGGCAATGTACAATCGCTTTTTGATTTCAGGAAACTTCACTTCGTGAAAACCGGGTTTGCCTTTTATTTCGTAAATTACGCAATCCTGATTTGTAAACACAATAGTATGCCTGCCATCCTTTTCACCATATCTTGGTAATTTTACCTTTCCGGTAAAAGCAGCAGGGTCCTTCTTATGCTTGCGAACACCAGCATAAAAGCCTTTCATGTCCTTGGCAACTTCTTTTAGAACTTGCTGTGCGGTCTGCTTTGGCAAGTTTTCTGCTGTATAATCCGGATTTTGTGTTACCTTAAACAGGGAATCCATAAAGTGGTAGCCTAAGAACTGTTTACCCTTGACAGGCATTTTGAATTTATTACCCATTGCCGGAAGAGCGTATGCAATTTCGTTGTATACCTCTAATTCGTTTGCCGTCAACTTATCGAAAGGCTTTTCCACCATAGTGAGGACTTGGCGCGTACGGTACAAAGCGGCATTTCGCAAATTGTTGCAAAGTGCAGCAATAGTATCGAAATAAGGATAAAATTCAGAACCCGGTTTCACACAAATTTGAGTAGCACTGTGCATTCGTTTCACCTCCTTTCGGTGAGATTAGGGCTTTTGCCCTCTACTATCAATTATCGGCAGTTCGTACATTTTGGCAAGTGTAAAACTGCAGAAACATCTCTTAGGCGCGGCATTCACCCTCGCCTAAGCCTTGAGGCTATAGACGGGGTACTCTGCCTTCAAATTTCATAGAACTGGGCGATTTTCTTTGCGAGATAGACCTGTCCTTTAGGCGTGATAAGGGTCTTGTGCGATGTGCGAGCACTATTCCCGATATAGTACACGCTCTCGATGGTCTTAAACAGACCGAGCTGATTCTTATCGGCGTACTTCTGGTACGGCATATTGTTGCTGTCGAGATACTTCTGTTCGCGGAGCCATGCGAAGAGTCTATTGCGGCCGATGCTAATCTTGTTGTTGCTCAGATACTTTGCGAACTCACCAATCTCAATGCAGTTGGTAGCTGCTGTGACGGCGTGATGGAAGTCTACGCTTTCCTTCTGAACACCAATGATTTTATCCTGACGCTTAACTGCTTCCAGAGATGTGACAAGCAGCTCTTTCGTTTTCTCATCCGTGTTAGGAAGCCACTCATTCACAAAAACGACCGGGTCATTGACATAGCCGCCAGTTGCACGAATTGTCGGCAGCAACTCATCGAAAACCCATTTCTCGAACATTTCTGCGTCTGGCTTGTGGGAACTGCAAATCAGACGATACACATTGCCCTCAGAGATAAACTTCATGATTCGTGGAACGCCATTGCAGTCAACATGGCTCGATGTGATGCCATCCTGACGGCAATGCAGGTTGAGCTCACGGGATACGTTTGCGTATCCCAATGCAGAGCAGATATCGTTGGCGCAGAAATAAAATTTATTATTGTCCTCGAAGATGCGCAGCTCGCCGAAAACTTCTGACAAAAAGACCTTCGGAATATGATGATACATACGATAATCCTCCAAATCATGACCTAACAAAACGTTATGTCACCCCTGTTTTTTGACGATGATACGATACTAAACTTTTGAAAAGCTTTGTAAAACACTACGGCGGAACCACATCCTTTCAATTATTTGAACAAACAAAAATACCGCCACCTCTTATGAGATAGCGGTATATCGATTTTGAATTTTGTTTGTTGCTTTTATTTTTTCGATGACTTCAGTATATTGACTTTGCAGCAAATAACAAGACGATTTTGGCGAATTATGGATGCAATGTATAGCAAACGCAGGAAAAAAAATACAAGACATAAACATGAATGGGATAGAACCAATAGAATAGTTGTTTGCATCCTCTTCCTTTCTTCCCGTTATAAAGGAAAAAGAAAACCACTGTGAAAACACTGAGCCACTGGCAATAGTTCAGGTCTGTAACAAGCTTACTCCATGTAAACGCAGGGTCGTTTGCAGACCACAACCATCCACGAAACAGGACCTGCATAGAAAGAGAAGCGATGATATAGGCAATACATTGTGATTTTCGATTATCTTTAAATATATAAAGGACGATACCAACAACAATGTATGGTAACCCGCCATCTGCCAGAGTGCCCCAATTTGGGAGAAAAGAATGATTAGCTAAAACAAAAAAATGATGAAGGCTGTTTATCGAAATAAGCATTTCGGCGATACAGCCATACCAAAACGGAAGAAATACAGCAATAATTCCTTTTGCTGTTTGTCTTTCTTTTACCCAGTCTATTCCCTGCCAGATGATACAAAGGATAACGAGGTTTAAAAGGATGCCGTTGATTGGATAAAAGCCATCTCTTCGAAGCAAAAGGCCATGATAAGACATCAGATGGTAGATAATGCCCATCCCGACTGCCATCATATAAACCCGTAGAAAATACTTTATTCGAGAACGAGTATGACTGAATCCTTCTACCATACAAAAAAGAAACAGGTATGCAGATAAACGCCCAATAACGAAGAAAACACCCGGCACTTTTCCGGTGAATTCAAAGAAATAATGAATATGGTCAATCAGCATGAAAAGCAATGCCAATAATTTGAGCTGTGTGCCATCAAGGAATAGTCTTTTAGTCAACAAAATCATCTCCTGAATTTATTGTAGCTACTATGCAGCAAATCTGAAGTTGTTTGTGCAGTTTTTGCAAAAGAAAAAACCGCCTGCCAAATGGCAGACGGCGTGATAGTAAAAGTTAAGACATAGATGTGGCGGTATCTGCAATTTCAATCTAACGCAACCCGTGTGGGTTGCAACATGTCTGGCAAACGCAGGACAGGAAATACAAAACATATTTCAATCTAACGCAACCCATGCGGGTTGCAACCCAGTGACGAAAAGGTTGCCACGGTAGACAGCAATGGATTTCAATCTAACGCAACCCGTGCGGGTTGCAACAGCAAACTTGCACAAACGAAGCAACAAGTTGTCATGCATTTTGTGCAGTGTTTGTCTGCTTTTTGACCAAACAATATGGTCAGATACTACTTACTGCAATGGAATCATATCCTTTCATCATATTATTTGGTGCGAAGCAGCCAGTAAAATTATGTTTACTTGCTATTCGCACCTGTAGCAAACAAAAATACCGTCACCTCGTAATGAGATGGCGGTATGTCGATTTTGAAATATTTGTTTGCTTTTATTTTTGGAATGTATTCAGTATATCTACTTTGCAGCAAATTACAATATTAGTTTCCAAAAAAGCCAAAAACAATCCCGTTTGCGAAGTCAACCAGAGGTTTACATGTGGAAAATAGTCCATTCGCGGTTGGGATAATCATCGCAAAAGCTTGCAAAAGCAAGCGGCGCACCGCTGTCTTTGCTATCCTTATTGGAGTGTACGAAGACATTGTAGTCTTCCATATCCTCAACATCATCGGCCGTGGCATCCTCATCAAAAACATCATTGACGCTTTCCGCAATCAACTCTTTCATTTCCTCAAACGCCTCATCGAAACTGTCGTAGAAGCCCGTAAGTTCGATGCTTTCGTATTCCTCATAAGAGAGAAGGAAGAAAGGCTTGTCAGTCGTGACCTCAAAAACAGCCCATTCGACGCTTTCTTCGTCGTCTCCTTTCCAGAAGTCATAGGTAGCATGTACTCTGGGCTCGCTGTTGTCAGCATGGCAGTTTTCATCGAAATCGAAAGAGAATCTGTAGCGCTCCTCATTCTCGTGCGTGATATCGGCACCGGTAAGACCTGTATGGTAGTTCTTGTTGATGCGCTGCGCTATGCTTTCCCTTACTGCTGCGGCCGCCTCTTCCAGCGTGTCCTTTTTGCAGATGAGGTTCGTGCAATCATAATGTTCACTCTTAATTACGATAAACATATCACATTCTCCTTTTAGCCTTTGTTGATGATGGCGTCGATAGCTGCAGAAATAGCTTCATTCTCTGCCAGAATCATTCTGCCCTGCAGATTGTTCCAATCGATGTGCTCCTTGACCTTGCGGACAAATTCTTCGTATGTTCCATTTTCGGTCATCCGCTTGATTTCCTCGTCATAAGCACCGCTCTCTTCAAGGACATACTTGATGTCGTCTTCGGGATTGACTTCTACGATAGGATAATCTGTACCGAGGTCATCGCTGTCGACATCGTTCAGATTCGTGATGAACCAGACATCCATAAAATCCGGTCCACAGATGCATTTGGAGTTAGCGCCTTCTTGGACGTCAATGGAATCTTCGTTATAATCACTGTAATGATTAACAATGGCATCCTCCACGGCATCGTCGCGTTCCTTGATAGCAGCTTTCAATGTCTGAAGCAGCTTGCTGCTAACGACATAGGAAGCGGATTCATTGGACGTATAAACGTTTTGCAGTAAAAACATATTTCTTACTCCTTATTCTGTGATTTGTAGTTGGTTATTTGACCAGAAGGTCAATTACGATGTAGTTTTCTGGATGTAATTAACATTCATTACTTTCCAGTGTCGTGGGATATCCGTACAACTCTTGATATTATCACCATCACAATCTTTGATTTTCACAAAAAAAGGCATCACTACAGAAAGTAGCGATGTCTTGATTTTGAATTTGCTTTTTTGCTTTTTATTTTTCGGATAAATCCAGTATACTTACTTTGCAGCAAAAAGCAATAAAAGGAGCCTGCTAAAACAGCAGACCCTTTTTGTGTTAATTTGGTTTGACGGTAAAAATGCAGTCGCTATACCGGCTTATCATTGCTTCTTCGGCAATTGCAACGGTTTCGTATACGTTTGTGTAGTATAATTCTGTACGGAATAATTCTTGACAGAATTATTATTGTGGTTTATGCTATAGGTAGAAAAAGATGTAGGAGGGAGCTAGTATGCCATTTGTCGATAGAGAAATAGAGATGTCTGCGTTGGAAGCCGCCTATAAAAATCCTGTTGCTTCTCTTTTTGTGGTGTATGGTCGCCGCAGAGTCGGAAAGACCACTTTGCTCGCAGAGTTTTGCAAAGGCAAACGTGCATTGTACTATTTGGCCACTGAGGAAAGCATACAAGCAAACTGTGCGGCTTTTCGTGAGATGGCTGCAGACTTTCTTCAAGACGAACTTTTGCGCAGCGCAGCAAATGTCGGCTGGGAAATGATTTTCAAAACATTGCTTGCACAGCCGAGTGAGGAAAAGCTGGTAATTATCATTGATGAATTTCAATATCTTGGCAAAGCCGACAAAGCGTTTCCGTCTGTATTTCAGAAAATTTGGGATACACAACTGAAGAACGAGAATGTGGAATTGGTTCTCTGCGGGTCACTGGTTCACATGATGATGGAGCAGACCCTATCCTATTCCAGCCCTTTATACGGGCGCAGAACCGGGCAGATTAAGCTGAAACAAATTCCATATGCCTATTACAACCAATTTTTCCCGGCGATGTCTGAGCAAGAGCGCATTTTGTACTATGCCGTCACTGGTGGCGTGCCTAAATATATAGAGCTGTTTCATCAGGGCAATGGAATTTATGATGACATTCTCCAAAATGTTTTCACCCCGCAAAGTTTCCTGTACGAAGAACCAGAGTTCTTGCTTCGGCATGAAGTAAGTGATATTGGAAGCTATTTCTCTATCATCCGTTCTGTAGCAGCAGGAAACTGTCGTCTGTCAGATATCGCGGCCTCGCTATCCATTCCGGTAACGAGTTTACCGAAATCATTAAAGACCTTATGCGATTTAGACATTTTGGAGCGTGAGGTTCCCCCAACTGAAAAGAATGTCGAAACAAGCAAAAAGGGACAGTATCGTATCCGGGATAATTTCCTCGCCTTTTGGTTCCGCTTTGTATATCCCATGCGGTCTTTCATTGAAAGTGGTCACGCTGAAATCGCCATGAATAAACTGCGCAGCAGTTTTATTCCCAACCATGTCGGATATGCTTATGAAGACATTTGCCGCAGTAAAATGTGGGAACTGAATGCGCAAGGTAAGCTACCCTTTTTGTTCGACCGTGTTGGCCGTTGGTGGGGCGGCAAAGACACCGAGATTGACATTGTAGCTGTCGACACGAATGACCGCAGTAATATCCTGTTTGGCGAGTGCAAGTTCCACCAAAACACTCAGATGCAGCTATCTGAACTACGCCAGCTAAAGGCAAAAGCAGCCGCTGTCCAATGGGGAAAAGAAAGCCGTACAGAGTATTTTATCCTCTTCTGCATCAGTGGATACTCAGAAGAATTGCATCGTTTGGCAGAATCTGACCCGCATATCATACTGGGTTAATATGTCTTAATTGAAAAAAGCCGCCCACCAAAATTTGTCGTGGGCGGCTTTTTTAGTTGTTAGTTTTCGAAATCTGGATTCTTCCAGACCGTTTTCTTTCCGTAATGGATATCCGAAATGTACTTGAACGGAATCTTATCCCGGTTTTTAAGAAGAGCATCGTTTTCCTCTAAAAATTCCTCAATGCGTTCCTCTTCACTACGCGTAGCAATGTTCCATGTATCGAGATATCCATCATACATGGCATCCATATTGAAAATTCCGTCGACGGGGTACTTGACAGAGTCAATTTCTCCGTTGACGTCCAAGCCAAGGCGGACGTTCTTATAGTTCTTGATGCTGTCTGCCAAGGATTTGAATTTCCCTTCAGGAGTATCGGGATTGCTGTACTTTTTCACATACTCTTCCGTTAACTCCTCCGTCATGGCCAATGTAATCCAGAACTTAAGGCTCGCTTTCTCGATTCTCTTCATCGTCCGTTCAGCCCAGCCGGTGGGATTAGCAAGATAATCCACTACCAGTTCATCTGCATTTGTGGATGTCAGGCCAAAGCAAGACCCATTTCCAATCTCATCGACAATACTGTCAATAGGGCTGCGATAATTCTTATGCCCATTTATTATGCGACAGAAAGCGTTCTGTCGTGCTATCTTGTCGTAATAAC
>OHAG01000657.1_pt1 | contig 26427 bp, 26 predicted proteins | sample 1577081 | NCBI WGS metagenome assembly OHAG01 (sample SAMEA3541513, study PRJEB24748) | human gut metagenome | biome: human gut; feature: human-associated habitat; material: faeces | place: China | collected 2012
AGCAGAAACAGATGTCCGAATGACAAAAGACAAGAAATTCATTCTGCAGCACGACATGACATTCAAGAGATTATGCGGAGTTGATAAGAAACCAGAAGATATGACATTATCAGAGATTCAGAAACTGACGATCAAATCTGGAAATAAAATTTCAAAATATAAGAATGTAAAATCAGCAACAACCGTTGCAACTTTAGAAGATTATTTAACAACATGCAAGAAGTACAACATGGTACCAGTTATCGAGATCAAGATGGAATTCGTAGAATACGGAAATGAAACAACCAATGACTCTCGAATGCAGGCAGTGACAAAGAACAACATGGAAGATCTGTATGCATTAACAAATCAGATCATGGGGAATAGAGAATATATGTTTATTGCCTATGACTTTGAAACAATGGTACAGATGAGAAAAGTCTTAGACGATAACGCAACAACATCCACAAATGTAAAATTACAGCATGTAACAAACAATCCAGATCAGGGAATGATCAATTATTACAAGAAACGTAAGATTGAATTGGATGCGAATTGTGATAAGATTTCACTCTCAGACATCAAGGCATTTAAAGATGGTGGAGTAAACGTTGGATTATGGACAGTTGATGATACGGAAAGAGTCGCAAGTTATATTTCACAGAAAGTAGATTATATTACAACGAATACAAAATTCTGGTAATATTAAGAGAATACATGGAAAAGAGACAGCAAATGTGATATTTGTTGTCTCTTTTTTAGAGTTGTAGTTTATGGTATAATAAAGAGAAAACTATGTCTGTAAATTATAGAAGGAAGGTGTGTCAGTGATTTATACATTGATGAATAAGAACAAACCTGTCATAAATTTCGAAATGCAAATGGGAACGATCTTGCGTATAACAGATGCTCTGCGAAAGCAAAATGGATACAGAAAGAGTCTTTCAGATCGTGAAGACAGCAAAAGAATACCAGAGAAGAAAGTAAGATGAAAAGAAAAGTTACAGAAATGTAGTAATTATGTTATATATATGTTAAAATAAAGGATATATGCCAAGGAGTCAGGCAGAAAATACAGAGAAAAAGAATCAAAAGGAGAGAAGGGTTATGAGCCAGAAGGAAAGAGTCGATTTGATCGAGGTAGATTTATTGGATATGTGTAAATATATTCTGTCAAAGTGGGTGTTTATTTTGATAGGAATGGTAGTATTTGCTGGAGCTGGATTTGGATATGCGAAGGTGAAGAGCGTGACAGAGTATAGTTCTAAGATGCAGGTATATGTTACTGTGCCTAAGACTTCTGATAAGGTGTTGATCAGGGATAATGCTGGGGATCTGGTGTATGATTATCAGAAATTAATTAAAACTGATTTGATTGTGAATGAGATTGCCAAGAAAACGAAAATTGAGAAAGATGATGTGAAAGACGCAATTTCAGCAGAAGTTGTGGATGGAACAAGATTACTTGAGATTAAGGTAAAATCAGATGATAAAGATGATGTGAAGAAGATTTCAAAAGAAGTTTTGCCAGTATTTCAGAAAGTAGTGCAGAAAGATTTAGGAAGAAATAAACTAGTGATCGCAGATCAGCCATCTAAGATAAAGGCAGAACAGACAGTTAGCACAAAGAAATTTTTAGCTGTAGGTGCAGTTGGTGGATTTGTAGTTACAGCAGGAGTATTTTTTGTGCTCTATCTTGTAGATTTAACAAAGAAAGCAAAAAGAAATTAGGATTAATAAAACAAAGGAACAAAGAGTATGGGAGTAAAACGTTCACAGATACAAAATCTGATTATATATATAGGTGATGTGTTTGGAATTACAATTGGATATTTTTTAATGTCACATATTAGGTTTTATTCGGATATCTATGGGGTATGGGCGCAAGATAATCGAGTGATTTATCGTTGGTTAGTTGCTATTTTTGTATTAACGATTGTGTATTTGGCAATTGATCCAAATCAGAATTTTTTTAAAAGAAAATTTTGGAAAGAATTTTGGGCAAATTTCAAAACAAACTTGATCACAGCTGCATTGATGGCGACGGTTGCATATTTGATTGATGATGCAAGAGATTATTCGAGATTTATCTATCTTACAACGATGATATTTAGTTTTTGGTGGATGCAGATATCACATATGATTTATCGATGGTATATTTTAAAGTATCGACCATATAATTCGATCACAAGAAAGATGTTGATTGTAACAACGTCAGATCGAATGGATGAAGTGGTAAGAAGTATCATCAAGGAAAAGACATGGAATCTATGGGTGACAGGGATTATCATTACAGACAAAGATTTGACAGGACAGCAAGTTATGGATATTCCAATTGTCGCAAACAGGAATACAATGCTTCAATATGCAATCAGAGAAGTAGTAGACGAAGTGTTTATTCTGATTCCAGAAGAGCCAGATGAACAGATTCAAAAATTAGTGCAACAATTTGAGGAGATGGGAATTACAGTTGATTTAAATATCAATTTATACGAATTAGATGTAGAAAGTGGAAGCAAGTATCTTAATCGAATCGGTAAGTATCCAACAATCACATTTGCACAAAGAGAGATTCCATTACATATGATTGTACTGAAACGTTTGATGGATATTCTAGGAGGAATTGTTGGATTACTGATTACAGCAGTTGTAACGATTGTTCTTGGACCAATGATTAAATTAGAATCGCCGGGACCACTATTTTTTTCACAGAAGAGAGTTGGGCGAAATGGACGTATTTTTAAAATTTATAAATTTCGGTCTATGTATGCAGATGCAGAGGAACGAAAAAAAGAGCTGATGGAACAAAATGAGATGGATGGTCTGATGTTTAAGATGACAGATGATCCAAGAATTACAAAGATAGGGAAGTTTATTCGTAAGACAAGCTTGGATGAATTGCCGCAGTTTTGGAATGTCTTAAAAGGTGATATGAGCCTTGTTGGGACAAGACCACCAACGGTAGATGAATTCGAGCAGTATGAAGGATATCACAAACGCAGATTAAGTATGACTCCTGGATTAACTGGAGTATGGCAGGTAAGTGGACGTAGTGATATTACGGATTTTGAAGAAATTGTTTCTATGGATGTAGAATATATTAAAAATTGGTCTTTGAAGAGAGATATTGAGATTATCTTGAAGACAGTTCAGGTTGTGTTGCATAGCGATGGAGCAAGATAGTAAACGAGGTAGAAATATGAAGGTATGTTTAGTTGGGTCTAGTGGAGGACATTTAACACATTTATATATGTTAAAACCCTTTTGGGAAAACAAAAAAAGATTTTGGGTAACGTTTGATAAAGAAGATGCCAAAAGTATGCTGAAAGGGGAAAAAGTATACCCATGTTATTTTCCAACAAATAGAAATGTCAAAAATTTAATAAAAAATACGTTTGTAGCACTAAAAGTTTTGAGAAAAGAAAAACCAGATCTTGTGATATCATCAGGGGCAGCAGTTGCAGTGCCATTTTTCTATATTGCAAAATTAATGGGAAAGAAATTAATTTATATTGAAGTGTTTGATCGAATTGACAAACCAACATTAACAGGAAAACTTGTTTATCCGATTGTTGATAAGTTTATTGTGCAATGGGATGAAATGAAAAAAGTTTATCCAAAGGCAATTAATTTAGGAAGCATTTTCTAGGAGGTATTCTTTTGATATTTGTAACAGTAGGAACACACGAACAACAATTTAATCGTCTGATTGAGGAGATTGACAGATTAAAGGGGAATGGAATCATTAAAGACGAAGTTATTATGCAGACTGGTTACTGTACTTATGAGCCAAAATACTGTGAATGGTCAGAATTACTTCCATATGATCAAATGTTAGAAAATGTTGACAAGGCAGATATTGTGATTACACATGGAGGACCTTCTAGTTTTATCATGCCACTGCAGATAGGAAAAATTCCGATTGTTGTGCCACGACAGAAAAAATATGATGAACATGTGAATAATCATCAGGTAGAATTTTCTACAGCGGTGAAAGAAAGATATGGAAATATTATTGTTGTAAAGAATATTAAAAATTTGGAAAAGGCAATTTTAAGATATGATAAGATTGTAAGAACTATGACAACTGAGCTTGATAATAATAATGCAAAATTTAATGAAAAATTAGAAACTATTGTAGAGGATATGTTTCAGTAGAAATTAAGTAGAGGAAAATAATGAGAAAAAATAGGAGAATTTTGATAATTAGTACAGTTGGGCTCATATATGATGGAATAACAAGTGTGATTGTTTCATACTTAAAGGCAATGAATCGAGAAGGATTGGATATATATGTTGCAGGAACAATTGATGTAAAAGATTCAATACGTGATCAGATAGAAGCAATGGGATGCAAAATAATAGATTTACCTAATAGACGTAGTAATCCAATGAAATATTTTTTACAATTAAGTAAATTTGTTTGCAAAAAGAAAATCGATGTTGTTCATGCACATGGAAACAGTGGGACATTAGCGATAGAAATGGTTGCATCTTGGCTAGGTGGCTGCAAAAAAAGAATTGCACACTCGCATAATACAAAATGTGATCAGGTAAAAGCGGACAAATTGTTAAGACCAATATTTAATATATTTTACACAGATGCACTTGCTTGTGGAGTAGAAGCTGGAAGATGGCTTTTTGGAAGAAAAAAATTTAAAGTATTGCAGAATGGACGAGATGTAGAGGTATTTTCTTTTAATCAAGAAATAAGAAAGCAAATGAGAACACAATTAAATTTGCAAGATGAAATTGCAATTGGACATGTAGGTGGTTTTTTTGAACAAAAGAATCATAGATTTTTATTGCAGATCTTTAAAGAGATAGTGAAAATTGAACCAACAGCAAAATTATATTTAATTGGCGATGGTCCATTAAAAGAAACAATGGAAAAACAAGCAAAAGGAATAACGAAGAATATTATTTTTGTTGGAACAACTGATCGTGTATCTGATTATTTACAGGCAATGGATGGAATGCTGTTACCATCCTTGTTTGAAGGGCTTCCATTAGTAGCAGTAGAATGGCAGTTAAATGGATTACCTTGTGTTTTTTCAGATGTGATCACAAAAGGTTGTCGTTTTACAGATAATGTAGAGTTCTTATCATTAGAAAAAGATCCTAGTGTATGGGCAAAAGAAATTGTATTAATGATTAAGAAAAATAATAATAGAGAAATACTGTCAAAAGAAGCAGTATTAAATGCTAATAAAGCAGGATTTAATATTAAAAATAATGCAAGAATATTGAGAAAAATTTATTTGAAAAGAAATTAAGAAAAACAACAGTAAATAATAGATGTTGGATTAATCAGGGAGGAGTTATGAAAATTGCAATTCTAATGTCGACATATAACGGAGAAAAGTATCTCGATGAACAATTAGAAAGTATATTTAAGCAAAATATAAATGCAAAAATTACATTATATGTTAGAGATGATGGAAGTACAGACTCCACAATAGCTATTATTCAGCAATGGAAACAAAAATTAGATATTGTTTTATACAAAGAAAAAAATCTAGGCCCTGCAGGAAGTTTTTGGAGACTATTTACTTTAAATGAAATAAGAGCTGATTATTATGCATTTTGTGATCAGGATGATATATGGGACTCAAATAAACTTCAAGCTGGAGTAGAAGTGTTGAAGGATCAAGAAGAAGCAGCATTGTGGTGCTCTAACTGTAGGATTATTGATCAAAATGGAAGTATTGTGGATGAAAAAATGAATGAAAACCATCCAGAGTTTACAATTATTTCTCAGTTTGTATGTGGTACAACACAAGGATGTGCTATGCTGTTAAATAATAAGTTGAGAAATTATATTTTGAGAAATGAAATACATAAGATGCCGATGCATGATTTTGTAATTATGACTTATGCGATTGCTAAGGGCAAGGTAATTTATGATGATACTCCATATTTTGGATATCGTGTGCATGATAATAATGTGGTAGCAAAGGAGGGAAAAAATTTTATAAGGCATGTAAAAGGATCCTTAGATAAATGGTTCTCATCTAATCATAAAAATGAGTTAAGTGATTTTGCAATGGATTTTTTAAGAGATAACTCAGATTATTTGGATACAACCACATATAACTATATTAATACACTAATTAGAAGTAGAAGAAATTTTATTGATAGATTTAAACTTATTTTTGATGAAAGAACAAAAGCGCAAAATAAAAAAGCAGAACGTTCCTTTAAAATAAGAGTTTTATTAGGAATTATCTAGTTAAACAAATGACGATATGTATAAAAGGTGTTAGGAAAGAGAGTATGCAAAGAGAATATGGAATAAAATTTAAATTAATAAGTATTCATAATGTAATGTTATTTTTTTATATTATAGTTATGGTCATAGGGGAAAGTAACTTTATGCAGTATGGTTTTATGAATTCATTTATATCATGCTGCAAGTTAGCATTGCTTTTTTCATCAATGATGTATTTACTTTTTTTAAAGAGAAATATTGAAATGCCAAAAGATATTTGGTTTATTTTATTGATAGGAATAAATGTTATTACAATGATACAAAACGGGCTTGAAATAAACTTTATTTTACTTTTTATGATGATAATAACATCTTCAAAATGTTCTATGGAATCAATTTTTAAAACGTTTTTAATTGCTTTTTGTGGTGGATGTGCAATCGTTTTTTTATCGTCTGCATTTAATATTATATCTGATGAAATTAATATTAGATATTCAGCTGATTTTTTAAGTAATTTATTTCTACACAGTAATCGTTATGAGAGGCATTCATTTGGATTTCAATTCAGTAATCAGGTACCATTTGTTATAATGACTATTTATTTTGTTTGGATAGCATGGAAGCAGGAATATGTGAAATTCTATCAGCATCTTATATTTGAAATATTAAACATATATACTTTTGTTTGCTGTGGTTCAAGATTCGTATTTATAATAATAGTAGGAACAAATATATTATATTATTGGGTTAAAATCAGATATAATAAAGTGAAAAATGGGGAGTTAGCTAAAATAGAAATATTTTTGATTGATAGTATATTTGGAATTGGAACAATAATAAGTTTTTTGTGTGTGCTTTTTTATCAGTGGATTCCTAAATTTATGGATATATTTTTTAATTTTAGATTGACAAATGCATTTCAGGCAGTGAAGTATTATGGATTTCATTTATTAGGATCTGGTTTTGATGCTGGAACTTTTAATGGAGAGATGGAAATCATAGTAGATAATGGTTATATTATGTTATTTATGCAAAGAGGAATTATATTGGGTTGTGCAATAATATTATTTTGGACATATATTACTAGAACGGTTGCAAAAAATAAGAATCCATACATATTAATACCAATTTTTATGTTTGCTATTGAAAATTTTGTGGATTATCAAGTTATGTCATTTCATTTTATAGCTTTTATGTGCATAGTTTGTCATACAGATGATGAGTTGGTAAAATTTACAGTACATGATAAAACAAATGTAAAATACTTAATAGCAAAAGAAGGGACGAATTCATGATATTTAAAATAATTGAAATGTATAGAAGATATGAAGAAATAAAGAAAACAAAAGCTGAAGTATTTGATCTCATGAATGAGTTCGAGTTTACAAAAGCGGAGAATGAAAAGCTTCAAAAAATAGAAAATGTAGTAATGTTAGTTCCTGTTGTATATCCTAATTTAGGAGGAGTGACATCAGCTTTAAGAATTCTGACTTCATTACAAAATAAAGGTTGCAAACTTACATTAGCCGTTTGCTCAGAAGAAATGACAATGGAAGAAGCAAAAAAGAATATTAAAGCTTGCATGCCATCATATGAGGGAGAAGTTAAGGAATTAAAGGAATGTTTGTCAGAAGAATATGACGTATGTATCGCTACAAGTTGGCAGACAGCTTATTATGCTCAGAAAATATCAGGATATAAAGTATATTTCGTTCAAGACTATGAACCAGAATTTTATGAAACAAATGATTTCTCAGTACTTGCGAAAAATACTTATTCATTTGATTACCACATTATTTCTTTGGGAGAGTGGAATGCAGAAAAGATTAAGACGAATTGTTTAAACTATAGTTCAAAAATTGATGTTGTGGATTTCCCATATGATCCTAAAGAATATAATTTTGATAAAAGAAATTATGATGATTATCGAAATAAAAAAGAAATTACAGTTGCATGTTATATTCGATTTATAGGTAGAAGAATTCCTTATATTTGTGAACATTTGCTTTCAAATGCAAAAAGTTATATGGAAAAAAAAGGATATAAACTGAATGTTTTATTCTTTGGAATTGATAAGAAAAATAGATTTGATGGAGCAACAAATTTAGGAAAATTATCACGAGAAGAGTTATTTGAACTTTACAAAAAATGTGATTTTGGAATGACGGCTTCTATGTCTAATATTTCTTTAGTTCCATATGAAATGCTGGCTACAGGATTGCCACTGATTGAATTTAGAAATGGATCTTACAAATTTTTCTTAGGGAATGATACAGCTCTATTAATTGATTTCGATTATAAGGAGTTAGCAGATAGAATTATAGAAGCGGTGAATTCGCCAGAAATTTTAGAGAAAATGCATGAAAATGTAGAAAAGAAACTAAAAAAACTATCTTGGGATAATACCTGTGAACAATTTTGGAATATTTTAAATAGTGTGAAGGAGTAGAAATAATGAATGATGATATAAAAGTTTCTGTATTATGTCTTACGTATAATCAGGAAAATTATATTTCAGATGCCTTAAATAGTTTTGTTCAACAAAAAACAACTTTTAAATACGAGATATTGGTAAATGATGATTGTTCGACAGATAGAACAACGGATATAGTGAAGGAATATGCATTAAAATATCCAGATATTATTAAGCCTATTTTTCATGAGGAAAATCAATATTCAAAGGGTGTCAGCCCAATTCGTGATATTTTAATCCCAGCAGCAAATGGAAAATACATTGCTATTTGTGAAGGAGATGATTATTGGATTGATAATCATAAATTACAGATGCAGTATGATTATATGGAAAAGCATAGAGAATGCAGCCTTTGTGTACATAATGCTTATTTGGTAGATGATGATAAAAATAATATGGGGACGGTACAAACAAGTGATAGCGATGAAAAGATTTCTATAAAGGATGTATTGGTAAAAGGTGGAGATTTTATAGCTACAAGTAGCATATTTGCCAGATTACCAAAAGATAAAATTATTCCACCATATTTTGATATTTTATGTCTAGATTATACATGGCAAATATTTTTTGCAAGTTGTGGAAAGTATGTATATTGTTTTGAAAAACCAATGTCTGTGTATAGAATAGGTAGTTTCGGTTCATGGTCATCTTTACATGACAGCGATTTTAATGCATATAAGTTACGTGAAAAGAAATTATATGAGAATAAATGTAAAATGCGTGCTAAATTTAATCAATATAATAATTTGAAATTTACAGATTTTGTGAAAGAAGCTGATTTGTATGATTATATAAAGTGTGCTGTATGTGTAAAAGAATATAGTAAATTAAAAAATAAAAGATGTATGAGATATATTCGTGAATTAAAAATGAAGGAGAGATTAAAATATTATTTACTTATCATTTGTCCCAGTGTATTTCACAAATACAAAGAATTTAAAAATAAGATAAAGGGATAGAGAGAAGAACATTTGTAATAAAATATGGAGCATAGAAAGAAAATGGCTGATATTACGAAAAAAAATGTAATTGGAAATTTTATATGGAGATTTGCAGAACGATGTGGTGCGCAGCTTGTAACTTTTGTAGTTTCGATTGTTCTTGCACGAATACTTGATCCAAAAGATTATGGTACAATTGCGCTTGTAACGGTTTTTACAACAATTCTTCAGGTGTTTGTTGATAGCGGATTAGGAACTGCACTAATTCAGAAAAAGGATGCAGATGATCTGGATTTTTCATCTGTATTTTATTTCAACTTTATAGTATGTATGGTCCTTTATGCAGGAATGTTTATGGCTGCACCATATATTGCTGTGTTTTACAAAGATACAACATTAACTCCTGTAATACGAGTTATTAGTTTAACCATTGTTATATCCGGAGTAAAAGGAATACAGCAGGCATATGTATCAAAAAATATGTTATTCAAAAGATTCTTCTTTTCAACGATTGGCGGAACGATTTTTTCAGCAGTTTTAGGTATAGCAATGGCATATATGGGATTTGGTGTATGGGCGCTGGTTGCACAACAACTTTCTAATACAGCAATTGATACTTTAATACTTTGGTTAACTGTAAGATGGAGACCGAAGAAAATGTTTTCCTTTAAACGACTGAAAGGTTTATTTTCATTTGGATGGAAACTTTTGGTATCTTCATTATTAGATACAGCGTATAATAATCTACGTAATCTGATCATAGGGAAACTTTATTCATCTTCTGATCTGGCATTTTATAATCAAGGAGATAAATTCCCAAAAGTTATCGTTACAAATATAAATACGTCAATCGACAGTGTATTATTACCAACGATGTCTGTGGAGCAAGATAATCCAGAGCGTATAAAACAAATGACACGTAGAGCAATTAAAACCAGTACATATGTAATGGCACCACTTATGATGGGACTTGCATTTTGTGCGGAACCTGTAGTTCGATTGATTTTAACAGATAAGTGGATTCATTGTATTCCATTTCTTAGAATTTTTTGTATTACATATATGTTCTGGCCAGTGCATACAGCTAATTTAAATGCGATCAATGCAATGGGAAGAAGTGATTGGTTTTTACGGTTGGAAATTGTGAAGAAGATTGTGGGATTGATTATTTTATTATCGACAATGTGGTTTGGAGTAATGGCTATGGCATATAGTTTATTACTAAGCAGTGTGCTAAGTCAGATCATTAATTCATGGCCAAATAGAAAGCTATTAGGATATGGGTATTTAGAACAGGTACGAGATTTTGCTTCGGGCATTTTATTGGCAGTTGCTATGGGAATATGTGTATATTTTGTTGGGTATCTTCCATTACCAATGATCATAACATTATTGATTCAGATTGTTTTAGGGGCAATCATTTATATAGCAGCATCGGCTATTTTGAAACTTGAAGAGTTTGAATACTTATTAGGTATGGTAAAATCATTTATTAGAAAGAGATAGAGGGAAGATTATGAAATTAGGAATAATGCAGCCGTATTTTATCCCATATATAGGGTATTGGCAATTAATGAATGCAGTAGATAAATATATTGTATATGATGATGTTAATTTTATCAAAGGTGGGTGGATTAATAGAAATCGTATTTTAGTTAATGGGGAAGCAAAATATTTTAATATTCCAATGCTAGGAGCTAGTCCGCATAAACTTATTAATGAAGTGGAAGTAAATCATAATGAGAAATTAAAAAATAAAAATATGCGAGTTATAGAAGGGGCATATCAGAAAGCTCCATATTATGAAGAGGTAAAAGCACTTTTAGAAGAAATTATGAACGGAGAGCAGAAAAGCATCTCAGATTTTATACTAAATTCCTTTAAGATAATTAATAAATATCTGGGGATTAATACAGAACTAATTTTGTCATCAACATTAGATAAAGATTGCAGTTTAAAGGGACAGGATAAGGTTCTTTCTATTTGTGAACTGTTAGGTGCAACAGAATATTATAATGCAATTGGTGGACAAGAATTATATTCTTTTGAAGAATTTAAAAAACATGGAATTAGTTTAAAATTTTTGGACACAGGTGCGATAGAATATAAACAGTTTGGCAATGAGTTTCAGAGTAATTTGTCAATTATTGATATGATGATGTTTAATTCAAAAGATAAAATAAAAGAGTTTTTAAATAAATATACATTAATTGAGGAATAGGTGGTTTTAGCAATGAGGGAGTATGGCGGATATCTTGAATTTGAACATAAAGAGTATGCTTCATATTATCCAAATATGCTTGCGTTAAATACGGGAAGAAATTGTTTGAAATATTTAATACAAGCAAAAAATATTAAGCATATTTATATGCCAAGATTTATATGCGAAGTGGTTATTCAAGCATGTGAAGATGAATCAGTTCAAATCGATTATTATTCAATTGACAAGGATTTTATGCCAAAAGATTTAACCGTTGATGATGAGGAGGCATATGTTTATATAGTCAATTATTATGGAATATTAAAAGATGAAGTACTTATACAATTGTCAGAAAAATGGCGTATAATAATAGATAATGCGCAAGCATTTTTCCGAAAGCCAATTCATAGAATTGATACGATTTATACATGTAGGAAATTTTTTGGAGTATCTGATGGTGCTTATCTGAGTACAGATGTATTTATGGACAAAGAATTATCAACGGACCACTCTTATGACCGAATGGAATATTTATTTGGAAGAATAGATACTTGTGCCAGCGATTTTTATAATAAATTTCAAGAAAATGAAGAAGAACTTGGGAATAAAGAGACAGCTTATATGTCAAATGTTACGAAAGCCATACTTAGTCTAGTAGATTACGAATCAGTTAAGGGAAAAAGAACTGAGAATTTTCAAGAATTGAATAGAGAATTAAATCAGTATAATAAAATAAAAAATTTAAATCATATTACAGGGGCATATATGTATCCGTTATTAATTAAAGATGGAGCTAATGTACGAAAGTATTTACAAGAGCATAAGATATATATATCAATGTTATGGCCAAATGTTATAGAGACAGAAGCTGAAGATTCGTATGAATATTATTTGGCTCAAAATATTTTACCAATACCATGTGATCAAAGATATGATTCAGATGATATGAGATATATTGCAACAATGATAAAGAAGATAGTGGAGGTGCAAGAATGAAAAAAATAATTATTTTTGGAGCTACAGGTAATGTAGGATCATATGTATTAAAATATGCAAGAGAGTATTTTGATACAAAAGAGTATGAAGTTATTGCCTCAGGAAGAAGAAAAACAGATTTTTTTGAAAAACGAGGAATTCCTTATTATTCTGTAGATTTAACAAAGGCAGAAGATTTTGATGTGCTTCCACAAGAAGATGTGTATGCGGTTATATATTTAGCAGCTGAAATACCATCATATATGGATGACTATCAGCCAGACAAATATATTAAATCTAATATTATAGGAGCATATAATGTGCTGGAGTATTGTCGTAAAACAAAGGCGGATAGAATCCTGTTTTCAACAACTGTATTTGACATATCATTATCTGCGACAAATGGGGCAGTGTTGAAACCAGATATGCCACATAATTTTAGTTATAAGGGTGATCATGCAGTTTATGTTATCAGTAAAAATACGGCAATAGAACTGATTGAGCATTATCATCAGGAATATGGATTGAAAAAATTTATTTTTAGATTCCCTACAATTTACAATTATAGCCCATATCATTATTATTATCCAAATGGGGTTAAAACATTAAGGCCTGTTTATAGAATGATTGAACAGGCGAAAAAAGGAGAGCCTATTGAATTATGGGGAAATCCAGAATACTCAAAAGATATGGTACATGTATATGATTGTGCACAGATGATTTGTAAAGCTGTGGAAGTCGATCGTGAAGAAGGTTTTTATAATGTTGGAACAGGGAAGCCAGTAACATTAAAAGAACAGATTGAAACGATCATAAAAGTATTTTCTCCAAAAGATCATCCATCAGAGATCATCTATTGCCCAGAGAAACCAGCGGGTGGTGGATTCTTAATGGATGTACAAAATGCAAAAGAAGAGTTAGGATATGAACCTCAATACGATTGTTTAAAACTTTTTGAAGATTATAAGAAAGAGATGGAAATCAATCGATTTGAGGAATTGAGGAGGAAATAATAGATGAGTGATAAAATACTTGTGACTAGATCATCAATGCCAGATTTAGATGAATATGTAGATGAGATTAAGGAATTATGGGAGACACATTGGTTAACCAATATGGGTGTTAAACATCAAAAGCTTCAAAAGGATTTAGAAGAATATCTTTCTGTGGAGCATATTGATTTATTAACAAATGGGCATATGGCTTTGGAGTTAACATTACAGGCAATGGACTTACAGGGAGAGGTTATCACAACTCCATTTACATTTGCTTCAACAACACACGCTATTATAAGAAATGGATTAAAACCAGTATTTTGTGATATTAATCCAGAAGATTTTACAATGGATGTTAGTAAAATAGAGGCATTGATCACAGATAAAACATGTGCGATTCTGCCAGTTCATGTATATGGAAATGTTTGCAATGTGGAAGAAATTCAAAGAATAGCAGATAAATATGGATTAAAAGTAATTTATGATGCTGCGCATACATTTGGAGAACGCTATGATGATAAAGGAATAGGATCATTTGGAGATGCATCTTGCTTCAGTTTTCATGCAACAAAGGTATTTAATACAATTGAAGGTGGAGCTGTCTGCTATAAAAATAAAGAATTGGGCGAAAGACTGTATAATTTAAAGAACTTTGGAATCAGAGATCAGGAAACAGTTGAAAGTGTTGGAGCCAACGCCAAGATGAATGAATTTCAGGCGGCAATGGGAATTTGCAATTTAAGACATGTGGATGATGAGATTTCAAAAAGAAAAAAAGTTGTACAGAGATACAGAAGCCATTTAGAAGGTGTTGAAGGAATTCAGTTAAGTCCAGTTCAGGATAAGGTGAAATCTAATTATGCATATTTCCCAGTAGTTATCAATGAAAAAACATTTGGTTACAGCCGAAATGAAATTGCAGATAGATTAGGAAAACAAGGAATTTTCGCAAGGAAATATTTCTATCCATTAACAAATAGTTTCCAGTGTTTTCATGGAAAATATGATGTATCAGAAACACCGGTTGCATTACATATATCAAAGAGAGTGTTGACTCTTCCATTATATGCAGATTTGAAGTTAGAAGAAGTGGATAGAATATGTGATGTGATTTTAAATCATTAGTTAGTTTGAGGGTCTAAGTATAAACTGGTATATTTAGACTCTTAATATTCAAAAGAGAAAATGACTTTTCATAAATGAAACAATATGTAATGTTAACAAGTTTTTAGTGTTAAGGATGTACTGGTAAATTATGAATGGGAAATAAATAATATTGGAGAGGATGTATGGTGGTAAAAAATAAACGTTTGGATATTGAATTGATGAGAATTATAGCAGCGTTCTTTGTGATTTTTAATCATACGGGGAATACAGGCTTTTTTTTGTTTTCACTATATGATGCAAATAGTATGCAATATTGGATATATCTTTTTGTATCTATATTTTGTAAACTATCAGTTCCGTTGTTTTTTATGGTAGCAGGAGCGCTTATGTTAAATCGTCAAGATGAAAGTATAAAAAAATTATGGACTTATCGAGTGTTACATATTTTGCTTATTTTGGGAATATGGTCATTCTTTTATTATATGATTGCGATTAAACAAGGTGTTGAAAGCTTTAATGTTTTTCATTTTTTCAGTCAGTTTTATGATGATTGTTGGAATTTTTCATATTGGTATCTATATGCATATATTGCTTTTCTGATTTCATTGCCCTTGTTGCAACGTTTTGCTAAAAGCTTGACTGATAAAGAATATCTGTATATGTTTTTTTTGTATATTATTTTTGCTATGGTTATTCCAAGTGTGCAATATCTTTTTTTTCAGGGTAAGCATGGATTAAATGGATATGTTTCTATTGGATGGTTTGCATCTGATATAGTTATTTTTCCACTTACTGGATATTTTTTGAGTTTCAGAAAAAGGAATTTTTTGAATAAAAAAAGGATTATGATTTTGTGGATGGTTAACATTGCAACTATTTTATTGGCTTCTTATTTGACATATTATAGAGCGAAAATTATGGGAGTATGTGATGAGGGAAGTTCGCAGGTTTTTCATAATACCTTTGTATTGATAAATGGTGTTACTGTTTTTGTTACATGTCAATATTTGAATGATCATACTTGCTTATTAAAAAAAATAGAGAAACTAGTGACATCATTTGGTGGGTGTACGTTTGGTATTTATTTGCTTCATGTTTATATTAAATCGTGGCCTAATTTAAACAGTTTTTTATGGAATAGCTTTCGAGAGAATATAAATATGTCACCGATGTTGTATGCATTTGTTTTATGCGGTGTTGTTTTTATGTGCGGATATATCATTACGCTGATTTTAAAGCATATACCGATGCTTTGTCGATTAGTTTCTTAAGATCCAGCCCCACTTATGTTTTTTGGAAGAGTATCAAAAGGATTGCCATTAATGGTTGTGCAACAATAATTAAGCTGTGACCACATTGTTTCCAAGGAAATTAAGAAATACTATACAGAGAGGAACTTGAAAAAAATGAAAATTATGGAATTATTTAAAATAATATGTCCGGAAGAGTATAAAGGATTATCTGTTGAAATAGAAAAATTTCCTGATAAAATGAATGTAAATGGAAAATCAGTTTTGGTATTTTCAGTCCTTAATGTTCATGACCTTAAGGTCCCGTAGACATTAAGAAATCTGAGACTGGATAAATCGGATGCACCACAGTATATTATGGATATTGCACTAGCGGTACAAGAACTTGGGTATGAATTACAATATAGTTATTTAGATATGCTTTATGATTTTAAGAGAGAAATGGAAAAGAGTAAAAATTATTTCAATCTTAAATATATGGCTGTTAAGATGTACGTAAGACCTGTGAGACCTCTTAAGTTTTTCTATAATGAGGGATGAGGAGAAAATGTGGTTCTTTCAACACTGCTAAATACCGTGAAGTTGTTAAAGCAAATATCAAAGATATTTATGGTACTTAATAACTTATAAAAATGGAATGAATGGTTATTAATGAAAGTTTGGTTTATTTATAAATAAATATAAAAATATATGAAAACGAAAATGCAATAAGGAATAATGGAAAAAATGAAAAATCTTGATTTAAACTTTCAACAATTTAGATTACCAATAAGAATTAAATTAGATAACGACTATTATACAAAATTAAAACAAGTTTTAGAAAAGTATTGTGAATATGTAGATGGCATCAGAGATATTGACCTTGATTGTAAGAAGAGAGTAAAAGAAAATTGTGAAGAAATAAAGAAATGTTTACAAAATTATTATAATGCTAATATTATTTGTGCACAAGAAGGCATCCTTAATATATTGAAAAAATATAAAGCATCAAGACATATAGTAAATGAACTAAATAAAAATTATGCATTTCGAGGAATAGCAAATTCAGATTTAAGAGTAAAAAAAAGTGATTGTGAGAAATTGTACCAAAACATGTTGGAGTCAACATTCTATTATTTTAAAGCCAGATTATCGGAGGGTGATATTAAAAGTGAAGGGATGTTGCATATTCCGTTTAATAGGAGACAAATTACAACAACACAACGATATAGTATAGCTGGTGTACCATGTATATATCTAACAGCAACATCTTTTGGAGCTTGGATTGAAATGGGAATGCCAGAAAGTGATATTTTTAATGTTTCAGCATATAAATTACCATCAAATTTAAAAATTTTAAATCTATGTCAATTTGCAGGGTTGATTGAAGGAGCATCAAGTATGATTCAAGATATAAAAGAGCTTGAGAGGGTTAAGGATTTTATTGAAATTTTTCCGTTAGTAATAGCAACTTCTTTTTCAGTAGCAGAGCAAAAAAGAAGTTTCAAATCAGAATATATAGTATCACAATTAGTAATGCAAGCAGCAAAAAGTATAGGAATAGATGGAGTAGCTTATAATTCAAAAAAAATAGATGATATTTATGCGTATCCGGTAGCAGTTAATTTGGCATTATTAATGACAGATGATGTTGAAAAGGGAGATGAGTATTGGAAAAGAGCAACAGAAGTTCAGTTAACAGAGCCAAAAAAATATTCCTCTTTTTTGAAAGAAAAATATAACCCAGAAGTTGATTTAAAAAAACAAGAATGTGAATCATATATTAATAAAATATATTGTCAAGGAAATAGTTTGAACAAGCCTAAAATTGAAATATGTGGAAATAAATTTAATTATATTGAATCAAGTTTTGCAAAATTTGATGAGTATTTAGTTAAACAGAAATTTGAAAATTATCGAGTTACGAGTACAGACCAACATAATGGTCCTGAGAGCTTAAAATAAAATTTATACACTGAGTAATTAAGGCCCCGTGGACATTAAGAAATCAGTCTACAAAATAAATTGCAACATTAAGACTGAATTATTCAAAAAATTCCAAATAAATTAAATGATTTAACATATAGAGTGAAATTAGTTAGAAAGTCATATCAAAAATGGATATGGATTTTTATTGTCGTAGTATACTGTTTATGATCTCTCAAAGATTTTAAGAATAAAAGAAGGATGTTATTGAAATTTTATAACATTCTTTTTTTATATAAAATTTCGGCACTATTTTTACAAAAACGGAATAAAAAATATAAAAAATAAAAAACATTGATAATTTTCTGCAATAGCATAAAATAGAAAATAATAGAAGGCGTATGGAGGAAGATTATGAGTCAAACAATTGTTAGGTTACAAGGATTGGAATTAAGAAATATAAAGAATGTTGAATTTGGAAAAATTGAAATGCCTAATAGTTATCAAAATGAAAGAAGATATAATAATTCAGAGATATTAGGACTATATGGACAAAATGGTTCAGGAAAAACAGCTGTTATTGATACAATGTATTTTTTACAAAAATTTATGACCGGAGAAAGTATAGAAAAAAAATTAACAGATTACATTAATATGAAGAAAGAAAGTGCAAAATTAAAAGCATCATTTATTATTTTTGAAGACAATATTATGTATGATGTAGATTACAATATTTGTATTGGACGAGAAAAAGACAATTCCGCAGTTATTGAAAAAGAAAGTTTGAGTTGCTCAAAAATTATTGAAGATAAAAAAATAAATAATAAAACAATATTTATGGAATTTAAAAGAGACAATGGAGAAGATATTTTTACACCGAAAAAGAGATTAGAAGAATTATTAGATGAGAATAAAGAAGATAAAACAGATTTGATAGTAGCAAAAAAAATGGCTGAGAAATCAAATTGTTCTTATATATTTGGGGCTAATAGCAGGGAAATCTTTTTTAAGAAATATGATGGAAAATTTCAGCAATATTCTTTTATTATAAAAAGATTATTTGAATTTGCGGTGAAGGATTTATTTGTAATTAATAATGTACATTCAGGTGTGATTTCAGCAAACATTGTTTTACCAATGGCTTTTGGAATTGATAGTGAAAATAATGGGGTAAAAGGAGGCTTGCCAGTATCTCTTTTAGAAACGACTATCTTGGATAACGAAGATTTAAAAATATTAAGAAATATTATTGAAGAAATTAATACAGTTTTGTATACAATTATTCCAGGATTAAGAATTGAAATTAAAGAATATGGCAGTCAGTTAATGGATAATGGAGAAGAAGGATATAAAATTGAACTTATGTCATCTAGAGAAGGGATGCCGTCATTTCCAATTAGAATGGAATCAGAGGGAATTATAAAAATAATTTCAATCTTAAATGCATTAATTCAAGCGTTTAGTGATCCTTCTATTTGTCTGGCAATAGACGAATTAGATGCAGGAATATTCGAATATATATTAGGAGAATTGCTGCAAATATTTGATGAGAGTGCAAAGGGCCAATTGATTTTTACATCACATAATCTTAGAGCATTAGAAATGTTGGAAAAAGAAAGTATAATGTTTTCAACAACCAATTCCTCAAACCAATATATTCATATGAAAAATATAAAACAATCAAATAATCTGAGAGATGTTTATTTAAGAAGCATAACACTGGGAGGACAGAAAGAAGAAATTTATAAAGAAACCAGTAGCTTGAAGATAGCAAGGGCATTTCGAAAAGCAGGTAGGTGTATAAAAAATAATGAATGAGAAAAAAGTAATATTATTTATAGTAGAAGGTCCGAGTGATCGAGCAGCATTAGGAACTATTATGGAAGAGTATTTTAAAGGTAAATGAACAAATAAAGGAAAAATTAAAGGAATTAAAGAAAAAATATAATTATAGTAAGACAGATTATATTAAGATAATTCATTTGATTGATACGGATGGCGTTTATATATTAGATGATAAAGTAATGCAAAAAGAAGGAGAAAATAGCAGCAAATCTAAAGTTTTATATTATGAAGATCATATAGAAGCAGAGAATGTGAATGGAATAAGAAAAAGAAATGCAAAGAAAGCAGAAGTCTTATTTAAATTAAGAACAACAAAGAATATTGATGGCATTCGATACCGTGTTTACTATAATTCATGTAATTTAGAACATGTATTATACGATGAATTGAAAGATTTTACAGATGATGAAAAATTAGAAAAGACAGATGATTTTGCTGAGCAATATGAAGGAAAATCAGACGAATTTATTCAATTTATTTCAGATGAATCAGTTGCAGTAGAAGGATCATATAAAGAAACGTGGGAATATATAGAAAAGGATTTAAATTCATTAAATAGACATAGCAATATGAATTTAATTTTTGAAAAAGAATGAGTAAACTGAATAATAAAATATCAACAGGATTGGAATACAAAAATTATTTCAATCCTAAATTTATAATCAATGTAGAAAGATCCACCGGATGCTTCCCGATATCTTTGTTCCATATAAACATTATCCTGAAGAAACAATCTCCGGGGGGGATGAGATCGTTGGACCTGATGATATGGATTCAGAAAACTTTCCATCTGAAAAAAGCATGGAACGCTGGCATCACTGGTCCATCTTTAACAGGATGAACATGGAAGGACATATAAGATCGAGCGGTCATCGAATCCTGGGATATGACGAGGAGCTCTTATCTTCCACGATGTCATTACTCTCCCATATAAGAAGTTCCATTCCAGATATCTGGCTTAAGATCATCCTTCGTTATTTTATAATTCGGGAAATACAATGCAGGCTTTTTACTGACTTTGAATTGCATGTAAGAAAGCAATAAATAAATCAGATAAGAAATCGTAGATATACGAAACGACTTACAAATGACGGGCGAAATCAGATTTTGGCTTATGGAATGGCATTTTGTAAGAATATCAGTGATGAGATACTATGTTTATGAATAACAATAGTATTTCATTTTAGTATAAAATATTATATAATTAAACTATTAAATGAATAAATAGGAGGAGAGTATATGAAGAAAAGTAAAATTCTGTTGTTATTAGCAGGGATGTTGTTATTTGGCATGAACACCAATATTATTAATGTAAAAGCAGCAACCGTAAATTATGATTACAAAGACACAATTTTCGGTCAAAGAACCAAAGAAGAGGTTGTAAAAGAATATTCCAAGGGGTTAAATTCAGGAAATGATACGTACGATCCAGAAAAGAAATCAACGTATTATTTTAAGCCAGCTTCCATAGAAAATCCATATGATCCAGGGATTTTAACAAACGATACATTAGCAGCTATGGAAGGAATGACGAATTTTTATAGATATCTGGCTGGAGTAGAAAGTCTTCAAGAAAAATGTACACAGAATGAATCTTTACAGTATCAAGCACTTGATCGAAATTTTTACTTTGATCATTACATCAGCAATAGTGCGAAACCAGAGGATATGTCTGATGAATTATGGGAGAAAGGATATAAATGCAATCATAATATCATTGCAAAGGGGTATACCCCATCAGGAGCTATTTATGGATGGATGAACGAGGGATATAACCTTAAAACAAAATCTTGGGATACATTAGGACATAGATATGCTTTGATCGCACCGCAGTATTCAAATATTCAGTTTGGATATTGTGGACATGTTACAATCGGAAAAAATTGTGAATCCAAAAATCCAAGGCAGACAGAGCCATTTAGTGCATATCCACAGGCAGGATATATGCCTAGTAATCTGGTAGAAGCTCAAAAATGTGCATGGTCTGTACAGCTAAATGCACAAAAGGTAAAAATATCAGATATTTCAAATGTAGTAGTAAAAGTGACAAATATTTCTACAAATAAGAGTTATGAATGTACATTAAAAGATGGTACTGCAAGGTTGGCTTCATCATTCCCATCATCTTCGTCTGTTCTTCAATTTGTTCAGCCATCAGACGCAACAAATGGAAGATATAAAGATAACTATAAAGTAGAGATTACGGGATTAACAGATGTAGCTACAAATGAAGAAGCATCCATTTCATATGAAATAAAATTCTTTGATGCAAATGAGCTTGCAGAATCCTATGTAAAAAGAGTTAAGCCTACACAATTTTCAAAGTTAGTTATTTATAAGAGTTTTGATACAACAGAAAAACTTAAGAAGGCAGCAGCTGTCTTACCAGACACGGTAGAAATTCAAACAACGAGTAGTTATAAAATGAAGGTCAAAGTAAGTGGAAACTGGACGCTGGATGAAGAAAATAGTTGCTATGTTAATAAAGTAGATAAATCTTCTCTGCCATCCAATATTACAGATAAGCAAGGAATTCTTGATAGGGTTACAATACCATACGAGATATCTGAGTTTAGTGATGATATTTACAATACATTAAAGGTAAGTGGAACACAGGAAGAGTCTGAAACGATTAAAATGTCTGTATATCGAATGAGAATCGGTTATTATCATAGTAAGATATTTAGAATTCAAAAAAATGAAGATGGAACATACAAAGGTCTCTTGAAATTTGATCGCTATACATCGAAAGAATATGATAAAGCAGCTAGTGCAGCTAGTACATATAGAGCATCTGATATTTACAATTTTGGACCATTAGAAATAAGTGATAGTGGGGAATATGTTTCTATATATTATGATGATGATCATGTAGATTGTGCGTATTTATCAACAACAATTGAGAAGATCAATGTAGCACATAAATATAAAAACACGACGGTAAAACCAACGTGTACAGAGGGTGGATACACACATCATAAATGCAGCGTGTGTGGTGATGAATATACAGATGCCAAGACAGAGAAGTTAGGACATCAGTATGAAAAAACAGTCGTGAAACCAACGTGTATAGAAGATGGATATACAAAATACAAATGCAGTGTATGTGGAGATGAATATATAGATGGCAAAACGAACAAGTTAGGTCATCTATATGAAGAAACGGTAGTAAAACCGACATGTACAAAAGAAGGTTATACAGAACACAAATGTAGTGTATGTGGGGACACCTATAAAGATACCGAAACAGAAAAATTAGGACACAAGTATGAAGAAACAATTGTAAAACCAACGTGTACAGAGGGTGGATACAAAGAACACAAATGTAGTGTATGTGGAGATACCTATAAAGATACCGAAACAGAAAAATTAGGACACAAGTATGAAGAAACAATCGTAAAACCAACGTGTACAGAGGGTGGATACAAAGAACACAAATGTAGTGTATGTGGAGATACCTATAAAGATACTGAAACAGAAAAATTAGGACACAAGTATGAAGAAACAATCGTAAAACCAACGTGCACAGAGGGTGGATACACAGAACATAAATGTAGTGTATGTGGGGATACCTATAAAGATAGTAAGATAGACAAATTAGGACATCAATATAAGAAGTACACAGTTGTAGAAGCAACATGTACAGAAGATGGGTGCATAGAATATAAATGTAGTGCATGTGGAGATACTTATAGAGAGGTTAAAAGCGCATTAGGACATCAATATAAAAATAAAACGATTGAACCAACATGTACACAAGAAGGTTATACAGAACATAAATGTATTATTTGTGGAGACACTTATGAAGATTTTAAGATAGGTAAAAAAAATCATCAATATGAAGAGGTTAAATATGTAGAACCAACGTGTACAAAAGATGGTTACACAGAATATAAATGTAGTGTATGTGGAGATACTTATAAAGAAGTCGAAAGTACGTTAGGGCATTTATATTCTGAGCTGACTTTGGAACCAACTTGCACAGAAGATGGCTATACAGAATATGAGTGCTCTGAATGTGGAGATAAATATAGTACAAAGATCGAAAAATTAGGGCATTTGCTCAAAGTACAGAAAGCTAAAAGAGCAACATATTTTGAAACTGGATATACAGGAGACACCATTTGCACAAGATGTGAAGAAATCTTAGAAAAAGGTAAGAAGATTAAGAAACTAATTTTAGCAAAACCTAGTATAAAAACAACGGTAGGTAAGAAAAAAATAAAACTTGTGATCAATAAAGTCACTGATGCTACAAAATATGAGATAAAAGTACAACTTGGAAAGAAAACAAAAACATACTACACAACAAAGACAACCTATACATTAAAGAAATTAAAGAGCAAAAAGAAATACACGATCAAAATCAGGGCAATGAAAATCCTAGGAAATCAAAAAGTATATAGCTCTAGTGTAAGTAAAAAAGTAAAAGTGAAGTAAAAGAACACGATGAAAGGACAATAACATGAAAAAACTAAATTTATTCCTATTATCAGTCTTTCTACTATTTAGTTTTTGTATAATCTCTCAAAACAACCAAACAGATATTTATGCAAAAGCCAAAGCTGTAAAGGTGAAAACCAGTTATAAAAGAAAGAAAAATGGAAATAGTTATATGGTTATCACTGGCTATACGAAGAAGAACAAAAAAGTATGGTCACATACAGCAACATCTTATACAATTGCTCAAGCAGAGGCGGCAACCTATAAAAAAAGAAAAAACAAGGTATATTTCTTTGACAGAAAGAAATTAAAGATTTACCGTTTATCAAATGGAAAAAAAATACGACAAATAAAAATACCGATAGGAGCAGGACATGATTGTGCTTTTGACTCAAAAAACAATATGTATTTAACAGGATATCTCTATGATGATATATACAAAATTGATCCAAGAGGAAAGATACTGTGGAAATCAAGTTTTAAAGAACTTGGTGTAGGTGACGCATATGGAACAAGTTATAAGAAAGGCATTGTAACTGTATATTTTGAAAGTAGCCAATTGGGAGAATTGGATATTGATAGAAATTATTACGTGCGTTTTGATGCTTCCAATGGAAAAGTTATAGGTGGACATTATTAATTAAAAAACAGAAGGATCTAAATTAGAAAAATATATAATTTAGATTCTTCTATTTTATAAAAATATATATTTATAAGAATGTAAAAATAATTAAATGATGACAAAATAGACATACAAAAATAAATAATGTATAATCCCATCTTTGACAGTTGGAAAGGAATAAAGCATCCAAAAAACTCGTAAATCAGGGCTTTCTGGATGCTTTTTATTTTGCAGCGATTTGTGCTGTTTTACTTGTTTTCTTTCTTAATTGCTTTTGTCTGTTTGATGATATTTCTCATGGATGCTTTTGTGATAAATTCATAGTCTGTTCGAAATCCAAAAGTTTTATGGAGATCATCAGTTAGCTCGGTTCTTGTATAAGATGGGATATAGCCGCTGGCCGTATTTAATAATGTCATATTCATAGAACGGAGAGTTTCTATGATCTGGTGGGAAGTATATGCATTTCCTAGTTTCTTCTCTAAAAGGCGGTAGAGCAGAAGACTTATATAGCATGTCATAAAATGTGCTTTGATACGATCTTCTCTTCTTACATACACAGGACGAGCTTCAAAATCTGTTTTCATGATCCTGAAATTTTCTTCAATCTCCAAGCGTTGTTTATTGATATTTATGATCTCACGGATATCACCTTCCAGATTTGTGATCACAGCATAAAAGCCATCATACATTTCTTCTTTTTTGATCTGTTCCAGATCAATATCATATGCTTTTTTCTCTGCGATCTCGCCGTCCGGTGTTACCGATGTTTTTTTTGACAAAACGCATGGGGTCATTCTGATTTTTTCCTTTGTGTTTCCGGCCAGGTGTTTCAATGATCTTTTTTGCACGTTCGATCTGGCGGGAACGGATCTTTCGCTGATAAGCTTTGTATTTTGGAGAATAAGTGATGATTAGATTTTCATCCATGTTCCCAGTGACAACAGGGATTTCTTTATAATAGATGGAATTGAACACATCATCATCTTTTTCGTCAAGTGTCTGAAGATCGATAAATCGATCAGATCCAAGCTTACGGAACTGTTCTGGGTTAAGAGCAATATCACGATCTTCTTTCTTCATTTTTTTCAAAGAATGGGTAATGATATATGCCCGATTTCCCAGCGTGTTAAACCGACGATTGTTGGCACTTCCGAGTCCGGCATCAGAACAGAAGATGAACTCACTGCAATCAAAGTCCTGCAGGATCTTGGATTCCAAAGGCTTCAAAGTTGTCTGTTCATTTTTGTTTCCAGGAAAGATATCGAAAGCCAGAGGGATTCCATCGGCATCCATAAACAATCCCATTGTCACGATAGGATTCGGGCGATGTTCTTTGCTTTTTCCGTAATGTCGAAGATCATCGTCTTCTTCAATCTCAAAGTAATAATTCGTGCAGTCATAATAAAGGATCTTTTTATTCCGCGGATGAATGTTTAAGATATCAAAAACAAAAATGGACTTAGAATAACAAATAATGT
>OHAG01000664.1_pt1 | contig 26326 bp, 33 predicted proteins | sample 1577081 | NCBI WGS metagenome assembly OHAG01 (sample SAMEA3541513, study PRJEB24748) | human gut metagenome | biome: human gut; feature: human-associated habitat; material: faeces | place: China | collected 2012
AGCCTCTGCCCGGCGGGGCAACGCTGTGGAAGCGGATAGACACCACCAGAGAGGATGCCGGACAGACCTGTGATGACTACGCCATCATTCTGCAAGATAACAGCTTCGCCACCTGCGGCTGGATAAGTTTCTACTCTGGCATTACAGATATTCTGACGAAATATTTTGAGCTGAAATAAACAAGGAGGAGCCACAATGGAGCCACTGACGCCACGAGAATTTCGGAAACTGTATGCTATCCCTTACGACATCGAAAAGCGTCAGCGGCGCATTGAACAGCTCGAAGCAATCCAGGCCGAAGGCCCGCAAAGCGCCTCCGATGTAGTCAAGTCTTCCAGCGGTGAGGGGAACGCCTGCATCCTGAGTCACGCGACCGTGACCGGGACGGACATTTCCTTCACCCGGCGGGAAGATGAGATCAAGCGGCTCAAGCGGACCAACGTCCAGCAGCGGAAAAAGTACATGTATGGTCTGAGCCTTATTGAGAGCTGCGATGACTGCGAGCTGCGGGCGCTTCTCACGGCAGTCTGCACGGAGGGCAAAAAACCGCAGATTGTGGCGGTCGAGCTTATGGAGCAAGGCGTGGACATCGGACCGGAAGCGATCCGGCGTCGGGTCGAACGGTGGATCAATCAGAATGTGAGGTAAAAATGAAAGAGTGTCCATTTAGCTACAGCCGGGCAGGATATAAAACTTGCCAGACCAGCAGTTGTGCATTGTGGCACAGCGACAGCGGAAAATGTTCTATAACGGCAATTGCTGACATTTTGTATAGCAAAAAGCAGTCGTGTACAAACTGTGTGCACAAAAAAGAAAAGTACAACTACCAAGATTCGTCATACACGGTAGAATGCGAATGCGGACATTTTTTGAATAATCCTAATATCAAATGCAAGGATTTTGAAAAAAAGGAATAGCCGTTTTATAGCGCAAACGCCTTGTCCGGAATGTCCGATTTGTCCGGAATGTCCGATTTGTCCGGAATGTCCGATTTGTCCGGAATGTCCGTTTTTGATGTGCTATAATCAAAATGCGGTTATTGGGTGAGAGCCCAAGCGGCCGCTCATTGTGGATTCAGACTTCCCGGCGGGAATCATAGTGTGGTCGAACCTTACCGCACTCAATGGGACCAGCGCCGTCCGCTCCAAAACCCAGCGGCGCATGACTGACAAGATATCACATCCACCCGGCGGGGTGCCCACAGTGGACACTTTGGAAAGGAGCACAATCCATGCTTGGACTTTTCAGCAAACTGTTTCAGCCTCTCGTGAAAAGCTGTGTGCTTGCACCTGTGTTCCGGGAAATTTTTCAAGTAGCATTCAAAAGTAATTTTGTGCGCATCGCTTGGAGTATCGGTTTTCAGGCGAGCCGCACAAAGCGTGAGCCAAGGGCAGAGATCGGAGGAACCGGCTGTATCTAAGGCGCGACCGACCTGCTATTCGGCGAACACCTGCTGCTGATACCATCGGGTGCAGGATTACTTAAAAATTTACGGCGGCTTTTCAAGCAGCTGCAAAAGGCCGCCGTTTTTATGTCGCTTTAGCTCAACCGGAAGAGCTGACGGCTCATAACCGTTTGGTTGCAAGTTCAAACCCTGCAAGCGGCATTCTATAAATTCCCGTAGCTCAATTGGTAGAGCATCGGTCTCCAAAACCGAAGGCTGAAGGCTCGGTCCCTTCCGGGAATGCCAGGCGCGCACCCTATGAGGGGGCGCGCGCGAATAGCGGGGCATCCAGCCGCGAAAGTTCTGGATGCAGCGGAACCTTATCTCTTGAGCCTCCTGGCGAAATTGATATGCGGTGGAATGCAAGGTTCCGCTTATTTTATGCAAAGAAAAGGAGGATAACTGTGAAAGGGGAAACGTATATAGAGTTTGAAGAAAAATTCAAGCTTAAAAAGACTACCGACGATTGTTATACTCCGCCTACTATATATGCCGCTATCCGTGATTGGGCGTGTAAGGAATACGGCATCGACCCGGAAAAGATAGTGCGTCCGTTTTATCCGGGAGGAGATTATGAAAACTACGACTACCAGGAAGGGGCGGTCGTAGTAGACAACCCGCCTTTTTCGATTATCACAAAAATCTGCGCTTTTTATCTTGATGCAAAAATTCCGTTCTTTTTATTTGCGCCGAGCCTGACAAATTTCGGCGGGCGAGAAATTTTTGAAAAGATGAACCATGTTATATGTGATGCAAATATCACGTATGAAAACGGTGCAGTTGTAAAAACGAGTTTTGTTACCAGTTTTTGTGGAGATGTAGTTGTACAGTCTGAGCCACGGCTGACCAGGATAATAAACGAAGAAACGGAAAGATTGAGAAAAGAAGTCAAGAAAGAGCTTCCGAAATACGAGTATCCAGACTGCGTTCTGACAGCAGCGATGATGCAAAAATATGCGCGTTATGGGATTGAGTTTAAGGTACGCCGTGGAGAGTTTGCATATATCCGGATGCTAGATTCACAGAAAGCGGAAGGAAAAGCAATTTTTGGGAATGGGCTTCTTTTATCGGAAAAGGCTGCTGCGGAAAAGGCTGCTGCGGAAAAGGCTGCTGCGGAAAAGGCTGACGTGAGGAAATGGCCGCTGAGCGAAAGAGAAAAAAAGATTGTGGCATATCTGACGCAAAAGGAAAGTAGGGCTTAGACATTGCAAAAGACAATGCAAAGATATGACTGAAGGGGTACTAATGTGGCTCAAGGGCCTGATTGCATCTGACAACGTGCATTCGTTCTACTGCTCTTCGCAGTGGGTGCGGCTGTCGCATGAGGTGCTGGACATGGACAAGCACGAGTGCCAGATCTGCAAGCAGCGCGGGCGATACCGGCGCGCCGACCTGGTCCATCATGTCAACCATGTTAAGGACGCACCGGAAAAGGCGCTTGATATCTGGTACACGGATGCAGACGGCAACCGAAAGCGCAACCTTATCAGTGTATGCAAGGACTGCCATGAGACGGTCTGCCATCCGGAGCGGATGCGCAGATGCAAAAGCGCTCCGCCGTTGACGCGCGAGCGCTGGGACTGACCGGCTGTGTGAGCCTTTCTCCCCTGTTCTGTGTCCACGTTGGACACCCCCCTCCCAAAAAAACGGGGTGAGCGGGTCGCGGCCTTACTCGTGGTGTCCCTCGACTTTCCAGCTTTCCTCTCACGCACACGTGCGCGCGGGAATCGTTGTGATGTTGCACAAAATTCGATGAAAGGATGGTTCCATGTCGAAAACGGTAAAACCGCCCTCTTTTGCTGCGGCTTGCAAAAAGTACAGCAAAGAATTGAAGGAAATCGAGGATGCGGCAAAAGCGGCGAACTGTGACACAAACTTTTTGTACCGCTCAACGCTTGACCGCTACGTCACCCAGCTGGATCTGTTGACGCAGGCGCAGACGGACATGAACAAAAATGGCCTGACCGTCACGAAAGTCACGCCAAAGGGTGCCGAAATGGAAATCGCCAATCCTGCTATTCAAATCTATAACCAGACGGCCAGCGCGGCAAACTCCACCGTTTCGACCCTGCTGCGCGTCATCCAGCAGTTCAAATTTATGGTGGCGAATGCCGGTGAGGACGATGACCTCTAACATTCCCCCGGAGATTTTGGAGTACATCGAGCAGGTGGAGGCCGATAATCCTCGCGCCTGCCGGGAGCAGCATGCGCTTGTTGCGCTTGTGCGGCGCATTTTTGAAACAGAAGACGTTCATGTGGATACCGAGCGAATGCGGAAATATTTCCGACTCGCCCGGTATTTTCCGTATGACAGGCTTTTTCCATGGCAGACCTTTGCTCTGGGGCTGTGGTTGTGCACCTACCGCGCAGATAATACCCCCCGCTTCAAAACGCTGTTTGCGATGGTGGGTCGTGGTGCGGGCAAAGACGGCGTGATCGCCATTTCTTCGGCGGCGCTCATCAGCCCATACAACCCGGTCCCGCATTACAATGTAGACATCTGTGCCAACAACGAGGAACAGGCTGTCACCCCCGTCAAAGATATCGTGGAAGCGCTGGAGAATCCGACCTGGGAAGCCAAATTGTCAAAATATTACTACCACACAAAAGAGATCCTTCGGGGCCGCAAAAACCTGGGCGAGGTCAAAGGCCGAACCAACAACCCGAAGGGCCGTGACGGTATGCGTTCCGGCGCGGTCATCTTCAACGAAGTCCACCAATACCAAAACTATGACAACATCAAAGTCTTCGTCACCGGCCAGGGCAAGGTTGCCGAGCCGCGCGTGGGCTTTTTTACTTCCAACGGCGATGTCAGCGACGGCCCGCTGGACGACTATCTTGCACGAGGCCGCAGGATCCTGTTTGAAGGCGAGGCGGATGAGGGCTTTTTGCCGTTCATCTGCTGCCTGGACGCGAAAGACCAGGTGCACGACGAAAACAATTGGTGCATGGCAAACCCATCACTCCCCTACCTGCCCCACCTGATGCAGGAAATTCAGGACGAGTACCGCGACTGGCGGGAGCGCCCGGAACAGAACGGTGATTTCATCACGAAACGCATGGGCATCCGGGATGGGGCCAAAGAAATCGCCGTCACCGACTACGAAAAGATCAGGGCCACCAACACCCCCCTGCCCGACCTGGCCGGGTGGAGCTGCACGGTGGGTATCGACTACGCCGAGTTGAGCGACTGGGCGGCGGTCAACCTCCACTTCCGGCGCGGCGACAAGCGCTTCGATATCAACCACGCCTGGATCTGCGCACAGAGCAAAACACTGACCCGCATCAAGGCCCCGTGGAAAACGTGGTGTGACATGGGCGTGTGCACCTATGTGGACGATGTGAGCATTTCTCCGTATCTGCTCACGGATTACATCCGGGATTCCGGGCGCATCTATAACATCAAAAAACTGGCGCTGGATAACTTCCGCTACACCATGATGGCCGAAGCGTTGCAGAGCATCGGCTTTGACGCAAAGGACAAGACCCGCGTGAAGCTGATCCGTCCCAGCGACATCATGCAGGTGGACCCGGTGATCCAGGACTGTTTCGACCGAGGCCTTTTCACCTGGGGAGACTTGCCTCAGCTGCGCTGGGCAGTCAACAACACCAAGCGTGTGCGCAGCAGCCGCAGTCAGGGCGTGGATACCGGAAACTTCGTTTATGCGAAGATCGAGGCAAAATCCCGAAAAACAGACCCCTTCATGGCCTTGGTAGCTTCCATGGTCATCGAAACCGAGCTGGGCACCGGACAAGTTCAGCTCCCCAAAATCGGAGCAATATGCTGGTAAGGAGTTCAAACCATGTCATTTTCCGAAAAAGTAAAAGAGTTCTTCGGATTTCAGAAATCCGATGGGCTCAAGCTCCCCGCGCAGCATGTGGATGAGACCAATGTGCCCATCAACGCTTCGGCGGTAAAAGCCTCTCTTGCCGACTGGATGACTTGTTGGGAAGAATACCGCCTGCGGGATCTGGCGTTCAACTGCTGCGTGAACCTCATCGCAAAAGCGATTGCAAACTGTGAGTTCAAGACGTTCGAGCGCGGACAGGCCGTCAAAAAAGATTACTATTACATGCTCAACGTGGAGCCGAACGTCAACGAAAACAGCACGGCGTTCTGGCAAAAGGTCGTCTACCGGCTCTATAAAAACAATGAGGCGCTGATCCTTGCCACCCAGCGCGGCGGCATGCTGAATCTGGTCGTGGCAGACAGCTGGACGAAGCCGGAATACTTTCCGACGGCGGAAAACATCTACCGGCAGATTCAGGTGGGCGATGAACCGTACACCCGCGACCTGAAGGAAAGCGAAGTTATTCACCTTGTGCTCAACAGCGCCGATGCAAAAGCGGTGGTGGATGCGCTCTATACCAGTTACAACAAGCTGCTGGAAGCGAGCATGAAAAATCACAGCTGGAATGCTGGCAAGCACATGAAAGTGCATATTTCGCAGGTCAATTCCGGACAGGACAATTTTGAGGAGCTGTTTGCGCAGCGGTTGAACAAGCTGTACGAGTCGTTCCTGCAAAGTGATTTTGGCATTCTGCCGGAATTTGATGGTTACGACTTCCAGCAGTTCTCGGAATCAGGCAAGACCGGCGACACGCGAGACATCCGGGCGCTTGTGGACGACATTTTTTCTTTCACGGCGCGGGGGTTCGGCATCCCGCCTGTCCTGGTGCAGGGCGAAGTTGCCGGGATCAGCGACGTGGTCACGCATTGGCTCACCACCTGCATCGACCCGCTGGCGGCACAGATCAGCGAGGAGCTGAACCGCAAGCTGTATGGACGCCGGGTCTGGCAGCGCGGCGACCGTGTGAACGTGGATACCTCGACCATCCAGCATTTCGACATCCTGAGCAATGCGGACAAGATCGAAAAAATCGTGGAAAGCGCGGCATGGAGCATCAACGAGCTGCGTGAAAAGGTCGGAGATTCCACCATTACAGAGGACTGGGCAAACATCCATTGGATGACCAAAAACATTGCAACGGTCGAAGCCATTGCCCGCAATGCCGCGACCGAAGCCAACAAAAAGGAGGACAAGAACAGTGCCTAAACCGTATTTTGATATGCAGCAGAGCGGCGAGGAAGCCAATATCTATATTTTTGGCGACATTACCAGTTTCCGGGGCATCGAAAATGATGTCAGCGCCTATCACCTGGCCAACCAGCTGGAGCAGGCCGGGAACCTTGCCGAGATCAACGTCCATGTGGACAGCTATGGCGGTGAAGTTTCGGAGGGCTTTGCGATCTACAACGCCCTGCGGTCCAAAAACGCACAGATCACGACTCACGCCGACGGATTTGTGGCCAGCGCGGCTATCTACCCGTTTCTGGCCGGTACGCAGCGCATCGCCAACAATGTGAGCGCGTTCTATTTCCACCCCGTCATTGGCGGCGGTCGGGGGTATGCAGAAGATCTCCGCGAGGCTGCGGATGAGCTGGACAAACTGACCGAGATCGGCCTGGGCGCGTTTACAAACGCGGGCATGAAGGAGCAGGCGGCGCGGGACCTCATCAACAGCAAAACGTGGTACAGCCCCGAAGCTGTGCTGGAAATGGGCCTTGCCACCAGCATCCAGAAGGGTGCGCGCGGCGACGAGGCCACCCAGAGTGTGCACGATATGCTCATCCGTCAGACGCTGGCCGTTCCCTCCCCGGCACCCAAAAAGCCGCCCCAGGAACCGCCCGCTCCACCCCAGAACAACCTGCTGAGCTTGTTTTCGAAGCTCTGACCAAACCGTAAAGGCGTGTCCAAACTGGACACGCCTTTTTGAATACCAAAAAGGAGACAACAACATGAATTTGAAAGACATGTACCAGAAGAATCAGAAACTGTCTGATCTGCGCCAGCGGCTGTCCGCTGCCATCAAGGACAACAAGCCCGACGAACTGTCTGACGTCTTTTCGGAGATGTGCCAGACCATCGGCGACATCAATGCGGAGGAGTACGAGGCCCAGCTGAACGGTCTGAGGCAGGAACTTGACAACTCTGCTCTGTATGCGCGCGGCATCCGGCAGCTGACCACGGAAGAGAAGGAATATTACCAGAAGATCAGCGACGCCATGCGCAGCGAGAACCCGAAGCAGGCCCTCGAAAACGTGAGTGTCGTTTTCCCGCAGACCATCATCTCCCGCGTCATGGAAGACCTGACCGAGAGCCATCCTCTGCTGAGCAAGATCCAGTTCACCCCGACCGGCGGTGCCATCCGAATGATGTTGAACACCGACGGTCGCCACAAGGCCGCATGGGGTAAGCTGTGCGCGAAGATCATCGAAGAGCTGACCTCCGGCTTCAAGGAAGTTGACGTCGGCCTTTACAAGCTCTCTGCGTTCATCCCAGTCTGCAAAGCTCAGCTGGACCTCGGCCCCGAATGGCTGGACCGCTATATCCGCGCCATCCTGGCCGAAGCACTCGCCAACGGCCTGGAAGACGGCATCGTAATGGGCGACGGCAACGACAAGCCCATCGGCATGATCCGCGATGTGAGCGAGAGCGCTTCTGTTGTCGGCGGCGCATACCCCGAAAAGGCCAAGATCAAGGCATCGGATTTTGAACCCACCACCATGGGCAAGCTGGTCGCTCTGCTGGCCGTCACCCCGAACGGCAAAGATCGCAACCCGGATGACCTCATTCTGCTGGTCAACCCGCAGGACTACTACGAGAAAGTCATGCCCGCCACCACGATCCGCACCCCGGACGGCACCTATCGCAACAACGTCCTGCCCTACCCTGCCACTATCATCCCGGTTTCCGCTCTGCCGCGCGGCCAGGCTGTGTTTGGCGTGGGCCGTCTGTACTTCGCAGCCGTCGGCATGAACAAAGGCGGTCGGCTGGAGTACGACGACTCCTATCGTTTCCTGGAGGACGAGCGCGTCTACCTCATCAAGCTGTATGCCAACGGCTTCCCGGTGGACAACAACGCTTTCTTGAACCTCGACATTTCCGGCCTGCGCCCGCTGAATTACAAGGTCGAGACCGTCACCTCTCCTACCCCGTCCGCTGACGCCAACCTGGCCTCCCTGAAGCTGGGCAACCTGACCCTGAACCCGGCCTTCAGCGCGACCACGGCCAGCTACACTGCAACGACCGATACGGCCTCCAATGTCATCACTGCCACCCCCGCAAACGCCGGTGCGACCGTGCAGGTCAAGGTCGGCAGCAAGATCGTCGAGAACGGCAAGTCTGCCACCTGGGCTGAAGGCTCCAACACTGTGACCATCAACGTGACGGCGGAAGACGGCACGACCACCAAGGCCTACACCGTCACCGTCACCAAGTCCTGACCTTATGACGACCGTATGGGATGGCATCCGGGACGTGCTGCTCCCGGATGTCAAAAACTATCTCGACATCACATGGGATGACGACGCCGTGAACACGAAGGTCTGGAACCTCACCGTGGGCGGTATGTCCTATCTGGACGGCAAGATCGGCGAACCACAGGACTACACCACGCCCGGTCTGCACCGGGACCTGCTCATGGATTACGTCCGCTACGCCCGCGACGGCGCGGCGGATATCTTCGAGAACAACTACCGTCATCTCATTTTGGCAGCGCAAAACGAAAGGCGGGTGAGCGCTTATGCCGCGCAAAATGCCGACCAGACCAACGAATGACATCTCGCAGAACTTTAACGCAGGCGTTCTGGCCGTCTTTTCGACCGAGGACGTCGCCGATGTTGGCCACCAACCCAAAATCAAGCTGAAAAGGAAGCTCTCGGCCTGCTACGAAGAGCAGCGGCTCGGCATCAACCGGCTGTATCTCAGCCGCCAGAACCTCGCGGAGATCGTCCGCGTGGTGCGGGTGCCGCGCGCACCGGTGCAGATCAGCAACCAGGACGTGGCCCGGACCGAGGACGGCCAGTATTATCGCATCGACACGGTGCAGGTGGTGGAAAACTGCCACCCGCCCTCGATGGATATCAGCCTGCGGGCCGTCGAGGAAGATTTCGACAAACGCCTGAAGGAGGATGGCAAATGACGTGGAGCGAGTGCATCATCGCAGCCCATACCGCCGTCACCGACCAGGTGAGCCATGGCGGACGGATGAAATCCAAGCGGTATTTCGTCTGGCAGGAAGACGGAGCCTCCGATTTTGAGGCGGAAGGCAAGCACGTCGAGGGCTGCGTCACCGGCACGACCGACCTTTTCACCCAGAACGAGTTCGATCCATGGCGCGAGGCGCTGGAGCAGTCGTTCGACTCGTTCGATTCCATCGCCTGGCGGCTGAACAGCATCCAGTTCGAGGCCGACCGGGGCATCTGGCACTACGAATGGAGCTGGGAGGTGGCCGGTTGTGGCTAAGATCACCTCCAAAAAGGCCAACGACTATCTTGCCCAGCTGGAAAAGCTGACCAACGAGACGGACAGCATCTGCAAACACGCGGTCTATGAGGGCGCAAAAGTCGTGGCCGATGCGATCAAACAGTCCATCGACGCGCTTCCGGTCCAGGCACCACCGGCAAAACAGTCGTATTTCTACTTGTCGCAGGAATCCAGAGATGCGGGAGAAAAACTGCATGGAATTTCTGAGGCACAGAAAAAAGGCTTGCAAGAGGGCTTCGGCATCACCAACATGCGCCACGAAAACGGTGCCTGGAACGTCAAAATCGGCTTTGAGGGCTACAACGAAGTCCAGACAAAGACCTATCCGAACGGCCAGCCGAACGCGCTCATTGCCCGCAGCGTTGAAAGCGGGAGCAGTGTGCGAGACAAAACGCCTTTTATCGCCCCGGCTGTCAACGCCTGCCGGAAAAATGCGCAAAAAACCATGGAAGTGGTAATCCAAAAGCAAATCGAAGCCATCACGAAGAAATAAACCCAAAGAAGGTGTCCACCGTGGACACTTTCTTCTTTTTTTATTTGGAGGAAAAAACATGCCTGAGAATCCGAAAAGCATTGTGACGACCGGTTTTTCCAACATTCATGTTGCGCTGTATGCAGCCGACGGTGGGAACGTCACTTACACCGGCGTCCGCAAGCTGGGCCGCTCGGTGAGTATGAGCACCGATATTTCGACCAGCGACGATAACAACTTCTATGCCGACGACCGGCTGGCCGAGACCGAGACCGGCTCCGCCTTCACGGACGGTTCCGGCACCATGACCATTGACGGCCTGAGCCCGGACGACGAAGCCTTCCTCATGGGCCTGAAAGAGGGCAACCCGGTGCAGGTGGACAGCAGCAACAGCGTTGAGACGCTGGAGTATGGTGCGGAGATGGAGCCGCCCTACATCGGCATCGGTGCTACGAAAAAGGGCCAGCGGGACGGCAAGAGCTACTGGGGCGCCATTATTCTGGCAAAATGCCGCTGCAAGGTGCCCGGTGACGACGCTACCACGCAGGAAGATCAGATCGACTGGCAGACCCAGGACATCGACTTCACCATCATGCGGGACGACAGCGCGAAGAACCGCTGGAAGATCATCCCGAAGACCCTGTTCACGACCGAAAGCGCGGCTGTGGCCTTTGTCAAGAAAGCTCTGGGAGGCGAATAACAGATGAACGACAAGTATGTTGTGTGGACAAACATCAAGGGCAAGAAATTTCCGCTCTGCCTGACTATCGGAGCGGCGGATGTGCTGGAAAAAGCGTTCGGCAATGTCAACGCGGTCGTGGAGAGCGTCACTGCTCACGCCGACAAGCAGGAACTGGCCGAAATGATGCGTGTAATCCTGACCGTGCTTCGCCCTCTGGCGGAAGCTGGCAAGGCGTATCTCGCCGCAAGCGCTTCGTTTTCCGGCGAAAAGTCGGAAAAGACCGCAGACCTTCCGGCAGATGATGTTCTTCAGGCGATTTTGTCCGGCACGGAGATCGTCGAGATCTGGGCCGACGTTGCCATGGCTCTGCGCGGCGGGTCCTCCCGCGATGTGGAGGTCGCACCGGATAACAACCCAAAAAACGGCGAAACCGCCATGTGATCCGGCTGAATACCACATGGTATCTGTATTACGGCCGAAAGCTCGGAATGACAGAGCGCGAAGTTCTGGCCTGCCCGCTTGGCCGAATGCTGGATTATATGGCGTGTATGCAGATCGAGAACGGTGCAGACCAGAAAGTCTATGCCGATCTCGATGCGCTGGCGGCGATACGATGAGGAGGTGGTAGCGCTTGGCAAAAACGGACATTGGCCCGCGAATCAGCGTTGAGGGCGAAAGCGAATACCGCAAACAGATGCAAAACATCATCCAGCAGCAGAAGGAGTATTCCTCTGAGCTGAATCTTGTCACTGCACAGCTTGGAAAAAACGCCACCGCACAGCAAAAGGCCTCCTCCATTGCCTCTGTGCTGAAAAAGCAGATCCAGAATCAGGAATCTGCCCTTTCAGCTCAAAACACGATGCTTCAAAAAGCAGTCACCAAATGGGGCGACGCCAGCAAAGAAGCATCCGGATTCCGCACTGCGATCAACAAGACCAGCGCAGAACTGGCAACCCTCAAAAGTCGCTTGTCTGACGCGGAAAACGGTCTGGGCGAATTTTCGGACCAGACAAGAACGTCCGGCGACGACCTTGCTGCCTCTGTGACAGCGGGCACGTTGGCCGCAAAAGCCTATGCGACCATCGGCAGCGAACTGCTGTCCGCAGGCAAAAAGGTCGTTGAGGCGGGCGTCAGCTATAACGCCCAGCTGGAGCAGTATCAAACGGCACTGACCAACATGCTCGGCAGCGCATCCGCTGCGGAAAACGCACTGGAGCAGATCAAGCAGGACGCGGCCCGGACCCCCTTCGACACAGCGGGCCTTGTCAAGGCCAACGAGCTGCTGATCTCGACCGGCGTTGATGCAGATTCTTCCCGCAAGGTTATCCTCGCGCTGGGCGATGCGGTCTCTGCAACCGGCGGCGGCAACGAGGAGCTGAGCCGGATGGCCCAGAACCTCCAACAGATCAAAAACGCCGGAAAGGCCACGGCGGCAGACATCAAACAATTTGCCTATGCAGGCATTGATGTCTACGGCATTCTGGCCGACTACACCGGAAAATCGACCGCCGAAGTGCAGAAAATGACCGTCACCTATGACGTGCTGACCGCTGCACTGGAAAAGGCCTCGGACGAGGGCGGGCGGTACTACAACTCCATGTCCACCCAGAGCGAGACGCTCAACGGCCAGATGTCCACGCTGACGGATAACGCCACCCAGCTGGCGGGCCTTATGACTGCCGATCTGACCGACGGCATCAAAATGGTCGTTGGCAACCTCAATGATATGACCGTTGCGGCGGCTGAAGCATACAAAACGGACGGCTGGGTCGGTCTGGCAAAGGAGATTGCGTCGCTGAATCCGCTGATCTCAGGCGTAATCAGCGAGATATCTGCTTTGGGCGATGGACTGTCTACCATTGCCCAAAATGCTATCAGCGTCCTCGATCAGTGGAGCTACAAGCTCAACAAGGCGCTGGGCAAAAACGCCTATGCCGGGTATGACAGCTACGAGGACTACCGCTCACAGACGGACAGCCAGAAAAACAAAAACCGCCGAAGGCAGGAAGCCCTGGCCGGAAAAGGTATCTCGAACCAAAAGCAATACGACCGGCTGCATCCGACCGTAACGCCCCCGACAAGCAGCGGAAGTGATACGCCGACCGGGAGCACGACCCAAAAAACCAAAAAGGCCGCTGCCGACCAGAAGAAGCTCGCCAAAAGCGTGACCGAAACCAACACCCAACTGTTGGAGGGTACCGGCAACATCGTCGGGGCCATCAAGCAGGTGACGGAAACCGCCGATAACACCTACAACGTCTACGACGGAACGACCAAGCAGCTCAAAGGCACAACGCAGGAAACCGCCCAGACCGTCACCCGGACATGGACCGAGATGGTGGACGGCATCCAGAAAAACTACAAGCAGGTCGTCACCCTGCTGGACGGCGTGGAGCAAAGCAGCAAGACGACCGTTGAAAACGTCACAACTGCCGGAAAGACTGCAATCGCCTCGAAGTCGGAGAAGATCTATGGTGTGGACGGCGTTGTCGGCGCTCTGGACCGGACGACCCAGACCACCAAGAAGATCGAGCAAGTCATTGACCAGACGACCGGCGAGGTAAAAGAGAACGTTGTCTCTACGACTGATGTGGTGACGGACTCGTATACCGCCATTGTTGACGGCGTCGCCCAGGCAGTCACTCGCACGACAACTTATGTCAACGGCATTGTGACCGACGTGCAGGAAAAGACAAACGGCCTGAAGACCGAGATCAAAGGCGTTCAGGGCACGGTGGGCAGCTTCTCGCAGTTTATTCTCGACCTCGATACGAAACTGGGCGGTCTGAAACAGGCGGCTTCCAATCTGAGCAAAAGCCCGCTCGGAAGCTGGTTTTCGGACTTGTCGAAAGGATACCGCGCAAGCGACAGCTTTTTTGACAACATCGACGTGCCAGGCCTGATTGTAGGAGGGCTTGTTTCAGCGGCTACGGGTTATATGAAGGGCGGCATACCGGGAGCGATTGCAAGCGCGGGCCTGTCCATTGTGGGCAACCTGATCGGAACAAATCTTTCCGGCCTGGCCAATGAGTCGAACAACTGGGGCGCAGACCTTGTCACCGGCATGGCGAACGGCATGAAAGAGGCTGGCGGATTTTTGGCCACTGCCGCCAAAGGGCTGGCCGAGACCGTGAAAAGTTTCCTGCATTTCTCCCGCCCGGACGTTGGCCCGCTGCGGGAATATGAGCAGTGGATGCCGGACATGGTCAAAGGAATGGCCAAAGGGATCACCGATAATGCCTATGTGCTGCGCGACGCAGTGCGCGGGCTGAGCGGCCAGATGGAAACTCAGCTCACCTATGATGTGGGCCGGGCCAGCTCTGCGCTCACCACGGCTTACAACACCCGGCGCATCAGCATGGGCGGCGTCAGCATCAGCATCTACCCGCAGGAAGGGCAGGACGCTGAGGAGATTGCCCAGTACACCATCGACAAGCTGCAAATGATGATAAATTCGGAGGCCTCCGCCAATGGAGAAATACCTGTATTTTAACGGCCACAGCTCGGACGAGTATTTCTGCCACATCGAGCACAAGCCGGAGATCCCGGTTCCGGAAGCCAAATACGAGGAGTATGAGGTGCCGGGCCGAAACGGAAAGCTCCATGCTGATCTTGGCTATTACGACAATATCACCGTGACGTATCAGCTGTATTTCCACGGCAAAAACCCGACGGCGGAAGACGCCCGCACTGTCAAGAAATGGCTGGCCGGAACGCCGGGAGCGCATCAGCTCTCCGATGGATACGACCCGTCGTTTTTTTATTTCGCCACGGCCAAGCCGGGCAGCATTTCGAACATCCTCAACAAGTACGGCCGGCTGTCGGTGGATTTTGACTGTGATCCGCGCCACTTTCTCGTGTCTGGCTATCAGGCTGTGGCGCTGGAAAATGGACAGACCCTTCTCAACCCGCTGGATCAGGTGGCACTCCCCTATCTGGAGATCACCGGGAACGGCGCAGAGGGAAAAGTCGTCGTCAACGGCGTGGAATTTGCCGCCATGCCCCCGGCAGATCGGGTACTCTATGCCGACTGCGAAAACTGGGACGCCTACGTCACCGGCGGCACCAATGCCAACGCGCTTGTCGGCGGCACCTGGCCCACGCTGCGGCCGGGCGAAAATACGATCAGCTGGAGCGGCGGCGTGACCGGCGTGACCCTGACTCCAAGGTGGTGGACATTATGACGCCGATCTTACACGAGGCCGATGTAACCTCTATCGGCAATTACGGTCTAGGCGCGCTGAAAGACGCCCTCAGCTGCACCGTCAGCTGCGAAGAAAACGGTGCGTATGACCTGACCCTCATCTATCCGATGACCGGTCTCCATGCGGAGCTGCTGGCCGAACGCAGGCTCATCAGCGCGGCCCCGTCCCGGTACGAAAACCGGCAGTTGTTCCGCATCTACCGGATGACGCGGCCCATCGACGGCAAGATCCAGGCCTATGCGCATCACATCTCGTATGACCTCAACAACTGCATCGTCAAACCTTTCACGGCTGCGTCGCTGAGCGAGGCCATCACAAAACTCAAGGCTGGGATTGTAGGAGACTGCCCGTTCGACATTTCAGCCAGCTACGATACTGCGGGCACGTTTTCGGTCTCGAAGCCGATGACCGTCCGTGCGGCGCTGCTGTCCAGCAACAGCGACAACCTCGCCTCGGCCTATGATGGCGTCTGGACGTTCGACGGCCTGAGCTGTGTGCTGCGCAAAAAAGAGACCGTTGACCGCGGGGTCAAGATCGCCTACGGCCTGAACCTGCTGGACGTCACCCAGGAAAAAAATATCGAGGACGTCTACACCCACGTCTATCCCTTTTGGATGAACGCCGAGAAAAACAAGTATTATGATCTGGAGCCCATCGCGGCTTCCAGCATTACAGGCTACCGAAAAATCTATCCGCTCGACCTCACCGGCTACTACCAGAAAGCGCCTTCGGACGCCAGCATGAAAAAGACGGCTGACGAGTTCATCCAGAAAAATGAGATCGGCAAGATCAACGTCAGCCTGACGGTCTCTTATGTGCAGCTGGAAAAGTGTGTGGAGTACACAGGCTCCGGCCAGAGCGGGATCATCCTGCGCGGTGATACGGTCGAGGTGCGGTATCTGCGTTTGGGCGTGAGCGCAACGGCTCGAATCACCAAGACGGATTACAATGCACTGCTGGAGCGCTATGACTCCCTGCAAGTGGGCGACGCCAAAGAGCGCCTGGCCCGCACGACCATCCGGGAGCGCAGCCGCGTGACCACCACCAACGACCGGGCGGTGGATGCCAGCCGCGTGGCCACCGATTATATCGAGGAAAGCGACACGGGAAGCATCAACTTCGGCGTCGGCGATTACTCTTACACCATCGGCAATGATGGACTGGAATTTCGCGGGGTGCGAAATTCCAGCGTCATCTGGGACAACTCCGCCAATGCGTCGGGTGGTCTGGACGGAAATGTTTTTGTCCCGATGGATCTGGCAAGCTATGCGGTCGTTGCCGTTGGCTTCATCGACAACCTTGGCAGTATTTTTGACAGCAGCGTCATTGACAACAAGAGTATCCAATGGGCAATCGCGCCGGTCAACGGAAAAAGTGTCCGCGCAACGTACACCTGGGACTATCCGCGCATCCGGGAATTTTCGGTCAGTAAAACCGGTGTCCAGTTTGGACCCGGTGGATGGCTGGAATCCAAAAAGATAAATAATATCCCGGTCGGTGTGACGATGAACAAAAACAAAAAATGCTGCATCCCATATGTTGTGATGGGCTTTTTGTAATGGAGGAGTCTATGTATCTTATCACGTTCCGGCCTGACACGCGCCGGATCACATCGGCGGGCGTTATCAACCCGACTTACGCGCTGACCACCCTGCCCGATGGGGCCGCATACTCTGACACACTTCCGGACGGAAATGTGTCAGACTATCTGTTTTCCGAATCAGGCGATTTTATTTTGAGCAAGGAGGACAATGATGCGAGAGATCAAAATTGACTTCGACAATCCCGGCCTTCCACAGCGTCTGGACGTTGTGGAGAACGACTCGCAGAGCCGCTTTTTCAAGGCCGTGCTGTACAAGGACGGCAAGGCATACGCTGCGCCGTCCGGTGCAACGTACAGCATCATGTACCGTGGATTCGGCCCTCAGAATGAGGGCTGGTATGATACCATCAACGACGGCGCTGGCAAGCGGGCGGCCTGCTCGGTATCCGGCAACGTCGTCACCTGCGAGATCGCACGTCAGGCTCTCCGCGTTCCCGGCCATGTCAGCGTCGTGCTCTGCGTGACCGGCAGCAATGGCTATATGCTCCATGGCTGGCCCATTGATTGCAACTGTCGCAATGACAATTATACCGGCGGAACGTCGGTGGAGAGCTTCTTCTATATCACTCAGGTCACCAACGCGGACTGGACCTCGGCGATCAAGACCTGGGAAGACCTCAAGAACATGATCGACCCCACCCTCTCCCTCTCTGGCAAGGCGGCGGATGCAAAGGCTACTGGAGATGCGGTTGGTCAGCTAAAGGAAGATATAGTTAGCAATGAAAAAAGGAATCTGGTTAATTTAGGCGCACAAAAGGTCGTAAAAGGCAGTTATTATTTTGACAGAGGCTTTTCTCAAACGAGCTATTATACATGGTATTTCGATTTGGCTCCCTTTAATACAAACAGATTTATTGTAACGGCGGCTTCTCCAGGATATACGAATTTTGTGACGTTTCTTGATGAAAGCATGAAAACCGTTGGATACGTTGAAAACAGTTCCGAAAATGTAGTCGTTAAATCTGAAATGTATGTCACAAAGCCAGAAAATGCAAAATACATCGCAAGCACAACGGATTATTTACATCCGAACAGTAAAGCACTGTTGGTTAGCGCGTGTATATCAGTTGATGAAATTCAAGGAGCCCCCCTTTATACCAATGATAACGGAGAGGATGTTGGCGTATATCCAATAGTTATCCTGAAAGGTACAGCCACTAACGGGAAATTGGATTCGTCTTACATCCCAAATACCACAAAAAGAGCGGCACTATACTGCCCAAAATCAAATTGTGACATCAAAATCAAATGCGTTGGTAAATTTAGTATTTCATACGAAAACGTATGGACTAAAGAAGCAATGGTTCATAAGGAAGATACCGGGCGTTGGATACTCATACAAAATGATAGCAATACCGATTTTGAAGATATTCCAACTGGCGAAGATATTATGATGGTTGCCTTGAGCAAAAAATTGCATGACGTTGTTGCGAAGCCGTACTGCATTGATATAACAAATAAATTCACTTACAATCAAGCGTCAAATTATACTATCCCTTTTAATCCGTCAAATATTCGAGTTGTTACAAGTTTGTTCAGCCCTCCGCAAAAAGAAACTATTATGATTTCTGTTCCTGGCACAATTGACGTAATAGTCGAAGAATTTATATTAGAAGATGGCGTATACTCTAAGAAATATATGTATAAAGACTTCGCAGCAAACATTAACGTATGGCTTAATGGGACATTTTATTGCAATGTGTATCCAGAGAGATATTATACGATTCTTATTCGGAATAAGGACAATTCCCCTATATCTGTTGGCCAAGTGTATAAATATCTCCATGTTTATAAAGTGGATAATCGCTTTCATATACCAGAATATTATAGAGATTACCTATCTCAGAAAGAAAAAGAAGTTCTTGAAAATATTGCTAGCTTTAACAGCTTTGCATTTGCATTTATCACAGACATTCACATTCAGCGGAACACAAAACATTCGCCTGCTCTTATGAGACGAATCAAAACATCATGTGCGATAAAAACCATTCTCGGAGGAGGCGACTGGCAGACTGCATGGAATTCAGACGAGAAAGGCAAAAACGCTATTGTTGATGACATGATAGAGCTTCGCGATTTGTTCTTTGACGTGCCAATGCTAAAGACTATAGGAAATCATGAATGGGCGTATGGTGGAAACAATCAATACAATATCTCCACCGATGAAGCGTATAATTTGTATTATCGCTCTGATGAAGAAAAGGCAAAATCGGAAATTGTGTATCCTGAAAACGGAAATGGAACGTATTTTTATTCCGACGATAAAACCAATAAAATTCGTTATATTTCCGTGAACTGTATGGACTATGCTGACAACTTGGATATATCCAAATATAACAAAGAGTGGTATTTTTCCATAAGCGAAGAACAAATTGCATGGCTCAAAAGCTCCCTAAATCTTCCATCCAATGATTGGCTGTGTGTTGTGTTCTCTCATGTTCCACTGTGGACATCCTCAGAGCGGCCTTTTGGGTCGAGTACGCTGGTTGTAAATGCTGACAAAATTGGGAAAATTATAAGCGGCTACACGTCAAAAACGGAAGAGTTCTCTGCACACAAAGGCACACTTGTGTGTTGGCTTGCTGGACATACGCACAGAGATGCACTTATTGAGTGGCATGGAACACACATGGTTGTGACTAACGGAGACTGTTTCATCCGAGAAGAAGGCGCACAGACGAGAACGCTTGGGACTACAAGCGAACAGTGCTTTGACATTTTTTGCATCAATAAAAAAGAAAGAAAAGCAAAAATTGTACGCATTGGAGCAGGCGAAAATAGAGAATTCGCCTATTAACTAAAGGAAGCTTTAGCCCACTAATAGAAAGGACGTGACATGATGGCAAAAACCATATTAGACGTTTCCCGCTGGCAAGGCAGCATCGACTGGGACAAGGTCAAGGAAAGCGGCCTTGTCTCCGGCGTGATGCTACGTGCACTGGGCAACAGCGCAAAGGACAAGCCCAGCAAACCCTACATTGACCCAACCTTTGAGCGTAACTACCGCGAATGCCAGCGGCTTGGCATCCCCTGCGGCGTGTACTACTACTGCAAGGCGGTCAACACGGCAGAGGCAGACGCAGAGCTTGCCCTGCTGCGCAAGGTGCTGACCGGCAAGACGGTGCAGCTGCCGGTGGCGGTGGACATCGAGGACAGCTATGTGCAGGCTCCGCTCAGCAAGCAGACCCTGACGGACATTGCATCCCATGCGCTGGGCACGGTGGAGCGCTGGGGCTTTTACGCCATGCTGTACACCGGGCTGTACTTTGGGCAGACGAACCTTTATATGGGCGGCGCTGCACTGAAAAAGTACGATGTGTGGCTGGCGCGATACCCAAAGGACAAGGCCAAAACGAAGCCGGAGGACAAGCCTAAAACAGACTTTTCCTTTGGGATGTGGCAGTACACCAGAAAGGGCAAGATTCCCGGCGTGAGCAAGGGCGTTGACCTTAGTCACGCTTACAAGGACTACGCTGCCATTATCGCAAAAAAGGGGCTGGACCGGCTCCGGGAGGGCGCATGAGCGAGGCAATCATCGTGGCAATAATCACCGGCGGTCTGAGCCTGATCGGCGTAATCGTCTCCAACAACCACACCGCCCAGAGTATGGACGCCAAGTTGGACAAGCAACAGGCTGTAACCGAAACCAAGCTGGAAGAGCTGACCCGCGAAGTCCGGACACACAACAATTTCGCCCAGCGCATCCCGGTGCTGGAAGAACAAATGAAGGTGGTAAACCACCGCATCGCAGACCTCGAAAAAGAGAGAGGAGAGTAACACATGGAAACCATCCTTAACACCATTATCACCCCGCTGCCCTCGTGGCTGGCGCTGGTACTCATTGTTGTGGGCACTGTGTCGCTTGTTCTGGGGCTTATCCGTCTGGGCTACGGCGCAGCGGTCAAGACTCTGGCGCTCAACCTGATTGACCGAGCAGAGCGCGAGATTCAGGGCACGAAGCGCGGCGCAGAGCGCAAGGCGTGGTGCGTCAAGATGCTGCGCACCTATCTGGACAACAGCCGGTGGGGCAAGCTTATCAGCTGGGCTATCACCGAGGAGACCATGAGCAAGGTCATTCAGTTTTTCTTTGACCGAGCAAGGGCTGCCCTGCAAAAGCAGTAAGGAGGATATCATGGCAAGCACTATATACGAGCATTTTGTTGACGTCAACAAAATGTACGCCGCACGAGAGCAATTTCGTGACATCACGAAAATGGTCTGCGATTTTGTTGACCTTAACAAAATCGGCCATTTTGCCGTGCTTGGCAATATGGTGCGCAACGCAGGACAGCTCCCGCAGCCCTTCTGGCTCGGTACTGCCTGTGGCGGCGGCTCGCGTAGTGCTGCCAGCTGCGCTGCAAGGACTTGACCGACAGCAGATGACCGCAGCCATCAAAAGCGCACCGCTTGGGAGGGTAGACCGAAAGATAGCTCTTTTACGGTACGTTGAACGGCTCCCGCTGCCGGACATTGCGGCACGGACACATTACAGCCGGACGGCGGTAGGCTACCGGCTGAAATGTATCACAAAAATTTTTGAGTAAAAATCATCCCCTGCTTTGCCGAAGCCCTGCGTTCTACGCGAGGTGCTTTGTAAGCGAAGCGGGGGATTTTTTGTTTTACAGCAGCTTGTAGTGCTCCGCCAGCAAAAAGCGGACGTATGCCGGGCAGTCCCGGCTTTCTGCACACCAGTTCTGCACCGTGCGCAGCGGGATGCCTGCGCCTTTGGCAAAAGAGGTCTGCGTCATTCCGGTGCGGGAGATCAGCTCCTTCATAGACAGGTGCGCCAGCTCCCAGATGCGGGACAGCCTTGCCTTTTCGGCGTCCAGATCAATGCAGTCAGAAGCGTCATCCGGTGCGCTCAGAGTAATGTTGTTGGAAAAGATTTCCTTCGGCTGCTCTGCGGCCATAGAAAAAAGCTCTGCTTTGGTATACACAATTGACTTCCTTTCTTTCGTGTGGTAGCATAATGGTATGCCTCCACGTGAGGTGTCTTTCACTAAAGTCCCCTAGTCGGTATTCGCGCGCCGTCTGGGGGACTTCTCTTTTACTTCATATCTTTTAGAGCTTCAAGATACTTTGGGTAAAGATCTTCCACGACGGCCTGTCTCTCAACGTCGTCGAGATTTCCGTTCATGAGTGTCTCGCCCTCTTCATCGGAGAGTTCGATGCTGGTAGTGACCATCGGGTCGCGAGCGTCCAAATGAGAGGTCTTGACGTCACCATCATCGGTGAGGTGCGCGTAAATCATCCAAACGCCGTTGTCGTACTCAATTTCGGTTCCGGTGGCCATAACCTTGGTTGCGAACTCGTCAGCAGTGAGCTTTTTCATAATTGTTACCTCAATGTGTTTGTGTGTGGTCTTTCACTGTCTTTATTATACACCCATTGAGTGCAAAAATAAAGGCTTTTTCAAAAATATTATACTCATTGAACGTATTTTTTGCGCTCACGCTGCCCTTTTGCAGTGTGGGTGCTTTTCTTTTTTTGTCCTTCGTTGCCCTTCACTTTTTGCCGATGCGGTACACTGTTTTCTTTTTGCACGATTTGTGGTATAATTATCTCAACAAATCCTCCCGGCCTCTCGAAGAAGCGCATTAGGGTGGATATTTGAAAAGCCCCCGGTGTCCACAGTGGACACCGGGGGTTTTGTTGTTTCGGTCACATATCTTCGACGGTGTAAGACACGCTGCATCCGTCCAGCAGGTTGCCGTCCTCGTCGTACTGGTACTCAAAATCGGTATTGGTGCCGTTTGCGTAAGTAACGGCGTAGTCGATCAGATAATCGACATCATCCACCTTGTTCGCATCCAGCTCCATGTTGTAAGGGAGCTGACCAATCTCAAAGAACTCGTTCTCAAAGTCGATTCCCGTCCGGTCATCCATCATGGAGATGCTCAGGATCTTCTTGCCGTCATAAAACTTCGTCATTGCTTGTTCCTCCGTTTATTTTGTCTTCCTTACCGTGATTTAATTATAGCATAAAAGAATCATTTTTGCAATAGGAAAACGCAAAAAAGATTCAGATTTGCAAAAATATTTTCGAAGAAAGCCCCCGGCACTGATGTCATGCCAGGGGCCTGTCTTATTTCAGATATTCCCGGATCGCGGCAAGGATCAGGTCGTTTCTGTTGCACTTTTCTTTTTCCATCCGCTCCGTGAGCTTTTGCGCAACTGCGGCAGGGATGCGGACCGTCGCCTGGACATCTTCGGCTGCACCCGGCTCTCCGAAGATCATCTCATATTCGGTCCCGTCCAGATGGGCTTCTGCCCACCTGCGGGCGTCATCTTCCTCCAGCGGAAGAATTGATTCGCCGCTGGACCATTCGTTGACCCCGATCTGTTGGCTGTATTTGCTCCCGGCTCCGCCGTAGCAGTACAAAAAATAGTTTCCTGCCTTGTTCCGATAGAGCACCTCTTCCTCGTGGTAGAGACCGCGGTAGTCCTGATCGGACTCCCAGTATCCCAATTTCTTTGCGGTCTCCGTGTTGTAGCGGCGGTTATTGATTACTTTATACATTGTCGTCCTCCTGCTTTTGCTTCAAAATTTCTTCTCGTGCGGCCGAGGCCTCGGCTACCGTATCATACAATCCACAATACTTTCCGTCCAAAACGAGCTCCCATTTTCCGGTCTTTGGATGTAAATGGATACCAGGGATCCCAGATTGCGGGTTGACAGGCCCTCGCGGTCCCAGCAGCCGAATGGGTTTTGCTCGCCCGGCGTTGACCTGCCCTCTGACGTTGTTTCGCCGCAACTGCTCAGCGGCACAATCGGCTGAGCACACAGATGTGCATGTAGGACTGTCAAACGTCTTTCCACAAATCACGCAAACACGTCTTTCTTTTCGCATTTCGCGGTAATGCTCGTTAAACCGTTCCCTGTTTTGGTCCATGTACTCCCGCTTGTGCTCCCGAATGTTATCTGCAACCACATATTTTGAGCAGTCGGGGCAATAACGCTGTAAACCAGAGGTTACGATATACGGTTTCCCGCAGTGCTGGCAAATGTCAGTGCTTCCGATCTCGCGGACTTTTCCGGCCTTTTTTCGCTCTTTGCACCGCTTCGCCGCTTCTATTTTTGCGGCTTTTTGACATTCGGGGCAGTATTTTGACCGAGGATACCCCAAAAAAGTGACTCCACATGTTGCACAGATGCGGTTCTGATACACACCGGTTTTGCGGCTTTCCTCCGCACATTTTGGACAAAGGTAACTGTCATTTGACCTTGTCCAATAAACTTCACCGCATTTTTTGCACTTGCGGGGGACAAGGCCCTTATGCGCCTCTCTTTCGCTCTCCATTTTGGCAATTGCAGAGGCATTTTTTAGAGCATTTACAACATCATTATTTTTTGCATCTTTTCCGCAGCCCTTGTATTCGTTAGAGTTTTTCTTTTTTTTCGTCTGTTCGTCTTTTTTCTTTTGCTTGCATGTCGGACAATATTGACTGTTTGGGCCACCATCAAATTTGATTCCACAAATTTTACAGGTTCGAAGCGTTTTTGTGGACCTCTGACATGTGCATTTGACATTTCCTCTCAGAATGTAACTTCCCGTCATTATTTTTTCTTTTCCGCACAAGTTACACCGCGTAGTCCACAAATAGTGTTTATGACCGGATTTTGTTACTCTGAATCCGGCTGGGCCAATTACTGTAATTTGACCAAAAACCTTCCCTGTAATGTCTCCCGGTTCATTCAATCGTTCGTGATAAAGATGAGCTCGCCCAATTTTCGACTTACAACCACAGCTTGTTACATTCCCACCTGTAAGCTGTGATGTTCGCACCGTAATTTCGTTTCCGCAATCGCATTTGCAGACCCAGGCTCTCTCGGAAGTTCCACGCGGAAAAATATGTGGTTGTCCTTCGCATAAAACTGTTAGAGCCCCAAAACGCTGACCTGTAAGGTCCTTTCGAGCTCGGCTCATTACTTGTTCTCCTTCCTCATGGCATTTATGCCATGCAATCGCCATAGCAATAAGTGTGGCAGCGGGGGCACAGGCCGCGGATCGCGGTCACGCTGGGCCGGCGCTCAAAGACGCGGGCAACCTTGGTCATGACCTCGATGGTCTTGGTCTTCTTGTCGTAGCTGCCCTCAACGGTCTGGCAGTTGCTGTACTCGTTTTTGTACTGAGAGTAGTGCATCCGGACGACACCGGCGGCAATCTTTTCAGCAGCAGCTTTTGCGTCGATCCAAGCCTGCTTCAGAGCGCTGGCAAAAGAATAGTAGCTCGGAACGCGGCTGTTGTTATACTTATAAGGAGCAGCCCATTTGCGGTAGAGTGCCCATGCAGCCTTCATAATGTCGTGCAGATTATACTTTTTCATTGTTCGTTCCTCCATTGTTTTGTTTCCCTTACCGTGATTTAATTATAGCATAAAAGAATCATTTTTGCAATAGGAAAACGCAAAAAAGATTCAGATTTGCAAAAATATTTTTGAAAATCAATCCCGAAACGGAACAAAACAATAAACTTTTTGTGCTATTTGCACTGGTTTTGTCGAAACTCTTGTCTTGCAAGCCAAAACGTGATATTTTATTCTTGCTTCCAAAGTGAAGCCCTTAACAGTTGAGCGCTCATGCGGTTTTTTCCGTGTGGGCGCTTTTCTTTTTTTGCTCACAGTAATCAAGATCTAATCAAGCTCTAATCAAGTTTAAGCAAGGTTTAACCAAGATTTTTTGTCTTTCGTTGTATCTTCGTTGTCCTTCGCTTTTTGCCGATGCGGTACACTGGGAGCACAAGGAGGGATGTTTTATGAGCTATTATCCGGCACCCGGAGCGCCCTACGTTCCGCAGCAGCCTGTCAATCCTTACGGCGGCATGGGCACGGTAGGGCTTGCCACTCCCCTGCCGAACACACAGATGCAGGCAGTACAGCCGCAACGCCCGCAGCCGATGAATGGGCAGCAGCCTGTTCAGCAGTCGGCGCAGGACGGCGGTTGGCTGCTGGGCAGACCTGTTTCCAGCAGGGAGGAGTTTTTGGCGATACCGTCCGACCTGTACGGCAGACCGACCTACTGCCCAGACTTGCGCAGCGGCGTGATCTACTGCAAGCGGCTGAACCCGGACACCTGCGAATCCTATGTGCAGGAGTTTTACAGCCCGGAAGCGTGGAGGCAGATGCAAGCGCAACAGGCACAGCAGACCGCTGCACCGACACAGCAGTATGTGCCCGTTGACGAGTATAACACCCTCGTCCGTAGGCTGGATGACCTGGAAAAATGGCAGAAAAGCTTTTCTAAACCCGCTGCCACAGCGAAGAAAGGAGAATAACGATGTCTTCTCCGTTTGATGTGATTACACACAGCCCCATCATGCAGCTTGCAAATCTGGCTCGTGCCGGACAGAACCCGATGGGTCTTATCCAGCAGCTTGGCGGGCAGAGCGCCCCCATTATGCAGGGCTTGAACCTGATTCAGGGCAAAAACGAAACGCAGCTCAGGACAATGGCACAGAACCTCGCCAAAGAACGGGGCATCGACCTGAACCAGCTGGCAAGCGTCCTGAACCTGACTCTGCCCCGATAACGCATCCCTCTAAGCGAAACGCTTCTCAGTTTTGCGGACTTGACAAAAACCGCTTTTGTTT
>OHAG01000673.1_pt1 | contig 26076 bp, 24 predicted proteins | sample 1577081 | NCBI WGS metagenome assembly OHAG01 (sample SAMEA3541513, study PRJEB24748) | human gut metagenome | biome: human gut; feature: human-associated habitat; material: faeces | place: China | collected 2012
AGGGTATCTCGCTTTTTATGTTTCAATGTGTAACACATGTATTGTAATCCTACATTTTTAGTGCCTTCATTCAGGAGCTGTCTCTTCTTTTTATGGCGATTCTGTGCTATAATACTCGCAATACATAAAAGTCTCTGCTAATCAGGTGCAAGTGAAGGGGCCGGCCTGAGCCGTGAAGCGGAGAATAATTGTAATTATGGGAGGAAAAGTAGAATGGTAGGAAATAAGTGGAAAAAGGTACTGGCAGCGGCCGTTGTGGGAACCATGATGGCAGGCTTCATTTCAGGCTGTGGTACCGATTCAGCACAGGGAAAGAAAAAAGTAGGAATTGTACAGATTGTACAGCATCCGGCCCTTGATGAAGCCAACAAGGGATTTGTAGCCGCACTGAATGAACGTGGTCTGGGCGATAAGGTAGAAATTGATCAGCAGAACGCGCAGGGGGATCAGTCAAATCTCAATTCGATTGCGTCTCGCTTTGTTTCCGGCAATGTAGATCTGATTTGCGCAATCTCTACGCCGGCAGCGCAGGCTATGGCCAATGCGACGGATTCCATTCCGATTGTAGGGACAGCGATTACCAGTTATACCTCAGCTAAGCTTATGAATGACGAAGCTCATCCGGATAGCAATGTAACCGGTACATCAGACAGAGCGCCATTGGATAAACAGCTGGCATTGATTAAGGAAATCCAGCCGGATATTAAGACTCTTGGAGTTCTGTATAACTCCAGCGAAGCTAATTCCGTGGTTCAGGTTGCCGATCTGAAGAAGGCATGTCAGTCAATGGGAATCCAGGTTAAGGAACTCACTGTCAACAATGTAAATGATATTCAGCAGGTAGCTGAAGGCTTCCTTGGCAAGGTGGATGCGATTTACGTTCCTACAGACAATGTAGTGGCATCTTCCATACCGACTCTGATGTCTGTGGCTGACAGAGGCCATATTCCTGTATATGGCGCAGAAGTGGGGCATGTAAAGAATGGAGCTTTCGCTTCGGAATCTATCAGCTTCTATGATATTGGGCATAGGGCTGGCGAGATGGCGGCGGACATTCTGGAAGGGAAGAAGGAAGTCAAGGATCTTCCTGTAGAGGGTGCACCTGTCACACATCTGTATATTAACAAGGCCGAAATGGATAAGCTGGGAATCAAAGTTCCGCAGTCCGTTCTTGACAGAGCTAAGTTGATCTGAGTATAGCCGCTGGTCCTGTGCAAATGAAAAACAGACTGCGCGGCTGGTTATACTGAGGGTATCAGGAACTTCCGGACGTTATACGGAAGTTCCTTTTTTTACGGGGAAAAGGGCGATTCAGACCTTTTTCATTCTGGGGGTATATAAATGGATCTGGCGATTTCTACAGGGGCACAGGGGCTTATGTGGGCTATCCTGTCCCTGGGGGTATTTCTTTCCTTTCGAATTCTGGATGTTCCGGATATGACATGTGAAGGGAGCTTCCCTCTCGGGGGAGCTATAGCGGCTACCATGGTGGTGGCCGGAGTGTCTCCGTGGCTGGCCATTGTGGCAGCAGTTATCGGTGGTATGGTGGCAGGCGCGGTTACAGGTATTCTGTATACAAAGCTTAAGATCCCCGCAATTCTGGCAGGAATTCTGACTATGATTGCACTGTATTCCATCAATCTGCATATTATGGGCAAGGCGAATGTATCCCTGCTCCGCACAGATACGATTTTCCGACTGGCTTCCCGGTTTCTGGACTGTGGAAGTTCCGTTGCGGCTCTGGTAGTATCTGGTGGATTGATTCTTGCACTGGTGCTGTGGGTATACTGGTTCTTCGGTACAGAACTAGGTATGTGCATCCGCGCTACCGGATTTAATGTGCATATGATGAGAGCGCAGGGGGTAAATACAGACGCCATGACTATTCTGGGACTGCTGCTCAGCAACGGTCTTATCAGTGCCTGTGGCGCTGTAGTGGCACAGAATAACGGATTCGCAGATGTAGGCATGGGGATTGGTACGCTGGTTATCGGCCTTGCGTCTATCATTATCGGTGAAGTGGTGCTGAATGCGACCTCCTTTAAGACATCCCTTATTGCGGTTATGGTTGGTTCTGTGATTTATCGGGTTATCATTGCTGTGGTTCTTTACATGGGCATGGAACCGAATGACTTAAAGCTCTTTACTGCCGTTGTGGTAGTATTGGCACTGTCTATGCCGCTGATTAAGACGCATATCGCTGCGGGAAGGGAAGGTTGAGGTTATGCTGCAAGTAACAGATGTTAAAAAGACCTTCTTTAAGGGCACAGTGAATGAAAAGAAAGCGATTCGGGGAATTTCACTGACACTGAATGATGGGGATTTCTGCACGGTTATCGGAAGTAATGGCGCTGGAAAGAGTACGTTGCTTAACCTGATTGCAGGCGCGCTTATCCCGGATGAGGGACTGATTGAAATTGATGGCAAGGATGTTACCAGAATGCCTGAATACAAACGGGCTAAATATATCGGCCGCGTTTTCCAGGATCCGATGAAGGGGACAGCAGCAGGGATGCAGCTTCAGGAAAATCTGATGCTGGCTGACCGGCGCGGACTTTGCCACAGACTCCGCTGGGCATTTACACCGAGCAGAGAACAGTATTATCAGAACCTGGTAGCCCGACTGGGACTTGGACTGGAAAACCGGATGACGGCGAGAATCGGTCTGTTTTCCGGCGGACAGCGCCAGGCGGTAACTCTGCTTATGGCCACCATGCGCCGTCCGGAAGTTCTTCTGCTGGATGAACCTACGGCTGCACTGGATCCGAAAACAGCGGAGACCGTACTTAATCTGGTCAATCAGATTGTTACGGAACAGAAGCTGACGACCCTTATGATTACTCATAATATGAGAGACGCCCTTCGTCTGGGAAACCGTCTGATTATGATGAATGATGGGAAAATCATTGCGGATTATAATGCGGAACGGAAAAAAGAGCTAACAATAGATATGCTTCTCAGAAAATTTGAAGAAGTAACTGATGATGTGAGTGACCGCATGATGCTTGGCGGGAAATAATCACAGGCGGAGCCAGTGCCGCTGTCTGAGGAATGACGGGTTTTACAGAATGTCAGTAAAACGACAGAATTTTCCGGGAAAACTTGAAAAAAACAGAGGCGGCATGTATAATCAAAAAGGTTGAACTGTACCTGAGTTAAACGAATCTCCAACGTTGACCCAGATATGGCTATTTATATTTCAGGAGGAAAAGATTATGTTAACAGCTGAACAGAAAAAAGAAATCATGACCGCTTATGCAGTACATCCAGGTGACACAGGCTCCCCGGAAGTACAGATTGCTATGCTTTCCAAGAGAATTGCTCTTCTGACCGAACATCTGAAGTCCCACAAGAAGGATCATCATTCCCGTCGTGGCCTGCTCAAGATGGTTGGCCGTCGTAGAAACCTTCTCGCATACCTGCAGAAGAAGGATATTAACCGTTACAGAGCTCTCGGCGAAAAACTTGGTCTGCGCATTAAGTAATTATAAAAAAGAGATGAGGATTTTATTCCCATCTCTTTTTTGCTAATATAATATCTCAGGCAATCTGTTTATGTGCATGTTTTTTCAGGTGAGGTTGTGCTTTAGCACAGGTAAGACCACAGGAGGCAGCTATGCATAAAAGAATTTTGGGAATTATTGGGGCAGGACATGTTGGATCACACATTGCGTATGCAGCCGGAATGCTGGATGCTGCGGATATTGTCAAAATATGCGATATTAATGAAATCGCTGCGGCCAGCCAGGTTCAGGACCTGAATGATGCAGTGAAATTCATGCCGGGGAAAGTGCATTATGAAAGTGCAGGATATCCGGAACTGGGGGATTGTGGAATAATCATCAATACCGCAGGAAAGACAAGCATGAGCGCAGAAAACCGGGATAATGAACTGATTTTTACAGCCCGACTGATTATCTCCTGTATGGAAAAGGTCCAGGCCAGTGGTTTCTCCGGGGTGTTTATCAACGTGGCCAATCCCTGTGATGTAATTACTCAGGTTATATCGGAATCAGGCATTCTGCCGGAAGGACATGTGTTTGGTACAGGAACCAGCCTGGATTCTGCCCGATTGACCGATTATCTTTCCCAGCTTACCGGACTGGATTATAACTCCTTCGACGGACTTGTCATGGGGGAACATGGCGACAGCCAGATGATTCCCTGGTCACATATCGATTTTATGGGACAGCCTTTTGAAAAGGCGGCTAGAGAATTTGGTATCCATATAGACCGGGAACAGGCAAGAAAGCATATTCTGGATACTGCCAGAAGAATCTATAAGGGAAAAGGCTGTACAGAATTTGGTATCGGCGCAGTAGCCGCATCCATTGCCCGGGCCGTATTTGCTGATGATAAGAAAATCTTTATGCTCAGCGCACCGCTTCACGGGGAATATGGACATACAGGAATATGTGCAGGTGTTCCTGCGGTAGTAGGTCAGAACGGTATTGAGAAAGTACTGGAATATGACCTCACAGAAGAAGAAAGAGAACAGTTTAATCAGAGCTGTGAGAAGATTCGTCAGGGCGTCTGCAGAGCCCATGAGCTGATGAAGGAATAACCATATAAAGGAGGCTGTACCGGTTGAAATGCCGGACAGCCTTCTTTTTATGCGTATTTTGTTTTATGGGTAAAGGGCCGCGCAGAGGCATATAAAGTCACCTAGACCTGTTTTATCTCCAGGACATGGCAGGAATCTGTAAAGTGTATTTTATTCATATACTCGTGGTATAATGAAACAATGTGATAAAAGTGGTATATAGGAGGAACATGGAATGTTCAAAACATTTGAAATGGAGCTGGCCGGCCGTAAACTGGTAATTGAAACCGGCAAAATGGCGAAACAGGCAAGCGGAGCTGTTCTGGTCAGATACGGGGATACAGTGGTACTGGTCACTTCTACAATCAGCAAGGAGGCCAGAGAAGGAACCGACTTCTTCCCCCTTACAGTGGATTATGAAGAAAAAATGTATGCGGTGGGTAAGATGCCGGGAGGATTCCTCAGAAGAGAAGGTCGTCCGGGAAACTCTGCCATTTTAAATGCACGCCTCATTGACCGTCCTATTCGTCCGTTGTTTGATAAGAGATGCAGACATGACGTTCATGTAGTAGCTACTGTACTGTCTGTTGAACAGGATAATGCGCCTGAACTGTGCGGAATGCTGGGGGCATCCGCTTCTCTGGCTATTTCCAATATTCCATGGGATGGACCAATTGCCGGCGTCCGTGTAGGCTGTGTAGATGGCCAGTATGTCATCAATCCAACACAGGAACAGCTGGCGGCTTCTTCCATGAACATAACGGTTGCCGGTTCTGAAACGGCAATCCTCATGGTGGAAGGCGGCGCAAAAGAAGTTCCGGAAGAACAGGTCCTTGATGCCATTATGTTTGGCCATGAGGCCATTAAGAAACTGGTTGCCTTCCAGAAGCAGATTGTTGCGGAAGCAGGAAAACCAAAGATGGAACTGGTATTCCCGGAAATTCCGGCAGATATCGAACAGGCGATTCATGATTACGCTGCTGGTCCGCTTAAGGATGCTATTTTTAATCCGGATAAGCTGACACGTGAAGCACATATGGCAGAAGTCCGGAAGGAAGCGGAAGAACACTTTAAGGAAATTTATCCGGACAATGCAGCCGATGTGGACGCATGCCTTGATCATCTGACAAAGTCCATTGTCAGACATATGATTTCTGTAGATAAGATTCGTCCGGATGGACGTGCATTGGATGAAATCCGTCCAATTACCTGCGAAGTAGGACTTCTTCCAAGGGTTCATGGCTCAGCCCTGTTCACCCGTGGACAGACACAGGCGCTGACCATTACAACTCTGGCACCGATGTCTGAAACACAGATTATCGATGATCTGACAACCATAAAAGAAAAGAGATACATCCATCAGTATGATTTCCCGTCATACAGTGTAGGGGAAACCAAGGGGTCACGTGGTCCTGGACGCCGTGAAATCGGTCATGGTGCTCTGGCAGAAAGAGCCCTGGTTCCGGTAATCCCATCGGTAGAAGAATTCCCTTATGCCATCCGTGTGGTTTCTGAAATTCTTGAATCCAATGGCTCTTCTTCCCAAGCGTCCGTATGCGGAAGCACACTGTCCCTCATGAACGCAGGTGTTCCGATTAAGGCTCCGGTAGCCGGTATTGCCATGGGTCTGGTTAAGGAAGGAGAACATTTTACTATTCTGACCGATATCCAGGGCATGGAAGACGCCCTTGGCGATATGGACTTCAAGGTGGCGGGCACAGCAAAAGGCGTTACCGCCATTCAGATGGATATCAAGATTCACGGACTTTCCCGTGATATTCTCCTGTCCGCGCTTCAGCAGGCCAGAAAGGGCCGTCTGTTCATCCTCGGCAAGATGGCAGCATGCATTGATAAGCCGGCAGACCATCTGTCCAAGTGTGCTCCGAAGATTATTACCATGACCATACCGGTAGACAAGATTCGTGATGTCATCGGTACCGGCGGTAAGACCATCAATAAGATTATTGCGGAAACCGGCGTCAAGATGGACATTGAAGAAGATGGACGCGTATATATTGCGTCGGAAGATGAATCGGCTGCGCAGCAGGCCAGAAAGATTGTGGAAAGCCTGACTCATGAAGTGAAGGTAGGAGAAACCTATCTCGGCAAAGTAACCCGGCTGATGAAGTTTGGTGCCTTTGTGGAAATCCTTCCGGGTAAGGAAGGTCTGGTTCATGTTTCTCAGCTGGCAATGCACAGAGTGGAAAAACCGGAAGATGTAGTGCATGAAGGGGATGAGATTATGGTCAAGGTCATTGAAATCGATGACAAGGGCCGTATCAATCTGTCCAGAAAAGCATTGCTCATGGAGAATAATAAAAGATGACAAGAGGATTTGAAGTTGTATCGGCCTTTGCCGGGCAGGATATCCATCTGCCAGTAAGAAAAACAGAAAAAAGCGCAGGGTATGATATGGAAAGTGCTGCTGATGTGGATCTGCTGCCAGGTAAAGTGACGGTAATTCCTACCGGAGTAAAAGCGTATATGGGGGCAGGAGAGTATCTCAGCATCCATATTCGTTCCAGTATGGGAATCAAACATGGTATTATGCTGGCAAACAGTACCGGAATCATTGACGCGGATTATTACAATAATCCGGATAATGAAGGCCATATTATGGTAGCCCTGCTGAATATGACGGATAAAGTATTCCATGTAAATAAAGGGGATCGCATTGCTCAAGGAATTTTTACCGCTTACCTGAAAGCTGACGATGATAACGCTTCCGGCAAACGGGAAGGTGGAATCGGAAGTACAGGGGCGTAATATGAGTATAGTGAAGGAAAAGCGTCTCAGCAGAAAAACTGTCTTTGAGGGACATCTGATAAAGGTGTATACAGATGAAGCGGACCTGGCCGGCAGGCGGGTACATCGGGAAGTGGTACTCCATCAGGAGGCCAGCGCCATCATTCCAATCGATAAGGATGGAAATGTCCTGTTTGTAGAGCAGTATCGGTATCCTGTGGATAAGGTGCTTCTTGAAATTCCGGCAGGCAAGGTGGACCCGGGGGAAGATGGGCTGACCTGCGCCCGTAGGGAACTGGAAGAAGAAACTGGGTATACCGGTGAGCTGATACATTTAGGAGATGTATATACTACACCTGGATTTTGCAATGAGCTGATTCACCTGTATCTGGCCGAGAATCTGGTGCATACCCATCAGCATCTGGATGAAGGTGAATTCCTTAATGTGGTAGCCATACCTCTGAAAAAAGTGTTCGAGGACATCAGAGAAGGGCATATTCACGATGCCAAAACTCTGTCTGCTTTTGCTATTGCTATTGCCGGAGAACGGTTGAAAAGATTTGCAGATAAGTAGGCGGAATGGGTATCGTTATATGAATCAGTAAAAAAGGACTGTGAAAAAATGAGAACGATCATTTTTTCACAGTCCTTTTTAGGTTGGTTTTCAGGTTGGCGGAATAACTACATGGATAGCAGATTATCAGCAGGCTATTGTTTTGCCGGTGTGACCAGCAAATCGTATATGGAAAAATTGCTTAGTGTATCCTGCAGATGGGATTCCATGACTTCCAGATGATTATGCACATTGCAGAAGTTGCAGTTCTTTTCTCTGTAAGGGCAGGAAAAGCCGGGAACCGTACATGCGGAAACCGGACGTACCGCATCAATGGCCGTCATTACATCATAAAGTGAAAAATCATGGGGATCCTTGATAAGCACGCATCCACCGCTTACTCCGCGTTTGATAGCAATTATATCTTTGCGGGACAGCTTTTTGGCGATCTTATATACGAAATTCTGAGGAATACACTGACTGTCGCAGATTTCCTTGATGGTCAGGCGATTGGATTTTGCTTCAAAAAGCGCGCGTATTAAACGTATTGCATAATCCGTTTCTCTGGTGATTAACATATCTCTTATTCTCCGTATGAAAGTTGTCAATGCATGAGGAAAATGAAATTTAAATTTATGATAATTATAGTCTGATTTTATTCATTTCTCAACTTTTTTTATCAAATTTGACCTTTAAAAGATAAAAAACAAATTAACGGGGGAAATATAGAATAAGATAAATGCGAACGCAAATGTGTTATAATTAACAAAAGGAACATCATAAGCATGTTTCAGCATACGGCATCTGCAGATTTCTGAAAACGTATGGAATGCCGTCAGTATATAATTGCGCAAGGGAGGAATCAATATGGAAGATTGTTTATTCTGCAAGATTGCAGCAGGAGAAATTCCAAGTACAAAGGTTTATGAAGATGACCACTGGTTTGCGTTCAGGGATATTAACCCGTCAGCACCTGTTCATGTGCTGCTCATTCCGCGCCAGCATGTAAAGAACATTCTTGCACTTACCGATGAAACCAATAAGAATTTTTCCGACTTTTTCCTGGTAGTAAAGAAGATTGCTGAACAGGAAGGACTGGGAGATAATGGATTCCGTCTGGTAATCAATACCGGGGCGGAAGCAGGACAGACCGTATTCCATTTCCATGCGCATATCATAGGCGGAAAAGCTATGGGCTGGCCGCCATTCCCGGAAGATAAATAAGTGGAAAATACAGGCAGTTCATGTTTTATCTTCCGCAGCCTATAAAAAACTTTGATGGATTTTCAATTCATCAATTGACACGTAGGGAACAATAAATTATAATCAGATAGTGTGCATTAGCACCCCATCGTCTTATTGGGAGGGAGGGATAACATGTCTGAAATTAAGGTCAGAAAGGGCGAATCTTTGGAAAGCGCTCTTCGCAGATTTAAACGTTCCTGCCAAAAGGCCGGGGTTCTTTCTGAAGTAAGAAAGCGTGAACATTACGAAAAGCCAAGCGTAAGACGTAAGTTGAAGTCTGAAGCAGCAAGAAAACGTAAGTTCAAGTAATCAGTAATCGGGTGATTAGATTGTCAATTAAGGAACAGCTTATGGCGGATATGAAATCGGCCATGAAAGCTAAGGCAGAAGGCAAACTGGCTCTGAATGTAATCCGCATGGCGCGGGCACATATCAGACAGGCTGAGATTGATAATGGTCATCAGGATTTCAATGATGACCAGGTCATTACCGTTCTGCGCAAAGAAGTAAAGCAGCGTAAGGAAACTCTCGCTGAACTTGCTGATTCAGGCAGAGATGATCTGATTAATCAGACCAATGCTGAAATCGCTGTATTACAGAAATACCTCCCGGCTGAACTCTCTGAAGAAGAGATCAGGAAGGTTGTGCAGGAAACTTTGAATGCTATACCGGAAGAACAGCGTAACATGGGTTTCGCTATGAAATCCTGTATGGCAAAGCTTAAGGGCAAGGCTGATGGTAAGGTAATCAGTACCATTGTACGTGAATTACTTGCTAAATAGTCTGCAATCAAGCTTGACAAGTAAATACGGATAACGTATACTTAGTCCATAAGTTAATAATTCTGTCAAAGATGACTCATTCACATCAGTGGATGAGTCATTTTTATTTATCTGGAACTAGATTCCAATCACTTAGGAGGATATCATGGCTGACGAGTTACTCTATTACATTCCTGCTGGGCAGTATGGAAAAGAGGGGGTTTTATCCCTCCTTGCACAGCATCCTGAAATTAAATTTGTATCTGTTGTAGGTATCGATCTGGCCGGCAATGATACAGATGAAAAGATTCCGATTCGTATTTTCAAGGAAAACTATGATGACTTCTTTGCTGGCAGAGCCGTACAGACCGATGGCTCCTCGGTAGTGCTTATGAACATTGCCACACTCAATGATGCCAGAGTGGATATGGTAACTGACAGCAGCGTAAACTGGTACATTGATTATAATTATGAAAATCTGGATGAAGAAACAGGACTTCCGACTGGTACTCTCTGTATTCCTGCATTCCTTCTTCACAATGACAGATTCGTGGATTCCAGAGCTATTCTTAAAAAATCATGTGACTATGTAGCGGCTGAAATTAAGAAGCTGCTCACCACCCATCCGGTAAAGGGAATGGAAAATGTACCATTCCATGAAATCCAGGATATTATGTTTACCACCGGTACTGAACTGGAATTCTGGGTAAAGACACCAAGTGAAAAACATTCTGTTCCGAATCTTTCCATTTCTCAGAAGTTACAGGAACAGTATTGGCAGAGAATGCGCGGTAATGTTCGTACAGCCATGGAACAGACCGTAGATGCTCTCGAAAAACGTGGAATGCTCGTTGAAATGGGGCATAAGGAAGTTGGCGGAATTAAGCCGCATGTAGATGACAATGGACATATTGTAGACGTAGCAGAACAGCTAGAACTTGACTGGAGATTCAGTGATAACCCGCTGCAGGCTGGTGATAATGAACTGGAAGCCCGCATTGTGGTTCGCGAAATTTTCCGTAAGAATGGTCTTGATGTTTCCTTCCGCGCTAAGCCGATTATTGGCGTTGCGGGGAGTGGTGAACATACCCATGTAGGTATAGTAGCCCGTCTTAAGAACGGCAAGACAATCAATCTGTTGGCACCGGAAGATATGAAGGCAGATTTCCTGTCCACCATCGGTTATGGGTTTATTATGGGGATTCTGAAGAATTATGAAGCAACCAATCCATTTGTTTCCTCTACCACGGATGCATTTAACCGTCTGAAGCCAGGCTTTGAAGCTCCAGTATGTATCGTAACCTCTCTGGGTCACACTCCGGATGTTCCATCCAGAAACAGAACCATCCTGATTGGTCTGATTCGCGATATTGATAATCCGAAGGCTACTCGCTTTGAACTCAGAGCGCCCAATCCGTTCACCAACACCTATCTGGCAGCTTCCTGCCTGTATCTCACCGCACTGGACGGAATCCGTTATGCGGTAACCTCCGGTAAGACCCCGGCTGAACTTCTGGCTGAACTTTCCAAGAAGCCGGAAGATAAGGCAGATTACCTGGAAGAAGGCAGAGCTTATCGTTGTGAAGAAAATGTATTCGAAGACTTCACAGATGAAGAACGTGATGCTGAATTCGGTAAACCGCCGGCAACTGTCTGGGAAAACGTCAAGATTATGCGTGCTAACCCGGATAAGGTTAAGGTGCTGACTGCAGGGGATACCCTGACTGCGGATATCGTTGACTCCTTCGTAGCTTCTATCCTTTATCGCTGGTCCAATGAACTGGAAGACCGCATCATTCCGGCAGTAGAGGCAAAACTCCGCATCTTCAAGCATCTTGAAGATGATGACGATCTGGACAAGAAGCGTTGGAAAGCTATCAAGGCTGTCCGTATCGAGCTGGGTAAGGACAAGGAAGGCAAGAAGTCCATCTGCACCCGACTGAAGGATGCACTGGAAGCCAGAGATTATGACACAGCTTCTGCGCTCCAGCTGGAAATGACAAGAAAGATTGAAGCATTGGAAGATGCTTACAGAGAATACAGAAATAATATTCTGGATGACTAAAATGCGGTAAGGCAGAGAATGCCCCGTTATGTCTGATAAATGTTCAGGCATAACGGGGCATTTGTTTTTATCTGAAATTTTCTGAGGGGAGTATGGAAAAGAAACCGCATAATTGCCGTTACAGGCGAAAAGGATTGGCTTTATCCATGCCGAAACGTGTCTGAGCAGTCAGAAAGAGTCACGATGAAGAGAGTCTTTCAGGATATGCTGACAGGATAACCTATAGGCTCATGGCTGGTTATCAATGCGGGAAGAGCAGGTAAGGGAAATGGGGGCGGGTATGGACATGTCTTCTGTCTCAGGTGGTAAGATCTGGCTCATGGCAGGGGCTGGCCGTATGTCTGGCGATAAAAGAAGGATGCCCACATTCTGATTATAAGAGAAGGATGATTTTATCCGGGAAGGAAAAAGAAACAAAATAAAAAAGGAAGACCTTTACAGTCTTCCTTTTTTTGCTGGTGCCGAGGACCGGAATCGAACCGGTACGATTCTCACGAATCGAGGGATTTTAAGTCCCTTGCGTCTGCCAGTTCCGCCACCCCGGCATGAGAATATAAAAATGGAGGCGGCACCCAGATTCGAACTAGAGGATCAAGGTCTTGCGGACCTTCGCCTTACCGCTTGGCTATGCCGCCACAATTAGTGGAAAATAATTAAGTTAAAAAATAAAAATGGAGGCGGCACCCAGAATCGAACTGGGGATAAAGGTTTTGCAGACCTCTGCCTTACCGCTTGGCTATGCCGCCATAAATGGAGCGGAAAACGGGGCTCGAACCCGCGACCCCGACCTTGGCAAGGTCGTGCTCTACCACTGAGCTACTTCCGCATATGGCGACCCGGATCAGATTTGAACTGACGATCTTCGCCGTGACAGGGCGACATGTTAGACCACTACACCACCGGGCCGCAACTTACTTGATTAGTATATCCGCGAATTACTTTTTTGTCAAGGAATTTTAAGCGAAGTTCCCTGTTTTGTGCCATAGGTTTTACTTATATACCGACTTTTGTACGATGGAATGTGGGGTTTCGCTCTTTATAGATGCGGTGAAAATTGGAATGAGGGGATCATTTATGATAAAATATAAAAAGTTGTAAACTTGAAGGATAGTAATTGTACTGATATGGCGGTTTGGGCTGTATCATTTTTTTCTCCTGCTGGGGGAGAAAAACGTAAGGAATATATCCTTAATGCAGATAGAATATTTCTGATTGATATAAATATATTAGTATAAGGCAGGGAATCTTAATGGGTGAAACTAAGGTATTGCTGGTTGCTGCTTTGTTGTCACTGGCTTTTTCCGGATTGGCCGGAGCGGATTATATGATTGGAGATAAGGGCAGTGAAGTGAGTATGCTTCAACGCCGTCTGACACAGGCCGGATTTAAAGTGGATGATGATGGAGTATATGGTCAGTCTACAGCTAATGCGGTCAGAATGTTTCAGAGAAAACGGTATCTGGATCAGGATGGCATGGTAGGCTCGCTTACCTACAGGGAACTGACCGGACGTACTATGCCTAAGATTAAGTCAGGAATTGCAGCGGAGAATGATAACCATAATACAGGCAGGGGAATCACGCAGAAGAATTCCGGTAGCCCGAAGGTACTCAAAGCCAGTGGTTCCAATGGTAATAATGGAAAAAAACAGAAGAAGACTGCGGAAAAGTCAGATCCTGGAAAACTAAAATGGGATGACTCTACGTCCCAGAATAAGACTCCTTCCACAAAAGAACAGAAGATTATGGCGGAAGCCAGAAAATACCTGGGAGTTCCTTATCGGTTTGGTGGAACAGATACCAGTGGGTTTGACTGTTCAGGGTTCATCCGCTATATTTTTGGACGTCATGGAATTGATCTGCCGCACTCTTCTGACGCACAATATTCCTCTTATGGACGATTTGTCTCGATTGATTCACTGGAACCAGGGGATCTGGTTTTCTTTACTACCTATAATGAAGGCGTATCGCATTCAGGAATTTATGTGGGTAACGGAAATTTCATCAGCGCGACAACCAGTAATGGTATTGCCTTAGCGAATATGAAGAGCGGCTACTGGTTTGATCATTACGTAGGGGCCAAGCGGGTATTATAACTGCAGGTAAAAATCCGGACACAGATGCTGTTCGGATTTTTTGTATATAAGTCATTGTGCAGTACGGATACTTATGATTTCAGGAGGCGGTTATGAAAATCGGAATGATACAGATGGATGCGGCGGCTGGCCATATGGAGCATAATATAGCGCATGGATTTGAACTTATGGAAGAGGCGGCGGAGCATTCTGATCTGGTCGTCATGCCGGAGCTGTGGACCATCGGGTATAATTTCCATGACCTGGATAAGAAAGCAATACAGGAAAAAGATTCCCTGCTGCAGAAGCTCAGAAATCTGGCGCGGACATTTGGCGTCACATTGATACCAGGCACACTTCCGGTGATGAAAAGAGGGAAAATTTATAATACAGCTTATGTTATAGGTCCGGATGGAGAAATCCAGGGAAGCTACAGCAAACGGCATCTGTTTCATGAATACCTGGAATCTAAATTGATGGAACCAGGGCGGGGTATGCTGTGTACCCATATTCAGGGAGTGAAATGCGGACTGGCCATCTGTTTTGAACTGTATTTTCCAAAAATGTTCAGAAAAATGTCACAGAAGGGGACAACACTGGTCATCGTTCCTGCCCAGTGGCCGGAAAGTCATATGGCGCACTGGAATGTTCTGGCCAGGGCCCGGGCCATTGAAAATGGCATGTATATATGTGCGGTCAATATGGCAGGAAGCTACCATAATACATCCGCAGGTGGGCATTCTCTGTTTGTGGATCCGGAAGGGTTCAGCTCATTTGAAGGGGATGGGAAAGAACATATTTATTACGGGGTCTATGACGATAATAAATATGAAAATCTTGCGCGTACCCGAAGTGTTATCCAGCTGGAAAAACCGGACTGGGCTATCCGGTAAAAGGCAAAGACTGTATTGTGGAAACCGGTGGATAATGAACGGTGGAGTTTTCTTGCATGACAGGCCTAAGTTAGTTATAATTTAAGGGTAATAAGAGCAATAGATTTGGATACAGATTGAGCCGCGCAGGCGGATTTTATGTTCATCCGGTGGTCATTCCTGAATAGGTAACGTAAAATTTTCTGTTATTCCAAATTCATTTTGTGTTTCTCAATATATTCAGGGAGGCTTTTTATTTATGTTTATGAAGGGTAATGATATTAGAGAGGCATATCTGTCTTTTTTTGAAAACAAAGGACATTTACGCCTGGACAGTTTTTCGCTGATTCCCAAGGACGATCCCAGTCTTCTCCTAATCGGCGCAGGTATGGCTCCGTTGAAGCCGTATTTTACCGGGAAGGTAGAACCGCCGTGCCATCGTATCACCACAAGTCAGAAATGTATCCGTACCGGCGATATTGAAAATGTAGGTCGTACAGCGCGTCACCATACCTTCTTTGAAATGCTGGGTAATTTCTCCTTTGGGGATTACTTTAAGAAAGAAGCCATCACCTGGGCATGGGAATTCCTTACAGAAGTTGTCAAACTGGATAAGGAAAGACTGTATGTCACCATCTATCCGGATGACCAGGAAGCCCATGACTACTGGCATAAGATGATAGGCATTCCGGAAAACCACATTTATCCGCTGGCAGATAATTTCTGGGCAATCGGACAGGGTCCATGCGGACCGGATTCTGAAATTTTCTATGATCAGGGCGAAGAATTCGGAACGGATCCGGCCAACCAGATGGGAGGAGACGGTGACCGTTTCCTGGAAATCTGGAACCTGGTATTCTCTCAGTTTGATCAGCAGAAAGATGGCTCATTCATCCCGCTGGCTAAAAAGAATATTGATACCGGCGCCGGACTGGAAAGAATGGCAGCAGTTCTGCAGGGAAAGAAGAATAACTTTGAAACTGATCTGTTCTTCCCGATTATGGAAGAAGCGTCCCGTCTGTCCCATGTTAATTATGGAACCAGCGCATCCGGAGATGTGGCATTAAAGGTTATTGCCGATCATTCTCGTGCCATTACCAATATGATTTCCGATGGTATCCTTCCATCTAATGAAGGAAGAGGCTATGTACTTCGCCGTGTTCTCCGCAGAGCGGTTCGCTTCGGCAAGCTGCTGGGAATTCAGGATCCATTCCTGGGACAGATGATTGATACCGTTGTGGAAATGATGAAACCGGCTTATCCGGAACTGATTGAAAAGCAGGCTTTCATTAATAAGATTGCCGGCGTAGAAGAAGCTCGTTTCCAGTCTACATTGAATGCTGGTACTGATCTGCTTTCTGAACTCATGGAAGACGCTAAGAAGAAGCATCAGACCATGCTGGCAGGTTCTTCTGTATTTAAGCTGTATGATACCTATGGATTCCCATGGGAATTAACAGAAGAAATCGCGCAGGAACAGGGTCTTACCATCGACAAGGAAGGCTTTGCTGCTTCTATGGAAGAACAGAGGGAACGTGCGCGTAATGCCCGTGCGAAAGTGGCTATGAAAGTAGCTACTCCGGATACAACCAAATTGAATGTATCCGAACTGACCGTAGAAGATAAGGATGGAGAAACAGAAATTGTCCTGCTGGGCAAGGATGGAAAGGAAATTGCTTCGGCGGCTGACGGCGAAGAAGTAACCGTTATCCTGAGAAATAATCCGTTCCATGCGGAAGGTGGCGGACAGGTTGGCGATACAGGCCGTCTGATTGGGCAGTCCGGTGTCATTACTGTAGAAAACTGCCGCAAGCTTCCGGATGGCATCGCTTACCTTGTTGGCAATGTCTCTGAAGGTGTAGTGGAAGCGGGTAGCACAGTCCGTGCAGAAGTGGACAGAGAAAGAAGACATGCTCTGGCACGCAACCACACAGGAACCCATCTCCTCCAGGCAGCTTTGAAGCGTGTTCTCGGAAATACAGTAAATCAGGCGGGTTCTCTGGTGCTCCCGGATAGACTTCGTTTTGACTTTACCTGGCCAGAAGCCATTTCCTCCAGACAGCTGGAAGAAGTTGAACGCCTGGTAAATGATGAAATACTTACAGGAACAGAAGTAACATTCCGGAATATGCCGCTTGATGAAGCAAAGAAGCTGGGAGCTATGGCTCTGTTCGGCGAAAAATATGGCAAGATTGTCCGTGTAGTATCCGTAGGGGATTTCAGTATGGAACTCTGCGGTGGCAGCCATGTTTCCAATGTAGGTGAAATCGGTTCTTTCCGTATTATCAGCGAAGGCGGTATCGGTTCAGGGGTAAGACGTATTGAAGCGATTACCGGTAAGGCGGCTTATGAAGCGGCTCTGGCAGACCGCAAGCTGCTCGCACATACTGCGGAGCTGCTGAAAGGTAAGGAAGAAGATATTCCAGCCCGCATTGAAAAACTGGAAGCAGCATTAAAGGAAGCTAAGAAGGAAGTACAGAAGCTCAAGAGCGAACAGGCCAGAGATTCGATGGGAAATATTCTGTCCAAGGCACAGGAAAAGAATGGGATACCGTTCCTGGCAGCCGTTGTGGCAGCTGATAATATGAATGAATTGCGTAAGATTGCGGATATGGTGAAAGACAAGCTGCCTGGCGGCGCATTCATTCTTGGCTGCGCAAGCGGAGATAAGGTAAACCTGGTAGGCATGGCTGCTGATGAAGCAGTACAGCATGGGATTCACATGGGTAAGGTAGTTTCCCGTGCAGCTAAGATTTGCAATGGCGGTGGCGGCGGTAAGCCTGGCAAGGCACAGGCTGGCGGCAAGGATGTAACCAAGCTGGAAGCCGCTATCACGGAAGGTGCAAAGGCTATTGCCGAAATGATCGGCTAAGGAGGTATAAATATGTCCGTTACGGATAAGACTATACTGTTTGGCAAGAATGAAGACGATGTAGAAAACAGACACGCAGCCATGGTGCTGGAAGAAGTGTTTGCTGCATTAAAGGAAGCCGGCCACAATCCGGTTATTCAGCTGGTTGGTTATCTGGTATCCGGCGAACCGACCTATATCACCAGTCTTCACGATGCACGGAAAATAATTTCCGGCATTGAAAGAGATGAATTGGTAGAAGAAATTGTACGTTTTTACGTTAAGCACAGAAAGCTCTGATTATGAGAATTATGTCACTGGATGTAGGGTCTCAGACTATAGGGGTGGCGGTAAGCGATCCTTTTGGATGGACGGCCCAGGGTGTTGAAACCATTCGTCATACCACAAGGGAAAAGGACTTTGCCCGCCTTCGCGAACTGACCCGCAGATATTCTGTAGAGGAATTTGTCCTGGGGATGCCATATAACATGAACGGGACGAAAGGGGTTCGTGCAGAGCGTACAGAGGAATTTGCCAGAGAACTGGCAGAAGCCTTTCCGGATATTCCTTATCATTTCTGGGATGAACGGTTGACTACGGTTATGGCTCAGAGAGAGCTGATTGCTGCGGATGTGAGCCGGAAAAAACGGAAAAAGGTTATTGACAAGATGGCTGCGGTGGTTATCCTTCAGGGATATCTGGACCACCTGAGCATGCAGAAAAAAGGAGACTGACATGGCGGAAGAAAAAATGGAAGCGGTTCCGGTTATCATTACCGGTCCGGATGGACAGGAACGCGAATATGTAGAGGAAAAGGTTATTCCTTTTGCCGGTGAAAAATTTGCGGTTCTTGTTGCACTGCCCGATTATGCTGATCAGGTGGAAGATGGACTGGATATCATCCTTACCAAGATGGTAACTAATGAGAACGGGGAAGTTGAATATATTCCCCCCACGGATAAGGAATTTGAAGCAGTAGCTGAAATTTACGAAAAGATGTAAAAGGCAGAGAGACTGCGGATACTGAAAGGACTTCCGGTATAGCCGGGAGTCCTTTTTTACCGGCTGTCTGTCTTTGGGGCCTGATTCTTATGGATAGCTTTTCTGTGGAGTCAGGGGAAGTCCGGAAGGAATTTCTTCTATTTTCTCCTGAAGAATATGGTAAAATAATAGTGATTGATTTTTTTAGGGAGGATCTATGGGTAAGCATTTTTCTTTTATTCATTGTGCTGATCTTCATCTGGGGGAACCGTTTGATGGGTTACACAGTGGTAATGTAGGCCCGTGGACGGAGGCAATAGGAAAGGCAACGTTTAAAGCCTTTGAAACCGTGGTTAATATTGCGGCAGAAAAAAGGGCTAATGCAATTCTCATCTCCGGAGACGTATATAACAGTGATCATCACAGCCTGGCAGCACAGATGGCCTTTGCCAGAGAACTGTTCCGTGCCGCGCAGGCGGGAATCCAGGTTTTTATCATTCATGGGAACCACGATCCGCAGGAAGCCTGGCAGGCAGACATTCCCCTGCCGGATACCGTGCATATTTTCCCTGGAAATGAAGTAACAGCCATTCCGCTTATGATTGACGGGGAAAAGGTAGCCACTGTTTATGGTGCCAGCTATAAAACCATGCATAATAAGGAAAACATGGCTCGCCTTTTCCATAAAAAGGAAGGCGATGAATTTGCCATCGGCATGCTCCATACGGAAGTTGGAAATCTGGACAGCCCCTATATGCCGTGTACAGTAGACGATCTGAAGGCTTCAGGGATGGACTACTGGGCGCTGGGACATGAACATACCCGCCGGATAATCAGTGAAAAGCCATACATCGTATATCCTGGAAATACACAGGGCCTGTCATGTAAGGAACAGGGACCGAGAGGATGTTATTTTGTGGATGTAGGTGCCTTTGGCACGGTCACCACACAGTTTTATCCTACTGACGCTATCCGCTGGATGGATATGACGCTCGATATATCTTCCATTAAAAATCAGGAAGAACTGATTCGTGAAGTCATTAAGGAACGGGCTACCTTCAGAGCGCTTACAGAACGTCCGGACATTGTACGTCTGATTTTAACCGGACGCGGCCCCATGCATAAGGCCATTGCCGCAGAGGAAGGCAAAGAATTTATTTTACAGGCAGTTAACGAAAAAGAGCAGTTCCGTTTTATATTTGCGTATTTCAGCAAAATCATAGACAGAACAAAGCCGGTCCTTGATCTGGATGAAAGAAGGAAACTTCCTGATGTAATGGGAGAATATCTGCATTCTTATGACGCCATAGCATCCATGAAGGAAGCGGACAGAACCCGGATTCTGAAAGAGATTCTGACGGACTCTCCGGAATTTAAGCGGATACCGGAACTGAATGATTTTGTGTCAGAAGAAATGATTAGCGAAGCATTCGAACAGGCAGAAATCGAAGGGGCAGAACAGATTTCTTTGGAGGATACGAATGAAGATTACTGATTTACAGTTGGAGGATTACGGAATCTATAAGAATGAATCCGTACAACCGTCGCAGGACCAGCTGATTGTAGTTATGGGTGAAAATGAAAGTGGGAAGACCACGCTGTTAAATTTCATTCGTGACATGCTGTTTGGCTTTAAACGGGGAAACTGGAAAGGCCGGAAGGGCAACATGGCGTTTGTCCGGTCTAACGGGGAAAAATACAGGGTGTTCCGGGATGGCAAAGACAGCTATTTTACAGACAGCAAAAATGAAAAGTCTTCTGAGGAACTTCCGCAGGTATGGTGGCATGGGCTGCCCCGTTCCATGTATGAACATATTTTTGCGGTGGGACTGGAAGACCTTCAGGGGACAACGCTGCTTTCCGATGAAACAGTAAAAAGCCGCTTTTTCATGCTGCAGGGGGGAGACAGCTTAAGCGATGTGAAGAAACAGATGCAGAGTAGAATGAACGATCTGCTGTCTGCCTCTTCACAGAGCAAACGGAAGATTAACGGCCTTCTGCAGAAAAAACAGCAACTGGATGACGAAATAGAAAAACTGTCAGCACAGGAAACCCGTTTTGCCTCGCTGCAGAAAAGGCAGACAGAGGTCAACAGGGAATTAACTGAACTGCAGGCATCGCTCGCGAAGCAACAGGAAGAATACCGCGTCCTTGGCAAACGCCTTGGCGCATGGGAATATTACAAGAAAGCCAGGGAAATCAAGCGCGGGCTTGATTTGTCCCGACAGGTAAAGGTTTTTCCTGCCAATGGCAAGGAACAGTGGAATAAACTGATGGGGCGCATGAAGGCCATTCATGACCAGAAAGAGGGTCTTCAGGAAAAGATTGATGCCTATACTCCGAAAACAAAGGAACAGATTATCCCTTGGGTTGGTCTGGAAGGAGAACTGGAACAGCTCTATGTAGATCTGGGCCAGTGGAAGCAGACACTGTTTGATAAAGAGGATTTACAGAACCAGAAAAAGGCATGGAGAAATGAATACAGCCGGCTCGGTTATACACTGCCTCTGTGGGACAGTGCGCTTAATCCGGATGAGGAATGCAAGAGCGTCAACTGGAGTGATGCCAGCCTGCTTGCTAAGGGAGTCAGCGTCAGAACCAATGAACTCCATTTCTGGGAACAGAGGGAACCTCGGGTAGAAGAACTTCCGGAAGCGGTTCAGGGCAAGTCAGTCATTGTTGATGAAAAAGAATGGACGGCATTTGAAAATAATGCCACACGGCTGGAAGAAATCATTCATGAAGAGGCGGATATCCGTAAAATGATGGAAGCCAGCGGTAAGTCCAGAGAATCATCCTATACGTTCTGGTTCTGGATAGGGCTGGGATGTCTGGTAGTCGCTGCGGCCAGCATTGGCGCGTTCTTTGCGGCTCTGTCCGGTACAATTGCCCTTTATACAGCCGCTGGATGTCTGGGAGCGGGCGTATTTTTTATTCTGATTAATACGTTTATTTCCAGAGCAAGAAAAAATAAGGCGGGCAAGCTGACCAGGACGATGGAAGAACTGGAAGAGGAAAGGAAGAATATTTCCAGAGAACTTCCGGTGCATGCTCCGGTGAATGAAGAAGAACTGCAGACATTCCATAATGTGCTGCAGGAGAAACGTTCTGAATTCTACAAGGCACAGGCGGCTCTTCAGGCATTGTCCTGGAAGAAGGAGACTATCAGACAGCAGCTGGAAAGTCATAAAAAATGGGAAACGGAAGGGGCCGAACTTAAGAAAGCCAGAGATCAGGCCATTAAGGAATGGAATCAGTGGCTCAGCAACAATCATCTGCCGGCCGTAGGTGCTGATAAGCTCAGTCAGCTGCAGGAGCAGTGGCAGAAGATATATGCAGCACAGGGTAAAGGAAAGATTATCGATGTGCTGATTGAGAAAAACAATGCAAAACTCAATGAATTTAATCTTCGGGCAGAACGTATCATTGCGGCCACCGGCGCCAGACTCAGCATTTCACCATCCAGCATTGCCACCATTTACGAAGAAAACAGGAATCGTAACCTGGAATGGCAGGCTATCGCAGAAAAGAACAGGCAGCATGCTGCTTTTCTGGAAGAAAAGAAGAAACTGGAGGACAGCTGGGCTGCCTGTGAACATGAGATGAAGACTCTGATGGACTTCGTTCATGCGGCGACACCTACTGAATTTGCGGAAAGGGTAACTGCTCATGAGCAGCATGATCAGCTTCTCAAGGACTGGGCCAATATCAAACAGGATCTTCGATTTTACGCAGGAAGTGAAGAAGAATATAAGCGACTGTGGTCTTCTCTTCAGACTGGCGAATATGATGAATGGATGGACTCTTATCAGAAACTGGAATCTACCATTAAGGAAGGAACCAGTAAGCTGGCGGCCCTGCAGAAAGAAGCCGGGGCTCTGGAAAACGAAATACTCAGACTGGCTGAGGATGAGTCCATTACCGGGAAATTACAGGAACGGCAGGAAATTGAGTCCGATATACGGACGGAACTTCAGAACTGGATGACCTGTAAATTTACTGATTACCTTCTCACAGACGCGCAGAAGAGATACGAAACAGGCAAACGTCCGGCTGTACTGAAGCAGGCCAATACCTTCCTTGAAAAGATGACGAATGGCAAATACTCCTTATCCGTCCGTGACGATGGCAGGGATGTAGAGCTTATAGATGTAGCACACAACAGAAAAAGCGCAAAACTCTGGTCTTCCGGTACGGGAGATCAGGTATATCTGGCCATCCGGCTGGCTATGGCGCTGGCTTTTGGCAAGCAGGTTGAACCGCTGCCTGTAGTGCTGGATGATATCTTTGTACGGTTCGATGAAGAACGGCAGCGGCAGACGCTTCGTTTCCTCATGGAACTGGGGAAGGAACAGCAGATATTCCTTTTCACCTGTCACGCAAGGACAATGCAGATAGCTCATGAAGTCGGTAAAGAACTGAATGCCGGCGAGTTTATTCGTCTCCGGGCAGGAAAGATTCATAAGGAAACCGCATCTGATGCGGTTTCTGCAGAAGTGCATCCGTAAACAGCAGAAAAAAGAGGTTGTGTAAAAATGAGAAAATCATTTTTCACAGCCTTTTTCTGTGTCTGTAAGATGAACGGGCGGCTGGGAAAAAATGGTATACTGGAACTATAAAAATACAGGGAGGCACAGAACTATGAAAGATATTACCTTTTCTTTTCTGAAGACATGGGCCGAGGTCTATGACCGGGATAATACAGCCAGAACATTGCACTCTGCACTGGCAAAAACCGATATGGCCGATCTTGCCTATATACCTGCCCGGGGCGCGCAGTTAAAAGGGGCTTTTTCTGTTGAAGTTAAAACAAGGGGCATAACAGCGCAGATGAAATCCGGGCGCTGCTGGCTGTTTGCCGCACTGAATATGTTGCGGGAAGTGGCAGCGGACAGGCTTAAAGTGGATTCTTTTGAACTGTCACAGAATTATCTGTCTTTTTATGACAAGCTGGAAAAAGCCAATAATGTGCTGGAAATGGTTATAACCCATGCAGAAGAACCGCTCAATGGGCAATGCATGCGTTATATCCTGACCGGTATGGTGGATGCCGGATACTGGTCTGAAGCGGCAGACCTGATTAGAAAATATGGGGTTGTACCTAAACAGGTTTTTCCGGAAACCTATCAGTCAGAACACACAGCCCGTTTTCTGAGCATCATCAACCGGCTTCTTCGCAAAGACGCATATGAACTGAGGCGCATGATACAGCAAGGTAAGGATCCCCATCCGAGAAAAGCGGAGATGATGGAAGAAATCTACAGGGCGCAGTGCATTGCCTTTGGAAGACCACCGGCAACTTTCGATTTTGCGTGGAGGGATAAAGACAATGAATACCACTGTGAAAAAGCACTGACGCCGCTTACTTTCTATGAGAAGTACGTAGCGGTAGATTTATCACAGTATGTTCCGGTTATCAATGAGCCGAGAGATGACCGGAAATTACATGCTCCAGTTGTTTTTCACAGTATTGAAAACATGACGGGAAAGGATATGTATGCACTGAACCTTCCTCAGGAAGAGTTGGAAGATTTATGTATCCGGCAGCTGAAGAGCGGGGAGCCGGTCTGGTTTGCCTGTGATGCCGGGGCGTATGGAGCCAGAAAAGAAGGTGTATGGGATCAGGAGTCCGTGCAGTATGAAAAGCTTCTCGGGGGACTTTTCCGTAGGCCTTCCCAAGGGAATAGGCTTGGAATATCATGACACGGCGGCTACGCATGCCGTGCTTCTTACCGGTGTCAATCTGGATGTGTCAGGGTATCCGGACCGGTGGAAAATAGAAAACTCCTGGGGGAAAGAGGCGGGGGACAATGGTTATTTTGTCTGTTCAGAGACCTATTTCAGGGAATATGGTTATGAAGCGGTTATTCATAAAAAGCATTTCAGCAAAGAACAGCTGGCCATGCTGACAGAAGAACCGGTACGTATCCGCCCATGGGATGAGGAATAATAAAAAACGCATTCATTTCGTTTATATTCGAAATGAATGCGTTTTTTATTATTCCTGCGTTAAATCAAGGTCCTGAAATAAGGCAGTTTCTTTACTACATAGGTAATTACAAGCCCAAGGGCAAAGGCGATACATATCCAGATCACCGCATCAATAAAAGGGGTATGAGGAGAATACTTCAGCAGTATCCGATCAAGGATTGGACGGGTGATATTGCGCGTGATTTCTTCAAAAAGCATAACCCCGAAGGAGAGACTGCCCAGTGTGGTAAGGATTTTACGGGTTCTTTCAGAAACCGTATGGTGGGTAAACCAGTAACGGGCACAGCAGAAAACAAAAGCGGTGTTTAAAAACAGGAAGGAATCATAAAAGCGCTGAGAATTTTCTTCCGTGATTCCACCGGCAATATATCCATGGTACCAGGTCATGGTGGCGGCAATCAGCGTGCCGGCCATGGCGGCCAGGCCCAGGCGGATAAGATTTTTCCGGGTAAGCCAGCTTTCCGGGAGCACATGTTCAATCCAGTATCCGGTTATAAAATAGAAACTTGGCTCACTGACTGCGAGAAGCGGATTCAGGAAATAATTCATTTCCGCGGATCCTTTAAAGATAAGGAAGGAAAAAACGGGGATAAATCCTACAAAGAAAAGATTTAATCCGATAAGATAAAGATAAAGTGTATTGGTCATGCTGCGTGTGAGTGCCCTCCAGATGGGAATCATAAGCAGGAATGCCAGATAAAGATACAGGAAATAATAGGCGGTCGCCAGGGTGGATGTATAAGTCAGTGTGGCAAAGTTAACCATATTCAGATTACGATATACGGCTACATAGCTGATAAAGGAAAAGGTAACCAGAACCTGGGAAAAACGCCAGATTCGTTTTTTAAAGACCACCGAAATAGGTTCATCCTTGCCCAGCAGCAGAGCCCCGGAAATCATAAAGAATATGGGGACGGAAATCTTGACCCAGAAAGGAACAAGGATATAAAGAGGGAACCAGCGGGAATGCTGCATGGGAATGTACAGAGAAAAACCGGACGTGGCGGAATGGGTGAACATAACCAGCCAGATACAGAGAATTCTCAGAAATTCGATATGCAGCAGCTTTTTCTTTTTACGCGGCGAAGGGGTGACAGCGGCGTGAGGCAGAGTGGAGCTCTGTACGGTGGAGTCACCATGATTCGTATGATTGTCCATGAGAATATATAATCCTTCTTTCATATAATTAAGATAACCAGCATAGGGTCTGTTGGATGATATGCTGTTCCGAACACAGAGGCTTCGGCGCATGCAGCAGGAAAACAGACGGGTTTATACCAGTTGACTATGTCTAAAAGATTATACCACGGACACAGAAAAATAGGGGAGATAAGCAGGAAATGTTGGTTTGTCAAACATATGTTACACCGTACTTGATGAAATCATGGAGTGTAT
>OHAG01000677.1_pt1 | contig 26018 bp, 18 predicted proteins | sample 1577081 | NCBI WGS metagenome assembly OHAG01 (sample SAMEA3541513, study PRJEB24748) | human gut metagenome | biome: human gut; feature: human-associated habitat; material: faeces | place: China | collected 2012
TATCGTCTCCGGTCACATCGACGGAACCGGAACCATCCGGGATGTGCGCCGGGATGGAAATGCCGTCTGGTATACGATTCAGGCCCCAGAACCGATTCTGCGGCTGATTGTGGAAAAAGGATCGATCGCGATCGATGGAATCAGCCTGACGGTCGCACGGGTGGATCACGTATCATTTTCCGTTTCCATCATCCCGCATACGCTGCAGGAGACAGCGCTTGCGTTTAAGCGGGCAGGCGATATCGTCAATCTGGAAAATGACTGCATTGGAAAGTATGTGGCGAAGCTGATGGGAGTGGAAGAAGAGGATAAGGCAGGAAAGGGCATGACAAGAGAATTTCTGCAGCGGTATGGATTTTAATAGAGGAGGAGAACAATGAAGCAGTTTGATACAGTTGAAAAGGCTCTGGACGAGCTGAAACAGGGACATTTAATCCTGGTTACGGATGACGAGGATCGCGAAAACGAAGGCGATCTTATCTGCGCGGCAAGTTTTGCCACGACAGAAAATGTCAATTTCATGGCGACGCATGCGAAGGGCTTAATCTGTATGCCGATGAGCGCAGAAATCTGCCGGAAGCTGCAATTCCCACAGATGGTGATGGATAACACGGATAACCATGAGACGGCGTTTACCGTATCGATCGACCATAAAACGACGACCACCGGTATTTCTGCCGAGGAGCGCGGTATTACGGCGCGCGCGTGCGTGGATCCGGACACAAAGCCGGAGGATTTCCGCCGCCCGGGACATATGTTTCCGCTGATGGCGAAGAAAAACGGCATTCTGGAGCGCAACGGTCACACAGAGGCGACGGTAGACCTGATGCGGCTTGCAGGGCTGCCGGAATGCGGTCTGTGCTGCGAGATCATGCGCGAGGATGGAACGATGATGCGGTCGGAAGAATTATTTGCGATGGCAGAACAATGGGGTCTGGCGATGATTTCCATTAAACAGCTGCAGGAGTACCGCAAGAGACATGAAAAACTGGTCGAGTGTGTGGCAGAGACGCGGATGCCGACGAAATATGGCGAATTCCGCGCGTATGGCTACCTGAATCTCTTAAATGGAGAACACCATGTGGCACTCGTCAAGGGCGATATCGGAGATGGGAAAGATGTACTCTGCCGCGTGCATTCGGAGTGCCTGACCGGCGATGCATTTGGTTCTCTGCGCTGCGACTGCGGACAGCAGCTTGCGTCGGCGATGACACAGATTGAGAAAGAGGGACGAGGCGTTCTCCTCTATATGCGGCAGGAGGGACGAGGCATCGGACTTTTAAATAAGCTGCGCGCTTACAAGCTGCAGGATGGCGGCATGGACACGCTGGATGCGAACCTTGCGTTGGGATTTAAAGGCGATCTGCGGGAATACTACATTGGGGCGCAGATTTTAAAGGATCTGGGAATCAAGACGCTTCGTCTTTTGACCAATAACCCTGATAAGGTATATCAGCTTTCGGATTTTGGCATGGAAATCAAAGAGCGCGTGCCGATTCAGATGGAGGCGACGCCGTATGATGGATTTTACCTGAAAACGAAGCAGGCGCGGATGGGACATATTTTGAATTTTAAATAGAAAAAGTGACAGGCGAAAATAGATCGTCGGAAAGGATGGTACTTATGCGTACATTTGAAGGAAACGTAGTAGCGGAAAATAATATGAGGATCGGAATTGTGGCGGCACGATTCAATGAGTTTATCACCTCGAAACTGGTCGCAGGCGCGCAGGATGCGCTGCGCCGTCACAATGTCTCGGAGGAGGACGTAGATGTTGCGTGGGTTCCAGGTGCTTTTGAGATTCCGCTGATTGCGTCGGAGATGGCGAAGTGCGGAAAGTATGATGCGGTGATCTGCGTGGGTGCAGTTATCCGTGGAAGCACAAGCCATTATGATTATGTGTGCAGCGAGGTTTCGAAAGGAATCGCACAGGTTTCGCTGGCAAGCAGCGTGCCGGTTATGTTTGGTGTGCTGACGACGGATACGATCGAGCAGGCGATCGAGAGAGCGGGAACAAAGAGCGGAAATAAGGGATTTGACTGCGCGACGGGAGCAATCGAGATGGTGAATTTGCTGCGGGAGATCCGGAAGTAAAAATAATCAGGTAATCGGGCATCGAAAAAGCCAGGACTGCGGAATGCTGCAGTCCTGGCTTTTTTGTCTTAGGAAAATTCGTCCATGCGCCAGGTTTTGGTGTTACCTGTTTTTGTTTGCTATCATGTTACTCTGTTTTCAACAGCCCCTGTTCCGTATAATATTTCTCAGCTCCCGGATGCAGCGGAATAGGAAGCTGGCTGCATATATATTCCGGATCAGATAAGTTACTTAAGGATGGGTGGGCGCTGATCAGTTCTTCACGGGATTCGTCGAGAATCTTGGTGATGGTGTAGACCAGCTGTTCGTCCATGGATGCGTCCACGCAGAGAAGGCATTTGATTCCGAAGGTTTTCAGTGTCTCGGTTTGTCCCGGATAGGTACCGGCTGGGACAGTGGCGCGGACGTAGAAGGGGCTGGCTGCAAGAATTTTTTGCAGTTCTTCGTCAGTGTACTCCAGCAGGCGGCAGGGCGTCTGGCTGGCCAGGTCGGTCAGGCTGTGGACCGGGATTCCGGCGAAGCTGTGGACGGCGTCGAGTTTACCGTTTAAGACAGAGTCCACGCTGGCGGAGAAGCTGTAGTTTTCAAGGGCAGTGTTGGCAATATTGAGCCCGGCTGCCTTGAGAGCGGTGCGGGCGGAAAGCTCCGTGGTGGATCCTTCTGGTCCGACGGCAATGTGGTGTCCGGCGAGTTCATGAACGTAGGAGATATGCTCGGACTCCGGCGCCATCCAGGTGGACAGGCTTGAATAGACGGCCCCGATCGCCCGCAGGGATTCGACCGGATGACCGGAAAATTCGTCCGTTCCCTGATAGGCGGAAAATGCCACATCGCCGCTGACCAGTCCCATATCAAATTGTCCGTTTTTGATATTTTCCACGTTCGTGTAGGAACCGTTGGAGGCGCTTAAATTGACCTTGAGCTGTTCATCATGTCCGCTTAAAACAGAGGCGATGGCACTGCCAATCGGGTACATGGTTCCGCCGCTGTCGGCAGTTCCGATGGTCAGAACGTGCAGCTCTTCATCTTCTTCGCTGGGATGGTCGTTGACCCGCGCATCTGCGGCGGTGCTGCCGGAACAGCCGGAAAGTCCGAGCAGGAAGGTAAGAAGCATCATTGGTGCCAATTTTACCAGTTTTTTTATTTTCATAGATCTCACCTTTTCGTAGTTTATCAGTATATAGAAAAAAACGCAGCGGTTCTGTCGAATGCTGCCTTAGCGATTAAAAGAATATTAAAACTCTATAAAAAGTATAACACAAAAAACATTGATAAGACAAGACCAAGGAAGAGGAAAATATAAATGTAACTGTTCACAGGTAGGCACTTTTGGAACCGAAAGTGCCGTAAGAAAACGTGGTGGCAGCAGGAATTTGCCGTATTTAAATGCGAAGCCACGGCAAATTCCGTTACTGGGCACGTATGCGTGAACAGTAACAAAAAAGAGCGTCCGGTTTATGTGGGGGAACCGGACGCTCTTCTTTCAGGTTACATTTTCAATTGAGCTTTAGGTATGTTGTTATATAAAAGATGTCTTATATGAAGTGTTCCTATCTCGTCTCAGTGATTATTTTGTAATCAGGCTGGAGAAGATGGAAAGGAAAATCGGGTTGTAAATATCGTCGATGATAACTGCGAAGGACGGATACAGAACCCAAGCAACGGTGTGCCATCCATACTGATCCATAACGGCTTTCTCGTTTGCTACTGCGTTCGGACCTGAACCACAGCCCCATCCACAGTTACCAGCTGCCATAACAGCTGCACCGTAATCGCGGCCAAATACGTTGAAGGATACGAAGATTGCAAAGAGTGCCATCAGGATAGCCTGTGCAAGGAGGATGATACCCATCTGACCAGCTACCGGAGCCAGCTTTGTGATATCGATGGTCATCAGAACCAGTGCCAGGTAGAGTTCCAGGAACATATGCTCGATAGCGTCGATCTCCGGAACCGGGAATTCGATACCAGCTGCATCCATGATGTTTCTTGCGATAGCACCTGCGAACAGACAGCCGATGAATTTCGGCATCTCGATCATCGGGATGTTGTCTAACAGGCAGTAGATCGGCATACCAAGTGCTGCTACAAGCAGAGACAGGGCAAATGCTTTGATCATACGAGTGTTGTTAAGAACAGCTGCTGAACCTGCTTTTGCGGATTCCGGTCTGTCGTTCGGGTCAGATTTCAGACCGTGACGGGAAATCAGGAAAGCTGCAACCGGACCACCGATTAAGGAACCCATGATGTTGCCCATAGTACCGGCTGCTACACCGACTGTGGTTGCATCCGGAGCACCCATGTTCTCGAAGATAGGACCAAATGCAGAAGCAGTACCAACACCGCCGGACATAGCTGAGGAAGAACACTGCAGAGCCAGAAGCGGATGAAGACCGATGGCGCTGCCTACCAGGTAACCAACGACATCCTGTAAGGTAATCAGGACACAGGCTGCAACTGCGATTGCGATACAAAGCTTTCCGCCTGCATGCTTTAACATCTTGTAGCTGAAGCCGAAACCTACGCACAGGAAGAATAAGTTCTGGCATAAGTCTTTCACGATTTTTGCATCAAAGGAAAAACCGATGATTCCGGAACCCTTGATGATAGATACAACAACAGAAAAGATGATACCGGAGATAACCGGAGCCGGTATAGCATATTTTCTGAGCAGGGCGCTGTGAGCGACAATCGCGCGTCCTAAGAAGATAACGATGGCTGCGAAACCAAGTGTGGTCAGATACTCGAACTGGAATGTTGCGATGGCACCGTCCGCTGCCGGTGTGTAAGTTCCAAAGTATCCCATAATGTGTTCTAACATAGAACTTCCCTCCATTCTTTTTTTAGAATTTGTTTATTTCTTTTATAAGCAGTTTATAAGATTGAAAAAGGGAAGTCAATTTATGTAATTTTAAATACAGTTTTGTAAGTATTGTAAATAAAAATGACTATAAGAAAGCGACTGCAGTATAGATACGGTTCTATGATGAATCTGTACAGCTGCAGCCGCGAAAAGACAGGAAAAACCTGAATATTGCTGGAAAACGAAGTGGTTCTTATTTTCCGGAATATCTATATTTAATAGAAGGGCGTCCACCGGTCTGGTAATCGATCATGCTGACCAGTTCGTTGGTTTCGACTAAGTAATTTAAGTACCGCCGGACTGTAATACGGGACAAATGAACCTGTTCCGAAATCTGTTCGCTGGACCAGACCTCCTCCGGATGTTCGGAGAGAAAGAGACGGATCAGTCCAAGGGTGCGTTCATTTAGGCCCTTTGTCAGCGGAGCGCTCTGGGAGGAGACATCCGGGACGGAGAAGAGGCGGTCGATCTCCGCCTGTCCCAGGTCAGAAGCGGACGCCGATGTTTTCAATTCCTCCTGACGTTTCGCAAATCGTTCCAGGGCAGCTTTGAAACGGTCATATTCAAATGGTTTGACGAGATAATCGGTGACGCCGCGGGATATAAGCCGGCGGACGGTCTCTGCGTCGTTGGCAGAGGTTACCATGATGATTGCAGGGGTCATGCCAGCCGCGTGGAGCTGGTCGATAAATTCGTCGCCGTTCATCTGAGGCGTGTAGTAGTCGAGAATAATCAGGTCAACCGTGCAGTTCTGCAGATACTGCAGGGCAAGGATGCCGTTTTTGAAAGTTGCCTCCACGTGAAAAGAGGAGGTCAGCTCGACATACTGTTTATTGATGGATGCAACCATCGGATCATCTTCTATAATAATGACTTTATACATTAGATTCTGTCTCCTTTCGGGTAAATGTCAGGGTGAAGCAGGTGCCCTCGCCAGGCTCTGTGTCAATATCGATGGTTCCGCCGTACTCCTCCATCAGCTCATGAACCAGGAAAAGCCCGGTTCCGCGGTTCTCGCCCTTGGAGGAAACACCTTTTTCGAAAATATGATCGAGCAGCTCCGGCTGTATGCCGTGCCCGGTGTCCTCGCAGGTGATGATGTTGACGTCTGGGCGGCAGTAGATGCCGATGTGGATCTCGCGCGGGCTTTCAGATGCGTTAATGACATCCGGACTGGCGGTGTGATCGTGGCTTAGCTCTTCAATGGCATTTTCCATCAGATTGCCGAGAATGGTGACAAATCCTTCCACCGGGATCAGCAGATCATGGTCGCGGCAGGTGCTGTCGGCGCTGACCTGCAGGCGGATGCCAAGCTCGGCGGCGTGCATCATTTTCCCGATCACAAGCGCACAGATTTTCGGAACGCGGATGCAGTTGGCTGTCTCACGGACGGACTGGCTGGAGACAAGGCTGCTGTTGGTGATAAAATTCATCGCCTGCTGAATCTCCCCGGTCTGTAGGTAGCCGAGAATGATGTGCAGCTTATTTAAAAATTCATGGTTGAACGCGCGCAGCGTGTCCAACATATTGTGGGCGCCGGAAAGCTCGTCGGAGAGACGCAGGAGGTCGGTGCGGTCAAATAAAACGATCAGGACACCTCGGCGCGCCTGTTTACCGCGTCCATGGATCGGCACCTCCTTGACGATGAGCTGGCGTCCGGCGAAGCTGATGCTCTCGTGCGTTACACTTTCGCCGGTTTTTATGACCTGATCGAATGAGGTCTGTGGAAACAATTCCTGAATCGTTAAGTGGGTGAGCGGAGGTTCGTTTGCAGGACGACCGAGTATCGTGGAAACTTTCTGGTTGGCAAAGAGAATTCTGCCGTCCAGATCGGTTGCGGCAAGTCCCTCGTCGATCATATTCATGACCTCATCCTGGCGGGTATAAATATTGACGAGTTCTTCCGGGTCATATCCCAACAGGGAGTCGCGCAGCAGGGAGAACATTGTGTGCGTCAGGGAAATGCTGACGATCATCATGATCAGGAATATAATTATATAAAAGAACAGCAGACTGCGGTGCTGGGCTGACAGAGTAGCGGTGAACAGGGAAACCATCACAAAACCGACGATCTCTCCGTCGCTGTTTTTTACTGCGTGAAAGGCGCGCCGCTGCATGCCGTGCGTGCCGTAGCCGGTTGTGATATATGGATCGCTTCCTGCCAGAATAGCGTCCTCGTCACCTGCCACGTAGGAATCGCCGGTTTTCAGACGGTTCGTGTGGTAAAAGCGCAGTCCGTTTTTATCACTGATGAGGATGACATTGATATCTGGTATATTCAAAGAAAGAGAATCCAGGTCGCGGGTCACGGTGGAATCAGGATAGCCGTTTTCCAGCATGGCGGCGACATCCGGAATTGCAGCAATATAAGAAGCAGTACCGCTGATCAGCTTGTCCATATCCTTTCGCTGCCTGGAAATATCAAAAAACAGAGTAAAACCAAGTGAGATGAGCACCAGGGTAGCGGAAAGGAGCAGAAAGGATCGGTACAGATTCTGTTCCAGCGCTGATTTTCCTTCCTTTATCTTCATATATAAAACCTCCGGAATTTATTTGATGTAGGAAATGAGTTGATCCAGTCTGCAAAATGTGTAAACCAAAACGATGATTAAAGTTATTATAGTAAAAAAAGAAACGATCTGCAAGAAAGTGTGGAGGTTTACAAGACGCCGGATGGCGAATTGCAAAGTGGCCGGGTTATTGTTCGCGGGTAGGCACTTTTGGAACCAAAAGTGCCGTAAGAAAACGTGGTGGTAGCAGGAATTTGCCGTATTCAAATGCGAAGCCACGGAAAAAGGTTGAAAAACAAGAAGAGATCGATTAAAATGAAAATAGTTCGAATTAGAGCATTTGGTTAAAAAATTATGCAAAATTAAGGCTGTCAGCACAAAATTCCATTTAAGATATGACAATCCGTCGAAGTTGTGCGCGGTAAGGGAGAGAATACTGAATATTTGCTGCAAAATTTACAAAAAACCACTTGCTATTTTAGGAAAAGTTGGGTACAATACAAACAGGGTTGATTAATATTTAACAATCATGAAGATGAATTTCTAGGAGGAATGAGATCATGGCAGTAAAAGTTGCAATTAATGGTTTTGGTCGTATTGGTCGTCTGGCTTTCAGACAGATGTTTGGCGCTGAGGGTTACGAAGTCGTAGCTATCAACGATCTGACAAATCCGAAAATGTTAGCTCACCTGTTAAAGTATGATTCTGCTCAGGGCAGATACGATGGACATACGGTAGAAGCTGGCGAAGATTATATTGTAGTAGATGGCAAGAAGATTACTATCTACGCAAAGGCAAACGCTGCTGAACTTCCGTGGGGCGAGATTGGTGTAGACGTAGTTCTGGAGTGTACCGGATTCTATACATCCAAGGCAAAAGCACAGGCACATATCGATGCAGGCGCTAAGAAAGTCGTTATCTCCGCACCGGCAGGCAATGACCTTCCGACTATCGTATACAATGTAAACCACAAGACACTGAAACCGGAAGATAAGATTATCTCCGCAGCATCCTGTACAACTAACTGCCTGGCTCCGATGGCTAAGGCATTAAACGACTATGCTCCGATTCAGTCCGGTATCATGTCCACCATTCACGCTTACACAGGCGATCAGATGATTCTGGACGGACCGCACAGAAAAGGCGATTTAAGAAGAGCAAGAGCAGGCGCTGTCAACATCGTTCCGAACTCCACCGGTGCTGCAAAAGCGATCGGTCTGGTTATTCCGGAATTAAACGGCAAGCTCATCGGTTCCGCACAGCGTGTTCCGGTTCCGACTGGTTCCACTACCATTCTGACAGCCGTTGTTAAGAAAGCTGACGTTACCAAGGAAGCTATCAACGAGGCTATGAAGGCAGCTCAGACTGAGTCCTTCGGCTACAACGAGGATGAGATCGTTTCTTCCGATATCGTAGGTATCCGCTATGGTTCCCTGTTTGATTCTACACAGACTATGGTATCTCCGATCGGTGATGACTTATATCAGGTACAGGTTGTTTCCTGGTATGACAACGAGAACTCCTACACAAGCCAGATGGTTCGTACAATCAAATACTTCGCAGAGCTGGCATAATTTTATCGATTCGATAGAAAATCATAAGGATTCAAGATGGGTCCGGTCCTCGGTCGGGACCGGACCTGTTTTTTATTCTTTTATAATGTAAAGGAGACAGGATATGCTGAATAAAAAATCCGTGGATGATATCAATGTAAAGGGCAAACGCGTTCTGGTACGCTGTGATTTCAACGTACCGTTAAAAGAAGGAAAGATCACCGATGAAAACCGTCTGGTGGCAGCGCTTCCGACGATCAAAAAACTGATTGCGGACGGCGGAAAGGTAATTCTCTGCTCCCATCTTGGCAAACCGAAGGGAGAGCCGAAGCCGGAGCTGTCTCTGGCACCGGTAGCCGTTCGTCTGTCTGAACTTCTGGGACAGGAAGTGAAATTTGCAGCCGATCCGGAAGTGGTTGGACCGAACGCAAAGGCAGCCGTTGAGGCGATGAAGGATGGCGAGGTTGTTCTGCTTGAGAACACCCGTTACCGTGCCGAGGAAACCAAGAACGGTGAGGCGTTCAGCAAGGATCTGGCATCCCTGTGTGATGTCTATGTGGACGATGCATTTGGTACTGCACACCGCGCACACTGCTCAAACGTAGGCGTGACCCAGTATGTGGATACCGCAGTAGTTGGTTACCTGATGCAGAAAGAGATCGATTTCCTTGGAAATGCAGTGGATAACCCGGTTCGCCCGTTCGTTGCCATTTTAGGCGGCGCGAAGGTAGCAGATAAATTAAACGTTATCTCAAACCTGCTGGAGAAGTGCGACACGCTGATCATCGGCGGCGGCATGGCATTTACCTTCTTAAAAGCACAGGGCAAGGAGATTGGTAAATCCTTAGTCGATGATACAAAGTTAGATTATTGCCGTGAGATGGTAGAGAAGGCGGCGAAGCTTGGCAAGAAACTGCTTCTTCCGGTTGATGCAGCTGTAGCAGCATCCTTCCCGGATCCGATTGATGCACCGATCGAGGTACAGAATGTATCGGTTGACGCTATCCCGGCTGACACGATGGGACTTGACATAGGACCGGAAACTGCAAAGCTGTATGCAGACACCGTAAAATCTGCTAAGACAGTTGTATGGAACGGACCGATGGGTGTATTTGAGAACCCGACTCTTGCCCAGGGTACAATCGCAGTTGCAAAAGCACTGGCAGACACCGAAGCGACCACGATCATCGGCGGCGGCGATTCTGCAGCAGCGGTCAACCAGCTTGGATTTGGCGACAAGATGACCCATATTTCTACCGGCGGCGGCGCTTCCCTGGAATTCTTAGAGGGAAAGGAGCTTCCGGGCGTAGCGGCAGCGAATGATAAATAAATAGAAAAGAGGAATAGAATAGTCATGGCTAGAAGAAAGATCGTAGCAGGCAACTGGAAAATGAACATGACGCCGTCGGAGGCAGTAGCTCTGGTAGAGCTTCTGAAGCCGCTCGTTGTTTCGGAAGATGTAGACGTTGTATTCTGCGTACCGGCGATTGATATTATCCCGGTTGTAAAAGCGTGCGAGGGAACCAACATCGCAGTCGGCGCTGAAAATATGTATTTCGAGGAGAAAGGTGCTTACACCGGCGAGATTTCCCCGAATATGCTGACCGATGCAGGCGTTAAATACGTGATTATCGGACATTCCGAGCGCAGAGAATACTTTGCAGAGACCGATGAGACGGTCAATAAGAAGGTACTGAAAGCATTTGAGCACGGTCTGACCCCGATCATCTGCTGCGGCGAGACTCTGACCCAGAGAGAGCAGGGCATCACGCTTGACTGGATCCGCCAGCAGATCAAGATCGCATTCCAGAATGTGACCGCAGAGCAGGCAAAGACAGCTGTGATTGCATACGAGCCAATCTGGGCGATCGGTACCGGCAAGGTAGCGACCACCGAGCAGGCTGAGGAAGTGTGCGGCGCGATCCGTGCGTGCATCAAGGAAGTGTACGATGAGGCGACCGCAGAGGCGATCCGCATTCAGTACGGCGGTTCCGTATCTGCAGCATCGGCTCCGGAGCTGTTTGCACAGCCGGATATCGATGGTGGTCTGGTAGGCGGCGCATCCTTAAAGGCAGATTTTGGAAAGATTGTAAATTATAAATAAGAGATGAGAAAAAGGGGGCTGTCGCACGTGTGAGGCGTGGCAGTCCCCTTTTTGCCAGTAAAAAAAGAAGGTGAAAGTTTTGACCTGAAACAATCAAAATTGTTGGTTCATCCGATTGTTTCAGAAAAAACGGTTCATTTCATGGAAGGAAAGGAAGAAGAAAGAGATGAAAAAAAAGCCAACCGTATTAATGATTCTCGATGGATACGGCATGAGAGATACCTGTGAGCACAATGCCGTATGTGAGGCGAAGACACCGATCATGGATCAGCTGATGAGCCAGTGCCCGTTTGTGCGCGGCAATGCCAGCGGTCTGGCGGTCGGTCTGCCGGACGGACAGATGGGTAACTCGGAGGTTGGACATTTAAATATGGGTGCCGGACGTATCGTATACCAGGAGCTGACCCGTATCACGAAATCAATCGAGGATGGCGATTTCTTTGAAAATCCGGAATTTCTGGCAGCCGCAGACACCTGCAAGAAAAATGATTCCGCCCTGCATCTGTTCGGACTGGTATCAGACGGCGGCGTTCACAGCCATCTGACTCATTTATTCGGACTTCTGGAGTTCGCAAAACGTCAGGGACTTAAAAAAGTGTATGTGCACTGCTTCCTGGACGGACGTGATACACCGCCGACCTCCGGCAAGGAGTTCGTAGCAGAATTAGAGAAGAAGATGCAGCAGCTTGGCGTCGGCGAGGTGGCTTCCGTGATGGGACGCTACTATGCGATGGACCGTGATAAAAACTGGGATCGTGTCCAGAAAGCTTACGATGTGCTGACAAAGGCAGAGGGTGAGAAGGCAGAAAGTGCGTGTGCAGGCATTCAGGCATCCTATGATAAAGAGGTAAACGATGAGTTCGTCGTACCGTTCTATGTAGAGAAGGACGGAAAGCCGGTTGCCACGATTCAGGATGGCGATTCCGTCATTTTCTTCAACTTCCGTCCGGACCGTGCAAGAGAGATCACCCGCGCATTCTGCGATGAGGGATTTACCGGATTTGCGAGAGAGAAGAAGCTTGACCTGACGTTTGTATGCTTTACCGATTACGATGAGACGATCGGGAACAAGCTGATTGCGTTCAAGAAGGAAGAGATTAAGAACACGTTTGGAGAGTTCCTGGCGGCGCACCATATGACGCAGGCACGTATCGCCGAGACCGAGAAATATGCACACGTAACATTTTTCTTCAACGGCGGCGTGGAAGAGCCGAACGAGGGCGAGGACCGCATTCTGGTTCCGTCTCCGAAGGAGGTTCCGACCTACGACCTGAAACCGGAGATGAGCGCACCGATCGTGTGCGATAAGCTGGTGGAGGCGATTGAGTCCGGCAAATATGATGTCATCATCATCAATTTTGCAAACCCGGATATGGTAGGTCACACGGGCGTGGAGTCGGCTGCGATCAAGGCGATTGAGACCGTCGATGCCTGCGTAGGACGTGCAGTTGAAGCCATCAAGGCAGCCGGAGGTGTTCTCTTTATCTGCGCCGATCACGGTAATGCAGAGGTGATGGTCGATGAGGCAACCGGCGAGCCGTGGACCGCTCATACGACCAATCAGGTACCGTTTGTCCTGGTCGGCGCTGACCCGGCGTACAAGCTGCGCGAGGGCGGACGCCTCTGCGATATTGTGCCGACGCTGATTGAACTGATGGGACTTGAGAAGCCGAAGGAGATGACGGGAGAGTCGCTGTTGGTGAAATAGGGAGAATTTTCGAATATATTAGGAAAGTATAAATATAACCGTCAATAAGAATCGGGAAAACTGCCATAAAGCAAGAAAAGATCATGAACAGAGAAATGGTCGGGGCTTGTTTTGTGGCAGTTTTTTGTTCACAGGTAGGAATTTTCTGAACTGAAAATCCCGTGAAAATCCCGTTACTTCTCTCTTCCATTTCATAAGAAAATAGGATAAAATAAAATCATCTATGTGAACCGCTCGGAGGCTGTTCCAGGGCAGACATTTTTAGAAAAGAAAGTGTTATGCGGAAAGGAAAATAGGATGGCAGCAGATTCACAGGGAAAACAGGAGGAAACAAGCATGAAGGTAGCGGTTGTTACAGACAGCAACAGCGGAATTACACAGGCACAGGCGAAAGAGATGGGCGTATATGTCCTGCCGATGCCGTTTATGATTGATGGAACCGAGTATCTGGAAGATATAAATTTGACACAGAAGGAATTTTATGAGCATCTGAGCGGGGATCACGATGTGAGCACATCCCAGCCGTCTCCGGAGACGATCTTAAATCTCTGGGAAAAACTTTTGGAGGAATACGATGCAGTTGTGCACATCCCGATGTCCAGCGGGCTTTCGAGCTCCTGCCAGACGGCAAAGATGCTGGCAGATGATTTCGATGGAAAAGTACAGGTGGCGGATAATCACAGGATTTCCGTGACCCAGCGCCGTTCGGTGCAGGATGCGCTTGACATGGCGGCAGCCGGCATGGACGCGGAGGCGATCTGCAAAAAGCTGGAAGAGACAGGTTTGGATTCAACTATTTATATCACGGTTGACACATTAAAATATCTGAAAAAGGGCGGTAGAATCACACCAGCAGCAGCAGCGCTCGGAACACTTCTCCGTTTAAAACCGGTTCTGACGATACAGGGCGAGAAGCTGGACGCATTTGCGAAGGCGCGGACGATGAAACAGGCGCGTTCCATGATGATCACGGCGATCACCCGCGATCTGGAAAATCAGTTTGATGATATGACGGGAGAAAAAACGTATATTGATGTAGCGCATACCGACAATGATGAGATGGCGCAGGAGCTGGCAGCCGAGCTTCGGGAACTTTTCCCGGAGACGGAAGTCCGTGTAGAGCCGCTGTCCTTAAGTGTAGCCTGCCATATCGGACCGGGAGCGCTGGCGATTGCGGCAACGAAGAAGCTTGAAATCGGATCGTTGTTGTGAAAAACGCAGTTACAGAGCAGCATTTCGGGGTTACAGTTCACAGCCAATGTCAGGAAGTTAAGCAACCCAAGTAAGAGCGCGTGAATTGTAATCGTTCAGGACAGGAACATGAGAAGAATAGCAGAACATAAAAGAAAGATATGGAAAGCGATGGAGCACACGATCGGGATGAGAATCCCTCTGTTCCTCGCCTTTCTGATTCTGACGCTGGTTCCGCTTCTGGTACAGGTTCGTTTTACATCGGGGTATTTTTACCAGAGCCACGTGGAAGAACGGATGGCGGAAGCGCAGAACCGGTGTCTGATTTTAGCAAACAAGATACGCAGCAGTGATTATATCAATGTACTGCTGTCGGGAAATCCCAATCCGGCGCTGGATGCGGAACTTAGTACAACGGCGGATCTGATGAACGGAAGAATCGTGCTGGTGGACGACAGCTTTAAGATTTTGAAAGACACATTTGGTCTTTCCAGAGGGAAAACGCTGGTTGTATCGGATGTGTTAAAGGCATTTGACGGGGAAACTTCCAGCTATCTGAACCAGAAGAAAAAGTATTTCTATGTAGCGCAGCCGATTCAGGCAAAAAGCACGGATGCAGCGCCGATCGATTCGGATGTGGCAGCCGGAAATGGGAAAAATACGGCAGGCGTGCAGGGAGTCCTTCTTCTGATGGCGTCCACGGAAAATTCGGCGCTTTTGCAGGAGAAAATTGTGCAGAAGACGGGATTTTTGCAGCTCGTTATGTTCTGTTTTATTCTGATCGCAGATTTATTGGCGGCGGCTTGCCTGCTGAAACCATTCCGCCGCCTGCAGCAGCAGCTCGATATGGTGGCAGAGGGAAATCTGGATCAGGATATTGATGTAAAAACGTACCGGGAGACGCGGGACATTTCGGAGGCAGTCATGCAGACCATCCGGAAACTGAAAAACCTGGATCAGTCGCGTCAGGAGTTTGTTTCCAACGTGTCGCATGAGCTGAAAACACCGCTGACTTCGATAAGAGTGCTGGCGGATTCTCTGATGGGGATGGAGAACGCCCCGGCGGAGCTATATCAGGAGTTTATGCAGGATATTTCGGCGGAGATTGACCGCGAGGGCAAGATTATCGATGATCTGCTGACGTTAGTCAAAATGGATAAATCATCGCCGGATCTGAATATTGCCCAGACTTCGATCAATGGTCTTCTGGAACAGATTTTAAAACGTCTGACCCCGATCGCGAAGCGGCGGAACATTGAGATCACGTATGAGAGCAAGCGGGAAGTATCGGCGGATGTGGACGAGGTAAAATTGAGCCTGGCACTTTCGAACCTGGTGGAAAATGCGATCAAGTATAACCGCGAAGAGGGAAAAGTCTGGGTGACGCTGGATGCTGACCACAAGTTCTTTTATGTGAAGGTAGAGGATAATGGCGTGGGAATCCCGAAAGAATTCCAGGAGCGCGTATTTGAGCGTTTTTACCGTGTAGATAAGGCGCGCTCACGCGAGACAGGCGGTACCGGGCTGGGGCTTGCGATCACGAAGAATATTATTCTTCTTCATCAGGGCGCGATCCGCCTGAAGAGTGAAGAAGGCAAGGGAGCAACCTTTACGGTGCGGATTCCGTTGAATTATATTCCGTAGACAGCGTGGTTCTGGGCGGTTTAGAGGTTCGAGATGGTTGCTGGTGCTGTAGTGTTCGAATATTTCGGTGTTTGAATGCTGCAGTGTTCGGATGTTTCAGTGTTTGAATGTTGCAGTATTTGAGGGTTGCAGTGTTCGAATGTGCGGTCAGGGCAATGTCTATTGTGAGATAGATTGCAAAATAACAACAGGAAATAATAAATGGAGAAAATAAGAAAAAAAAGCTCTGGAAAATGGGCAGGAAGCGTAAGTTTGTGGCTGATCCTTTGCCTGGCATGTCTGCTTCTTCTGAGCGGATGCCGAAAAAAAGAAGAGGTGCATCCGACGGCGGGTGAGGACGGCGTCTATCAGATTTATTATCTCAATTCGACGCGCACGGGGCTGGCGAGTGTTTCCTATCAGACGGAGACGGCGGACGCTGAGATCCTGATCGGGGAGCTGGCGGGGCAGATCCTTGCGGCACCGGAAAACCCGGAGTATCAGGCAGTTTTAAGCGATAAGGTTGAATTCCTGGATATTAACCGGGACAATAACGTGCTGACGCTGAATTTTAATCAGGAATATATGAATATGAAAGCGTCGCGGGAGATTCTGTGCCGGGCGGCGCTGGCAAAGACCTTTACACAGGTAGAGGGAGTCGATTATATCAGCATTAATTGCGAGGGACAGCCGCTTCTGGACACGCATGGCAACCCGGTGGGCGCGATCGCAGGAAGTGATTTTGTAGACAGTATTTCGGATGTCAATTCGTATGAAAAAGTAGAGCTGACCCTGTATTTTGCCAATGAAGAAAAAGATGGTCTGGTGGCAGAAAAACGGGAAGTATTTCACAGTATGAACACGTCGCTGGAACGCCTGGTAGTGGAACAGCTGCTGGCAGGTTCCCAGAATGGCGGGCTTTCAGTGATGCCGAAAAATACAAAGGTATTAAACGTATCACTGACAGATAATACCTGCTATGTCAACCTGGATAGCAGTTTTATTTCCGGGGATATCGATGTGGCGGAGTATATTCCGATTTACGCGATCGTTGATTCGCTGACAGAGCTTCAGACGGTAAATAAAGTACAGATCACGGTCAATGGCTCGGCAGATGTGACGTACCGGAATGTGATTTCGCTGGTGCAGCCTCTGGAGAGAGAGGAGAAGTATATTGTGAAGTAACTGTCAGACAGAATGTATATGCCATATTTGGAAGAGAGCAGCAATGGGATTTTGTTGATGTTTTGTAGAATACAGGAAAAGAGGAATTGAATATCAAACGACCGGTAATGTGGATGATGGTGGCTTTCGTACTTGGAGAGGTCGCAGCGTACCAGATGGGCATGACGGTGTGGTTTATAATTGCAGCAGCGTTTTTTGGGCTTGCAGTCATAAAAACAGCAGAAGGACGGGTAGATTCGGACTTTCAGACAGACGCAGAACGCGTCTGGAATTGGAAAGATCCGATGATGTGCCGTGTCTTTCTGCTGTTTTTCTGTTTCCTGGCAGGATGGGGACGGATGACGGTGGAAATGCGCCCGGATGCGCTGGAACGGATGGTAACGCAGAAGGGTGGTTCGGCAGAGGTGGCGGTATCTGGAACACTGGATTCTATTTCGGAAAAAAATGGGTGGTGTACGATGATTTTGACGGGGGTGGAGGTAGAGGATGAAAGTGTAAGAAAGGTACTGATATCGTGTAAAAGCGATTTACTGGAGATGTGTGAAGAGAAAATTCTGCCACCCTGCGGAAGTCAGATTCATCTGACGGGAACTGCTGAGTTTCTGGAAGAAGCGCGCAATCCGGGGCAGTTTTCGTATCGGATGTATTATCGGGGACTAGGAATCAGAAACCGGGTGACAGCGGATCGGATTTTTATTTCAGAAGGAAAAAGTTCCCCTCTCCGAAGTCAGGCAGAATGCTTCCGGGCGTACGCGACGGCTGTTTTTCAGGAAATCTGTGTTCCAGAAGATGCAGGGATTTTCCAGGCAATTTTGCTGGGGGATAAATCCGGGTTATCGGAAGAGCTGCGCGAACGGTTTCAGGATAATGGGATTGCACATATTTTGGCAGTCAGCGGGCTTCATGTCTCTTTGATTGGCATGAGCGTTTACAGCGTACTGCGTTTTGGGGGCATATCGTATGGATGGGCGGGACTGGGGGCTTCAGCGCTTCTTACCTTTTATGGTTTTGTAACCGGATTTGGAGCATCGGTATTCCGGGCGGTATTTATGGTAGAGGTGTCCTGTCTGGCGGCACATCTGGGGCGGAGTTACGATCTGCTGAGTGCGCTGTCGCTGTCTTTGATTTTACAGGCGTGGCAATCGCCGTATCTGCTCTTTTCGGCGGGATTGCAGCTTTCCTATGGCGCGGTTGCCGCGATTGGGCTGGAGACGGAGGAGCTGCGGAAAGTGGAAAAAAAGAGAAAAGAGGAGGAACAAGAGAAAGAAAAAAAGAAAGGATATGAAACACTCATGCTCAGCTTGGCAATTCAGCTTTATACGATGCCGATTCAGCTGTATCACTATTTTACATTTCCGATGTTGGGAATTTTTCTGAACCTGATCGTGATTCCGCTTCTCACGTATGCAGCCGGAAGCGGTCTGCTGGCGCTTGGAATTTACAGTATAGCGTTTGTGGGAGGAAAAATGGGGGGAATGGGCGGATGCAGCAGCATTGCGGGAGTGCTTTCGGCTTTTGGGGGTGCAGCATCAGGAATATCAGAAATACCAGAAATATTCAGAATAGCGGCAAGTGCATGTACGGGTCCGGGGCATTATATTTTTCAGTTGTATGAATGGCTTTGCATCCAGGTGGAACGCGTGCCGTTTCATTCCATCGTGGCAGGACGCCCGGAAATGTGGAAAATAGGGATGTTTTATGTGGCGCTGGGGATTCGATATGTGTGGAGTGTGGGAGAAGCAAGAGATAATTTAGAGAGAAAAGGGATTTTTCGGTTTCCAAAAGAATGGAATGCACCGGAAAAAAATAGTGTATTTATTGCTGTGGCGGTAGTCTTTTTAGTAGTTCAGCCTGTTCATGGCTTTCAGATCTGGTTTCTCGATGTAGGACAGGGCGACGGCGTCTTTCTGCGGACGCGGGATGAGGCAATTCTTTCGGACTGTGGCAGCAGCCAGGATAAAAAAATCGGGAAAAATGTGCTGGGACCATTTTTGAAAAGTCAGGGAATCCGCACGCTGGACTGGATTCTGGTCAGCCATGCGGATGCGGATCACACGAACGGGATCGAGTGGCTTTTGAAGGAGGAGGCAGATATCCGGGTGCGGAATCTGGCATTTCCGGCGGCGGGAAAAGGGCAGGAAGCATATAAAAAACTGGAAACTCTTGCGAGAAAACGGGGTGCGGAAGTCTATTATCTGCATCGGGGAGAAACGGTGCGGGCGAAAAGCCTGGCGCTTCGGTGCCTGTACCCGGAGTCGGGGGAAAAGCCAGTCGAGGAGCGAAATAGTCATTCACTGGTGTTTGATGTCACGTATGGAAAGTTTCGTATGCTTCTGACAGGAGATATTGGAGTGGAGGACGAAAGGAAGATTCTGGCGGTGGAAGAGGACAAAAAGAGGGAAAAAGTGACACTGTTAAAAGCTGCACACCATGGTTCGAACGGTTCCTCCTCAGAGGAGTTTTTGGAGTACTTTTCCCCAGCTTTCACGGTGCTCTCTTATGGAGAGGGAAATACTTACGGGCATCCGGCACCGGAGGCGGTGGAACGTTTGGAACAGACGGGAACGGAGATCTGGAGAACGGCGGATTCAGGGGCAGTGAATGTGTGGACGGACGGGAAACGTATGTATATCAAGGGATATAAGAAACAAGATTATGGGAAGGAAAGAGATAAAAACAGATAAAAAACTAATTGTTAACTATATAAAAATAATAGGTTGACAATAGAAAAAGGCTATGTTATGCTTGCAATCAGTTCTGCATCTGTTTCGACTACCCGGGATCTGGAACGGCCGCTGCTGTTTTAGATGGTTGGAACAGGGGTTGCGGAGAGAAATTTATGTACATGTGCGAGAATAGAATGGCTTCGGATGCCTGAAATCATTCAGATAACCAAGGAGGAAAAAGGTTTGAAACACATGAAGACAAAGGATTTAGTTTTGTGCGCGATGTTTGTCGCACTGATTGCAGTGGGAGCATTTATCAAGATACCGGTTCCGGTGGTTCCATTTACATTGCAGTTTTTATTTACGATGCTGGCAGGTCTGCTTTTAGGTCCGGTCAACGGGGCGCTGGCGGTTGTGGTTTATATCGTATTAGGTTTAATTGGACTTCCGATTTTCACTCAGGGCGGCGGACCGGGATATATTTTCCAGCCGAGTTTTGGATATATCATCGGATTTGCGGTTGCGGCGTATGTGAATGGTAAGATTGCCAATGCCAAGACGCATCCGAGTTACCGGCGCCTGCTGGGAGCTAATTTTCTGGGACTTTTTATTGTCTATGCATTTGGAATGATTTATTACTACGTGATCAGTAATTTCTATCTGAATTCGCCGATCGGCGTAGGAGCGCTGTTTTTATATTGCTTTGTTCTGGCAGTTCCGGGCGATATCGTGCTCTGTATTGTGGCTGCCATCATAGGAAAACGGATGATTCCGCTGATTCAGGGAGGGAGACTTGGATAAAAGATGAGCAAGGGGATTTTTATAACAGGTACGGGAACGGATATTGGAAAAACGTATGTGACAGGATTGATTGTGAAAAAACTGCGGGAGAGCGGCGTGAATGCGGCGTATTATAAAGCGGCAATGAGCGGCAATGAGCGGCGTGCGGATGGAAGCCTGATTCCAGGAGATGCCCTGCAGGTAAAAACAATGTCGGGAATCGGGCAGCCGCTTGAGGAAATGTGTCCGTATGTGTACGAGACGGCGGTATCGCCGCATCTGGCATCCCGCCTCGAGGGCAACCCGGTCCAGATGGAACGGGTGCTGGAAGATTTTCACAAAGTCTGTGAAAAATATGAGTATGTGACGATGGAAGGAAGCGGCGGAATTCTCTGTCCACTCTGCATAGACGAGGCGGATATCCGTCTTCCAGAAGTAGTAAAAGCGTGCGGGCTTGGATGCCTGCTGATTGCGGATGCGGGGCTTGGGACGATCAATGGCGTGGGGCTTACTGCCTATTATCTGAAACAACAGGGAATTGCCCTGAAGGGAATTATTTTCAACCATTATGAGGCGGGAAATCTGCTTCATGAGGATAACCGGAAAATGTGTGAATATTACACGGGCGTTCCGGTGGTTGCCTGTGTGGCGGATGGAGATATGGAGCTTTCCATGGATGTGGAGACGCTGAAAGGGCTGTATGCGTAAGAAAGAAGATAAAAAGGAGAAGAAAAATGATCTGGTATCCATATGAACAGTTAAAAACAATGAAAGCACCTTATGAGATCGTGGATGCGAACGGGGTATATCTTTACACGAAGGATCAGAAGCTGATTGATTCGGTTTCGTCCTGGTGGAGTGTGATTCATGGATATAAACATCCGGTGATCAATCAGGCAATTATTTCACAGGTGGAAAAATTTTCTCATGTGATGCTGGGCGGGCTGACGCATGAGCCGGCGCGCAGACTTTCAGAAAAACTGGCGTCCTGGCTGCCGGGCGATCTGGACTACTGCTTTTTTTCAGATTCCGGCAGCGTGGCGGTTGAGGTAGCGCTGAAAATGGCGCTGCAGTATTATATGAACCGCGGTGATGAGAAGCGAACGATGATTCTGGCGCTGGAACACGCGTACCACGGCGATACCTTTAAGACGATGGAGGCAGGCGATGATGAGGACTACCATTTTGTGCTGAAAGCGTATGGTGCAAGCCCGTATGTGGTTCACATTCCGACTGAGATCCCGGCGCTGGAGAAAGCATTTGAACAGTATCATGACAAGTTGAACTGCGTGCTGGTGGAACCGCTTTTACAGGGCGCTGGCGGAATGCGGATGTACGATATTTCATTTTTGGAGAAGGCAAGGGAACTCTGTGATAAATACGGCGTGCTGCTGGTTTTTGATGAGGTGGCAACCGGATTTGGCAGAACCGGAAACCGCTTTGTGGCAGATCGGGTGCTTCCGGATATTCTGGTTCTCGGAAAGGCATTGACCGGCGGTTACATTGGTCATGCGGCGACTGTGGCAAATAAAAAGGTATTTGATGGATTTTTCGATGATAACCCGGAACATGCGCTGATGCACGGACCGACCTTCATGGGAAATGCCCTCGCGTGCAGTGCAGCGCTTGCCTCGATCGAGCTGTTTGAAACGCAGAACTACATGGAAAAGATTCAGAAGATCGAAGCCATCACCCGTCGGGAGATGGAAGGATTTACCGATCCAAGAATCAAGGAGGTCCGCATGATGGGCGGATGTGTCTGTGTCGAGGTATATGATTCGGCAGTCCTGAAAGGGTATCAGGAATATGCGTACAAACGCGGCGTGTTTAGCCGTCCGTTCTTAAATTATCTGTACGCGATGGTTCCGTATATTATCAAGGAAGAAGAGCTGGTGCAGGTGCTTCAGTGCATGAAAGACTGGTTTGCGCGGGGATAGGTAACGAAGAAACGTAACCGTTCACAGGCAGGAATTTTCTGAACTGAAAATCCCGTTACTGGGAACACATGTGTGAACAGTGAAACATCTACCTTAGAATAAAAATCTTAGAATAAAAAAATTTAAGTATTTCTTTCTGAATGAATTTCATTTATGATAAAAGGAATGGAGTATTGTTTTAAGAAACGATACATGGATTTTTGCCTGCTGGCCCATGTTTTCGTACGGTCAGCGCAGTAAATGCGCAGACCCACTGAACAGTTACCAAAATTCTAGTATAAAACTTACATTCGGGGAGAAATTAATATGAAAGAACAAATGAAGAAAATAGCGCTGCTATCGCTGTCATTGATACTGACATCGGCGTATTCTGTTTCGATCGTGCTGCCATCGCTGCTGCAGCATTTCAGTGAATATACAACCGCACAGGTGGAGATGTTGATCTCAGCACCGTCGTTTGCGATCACTGTCATGATCGTGCTGAATGCATGGCTGTCGCGTTATATGAAAGACCGTTCAATGATTGTGGGCGGTCTGCTTCTTTTATCGGTCAGCGGCATGGTACCGGTGTTTGTACAGGAATATCCGGTGATGTTCGCGTCCAGGATTTTCCTGGGGATCGGGATTGGGCTCATTAATGCGAAAGCAATCAGCATTTTCAGTGAATATTATGAAGGCAGGGAAAAAGCGGCGCTGCTCGGATACCGCGGATCGGCGGAGGTGCTGGGAAGCGCGGTTATGACGCTGGTTGCTGGAAAATTGGTGTTGATCCGGTGGAATCTGGCATTTTGGGTGTACGCGCTCGGATTTGTGATTGTACTTCTGTATCTTGTATGGGTTCCGGGAAGTATGGAGCCGGGACAGAGTGCAGGGGCAGAGAAAGAAAGTCTGGAAGCGGAGGCAGATGGAAAAAGAGAATGCTGGAAAAAAGAAGTCCTGCCCATTGCTTATGCAGTGTTTGCGGGGTTTGTCATCTGCATCTACTGTTCCAATTCCCTGCGTGTCCCGATGCTGATTTTAGAGAAGAAACTTGGAACGGAGTCGGAAGCCAGCATCATTCTCACGCTCATGATGCTGATGGGAATAGCTGCCGGTGTTTATTTTGGAAAACTGACGATGTGGTGGAAGGAAAAATTACCGGGGGTTGGATGCTTGATGCTTGGAGCGGGGATGCTTCTGACCGCATATGCGGGCAATCTGCCGCTGATTGGAGTTGGCATCAGTATCGTCGGATTTTTCTATACCGTTCTGGTTACCTATTCCTTCCACCAGATTTCCGAGCGGATTCCGCAGTCTTCTATCAATACAGCCACATCAATTGTGCTGGTCGGTTGCAATCTGGGAGCGGCGTGTTCGCCGTTTGTGCTGAAATGGATGGGAAGATTCAGCGAGGGCGTGAGCGTGCCGTTTGTGGGGTATGCGGGGATGATGGGAGTATTAGGAATCGTTCTGATAGTAGTCACGGGAAGAAAGAAATAATACAGTAAACCAATAATAGGAATAACGGCAAAATCTGCAACCAGAACTGTATCGTACGGAATCTTCAGTTTAGAAAATTCAGAAAATTCCTACCTGTGAACAGTTATCTGAAATCGAACGTTTGTACTGATTTGTTTTGCTTTTATGTATACATTCATGGGTGGATTTGGTATAATAGAAATACTTAATGGGATTTTTTGTGTACTAGGAAATTCCTTGGAATCCCCTATTACACAAAAAGGCACATTCTTTATTTGTGAATTATATCAAATCAGGAGAAAGCAATGGATCATTTTGAGTTGGTATCAGAATACAGCCCGACCGGCGACCAGCCGCAGGCGATTGAAAAGCTGGTGGAGGGCTTCAAGGAAGGAAATCAGTTCCAGACATTACTGGGGGTAACGGGCTCTGGCAAGACGTTTACGATGGCAAATGTGATTCAGAAGCTGAATAAGCCGACGTTAATTATTGCACATAATAAGACGCTGGCAGCCCAGCTTTATTCGGAAATGAAGGAATTTTTTCCCAATAATGCGGTGGAATACTTTGTCAGCTACTATGACTACTACCAGCCGGAGGCTTACGTCCCGTCCACGGACACATACATCGAGAAGGATTCCTCTATCAACGACGAGATCGATAAGCTGCGGCATTCAGCGACGGCGGCGCTGTCGGAGCGGCAGGATGTGATTATTGTGGCATCGGTTTCCTGTATCTATGGTCTGGGAAGCCCGATCGATTACAAAAACATGGTTATTTCCCTGCGCCCGGGCATGGAGAAAGACCGCGACGAGGTCATTCACAAGCTGATCGACATTCAGTACAGCCGGAATGACATGGATTTCAAGCGAGGTTCGTTCCGGGTGCGCGGCGATGTGCTGGAGGTATACCCGGCGTATTCGGGCGGCGATGCGTACCGGATTGAGTTTTTCGGGGATGAGGTAGACCGGATCACAGAGATTGACACGCTGACGGGCGAGATCAAGGCGCAGTTAGGACATATCGCGATTTTCCCGGCATCGCATTATGTCATCCCGAAAGAGCGGATGGAGATTGCGGCAAACAATATTTTAGAGGAAATGAAGGAGCAGGTCGCTTACTTTAAGAGTGAGGATAAGCTTCTGGAGGCACAGAGAATCGCGGAGCGGACGAATTTTGATGTGGAAATGATGCGGGAAACAGGCTTCTGTTCCGGTATCGAGAATTATTCGCGCCATCTGATTGGTTCGAAACCGGGAGAACCGCCGTGTACGCTGATGGATTATTTCCCGGATGAATTTCTGGTGATTGTGGACGAGTCGCACATCACGCTGCCGCAGGTGCGCGGTATGTACGCGGGCGACCAGTCGCGCAAGAAAACGCTGGTGGAATATGGCTTCCGCCTGCCATCGGCGCTGGATAACCGACCGTTAAATTTTGAAGAATTTGAGAGCAAACTGGATCAGATTCTCTGCGTTTCAGCAACACCGGGCGAGTATGAGGCAGATCATGAGCTTTTGCGGGCAGAGCAGGTGATCCGTCCAACGGGACTTCTTGATCCGCCGATTGAGGTGAGACCGGTCGAGGGACAGATCGACGATCTGATTTCGGAGGTCAACCGGGAGGTGGATCGAGGGTTTAAGGTGCTTGTTACGACGCTGACAAAGCGGATGGCAGAAGACCTGACCGACTATATGCGCGATGCGGGAATCCGCGTCAAATATCTGCATTCGGATATTGACACGTTGGAACGCGCCCAGATTATCCGGGATATGCGTCTGAATGTCTTCGATGTGCTGGTCGGCATCAATCTGCTTCGTGAGGGTCTGGATATCCCGGAGATTGCGCTGGTGGCGATTCTGGATGCGGATAAAGAGGGATTCCTGCGTTCGGAAACGTCCCTGATTCAGACGATTGGCCGAGCAGCGCGAAATTCTGAGGGGCATGTTATCATGTATGCAGATTCGATCACGGATTCGATGCGGGCGGCGATCGAGGAGACGGAGCGAAGACGCGCGATTCAGCAGGCGTACAATGAGGAACATCACATCACGCCGACGACGATCAAGAAAGCTGTCCGGGATCTGATCACGATCTCGCAGGCAGCCGAACCGGTTACGAATAAGGTAACGAAGGATCTGGAATCGATGGATCGCCAGGAATTAGAAAAACTCGTAAAGGAACTAACGAAGAAGATGAATCAGGCGGCAGCCGAGCTGAATTTCGAGGAAGCGGTCGTGCTGCGTGACCGTATGGTAGAGGTCAAGAAAATGTTGCTGGATTTGGAAAATTCGTAACTGTTCAGTAGGTCTGCGCATTTACTGCGCTGACCGTACGAAAACATGG
>OHAG01000691.1_pt1 | contig 25698 bp, 22 predicted proteins | sample 1577081 | NCBI WGS metagenome assembly OHAG01 (sample SAMEA3541513, study PRJEB24748) | human gut metagenome | biome: human gut; feature: human-associated habitat; material: faeces | place: China | collected 2012
GATGTAAATCGCTGTTTTTTTAGTTTTTTATCAAATGAAGTACGTCCCGTCTATTCGGTAAAACGGTACATCTTTACATCATCTTAATAGAGCTTTGCACCTGCTGGAATGTGGTCATCAACCATCAGAAGATGGAGCTTTTCTTCGCCTTCTTCTTCGTGGATAGCACTGAGGAGCATACCGCAAGAGTCAATGCCCATCATAGCTCTCGGTGGAAGATTTGTGATAGCAATAAGAGTCTTTCCAACCAGTTCTTCCGGCTCATAAAAGCTATGAATACCGCTTAAAATGGTTCTGTCTGTGTCTGTTCCGTCATCAAGAGTAAACTGTAACAGTTTCTTTGACTTCGGTACTGCAACACACTCTTTAACCTTTACTGCACGGAAATCTGACTTGCTGAATGTATCAAAATCAACAAATTCCTCAAATAAAGGCTCTACCTTTACCTTAGAAAAATCAATCTTTTCAGACTCAGTTTTTACATTTTTTTCAGGTGCTTCAGAAGCTGTATTATTTACATCATTTTTCTTATTTACACCATCTAAGGACTTCATTGTCGGGAACAGAAGTACGTCACGAATAGCCTGGCTGTCTGTCAGGAGCATAACGAGACGGTCGATTCCGTATCCGATACCACCTGTTGGCGGCATACCAATCTCCAGTGCATTCAGGAAGTCTTCATCTGTGTGGTTGGCTTCCTCATCACCTGCGTCTGCAAGAGCATCCTGTGCTTTGAAACGCTCTCTCTGATCGATCGGGTCGTTGAGCTCGGAATATGCGTTACACATTTCCCATGTATTGATAAAGAGCTCGAAACGCTCTACCTTGTTCGGATCGGAAGGTTTCTTCTTGGTCAGCGGAGAGATCTCGATCGGATGATCCATGATAAATGTCGGCTGGATCAGCTCTTTCTCACAGTACTCCTCGAAGAAGAGGTTGATGATATCACCCTTCTTATGGCGATCCTCATACTCGATATGATGCTCGTCAGCAAGCTTCTTGGCTGCCTCATCATCTGCTACTTCGTCAAAGTCGATTCCTGCATATTTCTTGATGGCATCGTTCATGGTCAGACGTGCGAAAGGCTTTCCAAGATCGATCTCGATACCATTGTAGGAAATCTTTGTGGAACCGCAGACCTTCTCTGCAAGGTAACGGAACATGGACTCTGTCAGCTCCATCATTCCCTCATAATCAGTATATGCCTGATAAAGCTCCATCAGAGTGAACTCCGGATTGTGACGGGTATCAACACCCTCGTTACGGAATACACGGCCGATCTCGTAAACTCTCTCAAGTCCGCCTACGATCAGTCTCTTAAGATAAAGCTCCAGGGAAATACGAAGCTTAACGTCTTCGTTCAGTGCGTTGTAATGTGTCTCAAATGGTCTTGCAGCTGCACCGCCTGCGTTGGAAACCAGCATTGGTGTCTCAACTTCCATGAAGTCACGTCCTGCAAGGAAGTTACGGATCTCCTTAAGGATCTGGGAACGTTTGATAAATACATTCTTGCTGTCCTGATTCATGATAAGATCCACATATCTCTGACGATAACGGGTATCTGTATCTGTCAGTCCGTGGAATTTCTCAGGAAGGATCTGTAAGCTCTTGGAAAGAAGAGTCATCTTCTCTGCATGAATGGAGATCTCACCTGTTCTTGTTCTGAAAGCAAATCCCTCCAGACCAAAAATATCGCCAATATCAGATTTCTTGAAATCTGCATAGGAATCGGTTCCAATGGCATCTCTTGCCACATAAACCTGAATGTTACCCTGTAAATCCTGGATATTGCAGAAAGAAGCTTTTCCCATTACACGCTTGAACATCATACGTCCTGCGATTGATACATGGATCGGGCTTGCGTCCATGATGCTTCTTCTTTCTTCATAATCCTTCTTCTGAGCCTCTTTTGCCTGCTCTTCATCAAGACCTGTTACATCAAGCTCCTTGCGATCTTTGAGAAGCTCTGCCTCATGTGCTTCATAGAGATTCTTTACCTCAAGGGAATGATGTGTCTGATCAAATTTTGTGATCTGAAACGGGTCCCTGCCATTTGCCTGAAGGTCTGCCAGTTTGTCACGACGTACCTTAAGCAGCTGGTTTACATCCTGCTTCTTCTGCTCTGCCACTTGTTGGCCTCCTTAATCTATCTGTCGTTCAAGCGGATCTGTGCGATCCGCTCCGTTGTCTGCTTTATACGTTTCTCTGGATCTCAAGAACCTTGTATTTCATGATTCCGGATGGCATCTCAACCTCAACGATATCGTTGGTGTGTGCACCGATCAGTGCTTTACCTACCGGAGACTCATTGGAGATCTTTCCTTCAAGGCTGTTAGCCTCTGTGGAACCTACGATCTTCAGCTCCATATCTTCCTCAAATTCATAATCATGAACCTTAACCTTGCAGCCTACGCTGATTCTGTCAAGATCGACTTCGTCCTCTACTACAACCTCAGCGTTCTTGAGGATCTTCTCGATCTCCTCGATACGTGCCTCGATATCTCTCTGCTCATCCTTTGCTGCATCGTACTCTGCGTTCTCAGAAAGGTCTCCCTGCTCTCTGGCCTCTTTGATCTTTCCTGCTACTTCTTTTCTCTTAACAACTTTCAGATCGTGCAGCTCGTCTTCCAGTTTTCTAAGTCCTGCGTATGTGAGTAAGTTCTTCTTTGCTTCTTCCATTTTGCCTTACTTCCTTTCAAAACCGTGCTGTTTTTTCTGAAAAAAATACAGCTTCGGATATTTCTGTTGCTACCATTCCCAAGAGCTCTTTTTTCTAAAAAAGGGCGTAAAAATCTCAGGATATTCACAATTCCTGTATTATACCGAAAAGCCCCAGTATTGTCAAGCATTCCACGTCGAAAAAGGGTCCCTGAAATATGCAAAAAAAGCCGCGCGAAATCTCAGATTTCAACACGGCTTTTCTGTATTATCCTGCCCGGTCTGATTCCTTATCTCTTCTCCGGAAAAAGATCTTTATAACGATTAGTCACCATCTGTGTCTGATACTCAAAATCCTGTTTATGCTGATTGACCAGTGTAGAAAGGATGATCCCGGAAAACCAGCAGATGATAGCTGTCAGGATCACAAACCCGCTGACGATCAGTGTCGGGATCTTTTCCACTGTCCCAACCTCCAGAAAATGTACCAGCACCGGAATAAAGAATACCATTCCCACCACAAACAGCACTGCTGCAATAAGGGAGAAGAACTCCAGCGGCTTGTAATTCTTGAACATTTTCACAATAGTCTTCAGGACCTTAAATCCATCTGCATAAGTATTCAGCTTGGACTCACTTCCCTCCGGCCTGTCACGATATTCAATGACTACATTCTCAACCTGCATGTTCTTATCGATGGCGTGGATCGTCATCTCTGTCTCGATCTCAAAATTCCTGGAAAGTACCGGGAATGTTTTTACAAAGCGGTAACTCATGGCACGGTAACCTGTCATGATATCCTTGATGTTGCTTTTGAAAAGACGGTTAATGGAACCTCTTACGATGCTGTTTCCAAAGTTGTGGAAAGGTCTCTTGTTCTCTGTAAAATATGTAGAAGAAAGGCGGTCACCAACTACCATGTCTGTGCCTTTCTCCAGAACCTTGCTGCACATTTCAGCTGCAAACTCTGCCGGATAAGTATCGTCGCCATCTACCATAAGATAACACTGCGCATCGATATCCCGAAACATACTGCGGATCACGTTTCCTTTTCCCTGCTGATACTCATAACGGACAACTGCCCCTTCTTTTCTGGCGATCTCGTCAGTTCCATCTGTAGAGTTATTATCATATACGTAGATCACAGCTTCCGGAAGTGCTTTTTTCATATCGCGGATAACCTTTGCTACCGTCTTGCTTTCGTTGTAGCAAGGAATTAAAACTGCTATTTTATCTGCCATTATTTTTCTCCTGTAAAACAAAAAAACTTTCTGCGGATTCCCGCTAACTGACTGTAGCACGCGCCCCGCTCCTTGTCAATAGAACGTTTCGTTTTCTCCGGCATACTTTTCTCTTTTATCGCTCCAGTACCATGTCTGTAAGCTTTTTCAGTTCTTCATAGCTTGAAATATTATTAGATTCTCTCCGGATTCCCGCACTGTGCCGCATACCGGCTGTATACCAGGCTACATGCTTCCGCATTTCACGGATCCCGATATACTCACCCTTTATCGCGATCTGATCTTCGGCATGGCGCAGGATCATCTCGCAGACTTCCTCTGCGGTTGGCCTGGAAAGCTTTTCCCCGGTGTGGAAATAGTGGTTCAGCTCCCGGAAGATCCACGGGTTCCCACGTACTGCACGACCGATCATCACTGCATCGCAGCCAGTTTCTTTAAACATGGCTTCTGCAGTTTCCGGTGAAACGATATCTCCGTTTCCTATCACCGGAATAGTCACCGCTTCCTTCACCCTGCGGATAGCATCCCAGTCCGCCTGACCGGAATAATACTGCTGTCTGGTCCTTCCATGAACTGCGATGGCTGCTGCACCGGCATCCTCCACCCGTTTTGCGATCTCCACCACATCCACCGGCGTATTTTCATCAAAGCCAATGCGGACCTTCACCGTTACCGGCTTGGAAACTGCTCCGGAAACACTGCGGACGATCTCTTCGATCAGCTGAGGATCCTTCAGAAGAGCTGAGCCCTCGCCATTATTTACCACCTTGGGAACCGGACATCCCATATTGATATCGAGAATGTCAAAGGGACGCTCCTCAATGCTTTTTGCCACCTCTGCCATATGGTCCGGCTCGCTGCCGAAAAGCTGCATAGATACCGGATGCTCCCCGGGATCGATCTCCATCAGCGCCTCTGTATTCTTATTATGAAAAGAGATCGCCTTGGCACTGACCATCTCCATACAGATCAGGCCTGCACCCTGCTCCTTGCAAAGTCTTCGAAATGCCAGATCCGTAACCCCTGCCATCGGTGCAAGCACAAAGGGGTTCGGTATCTCCACATTTCCAATCTTCCACTGCATCTTCATGGATCATTCCTCAACGGCATCTGCTTTTTTCTGCAGTTCCTCATCCGGGATATCTCCCAGGAAAAATACCTTGTAATACATTTCCAGAGATTCCAGAAGCTCTCTTTTGTCCCGCTGGAGTTCCTTGATCTTCAAGGCACTTCCGATCTCGTCAAAACGGGCATCTGCCTCCAGGGCCTCAGTCTTAAACTGCAGACTGCCGTCCTCATCAAATTCCAGTGTCAGGATCCCGCCTACATCCTCTGTGAAAAGCACACACATGATCTGCAGCTCCTGCTTTACCGTCTCAGGAAGAGACGCAAAATCCTGGTTAAAATAATATTTCTGCTCATAAGAGCTTGCTCCGCAGAGCACAATGTTATCCTGATACATAAAATCTCCTTTATTTATAACTTGACACTCCCCACAGCTAAAGCAGGGAGATTCTTGTTTTTTCCACTACTGCAATAAAACATCAACGGAAAATCGCTGCCGGAAATTTTATCCGATCTGTGCTGCATGTTTTACACATAGCTGTATAAACCACGTACAGAAACCTCTCCGGAATTTACTTCCTCGACTGTACCGTCTGCACGCTCTACCAGAAGCTCTCCGCCGGCATTGATCCCTCTTGCGATCCCCTCATATGGATCATTCTGATCCAGTACACGTACCGGCTGGTTCAGATTGGCCAGCATTTTCTCATAATCCGGTTTCAGGCCGCTGAGATCCTCTGTCTGTACAAATCTCTCATAATTTTCCTCAAAATGCTTCATCACAAGTCCGACTACCTGTGCCCGGTCAAAGGGATGTCCGCTTTCCAGATACAGAGAGGTAGCCTTATCTGCCGTTTCTTCCGGAAAGCTTTCCATGTTTACGTTAATCCCGACTCCGATAACTGCACAGCCGATCTTATCCTGCTTCATGGTCATTTCGGTTAAGATACCGCAGATCTTTTTGCGGGAAACAACTACATCGTTAGGCCATTTGATCCCTACCTCAAGACCGAGCTCTGCTACTGCCTGTGCAACTGAAAGTCCCATAACAAGTGTCAGCATCGGCGCCTTCTGCGGAGAAAATTCCGGGCAGATAAGGATACTCATAGTAATGGCACTGTCCGGCGGCGCACTCCATCGTCTTGTAAAACGTCCGCGTCCTGCGGACTGATATTCTGCCACAAACAGCTCCCCGTGTCCTGCGCCTTCTTCCCTCCAGGCACGTTTTCCCCAGAGGTTTGTGGAATCTGTTTCTCTTGCAAAATGGACGGTTTTGCCCGCCCATTTTGTATGTGTTGCCTGTGAAATTATTTCTTCATTAAATAAATCTGACATTATTTCTCCGGCTCTCCTAATGTTGCAACGATCACAGCCTTAATGGTGTGCATACGGTTCTCAGCTTCGTCAAATACCTTGGACTGCGGAGACTCGAATACTTCGTCTGTAACCTCCATATCTGTAAGGTTGAAACGCTCGCCCATCTCTTTTCCGATCTTTGTCTTAAGATCATGGAATGCCGGCAGACAGTGAAGGAAGATCGCCTTTTCACCGGCGTTCTCCATTACATGTCTGGTAACCTTGTATGGTGTCAGGTCGTGGATACGCTCTGTCCATACTTCGTCAGGCTCGCCCATGGATACCCATACATCTGTGTAGATGATGTCCGCATCTTTTGTTCCTACCTCCACATCCTCTGTGAGAGTGATGGTGGAACCTGCCTCTTCTGCCCACTGCTGACACTGTGCTACAAGCTCATCATTCGGGAAATATTTCTTATTGGTGCAGGCTACGAAATCAAGACCAAGCTTGGAGCATACAACCATCAGGGAGTTACCCATGTTGTAACGGGCATCGCCCATGTATACAAGCTTCAGGCCTTTCAGTTTGCCGAAATGTTCACGTACTGTCAGCATATCTGCAAGCATCTGTGTCGGATGATACTCGTTTGTCAGGCCATTCCATACCGGTACACCTGCATGCTTCGCAAGCTCCTCAACAATATCCTGACCGAAGCCACGGTACTCGATTCCCTCATACATTCTTCCGAGAACTCTTGCAGTATCTGCAATGCTCTCCTTCTTTCCGATCTGGGAGCCTGTGGGATCCAGATAGGTAGAACCCATTCCCAGATCATGAGCTGCCACTTCGAAGGAACAGCGTGTTCTTGTGCTTGTTTTTTCAAAGATCAGGGCAATATTCTTACCTCTGTAATACTCATGAAGCTCTCCTGCTTTTTTCTTTGCCTTCAGATCTGCTGCAAGGTCGATCATGTAAGTGATCTCTTCCGGTGTAAAGTCTTTCAGTGTCAGGAAATTTCTTCCTTTAAGATTCATAATATGTCCTCCTCACGGCTGCAGATTTATTTCTGCTCTGCCGGTTTATCTGTCATGATTTCCTTCAGAGATGTTGCCAGCCCTGCGATGCTCTGTATCTCGGACGGAATGATGATCTTCGTTGCCTTACCGTCAGCAACTTTTGTAAGAGCCTCCAGGCTCTTCAGAGTAAGAACAGATTCATCTGCTCCTGCTTCCTTGATCATACGAAGTCCTTCTGCAGTTGCCTGCTGTACTTTAAGGACTGCCTGTGCCTGTCCTTCAGCCTCTTTGATCATACGCTCCTTCTGAGCCTCCGCATGAAGGATCGCCGCCTGCTTCTCAGCCTCAGCATCCAGGATAGCGGACTGTTTTTTACCCTCTGCAACAAGGATGGTGGAACGTTTCTCTCCTTCTGCTTTCAGAATGGCTTCTCGTCTCTCACGCTCAGCCTTCATCTGTTTCTCCATGGCATCCTGGATGGCTGCCGGAGGAATGATGTTCTTAAGCTCCACACGGTTAACCTTGATTCCCCATGGATCTGTAGCCACATCAAGGGAAGCACGCATCTTGGTATTGATAACCTCTCGGGATGTCAGTGTCTCATCCAGCTCCATATCACCGATGATGTTACGAAGTGTTGTAGCAGAAAGATTCTCGATCGCCATGATCGGATTCTCAACGCCATATGCGTAAAGCTTCGGATCTGTGATCTGGAAAAATACAACCGTATCGATCTGCATGGTTACATTATCTTTGGTAATTACCGGCTGCGGTGGAAAATCCACAACCTGTTCTTTCAGGTTTACTCTTCTTGCAACACGCTCAATGAACGGAACCTTGAAATGGATTCCTGTACTCCAGGTAGCCTTGTAAGCGCCAAGACGTTCCAGTACCACTGCATAGGCCTGCGGTACAATGCGGATACAGGATGCAAGTACCCACAGCACAAGAACGATGACTACAAGCAAAACAACAACTCCACCCATAATTTAGCCCTCCTTGCTAATTTCTTTTACGATCAGCTTCACTCCGCGGATCTCTTCGATCTCAACCACTGCACCTGTTGGAATTTCTTCCCCGTCATCTGCGGTCCGTGCAGTCCACTCGATGTCATTGATCCTCACCTGCCCGGTCTGGGCCAGGTTGTTGACCGGCTGTATCACTACGGCTCTTTTTCCCAGAAGGCTCTCTGCATTGGTCTTTTCCACGCCCTTGTTCATGTAGCGGACCGCCAGAGGTCTGGTAAAGATCAGAAGCACCACGGAAACTCCGAAAAATAAAAGGAGCTGTACAACAATTCCCCCTCCAAGCCACGAGGCAATGCACGCCACAAGCGCACCGCCTGCAAACCAGACAGTGGTAAGTCCTACCGTGATCGCTTCAATTACCAGTAAAATTGCCAGTATTCCAAGCCAGGCCAAAGGTGTCATAAAACCCCTCCTCTCTTATTCTCTTCTCTGTCTTGCAGCTTCGTACATCAGAATTCCTGATGCCATGGCAGCATTCAGCGATTCTACCTTTCCGCACATGGGAATGCGGATCAGACAGTCTGCTGCCTCCGCTGCCTGATCAGTCAGGCCCTTTCCCTCGTTTCCGATGAAAAATGCGGTACCACCCTTATAGGATTCCTGATCATAGGAATTCTCGCCCTTCAGATGAGCTGCAAAACTGCGGATTCCCTTTTCTTTCAGCTTCTTTTCTAATGATACCACATCTTCCACGTATAGAAAAGGCATTCTGTAAATGGAGCCCATGGTAGAACGGATCACCTTGGGATTTGTGATATCCACGCAGGTTTTTGTGAGGAAAACTCCGCTTACGCCGGCGCCCTCACCGGTCCTGAGAATGGTTCCCGCATTTCCCGGATCCTGAAGATCTTCAAGGACCATGACCAGAGGATTTTCTCCTGCCAGTACTTCTTCCTCGCTCCAGGAAGGCAGTTTCAGAACGGTAAGGATTCCCTGGGGAGTCTTGGTATCACACATCTGACGGAATACGGAATCTTTCACGATCTCATAAGGATATTTCTCTACCTGAGCCATCAGTTCCCCATCCTGGGAAAAAGTCTCAGAGACAAACACCTGAAAAACCCAGTTTTCCGGTGCTTCCAGGAACATCTTCCGGCCTTCTGCCACAAAAAGTCCCTGTTCTCTTCTGGCTTTTGCCTTCTGGTTCAGTTGCATGACATTTTTTATTTTTGCATTTGATACGCTGGTTATCATACTTTTTATCTTACTCCTTGCACTTATCCTGTTTACGGAATCTTCGAAAAATCACTTCATAAACGCCGGTTCCGCATTAAGATCCTTATTTTTTCCAATGGCGATTATGGAACAGCGGTCCGGAAGCGGCTCGGACGGTTTCAGATCTACTGTGACATTTTCGCCCTGTTTAATACCAATGACATTAATGTGAAAACGCTCCCGCACATTCAGATCTATGAGACTTTTCCCGATCCATGACTCCGGAATGGAAAACTCTGCCATACTGAATTCCGCCGAAAGTTCAAATACATCCAGATATCCGCCGGACAGAAGATTTCTTGCAACACGGAGTCCCATGGCCTGTTCCGGATAAATGATTTTATCTGCACCGATTTTGTCAAGAATACGTCCATGAAGAGAATTCATGCTTTTTGCAACTACAAAGGGAACTCCCAGATCCTTGGCCTGCATGGTTGCGGAAATGCTGGCTTCCAGATTTTCGGCAACTGCGATAATGGCCACATCCACATTCTGAACTCCCAGTGCTTTCAGGATTCCAGGTTCACGGACATCTGCTTTCACCGCGTAGGTTACTTTTTCGGAAATCTCTTCGATATTTTCTTCTTTGTCGTCAATGGCAAGAACATCACAGTCGGACTCTGCCAGCGTCACCGCCAGAGTCATTCCAAACTGTCCAAGCCCGATCACAGCAAAAGATTTATTTTTCATTTTATTCTCCTGTTTAACCGATCATGATATCTTCTTCACCGAGATGCGTTGTGCTTCCCGGCCTGTTGCGTACACGCACCACAACTGCAGTTCCCAGTGTCAGTGGTCCGATACGTCCCAGATACATGGTAAGGATCACAATCCACTTGCCTGCCACATTCAACTGAGGTGTCAACCCTCTGGAAAGTCCTACTGTAGCCCCCGCAGAAGTGATCTCATATAAAACATCTGCCAGATCCACTCCCGGCATTACTGCGGACAAAAGCACCGTCATGGTAAAAAGGATCAACACACTGGTTCCTGCAACAACCATGGCAGAACGGAGATAGCTCTCACGGATCCTGCGGCCGTATACCTCTACATCCTTTTTTCCCTGAAGATATGCTGCAATAGAAAGGATCAGAACCGCAATGGTAGTAGTCTTCACACCACCGGCAGTGCCCATGGGTGATCCTCCGATAAACATCCACAGCAGGGAAATGATCACGGTAGGTGTGGACAAAAGCGACTGATCCATGGTATAAAATCCCGCCGTACGTGTTGTCACTGACTGGAAAAAGGATGCCATGAGCTTTGTTCCCAGTGGTGCCCCCTTCAGCGTGGAAGGGTTTCCGGATTCAAAGATAAATACCAGAAATGCTCCTGAAAATACCAGGATCCCGGTCATCGTAAGGACCAGCTTGCTCTGAAGCCGCAGTACACGAAAAACTCTGGATGGGGAGAGCTCTTTTCTCAGAACCTTGCGGAATTTATCCCACAGATCCCACCAGACGATAAATCCAAGACCTGACACAATGATCAGGCCAATCGTAGTGATATTGACCAGCGGATTGCTCACATATACCGAAAGGCTTGTTTCCCCGAAAAGATCGATCCCTGCGTTGCAGAATGCAGATACCGCCAGAAATATGGCATGCACCAGACCTTTTTTTATTCCAAATTCCGGTACAAAGCAAAACGCATACAGGACCGCACCGATTCCTTCTGCAAGAAACACGCATTTCACCACACTGCGGACTACAGCCACGACTCCACCCATTTCATCCAGGTTATAGGATTCCTTGATGATCCGTCGGTTTTTCAGGGAAATTTTCCGCCGGAGGCTGATGAATATCATATTCGCCAGTGCGATCAGTCCGATTCCGCCGATCTGTATCAAGCACAGGATAACCGCTTTTCCAATGGGGCTCCACTGGACTGCCATAACAACTGTGGAAAGTCCTGTCACACATACGCTGGTCGCCGCTGTAAAAACAGCATCCGGGAAGGTAACAGCCTGCCCGGGTGCACTGCAGAACGGCATCCACAAAATAAGTCCACCTACAAAAATCACCCCCGCAAAGCCGAGGGCAATTATTTGTGACGTATTCAGTTTATGCAATCCGTCTGAAACTTTTTTTAAGTTCATAAATATCTTTATTTTCTGTAATTATGAGAAAGAGAATTGCAGACCTCCCACATGTAGGAATCTACATTCTTCTGCATTGCAAGAGCCTCATTGATGTCGAAATCAACAAACTCACCATGACGGTATCCAACCACACGGCTGCGTTTTCCGGCAACAAGAAGATCTACTGCAAGAGCACCCATCATGGACGCATATACACGGTCCTTACATGTAGGGCTTCCACCACGCTGCATGTGACCAAGGATCGTTGCACGTGTCTCGATACCTGTTGCAGCCTCGATACGCTTCGCCATAGCCTCTGAATGGCCGATACCCTCAGCATTTACGATGATATGGTGTTTCTTGCCTTTCTTACGGCTCTCTACGATATTGTCAATAAGCTTCTGCTCATCGTAGTCATATTTCTCCGGGATCAGGATATCCTCAGCACCGTTTGCGATACCGCACCATACTGCAAGGTATCCGGCATTACGTCCCATAACCTCGATGATACTGCATCTCTCATGGGATGTGGATGTATCACGTACCTTATCAATAGCTTCCATAGCTGTATTTACAGCAGTATCGAAACCGATGGTGTACTCGGTACATGCGATATCAAGGTCAATGGTTCCCGGCAGGCCAATGGTATTGATTCCAAGGTTCGCAAGCTTCTGAGCACCTGCGAAGGATCCGTCTCCACCGATAACAACAAGGCCGTCGATCCCATGCTTTCTGCAGATCTCTGCAGCCTGCTGCTGTCCTTCCTCTGTTCTCATCTCTGCACATCTGGCAGTATAAAGAATTGTTCCGCCTCGTTCAATCGTATCGGAAACGTCCCTTGCTGTCATATCTCTGATCTCTTCATTTAAGAGACCGCTGTATCCTTTATAGATTCCCTTTACGTTCAGTCCGCTGCTTAATCCTCTTCTGACAACAGCACGGATTGCAGCATTCATTCCAGGTGCGTCACCGCCACTGGTCAAAACGCCGATCGTTTTGATTTTGTTCTCTGCCATATTGTTATCCTCCATCTTATGAAACAACCTATTGTAATACACATATTCGGGTATAGTTTATAGCATTTTTATAAGTTTTTCAATACTCTCTCCACAATTTTAACATTGGAACTTCCATATTTTTTACACATGCGCTCCAGCCAGGAATCCTCGATATGGACCTGATAAGCAGGGGGAAGTTTCTTCATTGCCTTGACATCTTTGAGATAAATAACCACCGTGCTGTTTCCTCTGGATTCCATCAGATCGTCTACCAGACCGGTCTCGGCTTTTGCGTACTCTTCCCGGCTTTCAAACTGGAGCCACAGTTCTCTTGGCATATCATCAAAAAGACGGACCTTTTCCAGGATCAGCTTGCTGGCTTTGTCGTCTTCTGCGGATACTCTTCCCTGAATAAAGAGCCGGGCGTCTTCATTCAGGAACATCTGGCATTTTTCGTAATCACGTGGAAATACCACAACCTCCACGGTGCCTACCAGATCCTCCACTGTAAGGAACGCCATTACCTTATTATTCTTTGTATATTTTATGGTTTTATCCGTGATCATTCCACCCACGATCACTTTCTGGTTATCGTAAACCTCCGGTATCCCTGTTTCATCATCCGGCTGAAAATCAGAAGTTTTTGCAGAGATCATTTTTTCCATCATATTCCGGTAACGCTCCAGCGGATGACCGCTGAGATAGATGCCGAGAACTTCCTTCTCAAAGGTCAGTATCGTCTCCTTCGGATATTCTGCTGCCTGCGGCATACGGATCTCAAATTCCTTTTTATCTTCTTCAGGCGCAATATCAAAAAGACTCAGCTGTCCCGCCATGGTATGTTTCTTATCCTGGTTGATACTGTCTATGATCTGCGTATAAACCGTCATTTTCTGATTCCGGTTTCCCTCCAGGCAATCCAGCGCTCCGGCCTTGATCAGATTTTCCACAACTCTCTTGTTGATCTGGTCGATATTTCGCTCAATAAATGTTTTCAGGGAGGTATATTCTCCGTGCTCCTCACGCTCCCGCACAATCCCCTCGATTACCGGACGGCCGATACTCTTGATGGCAGAAAGTGCATAACGAATGGAACCATTGTCAACAGAAAAGCCATAAACACCATGATTGATATCCGGCGGAAGGATCCGGATCCCCATCTGGCGGCATACAGAAATATACTCGGCAACCTTGTTCGGCATTTCCACAACGGATGTCATCAGTGCAGCCATAAATTCTACCGGATAGTAATATTTGAGATATGCCGTCTGGTAGGAAACCACTGCATAAGCGGCAGCGTGAGACTTATTGAAGGCATACTTTGCAAAATCTGTCATCTCATCGTAGATCTTGTTTGCGATCTCCTCGGAAATACCGTTGGCGATACATCCCGGTACTCCCTCTTCGGCATTTCCGTAAACGAAATTCTGACGTTCTTTTGCCATAACAGAAGCTTTTTTCTTGGACATGGCACGGCGCACCAGGTCACTTCGTCCAAGGGTGTAGCCTGCAAGCTCACGGACGATCTGCATAACCTGCTCCTGGTATACGATACAGCCATAGGTTGGCTTCAGGATCGGCTCCATCTGCGGACAGTCATAACGGATGGTATCCGGACGGTTTTTTCCGCGGATGTACTGCGGAATGAAATCCATGGGACCCGGACGGTAAAGCGAAATTCCCGCGATCACGTCCTCAAGGCTCTGAGGCTTCAGCTCCTTCATGAAGCTTTTCATTCCGGCACTCTCCAGCTGGAACACGCCGTCAGTACGTCCTGTTCCGAGAGAATCCAGTACCTTTTTGTCATTGTAGTCGATCTTTTGCATATCCAGAAGCATACCGGTACTTTTTTCCACCATTTTCACAGCATTCTGGATAACCGTCAGGGTACGGAGACCCAGGAAATCCATTTTCAGAAGTCCCAGCTCTTCCAGTGTTGTCATGGTAAACTGCGTGACAATGGAACCATCCTGTGCTCTGGAAAGGGGTACGTATTCCGATACATCCTTCTGGCTGATCACAACACCTGCCGCATGCATGGAGGTATGCCTCGGAAGCCCCTCCAGACGTTTTGCCAGATCGATCAGACGATGGATATCGTCCTGTTCCTCGTAAGCCTTGCGAAACTCCGGATTCATTCCCAGTGCCTTGTCAATGGTGATATTCAGCTCCTGTGGGATCATCTTGGCGATGGTGTCCACCTGGGCATAAGGCATATCCAGAACACGGCCTACATCACGAATGACACCGCGGGCTGCCAGTGTACCGAAGGTAACGATCTGAACCACGCAGTCATCACCATATTTTCTTCTTACATAATCAATAACCTCCTGTCTCCGTTCGAAGCAGAAATCCACATCGATATCCGGCATGGATACTCGCTCCGGATTCAGGAAACGTTCAAAGAGCAGATCATACCGGATCGGGTCCAGCTGGGTGATCCCAAGTGTATAGGCAACCAGACTTCCTGCGGCAGAACCTCGTCCCGGACCGACCATGATATCGTTGTCCCTGGCATATTTGATAAAATCCCATACAATGAGAAAGTAATCTACATATCCCATGTTTTTGATCGTAGACAACTCATAATCCAAGCGCTTTTTCAGCTCCTCTGTTACCGGATGATAACGCTGCTCAAGTCCCTCATGGCAAAGCTTGTTCAGATATTCCCAGGAGGTAAATCCGTCCGGCACATCATATTTCGGCAGCTTGGTCACACCAAATTCAATCTCCACATGACATCTCTCCGCGATCCTGTGGGTGTTTTCCAGCGCTTCCAGCGCATATGGGAAAAGTCTCGCCATCTCTTCCGGCGATTTCACATAATACTGGCCGCCCTCATAGCGCATTCTGTTCTCATCGCTGAGCTTTTTCTGAGTCTGCAGACAAAGAAGAACATCATGTGGTTCCGCATCCTCTGCCATAGTGTAATGCACATCATTGGTGGCAACCAGATCGATCCCCGTCTCTCTGTGCATACGGAGAAGCTGCTGGTTTACAGTCTGCTGCTCCGGGATCCCATGATCCTGAAGCTCCAGAAAGAAATTTCCTTTTCCGAAAATATCCTGGTAACGTAATGCCGCGATCTTGGCATCCTCATACATTCCACGTGCAAGATATCTGGCGACCTCTCCCGCCAGGCAGGCACTTAAGGCAATGATACCCTCGTGATATTTTTCCAGAAGCTCCAGATCCACACGTGGCTTGTAATAAAACCCTTCCACGAATGCCTTGGATACAATTTTCATCAGGTTGCTGTATCCCTGATTATTCTCAGCCAGCAGGACCAGATGATAATAACGGTCATCCCCACTTCCCACTTCTCTGTCAAAACGGGAGCCCGGAGCCACATAAACCTCACATCCGAGGATCGGATTGATCCCGGCTTCTCTTGCAGCTCTGTAAAAATCGATCACACCATACATAACGCCATGATCGGTGATCGCCGCACTGTCCATACCCAGCTCTTTTACTCTGGCTACATATTCTTTGATCTTATTGGAGCCATCCAGAAGGCTGTATTCTGTATGGACATGTAAATGTGTAAACTCCAAATTTATTCTCCTTATCGTAAAAAACAGGGCTCCGGATCCTCCCCGCTCTGCACTTTTCTCTGAACGTGCCGGAGCGTGTCTGATCCGGAGCCGGTCAACACCTTGTTATTTTTTAATGTAGATCCTCTTGTCACGGATCTCTACTTTTCCTTCCTTCATCAGATGACCGACTGCACGCTTGAATGCGTTCTTACTGAGGCCAAACTCTCTCTTGATGACTTCCGGTGAGGCATGATCATCAAATGGCAGCACCCCTGCAAATTCCTCGATCACGCTGAATACGCTCTCTGCATCCTCATTGATCTGGATGTAAGCCTTCTGGCGGTCACTGACGTTCATCTTGCCATCCTCTTTCACCTCTGTGACACGAAGATCAAGAATAGCTCCCGGTCTGTACTTGCCTGTTGCCTCCCGTGCCGGGATCAGAGCGGAATATTTATCATCTACCGCAACAAAAACGCCGAAATTCCCACTGATCTCATAGACACGCCCCTTTACCGAATCTCCCGGTACATAAGGAGTTCTGGTGGAAAGATAATGATACACCTTCATGGTTGCACAGAGTCTGCTGCTCTTATCTACATAAAGTGCTACCAGACACTCCTCACCTTCACGGACCCGGTTGGTCTGCTCATGATACGGAAGAAGAAGATCCTTCTCCAGTCCCCAGTCAAGAAAAGCACCGATCCTGGTAACCTGTTTTACCTTAAGGACTGCGGTCTGTCCTACCTGAAGCATCGGCTCACGGGTAGTTGCGATCAGTCTGTCCTGGGAATCCTTATAGATGAATACTTCGATCTCATCACCTGCTTTGGTTCCTTCCGGTACCTGTTTGGACGGAAGAAGCACCCGCTCATTCTGAGGTGCGTTTCGGTCCTCTCCAAGATATATTCCGAAATCCACGGTTTTTACAACCAGTAATTTCTGTTTTTTACCTAATTCTATCATTCTTACTCCTGTTTCTTAAAACTATATATGATCATTTACTATTTGCTGTCTGTCCTGCATTATAACATAAGAGAATTATTATAGAAAGCACAAAAAAGGCAGCTTCGGAAATTTCTTTCCGTCACTGCCTTTTATTTGACATTCATGGGGGAATCTGTCCCCACATTGGGTCAGTCTGTTATTCTGTTGGTTTCTCAACCGGCATCGGGTTCATCATTTTAATGACAAAAAGTACGATCAGCATCAGCACGATTCCCACCGGAAGAGCGATCCATGCTGTTTTTACAAAGCCTGCAACAATATAAGTTACAAAGGATACTGCCGCAGCCAGGATTGCATACGGAAGCTGTGTGGAAACGTGAGTCACATGATCACACTGTGCTCCTGCGGAAGCCATGATCGTTGTATCGGAGATCGGTGAGCAGTGGTCTCCGCAAACTGCACCTGCCATGCAGGCGGACATGGAAATGATCATCATCTCAGGACTGGATTTCTCAAATACCGCAACAACGATCGGGATCAGGATACCAAAGGTTCCCCAGGAAGTACCTGTAGCAAATGCAAGTCCACATCCAACCAGGAAAATAATGGCCGGAAGGATAACTTCAATACCACCGGCAACAGAACGCATTGCTTCTTCTACGAATACCGCTGCACCAAGTGAGTCTGTCATAGTCTTTAGTGTCCATGCAAAGGTCAGGATCATGATCGCCGGTACCATAGCCTTGAAGCCTTCCGGGATGCATCCCATACAGTCTCTGAAATTGATCACACGGCGGATCATATAGAAAATAATGGCAAACACCAGACCAAAAGCACTTCCCATTGCAAGGCCTGTAGAGGCATCACTCTGTGAAAATGCGGTAACAAAATCTGTTCCGCTGAAAAATCCTCCTGTATAGATCATACTGATGACACAGCAGATAACAAGCACAACGATCGGAATCACAAGATCGATCACCTTTCCTCTCGGATTCGGTGTCTCATCATCCGTTGCATTCTCATACGGTCTTGCAGATGTTGTATAAAGATCTCCGTTCAGAGCATTGATCTCATGTGTTCTCATGGCACCAAACTCGGTTTTCATCAGTACCATGCCAACCATCATTACAATCGTAAGGATCGCGTAAAAGTTATACGGGATGGTTCTTACAAAAATCGCAAGTCCATCCTGTCCCTCTACGAATCCGCTGACTGCAGCAGCCCAGGATGAGATCGGTGCGATGATACATACCGGAGCGGCTGTCGCATCGATCAGGTATGCAAATTTCGCTCTGGATACGTGATGTCTGTCAGTTACCGGACGCATAACGCTTCCTACTGTCAGGCAGTTAAAATAATCGTCAATGAAGATCAGGATTCCAAGGATGATCGCTGCAAGCTCTGCACCCACACGCGTGTGGATCTTTTTGCTGGCCCATCGTCCGAATGCGGCGGAGCCGCCGGCCTTGTTCATCATACATACCACAGATCCCAGGATTACCAGGAAGATCAGGATACCTACGTTATAGCTGTCAGAAAGAACCTTGATGATTCCTCCCTCAAAAATCTGTGTTACCGTTCCTTCAAATTTAAATCCAGAATAGATCAGTGCTCCTACTACAATTCCCACAAACAGAGAACTGTATACTTCTTTTGTGATCAGTGCAAGGACGATCGCAACAAGAGGTGGAAGCAGTGCCCAGATCGTTGCATACAGAGCAGGCTGGTAAGTCTCCTCCGCATTCGCAGCCAGCACAGTCAGGGGACTTGCCAGTGCGCCCATGAATACCATTGCCATAACAGACAATGCTGTTCCTGCTTTTTTACTCATTTTTCTCCTCCCTTTTCGGGGACAAAAAAACGGAGGCTGTCTCTTCTTAAGAACACCTCCGGTTAAATAATCCTTATTTAACTAATAGCCCGTCAGAAAATCTCCATTCAGCATATTAAATGCAGATCTCCCGAAGTGCTACCGATAGCGCTCCACATCCGTGACAGTACAACGCATATTCTGCGTTATCCCAGCACCCTGTCATCTGGCCTTCCAGAGCACTTCGGCAAATTTTCCTTTCTTTATGAACAGCCTGCCAGGGCCTTCCGTCCATAAATACTGATAAAATCCGCACCTCTATCTTCTTATCCGTGACCGTTTGCCCTCCGTAGGACTTCCCGGCCATCTTTTTTTCTTTATACTGTAGCAGTTTCCGACATAAATATCAAGTAGTTTACACAGATTCCTGCCATTCAGACCAATATTGTTACTTTTCACTCCGTTTTCAGTAACACGCTTCGCGGAATATTACCAGCGAACTGTAATCCAATATTGCCTTATTTACTGCTCATTCAGAAGCCACTTCACATCCACTCCCAGCACCTTTGCAAACACCCGCAGTTCATAATCTGCTACAAAACGTTCTCCTCCTTCGATCCGGCTGATACTGTCACGCTCCAGCATCACTCCTTCCACCTGCATTTTTGCTGCCAGCGCAGATTGCGACATCCGTTTCATATTCCTCATCTGGCGTATTTTTTCTCCGGAAACGTTCTTTTTTCCCTGATAAGTGTATATTTTCATCCTGCCACCTATTTTAATAAATGTGTTAATGTTCTGCATTTTTCTTGACATTAGCATATATTTCGGCGGCACCTGTGTTAAAGGTCAGCAAATCTGACATTTTCTGCATTTTTCGACAAAAAATGCCGCGGTACTGTTCCGCGGCATTTCCACTCAAGCGGATATTGACGATCCACCATCGGGTCAAACTGTTTTTTCTTCTGATCAGTCTTCCTGTCCTACCTGACCATAATATGCATTTGCACCATGTTTTCTGTAGTAATGCTTATCCTGAAGCTCCTGCGGTGCCGGTTTTACATCCGGATTGATCAGCTCGCAGCGAGATGCCATCTTGGCAACCTCCTCAAGAACAACTGCGTTATGAACTGCCTCATGAGCATCCTTACCCCAGGTAAACGGTCCGTGGTTCTTACACAGCACAGCCGGTACTGCTTCATAATCTTTGTTTTTGAAATAATCAGCAATAAGAACTCCCGTGTTCTTCTCATATGCCTCTTCGATCTCTCTTTTGGTCAGATTACGCACACATGGTACTTCTCCGTAAATGTAATCTGCATGTGTGGTTCCATAACACGGAATCGATCTGCCTGCCTGCGCCCAGCTTGTTGCCCAGGATGAGTGGGTATGTACGATACCGCCGATATTCGGAAACGCTCTGTAAAGAACTGCATGTGTCGGTGTATCAGAGGATGGATTGTATCTTCCTTCTACTTTATTTCCATCAAGATCTACCACTACCATGTCTTCCGGTGTCAGCTTGTCATAATCCACACCACTTGGCTTGATCACAAAAAGTCCCTGCTCCCTGTCGATCCCGCTGACATTTCCCCATGTAAAGGTAACAAGACCATATTTTGGCAGATCCATATTTGCTCTGTAAACTTCTTCTTTTAATTTTTCAAGCATAGCGCGCCCTCCTTTTACGGTATAGTTGTTTCAAAAACGATGTACTAATCTCTACCGCCTGTATTTATTTTGTAAACTCAACTACTGCGTAAGGTTCTTTATCCTCCGCGTTGAGAACTACAGCTTCTTTATTTTCTGTCATATATACTTCCGGAATGATAACATTATCCAGTACTGCCTGACGTTTATATTCAGCACGAAGCTGACCAACTTTAAAATCCTCAGGCAGATGATCCGCTGCCATCCGAATATACTGGCAGTTGTTCACATGATGATTGGTGTCCAGATGATGCTTCTGTACGGAAAAAGCATTCTGCACTTCCCGTTCCTTCGGAAGCGCGATCTTTCTTGGTGCATAATCCATCTCTATTTTTTCGCCCAGATCATAGGGATCTGTATCTGCCGGTGTCAGCTTTTCCGGAAGACCGGTTTCTGTATTGATAAAGGACCAATAGGAATTGGCCCATGCCAGCTTCTCACCATCCATTGTCTCAAGAATAAAATTACGCATTCCGATAAATCCACGGAATCCATAAGGAATTGTTGTTACTTTTATATTTTCACCAAGCTTTGGATACCGCTTCATGATCACCTGCCAGGCAGAAAGTACCCAGGCTCTTTTCTGTTCCTTTAATACTTCCATGCCGACTCCTGTCTGCTCGGATTCAAAGGTACAGCAATCCTGAAAATAATCCAGAACTCCCGGCAACGTCAGACATCCATCTTCTCCGATCTCACTGAATCTTACTCGACTCTCAAAACTGTAACTCATTCATGCCTCCTGTCATACTGTCTATACTTTATTGTAACACTTGGCAGGAAGAAACGCACTTGTTTTTTTTGGGGCGCGCGGATTGCGAATATCTTCTTATTTTTGAGTACAAAAAAAGTACCTCGCAACTGAGGTACTTAAGAAGCAGGGCTACAAGGATTCGAACCTTGAACTGACGGAGTCAGAGTCCGTTGCCTTACCGTTTGGCGATAGCCCTATGTGTTTTGTTTTTCGCTTGCCTTATCGCTTGCGACGGATGTTATTATATAACAGCTTTTTTGAAATTGCAACCCCTTTTTTTAATTTTTTTTATTTTTTTTCAAAATTTCTTAAACTGCTGTTAAAACTCCTTATTATATGCGGGTTGACGCAGTAAAAAAAATTTTACAATCCACTCCTTTGTGTTATAATAAGCCGTATAATAAAAAGAACGGAAACAACCGTGTATTTCCCTCCGGTCACAATATCCGGAGGCATCCAAAGGAGAACGCTATGCGAGCAAATAACCTTACTCTGCTCACGGACCTCTATGAGCTTACCATGATGCAGGGATATTTCAAAAACCCTACCAACCAGACCGTTGTCTTTGACATGTTCTACCGCAACAATCCGTGCGATGGCGGTTTTGCCATCTGTGCAGGACTGGAGCAGATGATCGAATACATCGAAAATCTCCGTTTCTCAGAAGAAGACATTACCTATCTGAGAAGTCTTGGCATCTTTGAGGATGATTTCCTTGAGTATTTGAGCAACTTCAGATTCACCGGTGATATCTACGCAATTCCGGAGGGAACCGTGATCTTCCCGAGAGAGCCGATGGTCAAGGTTATCGCACCGATCATGGAAGCTCAGCTTGTAGAGACGGCCATCCTGAACATTATGAACCATCAGAGTCTTATTGCCACTAAGGCAGCACGTGTATGCCACGCAGCCAAGGGCGATCCCATCATGGAATTCGGTCTTCGCCGTGCCCAGGGTCCGGACGCCGGGATCTTCGGTGCCAGAGCTGCAGTGATCGGCGGATGTGCCGGTACTTCCAACGTACTGACCGGCCAAATGTTTAACGTTCCGGTTCTCGGAACACATGCTCATTCCTGGATCATGAGTTTCCCGGATGAGTACACTGCCTTTAAGACCTATGCGAGACTTTACCCGAATTCCTGTACTCTTCTGGTTGACACCTACGATGTCCTGAAATCCGGTGTTCCCAATGCGATCCGTGTATTTGAGGAGATGCGTGAGGAAGGTATCCAGCTGAAGAACTATGGAATCCGTATCGACAGCGGTGATCTTGCATATCTTTCCAAAAAAGCTTACAAGATGCTGGCTGCTGCCGGTTTCGATGATGCTACCATTTCCGCATCCAGCGATCTTGATGAATATCTTATCGAAAGCCTGAAGGCCCAGGATGCCAAGATCAATTCCTGGGGCGTCGGAACCAAGCTGATCACAGCCGATAACAATCCGGCATTCGGCGGCGTATACAAGCTTGCCGCTGTAAAGGACGCTGACAGCGATGCCTTCCAGCCAAAGATCAAGCTTTCCGAAAACACAGAAAAGGTTACCAACCCGGGCAACAAGACTGTATACCGTATCTACAGCAAGAAGACCGGCAAGATCAAGGCCGATCTGATCTGCCTTGCAGATGAGAAATTCGATCCGGAAGAAACTATGGTGATCTTCGACCCGGTTGACACCTGGAAAAAGACCAAGGTTCTTGGCGGAACCTACGAACTCCGTGAGCTCCTTGTTCCTGTAATTAAAGATGGTAAGAGCGTTTACAAGTCTCCATCTGTCATGGAACTCCGCGACTACTGCAAACAGGAGCAGAACACACTGTGGGATGAATCCAGACGTTTCGTTAATCCGCAGAAGGTTTATGTAGATCTCTCCCAGTCACTCTATGACATGAAGAAGGCTCTCCTGGAAGAAATGAGTGAAAAAGAGCTCTGATAAACAGAAATAAGCATTCATAAACCCTCCTTTCTTATCATAAGCTTATGGATAAGGAAAGGAGGGTTTTTATTGCACAGAGAATTTTATACCCGGCTGATCAGCAGGGAGCATCCTCTGCCGGAAGCCTTTGTGCCGGAACATCTTATCGATATCGGACTTCCATTTGAAGCAGCACCGGGAGATCCGAAGCGGCTTCTGGAGTATCAAGCTGCAAAAGCCGCTTCCCAGCTTTTCCATGCCTGTCACAGATGCGGTCTGAACCTATGGGCAGTTTCCGGATATCGTTCCTACCAGCGACAGAAGGAGCTTTTTACAGGAAGTCCTTTCGTTGCAGAGCCAGGAACAAGTGAGCACCAGAGCGGACTTGCTCTGGATGTATCCTGCCCTTCCATCCATATGGAGCTCTCCGAAAGGTTTTCCGCAACAGGAGAAGGCCGCTGGCTGAAAAAGAACGCTCCGCTCTATGGTTTTATCCTCCGGTACCCCAAAAGCAAAGAGGAGATCACCGGCATCCCTTACGAGCCATGGCACATCCGCTATGTGACAAAACCTCTTGCTTCCTGGCTCACTATCACAAATCTGACTCTGGAAGAATACCACTGCTTTCCTTCCCGGTGTCCGCACCCTCCCTGATCTGCAGCTCCTGGCATCTGCATCTGATGTTTATATCTTGATCTGCACACATTTTTCTGTACATCTGATGCACTTTTACTGCTCCATCTGTCTGCCAAGAAAACCGGCTGCTGTGCGGATAAGGGCACGTTCTGTGTCTCCCAGTGCTGTTTTTTCACTTTTAGTCAGAAGGATCACTGCTCCAATAGCGTCACTCGCACACAGGATCGGCTGTATCATTTTCTGGCAAAATGAATCCATAGCGTCGGAAATGACTGATATATTTTCCCTGCTGTCCTGACTGACCATTCTGCCTTTCCTGCCGGCAATGACTGCATCCAGATCAGAACTGATCTCTTTTCCTTCCAGTTCCCGGCTTCCGCTGCCGCATGCCGCCACGACCTGATCACGATCTGTAATACAGGCAGTCAGTCCGGTGGTCTGTACCAGCGCTTCCGCATATTCCGCAGCAAACGTATTCAGCTCTCCAATGGGCGAATATTTTTTCAGGATGATCTGTCCTTCCCTGTCTGTAAAAATCTCCAGTGGCGTTCCTTCCTTGATCCGCAGTGTCTTTCGTATCTCTTTTGGAATCACAACCCTGCCCAGATCATCGATCCTGCGAACAATTCCCGTTGCTTTCATCTTCCTGAATTCCTCCTGTATTTTCTGTTCATTGTACGTCAATGTTATGTTAACTATTTGTTTTTCATATGGTTATTATGCGAAAAACTGGGAGAAATATGCATAAAAATCTCTTATTTATCTGTCGCAGGAGCCGCATTGTCGTATGCCTGCTGCAGAAATAAATCCTGATAAAATTTTTTTCGAAAATAGGGGTTGCATTTTTGAATAATAGTGGTATAGTATTCGTATACTTGATATGTAGTTTTGAATACTACATGTTATTTTATCAGTTTCTACATTGTTACATCGTAAACTGTCGCAATGATCCGTCATTGATGAACCGATCTTGAAGTTGTCCATATGATATAAACAGCAGATTTTTTTGCAGGAGGTGTTTTTATATGAAATTTAAATTAAAAGATCCGGGAAGCGCCATAACCCACGGAATCGGCATGCTTCTTGCCGTGGCCGGAGCCACTCCGCTGATCGTGAAGGCGGCCAGAAGTGCAGATGTTCTCCATGTTTTTGCAGTAAGTGTTTTTATCCTTACCATGATCCTTCTTTACCTGGCAAGCACACTTTACCATTCCGTAAGCTCCACAGCCAAGGTGAACCGCCGTCTGAAAAAAATGGATCACATGATGATCTTCGTGATGATCGCCGGCAGCTACACTCCTGTATGCCTGATCGTTCTCCACGGACGCACCGGCTATATCCTCTGTACCCTCGTATGGACCGTTGCCATCATCGGAATGATCCTCAAGGGCTGCTGGATCAACTGCCCGAAATGGCTTTCCTCTGTGATCTACATTGGAATGGGCTGGCTGTGTGTACTTGCTTTTGTTCCGATCTTCCACAATCTGCCCCGTGCAGGCTTCGGATGGCTCCTTGCCGGCGGCATCATCTATACCATCGGCGGTGTGATCTATGCGTTGAAGCTTCCGATCTTCAATGCGAAGCATAAGAATTTCGGCTCCCACGAAGTATTTCATGTCTTTGTGATGCTGGGAAGTGTGTGCCATTTTGTTGTAATGTATTTCTTTGTAGCCGGTATGGCGATCCACTGAATTACTCTGTGATCAGATAGATAACAATCTCACCTTTCGGATACCGTGACATGCTCCCACCACTTAAATCTTACGATTTTGAAGTGGGGGCTTCCTGCT
>OHAG01000705.1_pt1 | contig 25330 bp, 19 predicted proteins | sample 1577081 | NCBI WGS metagenome assembly OHAG01 (sample SAMEA3541513, study PRJEB24748) | human gut metagenome | biome: human gut; feature: human-associated habitat; material: faeces | place: China | collected 2012
GCACAGCCGATGGGCAGGTGACGCTGCTCCAAACGGAAACAGCAGCCGTGGGGCAGACCACCGGCTGACGATCCGCTGTTCTTCCGAAAGACCCCCTTGAAACTCCTGCGATTTCTGTTATCATAGAGGTAATCGAAATTGCAGGAGGACGCCATGCGCACCTTATTTTTACTGAACCCCGCTGCGGGCAAGCAGGACTGTACGGCCCAGCTCATTCCGCAGATCGAAGCCGCTGCCCGGCGGGCGGGCCTTGCCCCGGAAGAGGTCACGATCCATGTCACCGAATACGCTGGGCACGCGCGGGAACTGGCCCGCGCAGCGGCACAGCAGGCCCTAGCGGAGGGCGTGCCCCTCCGCATCTATACCGCCGGAGGCGACGGCACCTTTATGGAGGCGATGACCGGTGTGCAGGGCATCCCCGGCGCAGCGGTCGGATGCCTGCCCTACGGCAGTGGCAACGATTTTCTGCGCACTTACGGCACAAAGGAAGAGTTTGCGGACCTGGACGCACAGCTGGCAGGCGGGGAAGTGACCATCGACCTGCTCCAGACGAACCTGGGTCTGTCCGCCACCATCTGCGCGGCGGGCCTGGACGCTCAGGTGGCCTATGGCATCCCGAAATTCCGGCGCTTCCCGCTGTGCGGCGGAGAGGCGGCTTATCTGCTCTCCATCGTGGAGCAGCTGTGCGGCCGCATCGGCCGGACGCTGACCTTCACCATCGACGAGGAAACCCTGACCGTGGACTGCCTGATGTGCGCCATCTGCAACGGCAAGGCGTATGGCGGCGGCTTCCTGGCCGGGCCGGAGGCAGTGCCTGACGACGGCTGGCTGGATGTCTTCATCGTCCGCAAGGTCGGGCGGCTGACCATTGCCAAGCTGCTGAGCATGTACAAAAACGGACGCCACTTCGTGAATGGCCAGCTGACTGAGGCGGCAAAACCGTATTTCATCTACCGCCGCGCAAAGCGTGTGTCGCTCCGCCCGGCAGACGGGCACGGGCCCATCGTGGCCACGGCGGACGGCGAGTGCGCCCCCTGCGGCGAAGTGACGGCCTCGCTTCAGCCGCTGGCAGGCCGCATCCTGCTGCCGAAGCCTGCCTATGAGCGGTTCTGTGCGGCGCGCAGCACACCGGCCGATGTGACAGAATGACTGCAAAGATCCCTGTGCGGAATGGACTCCCGCACAGGGATTTTTACGTGGTGCGGAGGGATTTTGAAATCGTCATAAATATTTAACAAAAAAAGTTCTGAAACCTCTTGATTTTTGCGGGCAAGATGAGTACAATACACTTAGCACTCAGAGAAAAGGAGTGCTAAACAACCGGAAGCCGGTAAACCAGAGCCTCCGGGCACAACGATGTTTTCATTTTATTTTTATAATAGGAGGGCAAGAACTATGAAGATCATTCCTCTTGCAGACCGTGTTGTTATCAAGACTGTTGAGGTCGAGGAGACCACCAAGGGCGGCCTCATCCTGACCGGCAGCGCAAAAGAAAAGCCCCAGGTGTGCGAGGTCATCGCAGTCGGCCCCGGCGGCGTCGTGGACGGCAAGGAAGTCAAGATGACCGTGAAGGTCGGCGACAAGGTCCTCACCAGCAAGTATTCCGGCACCGAAGTGAAGGTGGATGGCGAGGAGTGCACCATCGTCCGTCAGGGCGATATCCTGGCCGTTGTGGAAGACTGAGTTTCCCCCTCTACTGTAAGAAATTGAGCTTTGAAGGAGCGATTGGATTATGGCTAAACAGATTAAGCAGGGCGAGGATGCCCGCAAGGCACTGTGCGCTGGCATTGACACGCTGGCAAATACGGTTAAGATCACCCTGGGCCCCAAGGGCCGCAACGTGGTGCTGAGCAAGAAGTTCGGTGCCCCCGTCATCACCAACGACGGCGTGACCATCGCCAAGGAGATCGAGCTGAAGGACGAGTTTGAGAACATGGGCGCACAGCTGGTGCGTGAGGTCGCAACCAAGACCAACGACGCAGCAGGCGACGGCACCACCACCGCAACCGTTCTGGCACAGGCAATGGTCACCGAGGGTATGAAGAACGTCACCGCCGGTGCAAACCCGATGGACATCCGCCGCGGCATGAGCAAGGCAGTCAACGCCGCCGTTGAGACCATCAAGGCCCACAGCCAGAAGGTCAAGGATGCCAACGACATCGCACGTGTCGGCACCATTTCTGCAGGTGACCCGGAGATCGGCCGCCTGATCGCAGAGGCCATGGAGAAGGTCACTTCCGACGGCGTCATCACCATCGAGGAGAACAAGACCACCGCTGAGACCTACAACGAGATCGTCGAAGGCATGCAGTTCGACCGCGGCTACCTGACCCCGTATATGGTCACCGATACCGACAAGATGGTCGCCGACCTGGACAACGCCGCCATCCTCATCACCGATAAGAAGATCAGCGTCATTCAGGATCTGGTCCCCCTGCTGGAGCAGGTCATGCAGAACGGCATGAAGCTGCTGATCGTGGCTGAGGACATCGAGGGCGAGGCTCTGTCCACCCTGATCGTCAACCGCCTGCGCGGCACCCTGAACGTCTGCGCCGTCAAGGCCCCTGGCTTCGGCGACCGCCGCAAGGAGATGCTGCAGGATATCGCGACCCTGACCGGCGGCACCGTCGTGTCTGCTGATCTGGGCTATGAGCTGAAGGACGCAACCGTCCAGATGCTGGGCCATGCCCGCCAGGTCAAGGTCACCAAGGAGAACACCACCATCGTTGGCGGTGCAGGCGATAAGGACGCCATCGCAGCCCGCATCGCACAGATCCGCAACCAGATCGAGGCTGCGACCAGCGACTTTGACCGCGAGAAGCTGCAGGAGCGTCTGGCAAAGCTGGCCGGCGGCGTGGCCGTCATCAAGGTCGGCGCTGCGACCGAGGTCGAGATGAAGGACAAGAAGCTCCGCATCGAGGACGCTCTGAACGCGACCAAGGCAGCCGTTCAGGAAGGCGTCGTTGCCGGCGGCGGCACCGCTCCCATCAACGCTATCCCCGCTGTCCGTGCGCTGTGCGAGACGCTGGAAGGCGACGAGCGCACCGGCGCAAAGATCGTCCTGAAGGCTCTGGAAGCACCTCTGCGCCAGATCGCAAAGAACGCCGGTCTGGAAGGCAGTGTCATCATCGACAAGATCGTCTCTGCCAACAAGCCCAACTACGGCTTCGATGCACAGAACGAGGTCTTCGTGGACGACATGATCGCTGCTGGCATCGTCGACCCGACCAAGGTCACCCGCTCCGCTCTGGAGAACGCAGCATCCGTCGCCGAGATGGTGCTGACCACCGAGAGCCTGGTCGCTGACCTGCCCGAACCCCCGGCTGCTCCCGCAGCTGCCGGCGGTGACATGGGCGGTATGGGCGGCATGTACTAAGCCGCTTCGCGCGCAATCAGATTCATACCCCGCAGGAGGCGGAGTTTCCCATGTGGGAGGCTCCGCCTCCTTTTTTTCAAATCACTGCCCCTCTGATGCAAAATGTGATATAATAGACCTGTTTCATCAAAATAAAGAGGGGTATCGTTATGGAACGAACAGCTTTTACCGCCTATCGGGACAAGGTCGTCACCAACTGTGCCAGGGTTATCGTGGGCAAGGACGACATCATTGAAAAAGTCCTCGTCAGCTTCTTGTGCGGAGGCCATGTCCTGCTGGAAGACAAGCCCGGCACCGGCAAGACCATGCTTCTGCGCGCTTTTGCCCGGACTGTGGGCGGGGATTTCCGGCGGGTACAGTTCACGCCCGACCTGCTCCCGTCGGACCTGACGGGCATCAACTTCTACAACCAGAAGACCGGCGAGTTCGAGTTCCGGCCCGGCCCGCTCTTCACCAACTTTGTGCTGGCGGACGAGATCAACCGCGCCACGCCACGCACCCAGTCGGCCTTGCTGGAAGCCATGGAGGAAAAGCAGATCACGGTGGACGGCGTGACGAGCCGCCTGGCTGAGCCGTTCATGGTGCTGGCGACCCAGAACTCGCTGGAATCCTTTGGCACTTTCCCTCTGCCGGATGCCCAGATGGACCGCTTTTTCATGCGGTTGTCACTGGGGTACATGAACCGGGAGCAGGAGATGGAAGTGCTGTCCCGCCCGTCGGCGCAGGCGGTGCTCAGCCAGTTGAACCCGGTGGTCACGCCGGAGGAAACGGCCTATGTCCGCACGGCTTACCGTGAGGTGAAGGTCTCCGACGATGTGAAGAACTACCTGATGGACATCGTGGAGGCCACCCGCATGCAGGGCGGTTTCGTGAGCGGGGTGTCCACCCGTGGTGCGCTGGCGCTGTATCAGGCGGCGCAGGCCTACGCGGCTCTGCAGGGCCGGGACTACGTTGCTCCGGAGGACGTCAAGGGGCTGGCCCCGGCGGTGCTCTGCCATCGTGTGGTCCTGGGCGGCAGCATGAACGCGGAAGCTGCAACCCAGCGGCTGCGGAAGCTGCTATCCGATGTTGAAGTTCCGCTGGAGAACCACTGATGGCGGCGGTCGTATTTGCGCTGGTGCTGGCGGGGCTACTCTTCTGGCTGGAACAGGAGTCTTGTGTCCACAGTCTGGACGATTTGCAGGGGCTGCTGGAAACGGAGGACTTCCTTGCCGAGGCAGACCAGCCGGTGAACCTGCGGCTGACCGTACGGAACAGCGGCCCCCACTGGAAGTCATTTGCAGCCCTGCGGCTCCATCTGGGGCGGGAGTTCACCCCGTGCAGCATGGACCACCTGACCAGAGACTGCGCCGGGCAGGGGCACACTGTGCGGTGCACGGCCTGGTTGCGTCCGCAGCAGGAGGCTTCGTTCAAAGTCGCGGTCCGCGTCGGGCAACGGGGCCGCTATGTATTGGAGCCGCTACAGCTGATCGGCGGCGACCTGCTGGGCCTGAAGACGCAATCCCGCACAGAGCGGGGCTTCCATGAGCTCGTCGTTCCACCCAGGGAATGCGACCTGCCGGAACTGGACGGCCTGATGGGCGGTTTTCTGGGCGGCATCTCGGTGAACCGCTACCTCTACGAAGACCCCATCCTGACGGCAGGCTATCGCGCGTACACCAGCGGCGACCCGATGCGGGCCATCTCCTGGAAGCAGAGCGTCCGTGGGCGGGGCTTGATGGTGAAAAAGTTTGATTACACGACCGAACCACGGGTCGTGGTGCTGGTCCATGCGGATTCGTCGCGCTATACCCAGCCGGAGCGGGTGGAGCGGTGTTACTCCATGGCCCGGACGGTCTGCCGGATGCTGGAAGAAAAGGCGGTGTCCTACCGCTTTGCGCTGAATGCAACGTTCGACCTGCTGATGAACGCGACCGTGACGGCGGGCGACGAGTGGAAAAAGCCGCTGGAAGTGCCGCAGGGGTACGGACCAGAACATTTCCGCCGCATGCTGGAAATGCTGGGCCGCGCCACCGGGCAGACCGCCCAGCCCTGCCGGGAGTTCTGCGCCCGGTATTATCACGCGCAGGAGCAGACGAGCTGCATCTTCCTGACCACAGAGCCGGAAGCAGAGGCCCGCGCCTGCCTGAACCCGATGCCAGGGGTCCGGTTGTTGGTCCTCACGCCGGAATGTGTGCAACAACGCGGAGAGGAGGGACCGGTATGATAGCACTGCATGGACTCCGCATCCTGGGCGACCTCGCGTTCTACTACGCCTTTGCAGGCTTTTTTGCGGCAGGCTTCGGCGGGCATCCCACAATTTGGGCGCTTCTCTGGCCCGCTGTCTGTTTTGCGGCGGCGGCCTGTTTCCGGGGAAATCCCTCCCTGCGCACCGTGCTGGCGCTGGCCAGTGCGGCGGCGCTGCCGTTTCTGCCTGCACGGGCGGATCAGCTCGTCTATCTCCCGGCGGTGTGCTATGTGACGCTGCTGGCGGTGCGGGAAGAGTTCGGCCTTTCTGCAGTGCAGCAGGGGGAGCGGTTCCGCTGGCTGCTGCGCATCTGGCCGCTGTTCGGTGCGGCGATGCTGCTGTGGAACGCAGACGCGGTGCTGACCACAGCCTTGCCCATGGCGATCACGGCGGCGCTTGCGCTGGTCTGGTTTACTCGGACGACCCGGCAGGACCCGGAGGTGTATAGTGCGCCATCCTACCTGCTGATATCCGGCGGGCTTCTGGCGGCGCTGAGCGGCGCGGCCTTTCTGCTCAGCCGCAGCGCTGTGATGAACGGGGTGAAAGCTCTGGCCGCAGCGGTGTATTTCAAGCTGCTGGTGCCGGTGTTGCAACTGGTGCTGAACAATGTGGTGGCCTACGGCATCGTCGTGGTGTTCCAAAAGCTGTGGTATGCCATTGCGTGGGTGCTGGCCTTGTTCGCAAACCGGCAGGTCGCAATGGGCGATTTGTATGAATCCAGAGCGGGCGATGTTCGGGACGCCATCGGCGAGGAGAGCGGCCTGCTGATGGACGGCCCACGGGTGCTGGCCGGAGTGGCGGTGCTCTTTGCGGCGGTGCTGCTGATTTTAGCGGTGCGGCACATCCTGCGCCGGGGCCGCGCGGCGGAACCGACCGGTGCTGCCCCGATGACGAAACGCCGGACCTCCCTGCGCACCCGCCGTCGGTGGCCGAGGCTCTTCCTTAGCCCGAACGCCCGTGTCCGGCGGGAATACCGGGCCTATCTCGACTACTGCGAGGCCCACGGCCTGACCATCCTGCGCGGAGATACCAGCCTGGACATCATGGGCCGTGCCTCCGGCATGGACTACGCTGCCGAGGCCGAACTGCGCGAAATTTACCTCCGCGCCCGCTATGCGGAAACGGCTAACGCCGAGGACGCTGCCCGCGCGGCAGAGCTTGTGAAAAAGATCTGCGAATGACCGCATCAACGCCCCCTGTCTGGCCCACACTGTTTCAAAAGGAAAGGGGGCGTTTTCATGTCCGGACGGCGGGTGCTGGCGCTGTATGCGCTGCTGGTGGGGTGTTTTGCGGCGGTGGTCTGCCGGTTGTACTGGCTGTGCTCCCACGCGGACTATGCAGCCCGCGCGGCGGCGCAGAGCGTGGTGACGCTGGCGCTCCCGGCACGGCGGGGCAATTTTTATGACTGCGAGGGCCATCTTCTGACGGGCTTTGGCACAAAGTGGACAGCGCTCTGTGTGCCCGGCGGGGAAAACTATACCCGGCTCTTTTCCTGTACCGATGCGGCTGGGCAGGCGCTGCTGTACCAGAAACGAAACGCAGTTTCTCCGTTCCTGCTCACGGTGGACCGCGATGTTTCGCCGCTGGGCATTTCCTGCTGGCCGGTGGCCGTGCGCTATGCGGCCGCGCCGCTGGCTGTGCAGCTCATCGGGTATGTGGACGGCGACGGCAGGGGAGCCGCCGGGCTGGAAGCAGCGTTTGATGCGGCACTTTCCGGCACCGGGGAGGGCGACACCCTGACCTGCCTTGTCAATGCGCAGGGGCGTCTGCGGAGCGAGCCGGAACAGACCCACACCGATAGCGGGGCCGTAGGCGTCCAGCTGACTCTTTCCCGGTCGGTCCAGCGGGCGGCGGAAGCCGTTGCGGGCCGGATGATGACCACCGGCTGCATCGTGGTGCTGGATGCCGCAAACGCCGAAGTCCGCGCCTGTGTCAGTGTGCCAGGGTACGACCCGGCAGACCCGGCTGCCAGTCTGACCGCGGCGGACAGCCCGATGCTGAACCGGGCCTTCCAGAGCTACGCGGTGGGGTCGGTGTTCAAGCCGGTGCTGGCTTCCGCCGCGCTGGAAGCAGGGGAGACCGGTCTGGTCTACACCTGCCCCGGCTGGTGCGAGGTGGACGGGCAGGTGTTCCGCTGTGCGGGCGGCATCCCGCATGGGGAGGTAGACCTTGCCGCCGCACTGGAAAAAAGCTGCAACGGATACTTTATCCGGCTGGGGCAGGCGCTGGGGGCCGAGCGGGTCCGTGCGCTGGCTGAGCGGGTGGGCTTTGGGCAGGCTGCGGAACTGACGGACCGCTTCCGCACGGCGGCGGGCATCCTGCCAACGGCGGAAGCCCTGACCTCGTCCGGGGCCTATGCAAATTTCTGCTTCGGGCAGGGGGAGCTGCTGGCAACGCCGGTGCAGGTGGCCGGGATGCTGAACGCGCTGGTCACCGGCACCTGGCGGATGCCGCTCTTTTTGCAGAACACGCTGGACGAGGCGACCGGGGAGCCGCTGGAAACGCTGGCCCACCGGAAGGCGGAGCCGGTCATCTCGGAACAGACGGCGCAAACGCTGCGCGGTCTGCTGGCGGGCGTGGTGACAAACGGCACCGGCCGCGAGGCGGCCCTGCCGGAGACCACCGCCGCCGGGAAGACCGGGACGGCCCAGACCGGCCAGTTCCGGGCGGGTGAAGAGCTGAAAAACAGCTGGTTTGCGGGCGTTTTTCCGGCGGAACAGCCCCGGTATACCATCGTGGTCCTGCAGGACGCCCAGACAGAACCTGCCCATTCCAGCGCCGCAGTCTTTGCCGCTCTGGCCGAAATGCTGGAAAATTTGGCCCGATGAGGCAGAGTCCATCTTGCAATTTGCGCGGTTGTATGCTATCATATTCTTGTATTTGTATGCAGTCTCAATCAAATTTACAATAAAAGGAGCGTTCCATCCATGTCTGCTATTGAAATCGTCGGCGGCGCCATCCTGCTTGCTGCCTCGGTCGTCATCATCGTCCTTACCCTGATGCAGCACACCCACGGTCAGGGCCTGTCCGGTGCGATCAACGGCGGCGCATACGGCGCAAACAACGCACGGCTGACCCCTGCCGACCAGATGCTGGCCAAGGTGACCCGCATCGCCGGTGTCGTCTTCTTCGTGGTGGCCGTCCTGGCCTGTGTGTTCGCCAGCCGTCTGGCTTGAGGACCCGCGCACAGCCCCGTGTAAGGCGGGGCTGTTTTTCTGTCTGAAATTTCTCTGTCTGCGCTGCGGACAGCTCTTCTTCTGAGGGGAGCCTCTGACAGGCCGGGTGGGCCTGCATCGGATGAGAAAAGCCCGATGGGCAAACACTGCCGGGTGCGGATGCCTCCGGCAGAAGGTGGGAAACTCAGGATTCCGCTGGAGAATTTTGAGAATGTTGTTAAGGAGTAAAATCTATGTCATTACGCGATAAGATCGAGCATGCCATCCAGAACCAGCCCTGCACCGTCAAGGACCTGAAGTCCCGCTTCGGCGGCGACCGCGGGGCAGACCGCAAGGTGATGGAAGCGCTGGATGCTCTGGTGCATGAGGCCGTGGTCTGCCAGCGTTCGGGCGTGTTCTTCACCGTGCGCTCCGGCCGCGCCGAGAAGGCCCTGCTGTGCAAAGTAGTCAAACTGGGCAAGAACTTTGCCTTTGTCATGCTGGAAGATGAGACCAGCGATATCTTCATCCCCGGCCGCTTCACCCGCGGCGCGATGCCCGGCGACGAGGTCCTCGTCGAGAAGTTCGAGCATCCCCGTGTGGAGGGCAGCGACGAGGGAGCCATCCTCGCGGTGCTCACCGAGAAGAACGACCTGGTGGGCACGGCCCGCCGGATCGAGGGCCGTCTGAAGTTCGTGCCGGACGACTGCCCGGCCATCTCCATGCAGCTGATGCGGAACTGCGAAGGCGGTGCCAGGGACGGCGACAAGGTGGCGGTCGAGATCCTGATGCGCGGCAGCCGCCAGGAAGACCACCGCGTCGGCGTGGCCATGCGGTTCGGCAGCTCGGATGAAGCCAAGCGCTGCGCCAAGGCGCTGCTCTACGCCCGCGATATCCACACCCGCTTCCCGGACAAAGTCCGCGAGGAAGCCAAGAAGTTTGAGGGCATGACCGTTTCGGAAGAGGACTGCAAGGGTCGCATGGACCTGCGCGCTCTGCCCATCTTCACCATCGACAGCGCCGAGACCAAGGACATCGACGATGCCATCAGCCTGACCCGCACTCCGGAGGGCGGCTTTGAGCTGGGCGTCCACATTGCGGACGTCTCCAACTACGTCAAGCCCGGTTCTGAGCTGAACGAAGAGGCGTTCAATCGCGCTACCTCCGTCTATTATGCCGACCAGGTCGTGCCCATGCTGCCCAAGAGTCTGTCCAACGGCATCTGCTCCCTGAACGAGAAGGAGCTGCGCCTGGCCTTCTCCTGCCTGATGCGGCTGGACAAGGACGGCAACCTGACCGACTACCGCTTCGTGAAGTCGGTCATCTGCAGCCGGGTCAAGGGCGTCTACGCAGAGATCAATGCCCTGCTGGCCGGAACGGCCGATGCCGAGATCCAGGCCAAGTACGCCGAGGTGGCCGACCAGCTGCCCGCCATGAAGGAACTGTACGCCCACCGTGCCCGCCTGCGCACCGAGCGCGGCTGCATCGACTTCGAGAGCGGGGAAGTGAAGCTCATCCTCGACGAGGACGGCCACTGCATCGACGTCAAGAAGCGCACCTCCGGCGAGAGCGAGGCTATGATCGAGGAGTTTATGCTGCTGGCCAACCAGTGTGCGGCCCACTTTGCCCGCGTCAAGCAGATCCCCTTCGTCTACCGTGTCCACGAGGAGCCCAACGGCGAAAAGCTGGAGCGCCTGCATGCACTGCTACAGGCCTGCGGCATCAACGACCACTTTGCCAAGGAGGTGCCCACGCCCAAGGAGCTGAGCGCCATTCTGGAAGGGGTGCGCGGCACGGCATTTGAACAGATCGTCAACACCGGCATGCTCCGCTGCATGTCCAAGGCCTGCTACGAAGAAAAGCCCAAGGGCCACTACGGTCTGGTGCTGAAGGACTATGCCCACTTCACCAGCCCCATCCGCCGCTACCCGGATCTGGCCATCCACCGCATCATGACCGATCTGCTCAGCGGCACCGACAAGGAGACCATGGCCATCCGCTACACCGATTTTGCGATCCAGGCCTCCAAGCAGTCCAGCGAGCGCGAGGTCATCGCGGTGCAAATCGAGCGCAAGGCCGAGGACTGCTACAAGGCCGAGTATGCCCGCCGCCATCTGGGCGAGTGCTACGAGGGTATCATCTCCGGCGTGACCCAGCGCGGCCTGTTCATCGAACTGGAGAACGGCGTGGAGGGCTTCGTGCCCGCTTCCAGCCTGACCCCCACCGGCACTATGCTCACCGAGGGCATCCGCCTGTCTGACCCGGTCTCCGGCAAGAACTGGAACCTGGGCGACAGCATGATGATCACCATCGTCCGCGCCGACGTCAACCTCGGCAAGATCGATTTTGAGGTCGCCCCGGAGGCAAAACCGTAACCCGAACGGATTTCATCCGCTCCCGTCTTCTGTCACCGGAAGGCGGGAGCTTTTTTGCGCTTCACACTTTCGCCATATTTCCGACAAAGGTTGGGTTTTGCATAAAGTTTATACACTGGTCATCTTTTGTATGTTGTTCTGTCACAGGGGATGGGATATACTAAGCACAACGAAAGGGCGAGCGGAAGCCGCCCGGAAAGAACCAAAACTTCAGGAGGTCTGCGTTATGTATTATTCCAGTGGCAACTACGAAGCGTTTGCACACCCCAAAAAGCCGGAAGGCGTTGACAATAAATCGGCCTATATCATCGGTTCGGGTCTGGCGGCACTGACCGCTGCCTGCTATCTGGTCCGCGACGGCCAGATGCAGGGCGACCACATCCATGTGATCGAGAAGGATCCGCTGCCCGGCGGTGCCTGCGACGGCTACAAGTACGACATCGGCTATGTGATGCGCGGCGGCCGCGAGATGGACAACCACTTCGAGGTCATGTGGGATCTGCTGCGCTCCATCCCGTCTCTGGAAACGGAGGGGGCCAGCGTTCTGGATGAGTATTACTGGCTGAACAAGGAAGACCCCAACAAGTCCCTCTGCCGTGCCACCGAAAAGCGCGGCCAGGATGCCCACACCGACGGCAAGTTCGGCATCTCCGACCGGGGCGCGATGGAGATCATGAAGCTCTTCTTCACCCCGGACGAGCAGCTGCAGGATAAGAAGATCACCGACATCTTCGACGACGAGGTCTTCGGCTCCAACTTCTGGATGTACTGGCGCACCATGTTCGCGTTCGAGAACTGGCACAGCGCACTGGAGATGAAGCTCTACCTCAAGCGCTATATCCACCACATCGGCGGTCTGCCCGACTTCACTGCCCTGCGCTTTACCCGCTACAACCAGTATGAGTCCATCATCCTGCCCATGGTCACCTACCTGAAGGACCACGGCGTGGAGTTCCGGTATGAGACCAAGGTCACCGACGTCCGCTTCCGGATCGAGGGCGGCAAAAAGCAGGCCAGCTCCATCACTGTGGAGCACAAGGGCGAGGAAAAGGTGCTGCCGCTGACCGAGAACGACCTGCTCTTCATCACCAACGGCGGCTGCGTCGAGAGCTGCACCATCGGCGCACAGGACAAGGCAGCCGGTTTCGACCCAACCATCAAGCCGGGCAACGGCTGGGATCTGTGGAAGAAGATCGCCGCACAGGATCCCTCCTTCGGCCATCCGGAGAAGTTCTGCTCGCAGCCGGAACTGTCCAACTGGGAGAGTGCCACCATCACCACTCTGGACGACAAGATCCCGCAGTATATCAAGAAGATCTGCAAGCGCGACCCCTTTACCGGCCACACCGTCACCGGCGGCATCGTCACGGTCAAGGATTCCAGCTGGCTGCTCAGCTGGACACTGAACCGCCAGCAGCAGTTCCGTGACCAGCCCAAGAACCAGCTCTGCGTCTGGGTCTACGGCCTGTTCAGCGACAAGCCCGGCGACTACGTGAAGAAGCCCATGCGCGACTGCACCGGCCGTGAGATCTGCATGGAGTGGCTGTATCATCTGGGCGTTCCCACCGAGGACATCGCCGAGCTGGCCGACCACAGCGCCAACACCGTGCCGGTCATGATGCCGTATATCGACGCCTTCTTCATGCCGCGCGCCTTCGGCGACCGCCCCGACATCGTGCCGAAGGGTGCCGTCAACTTCGCCTTCCTGGGCCAGTTTGCCGAGACCGGCCGCGACACCATCTTCACCACCGAGTACTCGATGCGCACCGGCATGGAGGCTGTTTACACCCTGCTGGACATCGACCGCGGTGTGCCGGAGGTCTGGGGCAGCACCTATGATGTCCGCTGCCTGATCGACGCCACCGTCAAGCTCCGCGACGGCAAGAAGCTGACCGATATGGACCTTCCCTTCATCCAGAGGGTGGCCCTCAAGGAAGTGCTCAAGAAGATTGAGGGCACCGACCTTGAAAAGTTCCTCAAGGAGTATAACGCCATTTAAGGCGTTTTCTCAAACGTCTCCTCCGATCCAGTTTGAACCTCCCCCTGAATGCGGCCGGGCTCTGCACCCTGAGACAGGATGCAGGGCCCGGCCCTTTTTCGTATGATTTTACGGAGAATTTCCAAAATGGTATGACTTTTGTGAAAAGGATTTGCGCGGATTTTACAGTTTTCTCTTGCCCGGAGCGGCATTCTGTGATATGCTTAATCCAGAAATGCAGACCTCGCTGCGGCTGCGCTGCATACCACGGCTCCCCGTTGGGGAGCTTTTGTGCGGGCGGCGGCAGAGAGGCCGCAAAAAAGAGAGTACCGTAAATTGAAGGAGGTCATTTCCTGTGAAACAGTTCATTTCCCGCCGCAGCTTCCTCAAGGCTGCTGGAGCTGCCACTGCACTGACCGCAGTCTCCCTCGGCGCACCTGCCGCATCGGCCGAAGAGACCAATTGCTTCCTGGGCGAAAAGTCGGCTGTTACCATCCTTTACACCAATGATGTGCACACCTACATCGACAAGAAATCCCCCGAACTGACCTATGCCGGCATCGCTGCACTGAAGCAGAGCTATGTGGACGCTGGCCAGAACGTCCTGCTGGTGGACGCCGGCGACCACATCCAGGGCACGGCCTATGGTTCCATGGATGACGGCGAGACCATCATCAAGCTGATGAGCGAGGCCGGTTACGACCTGGCCACCCCCGGCAACCATGAGTTCGACTACGGCATGGCCCGCGCAAAGGCAGCTATGAAGGAAGCCGCTTTCCCCTATGTTTCCTGCAACTGGGTGGACCTGCGCACCGGCCTGAAGGTGCTGCCCAGCATCAAGATCTTCACCATCGGCGGCGCGCGCATCGCATTTGTGGGCGTTACCACCCCGGAGACCTTTACCAAGTCCACCCCGGCCTACTTCATGAACGCCAGCCAGACCAAGTACATCTATGACATCCTCGGCGGCGACGATGGCCAGAAGCTGTACAAGGCCGTCCAGAAGGCCATCGACAAGGCAAAGCTGCTGGGTGCGACAACCATCATTGGTCTGGGCCATCTGGGCGTAGACCCCTCGTCCGCCCCCTGGACCAGCGAAGAGGTCATCGCACACACCACCGGTTTCGATGCCTTCATCGACGGCCACTCGCACACCGTGATGGAGAACAAGCAGGTGACCGATGCTTCCGGCAAGGCCGTCACCCTGACCCAGACCGGCTCCTACTTCAAGAATGTCGGCAAGATGACCATCGGTGCCGATGGCTCCATCACCACCGAGCTGCTGCCCAGCTACGACGGCGCAGACGCCGCCGTGGCCGCTGCCACCAGCGAGTGGGTGAGCGCAGTGGACGACATGCTGGGTGAGGAGATCGCCGTGGGCGACTCCAAGTTCTACATCACCGACCCCGCCACCGGCAAGCGCCGCATCCGCTCCGGCGAGACCAACCTGGGCGACTTCGTGGCCGACGGCATCTATGCCTACTTCAATGAGATCGAAGACCTCCACTGCGACATTGCCATCATGAACGGCGGCGGCATCCGTGCAAATGTGGATGCAGGCCCCTGGAGCTTCAAGACCTGCAAGACCGTCAGCCCCTTCGGCAATGTGGCCTGCCTGATGTCCGTCACCGGCCAGCAGATCCTGGACGCCCTCGAATTTGGTGCCCGCTTCGCCGGTGCCGAGGGCAAGGAGAACGGCGGTTTCCTGCAGGTCGCCGGTGCCAAGTATGAGATCCACGCCATGGTCCCCAACACCGTCCAGACCGACGACAAGAATGTCTGGGTCGGCAGTGCTACGACCCCGCGTGTTTCGAATGTGGAGATCTACGACAAGACCACCGGCACATACAAGCCTCTGGACCCGAACGCCACCTATGCGCTGGCCGGTATGAACTACACCCTGCGCAACCTGGGCGACGGCTTCGCCATGTTCGACGGCGCAGAGCTGATCAAGGACTATGTCTCGGAGGATTACCTCGTCATGTCCAGCTACGCAGCCATGTTCGGCGGCGTGGATGCGAACGGTCTGCCGCACCTTTCCAGTGCCAACAGCCCGCTGGCCGATTACCCCGGCTATCTGCTCAACTACGAAGATCCCTACGGCGCAGGCCGCATCCAGATGATCTGGTAATGCCCTGAACCAAGAGAGACCGCTGTGCTCCTTCCGTTATCGATGGGGTCAGCGGTCTCTTTTTGTGCCCGGCGGAGCGGACCGAGCGCGAGAACGCGCTGCGCTGGTTCGGGGAATTGCATAGATTCCGGGAGCGTTCCTTGTGAGCAATGCCGAAATTCAGAACAGCACGGGTTGTTCGCTTGCGAACGATCGGGCCGTGGGGTATAATGAGAAATGGCAAGTGATATATCAGCTGCGCGTTCCCGCGCACGAAAAAGGAGAAACAAGATGGAGATTCGATACACCAGTGCTGCCCAGTGGGTCGATGCCCGCGACGGTGTCATTCCGGCACCCTATGCTCTGGAAGCGGGGGAGAGCATCACCGACCGTTACCTGGAGCCGGTGGTCTTCCACAACGAAAACGGCCCCGACATCGGTGTGACCACCTGCGGCGTCATCGTCAGGGACGGCCTGTACTTCAAGGATATGGACAACAGCGGCGAGCTGGCCCCTTATAAGGACTGGCGGCTCAGCCCCGAAGAGCGCGCAAAGGATATGGTGGCTCATCTGCGCCTGGACCAGCAGGCTGGCCTTGTGCTGAACACCCTGTTCAACACCCCGGTGGCCCCCACCCGCGCTGCGGCCACTGGGGCCGACGGCAAGCTGGAAATGTCCAAGATTTACAAGCACCACGACCCGGACGAAAAGCCCATCCCCGGCCCGCTGCCTGGCATGACCATGAGCATTGATGACGCCGATGTGCTGGACAAGCACATCACGGCGGGCGTTTACCGCGGCGATATGCACTGCGAGGCAGGAATGGTGGCCCTGTACCACAACGCAGGCACCCAGATGCTGGAATACGAAGCCTGCAAGGGCGGCGTGGCGATTCCGTACTCTCTGCACACCAACCCCATCAGCATCGGCTACCCGGACTCTCTGGGCATCGGTGCAGCGGTGCTGGGAGACGGCAACGCAGATTTCGTCTATGAAATGGCCGACACGGACCGGAAGATGATGAAGGCCGAGGGCCTGCACATCATGTATGGCCCGCAGGTGGACGTGGCCACCGACCCCCGCTGGCCCCGCACCAACGGCACCTACGGCGAGCGCACCGATGTGACCAGCGACATCACCGAAGCCCTCATCAAGGGCTACCAGAACGGCGACGACGGCCTGAACGAGGGTTCGGTCGTCCTGACGGTCAAGCATTTCCCCGGCGATGCCCCCTCCGAGAACGGCTTCGAGCCGCATGTGCCCATCGGTCAGTGGCGCATCTACCGCACCCCCGGCTCGATGGAAAAATACCATCTGCCCCCGTTCCAGCGTGCATTCGACCACAAGGCATCTTCCATCATGCCCGACTACTCCCGCATCGCCGCCGATGGCCGCGCCGTGCCCCAGACCTACCGGGGCGAGGTGACCAGCACCGAGGCGGTGCCCAGCGCATACAGCAAGGAGCTGCTCACCGACCTGGCCCGCAACAAGATGGGCTTTGACGGCTACATCAACTCCGACTCCGGCATCACCAGCGTGCAGATCTACGGCGTGGAGGACCTGACGGTGCCCCAGCGCTACGCCAAGGCCATTTCCGCCGGCACCGATGTCATCGGCGGCAACACCGACCCGGAGAACATCGTCAAGGCGGTGGAGGACGGTCTGCTGCCCAAGGCCGACCTCGACCGCGCCAGCTACAACCGTCTGCTGAGCCTGTTCCGCACCAAGCGTGTGGACAACCCCTATCTGGACCCCGACCAGGCCGACCAGGCCCGGCAGGACAACTTCGATGGTGCCAGGAAGAAGGCCTACGAAGCCAACCAGAAGGCCGTCGTTCTGGTCAAGAACCACGGCGGTGTTCTGCCGCTGGCCAAAGAGAAGAAGGTCTGCATCGTTACCTTCAAGGGCGTGGACTCCGGCTTTGCCAAAATGGCACAGGCCATGGGTGCCGGTCTGGGCTCTGCTGATGCCGACGAGGCGCTGCGCAGGACACTGGCGGAGGCCTTCGAGAAGAAGGGCTACACCGTCGTCGCCACCCCGGAGGAGGCCGATGTGCTGTACCTCCACGTGTGGCCCATCAGCAACGGCGTAGTGTTCTACCAGTTCGCCATGCCCGTCATCGAGATGGGTGAGATCGTCACCGACGAGCGCGAGACCAACAAGAGCCAGAAGAAGACCGGCAAACAGGTCACGGTGACCACCCTGAAGGACGTCGAGAAGATCCGGGAGCTGGCCGATGCCATCCACGCGCGCGGCGGCAAGGTCGTGGGCACCTGCGTGGTGAACAACCCCTGGCTGCTGGACAAGCTGGAACCCTACTGCGACGCGCTGACCATCCAGTACACCGTCAGCACGGTGGCGCTGAACAACGCCCTGAACGCACAGGTGGACGTCATCAGCGGCGACTTTGCCCCCACCGGCAAGCTGAGCCTGACCATGGTGTCCGACCCCGCCGTCATCGCCATCACCGAGCAGGAGATCGACGGTGTGGTGCGTGAGATCTGCGCTTCGCCCAACGATGTGCCCGGCTACGACAAGGACCTGTACATCGACCCGGCCATCCTCGCCGGGGTGCGCGGCGGCAGCTACGCTTACTGCGACGCCGACGGCAACTATTACCGCAGCGGGTTCGGTCTGAACTACTGACCCTCTCCGTCCTTGCTTCGCAATGCCACCGCTCCCGAAGGGAGAGCCCTTGGCATGTCGGGTAGCTCCTGCTGGACGCTCAAAGTTTTTTCGCTCACAAGTAGAATGGAGTTCCGTGCCGCTTGTCAAAGCCCGCCGGGGGTGCTACAATGGAACCGGCGACCACGCTGAAAGGGGATAGAACTATGGAATTTCGGGACAAGCCCATGCAGAACCTCGTTCGCATCAAGGAGAAGGAGATCTGCAAGAATGTGCAGGCGCTTTTGCTGGACGGCGAGACCATCGTGGGCGCGTACAAGACCGTGCGCGACCAGGCGGTCTTTACCTCGCACCGCATCTTTCTGGTGGATATGCAGGGGGTCACCGGCACCCGGCAGGAGATCTTTGTCCTGCCGTACCGCAAGGTGCTGCACTTTGGCGTCCAGACCGCAGGCTTCGGCGACCCGCTCCAGACCTCTGAGCTGACGGTCTGCTTCGCGGACGAGCACGAGGCAAAGTTCGGGTTCATCGGGCAGGACGAGCTGCTGAGTGTGGCCCGCGCCATCAGCCGCTGCATCCTGTAACACCGTACAAAAACGCAGAGCGCCCGCTCCGGCTTCTGACCCCGGAGCGGGCGCTCTGCGTTTGCTGTAATATGCGAATAACGGAGAATGGCGAACGATCAGCCGGCCACACGGTCCATCCGGCCTGCCTCCAGCATGTAGCGCAGGAAGCCGGTCACGTCGGCGGGGTCGGTCACAGTGATGTCAAAGCCCTTTCTGGGGGCGTCCATCATCCGGAGGATGGAGGATGCAGTGGCATCCTCTTTCAGGTCACAGGTCTTGCCGTTGTCCAGATGCAGCAGCACACTGCCGTGGCTGGCGGAAACCTGACGCATGAAACGGTCTTTATCAAAATATTCGATACGAAGCATAAAAATACCTCCTGTCAGAAAATTGTTTATTTGCACGCCGTCTTCCGGGTGAGCTGCTCGTGCATGACGATCATCAGGATCAGCAGCGCCAGCAGATACACGGGAAAGAGGGCAGAGGCAACGTTGTTTGCCAGCAGGCCGAACAGCGGCGGCATGACCAGATTGCCGACATAGGCACTTGCCATCTGGACGCCGATCACAGCCTGCGACCGGTCCGCGCCGAAGTGGTCCGGCGTGGAGTGGATGATGCTGGGGTAGATGGGCGCACAGCCCAGCCCCACGAGAACGAGGCCGGCCAGCGAGAGCGCCTGCGGCCCCGGCAGAAGCAGGGCGGCCACACCCACGGCCAGAACGGTCTGCCCCAGGCGGATCATCTGGGTGTCGTTGAACCGGAGGGTGACGAAGCCGCAGAAGCCGCGCCCCACTGTGATGCCCAGATAGAACAGGCCCGCAAAGGCAGCGGCCGTGTCGGCCGGGACGCCCTTGCTCAGTGTGAGGTAGCTGCTGGCCCAGAGGCCCGCCGTCGTTTCGAGGCCGCAGTAGCAGAAGAAGCAGAACATCACTTCCCGCGCACCGGGGATGGCCAGGATCTGGGGCAGCGTCAGCGGCCTGGCCGGGGTGCCGTCCGCGCTTGCGGCGGCCGGGCGGCCTTTCCAGAGCGGCAGGCTCAGCACCAGAACGGCTGTGATGCCGACCTGGATGAGGGCTACGATGTGGTAGCCGCCGTTCCAGCCCTGCCCACCGGTCAGGGCCAGGCTCATCAGCACCGGGCTGATGATGGTGCCCACGCCCCACATGCAGTGCAGCCAGCTCATGTGGCGGCTCTCGTAGTGGAGGGCGACGTAGTTGTTCAGGGCGGCGTCCACGCTTCCGGCACCCAGCCCGTAGGGGATGGCCCAGAGGCAGAGCATCCAGAACGCGCTCGCCGCCGAGAAGCCGAACAGCGCCGCCGCCGTCATCGCCACACTGAGGGCCGTGACCTTGCCGGTGCCCAGCGCACGGGTCAGCCGATCGCTGCACAGGCTGGAAACGATGGTCCCACAGGAGATGATCATCGAGACGATGCCTGCGTAGGACACCGGCACCCCGAAAGCGGGGTAGAGGTTCGGCCAGGCGGAGCCGAGAAGCGAATCCGGCAGGCCGAGGCTGATGAACGCCAGGTAGATGACCGGCAGAAGAAGCTGTGTCATGGGTTGCGTTCCTCCCGTTTCGGTGTTATACTGGACTTGCGGCCTCTGATGAAATAATACCACGAAACCAGCGGCTGTGGTAGGAGAAAATCTGAAATTTTGTACAACAAAACCGGCATTGATAAAAAATGTTCAAAGATTTGCGGAAAGGAACTGGTCAATATGGCATATCGAACGAGCTGCGCAACAATCGTCCATGAGGGCGGCGTCCACTGCGAAACGGACATCGTGGCTGACGCCGAAGGGCGCGAGCTGGTGCAGCACGGCAGTGCGCTGTTTCCCATCGCCTGCTACGCCGAAGACCTGGCCAGCTACTCGGTGGCGTGGCACTGGCATGAGGAATTTGAATACATCCTCACCATACAGGGCCCCCTCCATGTGGATGTGAACAAGACCCGCCTGACGCTGCAGACCGGGCAGGGCGTCTTCCTCAATTCGGGGGCGCTGCACTCGGTAGAACAGGCGGAGGGCACGGCCCTGCTCCACTCCGGCGTCTTTCAGCCCCGGCTGGTGGGCGGCATGGACACCATCTTCTGGCAAAAGCTCATCCGGCCCCTGCTGCAGCCCGGTGCCCCGGCGTTTTTTCTGCTGGACGAGGCGGTGCCCTGGCAGAAACAGGTACTCATCTTCCTGCGGGACGCCTGGAAAGAGGTGGCGGACGAGCCGTTCGACTACGAGAACCGGGTGCGGTATCATCTCTCGGCGGCGCTGCGGCTGCTGAGCACCCAGTGCGTGGGCGGCAAGACCAAAGTCTCGGAGCAGGAGCAGATCGCCTCGGAGCGGATGAAGCGGATGCTCCGCTACGTGGAGGAACACTACGCCGAGGAGCTGACGGTGGAGAAGATCGCGGCCTGCGTGGCCCTGAGCGAGAGCGCCTGCCTGCGCAGCTTCCGGCAGCTGCTGGGCATCACGCCCATCCAGTACGTCAAGCAGTTCCGGGTGGAAAAGGCCGCCGAGCTGCTGCGCTCCACCCGGCTGAAGACCGGCGAGATCGGTCTGGAATGCGGGTTCTCGGACGGCAGCTACTTTATTAAAACGTTCCGGGAGATCAAGCACTGCACCCCCCGCGAATACCGCACAAAATTCTGTTGAGATCTGGAAAAGGTGAAAAAAACCGGCCGCAGAATCTTGACGAATGAAGACAAACATGATAAAATGAAAAAGCAGTCAGGGAGCCGCGCGAACGGCGGCTGGACTGCGATGCAAGATCTACTGAATTGAATATTCTCGGCAAAGCAGTCGAAAGGCTGTGACGCAAAGCTATAGGGCCTGTAAAATGGCAGCCAGTTGCTTCTCAAATCGGGCACGATGTGTACCCGTCTTTTGAGCGACCTTCATCTGAACAGCAGGTGTCGATTTGCCGAGTTTGTCTTGACAAATCGACACCTTTTTCATTTCATGGGGTCACGCAAAAGAGGAATGCCCGATGCAGGAAACCGGCGAGGGCGAGAACCTCGGCTGGGGCAACCAGTGGGTGCAGCTCTTCGTCTGAGCGAGAGCGCTTTCAAAATGACATCTCCGTGCTTCAAATAAATCCGGGGAAGGCCCGACACGAGCAATGCTTGTGTCGGGCTTTTTCTTTGCCCGGATTTATGGTATACTGTTTTGCAAGGAACACCACAAACAGGAGGAGTCAGCGTGGAGGATTACCGCACCATCCGGGGCACAGCCATCGGCGAATATGAGGAGAAGAAAAGCCGCTTCATTGCGCAGCTCGCGTTTGCAGACAGCGAGGAAAAGGCCGTGGCCTTTCTGGAGCAGGTGCGCGCGGCCAACCGCACCGCGCGGCACAACGTTTACGCCTACCGCCTGCGGGAGGGCAACCGGGAGCGCTACTCCGACGACGGCGAGCCTGCCAAGACCGCCGGAACCCCGGCGCTGGAAGTGCTGCAGCACAGCGGCCTGACCGACCTCATCGTGGTCGTGACCCGGTACTTTGGCGGGGTGCTGCTGGGCACGGGCGGCCTCGTCCGCGCCTACACCACCGCGACCGCCCGCGCACTGGAAAACGCCGAGGTCGTCACGGTGCGCAGCGTGGTGGAGCTGGAAGTGACGGTGGATTACGCACTCTACGAGCGGGCTGCTCTGCTCATCCACGCCGCCGGGGCCAAACTCGCCGACCCGCAGTTCACCGACCGCGTGACCCTGCACTGGCAGATGCCGGAGGGCACCGAGCCGCCGCTGCTGGAACAGCTGCGGGAGCTGACGCGGGGCAGGGCCGAGGTGAGCGTCTCGCAGCCGTTCTATGCGCCGTTCTGATGCCCCTCTTCGTCTCGCATTCGCTCGTCCGCTCCCCCGAAGTGGGAGCCATTGGCAGTCGGCTGCAGGGCCGCTGCGCTCTGTGAGCAGCAGCACCGAGAGATTTTTATAGGATAATTTTGGACAGGACAGGAAGATTCCCCCTTCGACAGAGCAATTCTGCTACAATAGCTGCGGGCGCAGCTGCGCTGGGAAGGGGGCAGGAACCAGCATGAAAGTGAGGGATACCGGATGGATGTACGCCAGCGTACCGAAGAGATCGAGCGGCTGACCTTTGCCCCCTGGGCGACCTTCAGCGATGCAAGCCGGGGCCGGGCCCGGCCGGAGCCGCAGGACCCCATCCGCCCGGTGTTCCAGCGCGACCGGGACCGCGTGATCCACTGCAAGGCGTTCCGCCGCCTCAAGCAGAAAACGCAGGTCTTCCTCTCGCCGGAGGGCGACCTCTACCGCACCCGGCTGACCCACACGCTGGAGGTGGCGCAGATCGCCCGCACCATCGCCCGCGCCCTGCGCCTGAACGAAGACCTGACCGAGGCCATCAGTCTGGCGCATGACCTGGGCCACACGCCCTTTGGCCACGCGGGGGAGAGCGCACTGGACAAGCTCTGTCCGGATGGCTTCAAGCATTACCGCCAGAGCCTGCGGGTGGTGGACAAGCTGGAACAGAACGGCCGGGGCCTCAACCTGACCTGGGAAGTGCGGAACGGCATCATCACCCACACCAAAGGCACCTGGGCGGCGACCCCGGAGGGCCGCATCGTCCGGATGGCGGACCAGATCGCGTTCGTCAACCACGACATCGAGGATGCCGTCCGTGCAGGGGTGCTGGACCCGGCGATCCTGCCCAGAGAATGCACCGCTGTGCTGGGCGAAACGAAATCCCAGCGCATCACGACCATGATCCAGAGCATCCTCGCCCACAGCGACGGCGATGTGGCCATGGGCGCGGAGGAAGAGGAAGCCTTCCTTGCGCTGAAGGATTTCATGTATGCCAATGTCTACAACGACCGCACCGCCAAGCGCGAAGAGCAGAAAGTGGAAAAGGTCCTCACGGAACTGTACGAATACTACCTGACCCACATCGACCAGATGTCCAACTTCTATTTGCAGCTGGCCTATCAGGAGGGCCGTGACCGCGCCGTGACCGATTACATCAGCGGCATGAGCGACGAGTTCGCCATCCGGACCTTTGAGGATGTGTTCGTGCCCCGCAAGTGGCACGTGTTATAAAAGGAAGCAGGAAAAAAGAGCCATGATCCCACACGAGTACATTGAAGAGCTGAACCGCCGCACCGACATCGTCGATCTGGTGGGCAGCTATGTGCAGCTGAAACGGAAGGGCCGCCTCTATGGTGGCCTGTGTCCGTTCCACAGCGAGAAGACCCCCTCGTTCTACGTCTACCCGGACACCCAGAGCTTTTACTGCTTTGGCTGCGGAGCGGGCGGCGATGCCATCAGCTTCGCCAAAAAGATCAACAGCATCGACTACGGCGAGGCTGTCAAGATGCTGGCAGCCCGCGCCGGGATGCCGGAGCCGCAGGAGGACGACAAGACCGGGCGGATGCGCAGCCGCATCCTCTCGATGAACCGCGAAGCGGCCCGCTTTTTCCACGCCTGCCTGAATTCGACCGTCGAGGAGGCCCGGCAGGCCCGCGCCTACTGGCGCCGCCGCGGGCTGGACGACAAGACCATCGTGCGGTTCGGCCTCGGCTATGCCCCCAACGATGGGCAGGCCCTCTATCAGTTCCTGCGGGATAAGGGCTACAACCAGCAGGAGCTGGATGCCAGCGGCCTGTTCAAGCGCAGCGCTTCCGGGCGCATCTACTGTTTGTTCTGGAAGCGGGTCATGACCCCCATCTTCGACCTGCGCGGCAACATCATCGCGTTTGGCGGGCGTGTGCTGGATGACTCCAAGCCCAAATATGTCAACAGCCCCGAAACGCTGGTCTACCACAAATCCGAGACGGTGTTCGCGTTGCAGATCGCCAAAAAGAGTGCCTCCCGCCGGTTCGTCCTCTGCGAGGGCTATATGGATGTCATCAGTATGCAGCAGGCGGGCATCGACACCGCCGTCTGCGCCTGCGGCACGGCCTTGACGCCGGAGCAGGTGCGGCTCATCAGTGAGTACGCCGATGAGGTCATCCTGAGTTACGACTCCGACGAGGCGGGCCAGAAAGCCACCCTCCGCTCGCTGGAACTGTTCCGGAACAGCACGGTGCGGGTGGGGGTGCTTCAGATCCCCGGCGCAAAGGACCCGGACGAGTACATCAAGCGCTATGGTGCCGACCGTTTCCGCGCCCTGCTGGACGGCGTAGGCAACGCGCTGGATTTCCGGCTCAAGCGCCTGCGGGATCAATACGACCTGACCCAGGACGCCCAGCGGCTCGAATACATCCGCGATGCCGTGGACCTGCTGGCCGAGCGCTCCAACCCCACCGAACAGGAGGTCTACGCCGGGCGGCTGGCCGAGGAGACGAACATCTCCAAGACCGCCATCCTGACCCAGCTGGGCACCGCTGTCAAAAAAGCGGGCAGCAAGCGACGACGGGAGGAGAACCGCTCCCGCCTGCACTCCGGTGAGATGGATCAGATCAATGTCCCCTACAGCGCAGGCGGCTCGCAGGCGCTGGGCGTGGCCTCGGCTGAGCAGCGGCTGCTGGCGGCACTGCTGCGGGAGCCCAGCTACATCCCCAGGGTGCGGGCCGCACTGCCGGCGGAAAAGTTCCTCCTGCCCCAGCAGAAGGAGCTGTACCAGGCCATGCTGGACTGTCAGGCGCAGGGCATCGAGGTCAGCCTTTCCACCCTGCGCGGCTTTGTGCAGAGCGATGAGGCCCTGAATGAGCTGAGCCGCCTTGCGGCACAATACAGCGATGTCAACTGTACCACCGAGGATATCAACTTTTATCTGGAACGCATCGCCCGCGGCACCCCGATCGCGAAGAAGGCGGCCCAGATGTCCAATGAAGACTTAGAGCAGTATCTCCAGTCGATGCGAGAAAAGAAACAGGGAACTCTCCCTGCAGAAGACTGAGCACTCCCTTTCCTCCCGGCTGGAGCTGGAAGGAGAAGGAATCATGCGGAAATTGTCGCAGACGGAAGAA
>OHAG01000708.1_pt1 | contig 25265 bp, 26 predicted proteins | sample 1577081 | NCBI WGS metagenome assembly OHAG01 (sample SAMEA3541513, study PRJEB24748) | human gut metagenome | biome: human gut; feature: human-associated habitat; material: faeces | place: China | collected 2012
TGTTTATCGGCGGCACGCTTATTCAACGGGCCTTTGGGACCGCGGCGGGAAATCCGTCCCTCCAGAGCGGCTCCGAAAATCCGACGTACTCCTGGTCCGGTATCCAGACCACCAGCGGACAGAATAACCCCATCCCCATTACCTATGGCGTCGTCCGCTCCGGCGGCCAGACCATCGGCAAATACATCACCAGCGATAGTGACAAGCAGTACCTTAACTGGCTCGTCTGCGCGGGCTACGGTCCGCTCACCTTTTCGGACATCGAGCTCAACGACAACCCCGTCGAAAATTACACCGGCACAACCGTCGTCACGCGTCCCGGGAGTAACGACCAGGACATCGTCCCCAACTTCAATGACACCATCAGCACCAAATCGCTCGGCTACGAGCTTACCGAGAGTGACTGGCGGACCGACGTCGTCACAGGCACAGCCAACCGCGGCCTCATCCTTTATGTTGAGTGCTCGAACGGCCTCTACTATGCCAACGACAAAGGCGGCCTGGATGAGACGTTTGTCCAAATCCAGGCGCAGTACGCGCTCGACGGGACGGACAACTGGGTAAATATGCTCAGTCCGCACAGCTATCTCGAGTCTCAGATAGAACACATATGGCTCAACACGGACGCGGCGCCTATCGGGACGTACGAAATTAAAGTAACCTGGGGGGGCTCGGTCAACCGCTGCTCTGTCACTATCGGTAGCTACACCACCGGCATGTACGACGTAGTCAAAGGCCGTACGCGGAGTGTCGGCCCCTTTAACTATGCGGAGGGTAACGAGTCTTATTTTGCAGCTGCAAATAGCTGGGCCAAGTGTCGGCTCTACGTCCGCTCCAGCCGTAACGGCACCGACGAGGGCATTATCCGCGGGAATAAATCGTCCGCCATCCGCCGGGAGTACCGCGTAGACAATTTACCAGAGGGCCAGTACAAGCTGCGCGTCAAGGTCATCGGCCGCGGCTATCCGGTCACCTCGACAAGGGCCTGTACGCGGATTTGGTGGACCGCAGCGTCTGGCATCGTCTATGATGATTTTAGTTATCCTGGCCTTGGCCTCATCGGTATCAAGGCCCTGGCGACGGACCAGATAAGCGGGAGCCCGACGCTAAAATTTATGAAGAATCGGTCCAGCGTCTACGTCTGGAACCCCAACACCCAGCGGTACGACACGCAAAAGGCAACGAACCCGGCCTGGGCCGCCTACGACATGATACACCGCGCCGAGTACATCCGGGACGCCCGGAGCGGTGACTGGGTGTACATCCATCACGGCGCCGACGCGGACCTACTCTTATACAATCAGTTTAAGGAGTGGGCTGATTACTGCGACGCCTACAAGCTCTACATCAATATCGAAATCAATACGGCAGGAGAGCTCCTTGACATCGTCAACAAGTACATCGCACCCGTAGGCCGCGGCATGGTGGCGCTCTTTGGCACCAAGTACGGCTGCTGTTGGGACGGACCCAAAGACGCGGTCCAGATGTTTGGCATGGGGAATATCATCACCGGGACGTTTACGGAGACATTCCTCCAGACCTCAGACCGCGCCAACGCCGTCGAGCTGACCTTTACGAACGCCCAAAAGGACTACGAGCAGGACACGGTCAAAGTGTTTGGTCCGACGTACGACACGGACGAGTACGACACAACAAGCCAGCTCACGTACTACGGCATCACGGACTACGAACAGGCCTACCGGGAGGCTAAATTTCAACTTTATTGTAATGCCTATATGGTCCGGACCGTATCGTTTCAGGCCGCCATCGACGCCATCGCGTGCACCGTAGGCGACGTGATTTACGTTGCGCATGACGTCCCAGAGTGGCAGGTAAGCGGCCGCATCACGGACGTAGATGGCCAGACGGTCACCGTCAGTGCGCTCCTCCGTAACTACGATAGCGCCAAGTCCTACACCTTTGCCTACCGCGCCTCCGAAAATGATACGCGGTACGAAACGGCCATCACAGCCGTCACGCAGACGGACACGGATGCGACGGTCACCCTGGAGAGCCTCCCGGACGTACCGCCACAGCCCCGCGACATATTTGATATAGCCGAGGTAACCAAAGGGACGAAGCGCTTTGTCGTCCGCTCTATCTCCCGGACCGACGACATGATACGCGAAATCGAGGCCCTGGAGTATAACGAGGACGTCTTTCGGGAGGATTACACCATCCCGCCGATTGACTATAGCGACGCGGCGGACGCGGCGAACAAGGTCCAGAACGTGACGAACCTCACCGGGCGTGAGGCTGTCTGGGTAGACGGCGGCGGCCGCACACATGCGCGGATTTATCTTTCGTGGATTTATCCGCAGGGCGTGAGCTACAAGCGCTTTGACGTCTTTGTCTCGCGCGATAGTGGCCGGACCTACAGTACCCTGGGCTCCGCCATCGGCCTCTCCTTTGAGGGCGAAGTCGAGGTAGGCTACGATTACCTCGTCAAAGTCGTCACCGTCGCAGCTCTTAGAAGCTCGTCCGGCGTCGTGACGCAAATCCTGCACGGCACGGACGTCGCGCCGGATGCACCGACGACACTCAACGTAGAACGTATGGCCAGCGGCGTCCGGCGGTACTGGTGGGATTACACGTACCCAGAGCCTAACGACATCGCGGGTTTTCGGATGAAATACACCCAGGGAAGCGTCCTAAACTGGGACACAGGCATCCCGGTCCAGGATGGGCTGATAGTCACGCAGCCATACGAAACGCAAACCGTACGGCAAGGGACGCACGCAGTCATGATAAAGACCGTTGACAACGCGGGGAACGAGTCCCCCGGCTATGCGTATTGTATCCTCGATATGGGGGACCTCTTAACGCAAAATGTGCTATATCAAAAAGCCTATGCAGATAACGGCTGGGCGGATACGACGCGCACCGGCTATCTAGAGCAGGACGGCTCTTTGTATCCGCTTAACAGTACAAACCGCTGGCACACCCCCGGACAGCACCGCTGGGCCACACCGGACGTGTACGAATGGATTGACAACTGGCAGTCCTACACCGTCTGGACGGCCTTTACCGCGCCCGCGTCTGGGCAGTTTTGGCTCACCTATGATATTACAGGCCCGGCCATCGTCTACTACCGCACCGTTATGGATGCGCCGGTCTGGACGGGAGAGACCGATGCGGCCTGGGGAGATGATGATGCGGCCAGCTTTTGGGATGACAGCAAGATGCTTTGGAAACAGTACAGCGACCGCTTAGAGGTTTCGGCCGGTGACCGCTTAGAGGTCAAGGTAGAGGCTTTAAATGGAGAAAACGAAACAACGGTGGTAAAGGCGCTCACCGCCTGGATTGACGTCCCGGACCGGAACGAACACTTTGAGGACCTCACCGTCCCCGTAGAGGGCGTAACGCTCCCTATCGCGACACCGCACTACCACACGACGGCGGTCCACATCGACGCCATCCAAAATACGACCGGGACGGGCTTTGTCCAGGCACAGATTGTAAGTCGTAACCCCTGCACCATTAAGCTCATCGACCAGACCGGGGCCTATGTCTCCGGCACGGTGGACGTATCCTGGCAGGGCTATATAGAGGAGGTATTATAATGGCAGACGTAACACAACTCGCTCCCGATGTGGAGAAATATCTGGCGTATCCATCGAGCGATACACCAACGACGGAACAGGAGTACCAGGACTTTGTCCGCAATATGTATAGCGTATCAAGAGACCTTATCGGCACGGTCCGGCTATGGCAGCCCAGCACGACGTACGCTGTAGATGAAATCATCGAAAGCCCTAACATGCAACCCAACACCGTGGCCAAGGTCACCAGCGCAGGGCAGAGTAATAACCTGGAGCCGACGTGGGCCGCAGCTGGGGAGGCCGTCAAGGATAACGGCTGTCAGTACGTCATGGTCCGCAAATGCCAGGAAGCCGCCACAGCCGAAGAGGCCGCCGAGGGCACGGACATGATGAAGATTGTAACCCCTGCGGCCCTCGCCTCGGTCCTTGAAGAATTTGAAAAGAGTGTTATCAGTAAGGCGCACCCCGTGGGAAGCATTTGGGAAAGCACCAAAGACGACGACCCCAACACCCTCTGGCCGTGGATGACCTGGGTTAAAATGGACGGCGGCCGCGTCCTCCTTTCAGCTGGCACGTATAACGAAAACGGTACGGCCTATACTTACACCCTGGGACAAACAGGTGGGGAGGCGAAGCATACACTCACTACCGGTGAAATGCCGTCGCATAACCACGGTGCGGCAAGCACTAACGCAACCTATAAAAGGATTGACGCTGTGCATGCATGGACAGCCTATGACCTTGATGGTGGTGGGTGGCAACATGATAAAACAGCGGCCGTTCCTGATTCCGGGTGGTCGGACAAAGTCGTTTCCGGCGAAGAATCCGGCGGGGGAAACAAGGACCAGTGCTTGTCTTTGCTAGCATCTCAAGCCACCATATCACACACAATTACCATCTACAACACGGGCGGTAGCGGCGCGCATAATAACCTCGTGCCGTACACTGTCGTCAATAGGTGGCAACGTACCGCTTAAACCGTCCGTTGCCAGCGGTTAATGACAACGTAAGGCTGTCTGTTTTCGTGGCTTTGGTTGCTGCCGGTGTAGCCGATACTAATCGAGTGCGAGTGGGCACCGGACCAGCTGGTGGCACTGTCCCCATACGAGTACTCAGCGCCGGCATGTCGGGACCATCCGGGGTCCCGTACGCCTATTCGCGTGCCGTAAGCCGTATGGTTATGGTTACCATCTGTGCCGATACTCGCTCCATGATTGTGGCTGGGCATTTCACCGGTAGGTATCCCCATATTATTTTTTAAGGAGTTGAGACGATATGACTATCCCAAGCATTGACTCGTTTAGCAATTATAACAGATACAAATCGGAGGCCGGTTACACCAAACAGTCCGACATGATGCGGTACCTCGCGAATCAGAACGACTGCCTCACGGCCCTCACCCAGGCGCTCCTCTGGCAACCGGAAACAGCGTACGAGGTGGGCAAGGTTATCCAGTCCCCTACGATGCCGACCGGCGTCCGGGCCCGGGTTACCCAGGCCGGGACCAGCGGCCAAGCAGAGCCGGCATGGACCGATGCCGGGACGACCGTCACCGACGGCACGATAACATATACCATGGAGAGCCTCGACTATGCCGCCCTTATTGCGGCGGCTACCAATATGTTGAAGAGAAATAAAGCGTATTCCATAGGTGATATTGCCTACTCCTCTTATCTTCCTTCATGGGCTAGATTGGAATGTGTCACAGCAGGTACAACAGCAGATACAGTGCCTTCCTCTATTACTATGGTGTCTAGTGGGGGGGTACTAATTAGTGATGGTACAGTAACTTGGATTGTCGATGATATACGAGATATGACACCTGCAGGGTGTGTGAGAGGGAGTTTGTTCTTGCCTAAAGGATACATTAAAGCCAATGGCGCTACTGTACAGAGGGCGGACTATCCTAGACTCGTACATTTCATTGAAAGTAATAATTTATGGACAGATGACATAACAACTAATGCAGGGCTATTTGGTAAAGGTGACGGAAGCAGTACCTTTGTACTTCCTGATTATCGGGAACGGATAATGCAGTATACAGAGGGGAGTATAGGGGCTAAAAGAGATGCTGGGTTGCCTAATATTACTGGGAAGAATAAAGGACTATTGTTGGCAGATAGGGGAGAGAGGACATTTCAGGGTGCTTTTATCTATGGGGGGCTCGAAAATCCTAATGATGGTTCTGTAGATGGTACAAATGGGAATCCTGATGCTGTTGGATATAACACTTCTGGAAGTGCTAAACTCATCATTTTCAACTTTGATGCTCATGTCTCGAATAACATTTATGGCTCCTCAGCTACCGTACAGCCACCTGCAATTAATGTCATCCCTATTATTCGATATTAAGGAGAGATGAATACACAATGGAAGACACAAAAGTAGTATATGCCTTTAACCTCTTAACAGGAGAATATGAAGGCCCTAAGACGCTTGATAATACAGACCGCAGTCCTATCAGTGGTGCTTGGCAGATTCCCTGTAATATGATAGAAGTAGCACCACCTGAAATTCAAGAAGGCCACAAATGGCTCTGGGATGGGACACAATGGATTATTAAAGAAGTTGAGAAGCCGAAAGAACCTGAAATTCCAGAAGCGACACATGCTCCAGAAAAACCCTCACAGGCACCATCTTTGTCTGAACGCATTGCGGCTCTTGAGGATGCAGTGAATACCTTAATGGAAGGAGCGGCTACAAATGGCTAAATATTTAGCATACCAGATTATATTGCAGAAACTAAAGTACAACACAGTTATTACAAGATTCCCGAAATACAAAGAGGATATTGATAAGGTGCTTGACGGTATGGGCTGGCTGATTGATGACAATGGAGACTGTGTAGGGAAGACTGACTAAAAAGGAAGATGAAAAATGAAACGAGGTACACCGCACAAAATGATTAACACATTATGGAATTTATGGACAGCCACAGAGGTAATCGCCTCCGTGACAGCCAGACCGGAGGCATTAAGGGAGAGGATGTAAGCAAGCCCGTGGTCAAAGGTATCGTAGTAACCCAGTATCTGCTGTTTACCGTGGATAGATTTTTTTACCACTCCTTGGAGGTGAACTAATGTTTGAACATATTATAGAAGCCTTACTGATTGTAGCCCTCACATCGTTTGGGGGCTATTTGTTTGGGACGTACCGGGCAACGCATGGCGCCTTTGTCACTATGCAGCACGGCCTCCAGGCGCTCCTGCGGTCCAGTATGCTGGACGCGTACGACAAATTTACACGCCTTGGCGGCTGTACGGTGACGGACAAGCAAAATTTTGATAACATGTACCAGTGCTATCACAGCCTGGGGATTAATGGCGTCATGAGCGCCATCTACGACAAGGTCATGGCCATGCCGGAGATTGATGAGGATGGTGAGGGACAGTGAAGGCATTTATTGCAAAGTTGGGCGAGTGGGGAGAGAAGAACTGGCTCTCCCTTGTTATCATCATGGGCATTGTCCTCATGCTCTTTGTCTGCGCCATCATAGCGTCGTGGCTTATCGGTTACTGGGCCAATGCCTTATACGGCATGCACTTTGAGCTCTCGTCCTGCTGGTCCGGCATCGGTGTCGTGGTAACGGGCCTGGGTGGTATCGTGGGCCTTGCGAAGGCCGCCTGGACCAAGTACGGCTACGACAGCAGGTATAATACCCCGGCCGGTATCGCACCGGTTAAAAATCCCGTGACACCAGCAACGGTTGCCGCAGAGAAAGTAGTAGAAACGATTGCAAAGAAAGGGGATGCCTAATATGCTAGGAGATTTAAGCGCACGATATGAGAGTAACGGAGACCCGGGCTGCGTCTCGGACGGCTACGGCGACCCGGGCGGCAAGAGCTACGGCGCGTATCAGTTTAGCAGCAACGCCGGGAGCCTCCAGCAGTTTTGCAACTGGCTAACCTATAACTACCCGCAGTACGCAGAGCCGCTCACGGCCTACCCCTTGTGCAGTGTGAGCTTTGATGAAGCATGGCGCAACATCGCGGCCAGTGACAGTGACGGCTTTTTATCGACCCAGTACGAGTACACCAAAGAGGTGTATTACGACCGGGCCTGTGAGGTCCTAGGGGATGCCGGCTGGCACATCGAAAAGCACGCCGAAATCATGCAGGACGTGGTCTGGTCCCGCGCGGTCCAATATGGCGTCGGGAATATCCTCGATATGTGGACCGATGCCGTTCACTCCATGTACAACGTAGAGGACGGCACCTATGTCGGCTATCCGAACCTCACCTATATCGACGCGGCGGAGTTTGACTACGACTTTATTGTGGCCGTGTATAACGTCTGCAAGAGCGAGGAGTGGAATCACTCGGCGCTCCGGGATAGCCTCAACAACCGCTTTGATCAGGAGATGCACGACGCCCTGGCACGCCTATAGAGAGGAGGTGGTCCTTTTGTCTTATCTGCCGCAATTAAAAGAGGAGGTCGATAAAATTGCCGGGAATAAAAAGATCCTTATTATCCTTATTGTTGTTTTGCTCATTACTGTGGCTGGTACCGGGGGCTGGTTACTGTGCCGACACTACACCGGCATCGAGCGAACCAACAGTAACGATGTCATTACAACAGTACGAAACGCTCAAGAACTCAATCGAGACGCTCAAACGGAACTCGATCGAGCGCGAACAGCTAATCAGTCAGCAGAATCAGCAAATCAAAGCGCTCAAAGAGCGGCTGACGATCTCACAGACACAACTGGAAAACTCTCAGAACTCAATCAATCAGACGCAGATGCGATTGACGCAGCAGAGCGAGTCTTTAGAGACGTTGACAGCTCAAATCAACGCTGAAAGCCATAAGTACGCGACTGCCAAACGGCAGCGTGATACCTGGGCTGTAGCGGCTGGAGCGTTATTAATTGGCCTTGCTGTAAAATAATTTACGGTGTACAAAACTACTATATCAGACGACAATATAACACCCCTGGGGTCAGCAGTTTATGTAGATGCTGATCACAGGGGCGATTTTGTATATAATAACCGCCTAAATGCAATATTAGTGCATCAGATGGTTTTACTATGTAAGTTAGCACATCGGGCTTTATATAAATATTTACAATTATCGTATAAAACAAAGGTTAAATTCTAGTTTTTCCATTTTGCCAAAACCCCACAAGGCGCATTACTACAACGATTACTCAGGTTAAAACCTTCCGCCATTTCTTCCGCCATTGGTACCAAAATCGAGAATAAAACTATAGAAAAGGATAGATAAATATAAACTATTACTTTTTTAATAACTGGCTTATTTTAGCATAACTGAAGTAATTTATAGTATTGAATAGTAGTGTATATTTCATTACTTCCGATAACGTTAAATTATCGTAAGTAATTTAAAAACGAAAAAAGGAGGTATTTCAGCCAATTTTGCCCGATTTTCCCATACTGCTCCTGTTTTCCGGTTTACTATCAAATTACGTATGACGTTTCTTATTGTCACGTTACTCTCTGATCTGTCTCAACCTTTTCGGAACTTAATATACCTGTTATGCTGTTAGCGGCCATTGCCACTTCAATTGACTGCAGCGTCTTAGCTACAAGCCACGCCAGCAAATCCTTGGCTGCAGGTCTTTCCGTATTGTCAGTCCTTTGTATTTATTGTTTATATAATCTGCGCCCAATGTCTTATATTGTCCTGTAGTTTCTTTGCCGGCTTGTATTGTTCCTTTAGTATTTCGTAGTTTCTCTTTTCATTCTCAATAGTTTCTCATTTTGTTGATTAATGCAAAAACGCTGGTTACAGACGATTCTCTGTAACCAGCGTTTTTGTGTGGCGCTTTATTTATTTTTTCAACTTGTTGACAACTGTTTCAAATACTTCCAGCATGTTGTAGCAATCCTGTTCATAGATTTCACCCATGTTGGCAACCTGAATCATGTTTTGTTTGCCATAATCGCCTTTGCCGATATAGAACGTATAGCCGCGTTTAGCCATTTCAGCCAGGAACGTCGGCGCATCTACGCCAGCCGGCAGGAATACGGAGGTAACCGTGTTGGACAGGTGATCCTGCAGGAGGAAACGGCAGCCTAATTTGGCCAAACCTTCACGAATGATAGTAGCGCAGGCTTTATATCTAGCGATACGGCCTTCGAGGGTTTCATCTTCTACAATATTGGTCAGAGCTACGTTGAGCGGCCAAAACAGGTTGACGTTCGGTGTGTTCGGTGTCTGGTGAGCTGTAACAGCACTCTGATAGTGTTTGTAAAGGCTCAGATAGACGTTTTTGCACTGATCTGCTGTAAGGCTTTCCAGAATTTCTTTCTTAGCGCAGATATATGCACTGCCGGGGAATGCACCCAGGCATTTACCGCCAACGGACGTGCAAATGTCGATGTTGTCACGAACGACGTCGATATCTTCACCGGCAGCAGCCGATACGCAGTCTACATAGAGAATCTTGCCATATTTCTTGCAAAGCTTGCCGATTTCCGGAATCGGGTTAATCATACCAGTCGAGGTTTCATGGTAAACGACGGCAACAACTTTGATCAGGGGATTGTCGGCGAGTTTCCGTTCGATGACATTGAGATCAGGCAAGGTGGCCCATGGGAAATCAGCATCGATGAGAGGAATCTTGTATTTATCGATGAGTTCGAGCAAGCGTTCGCCAAAGACACCGTTGTGTACTAAGAGGATGGCTTCGTCACCTTTAAACAAGGAAGACAGTACTGTTTCATTGCTGGCTGTGCCAGAACCGGAAACTACGAGGCTGTAATAGGATTCGTCTGCCCGGAATAACTTTAAGATTTTTGCTTGCGTATCCTGAAACATTTCTTCAAATTCGGGGCTACGGTGACAAATATCATAGTGCAGAAGGGCGTGGCGAACATTATCTTTTACCATTACGGGACCAGGGCTGAATAATTTTGTCATACTCATTGTAAACTGCCTCCTATACGGAAAATAAATACTTTTGCACAATTTAATCAATAGGATGCAACCGGATTGTTCCTTTGATATTCCTTTGATAATTGTATTATAAAGCCCCGTATAAGGAGTAACAATGAAATTGGTACAAACAAGAACTACTAATATCTATGCATTCCAGCTAGCCTACGTTTCAATCCAAAATTTAGCTCGTTGCACGGATCTATGCCACTCATAGACCAAGGCATCGCGTTCATCAGCCGGCATAGATGGTTCATAGACCTTGCGGACTTGCCAAAATTCCTCAATAGCCTGCAACGAATCATAGTCACCAATGCCTACGGCGCCCATAAAAGCTGCACCAAAAGCCGTACTTTCTTCAATAACAGGTAATTCTAGAGGGATCCCTAAGATATCTGACTGAAATTGCATGAGAAAACTGTTTTGTGTCGCTGCACCATTACAACGCATGACGGTGATGGGAATAGACGTATCCCCTGCCATGGATGCTAAGACGTCGTTTACCTGGTAAGCCGTCGCTTCCAGGGCAGCTCGTACGACATGCGCTCGTGTCGTATGTGTATTGATGCCGATCATCATGCCCGAGGCGTACGAGTCCCAATGAGGAGCGGCCAGGCCATTAAAAGCCGGTACAAAGTACAAGCCGCCGTTATCGGGGATAGATTTCGCCAAGGCTTCGCTGTCTTTAGGTGATTCCATGATTTGGAGAGAATCGCTCAGCCATTTAGTAGCCGCCCCGGTCGTATAGACACCGCCATCTAAGGCGTATGTCGTATTGCCGTTTACCTGCCAGGCTACGGTAGGCAGCAGGCCATACTGCGAATCAACACATACGTTACCGGTGTTCATTAGCATGAAACAGCCTGTGCCATAGGTTGTCTTGATCATACCCGGATGGATACAGGCCTGGCCAATTAAGGCGGCCTGCTGGTCAACTAAGATGCCGGCAATAGGAGCCTGGATACCTAAAAAATCCAGGGGGTCCGTTTCACCATAGATCTGGGCGCTGTTACAGATTTCCGGCAGCACATCAGCTTGTAAACCAAAAATCTCTGCTAGCTCATCATCCCATTTCTTTTCTTTTACATTGTATAAGAGGGTACGCGACGCCGTTGAGGGTTCTGTGACGTACACCCGGCCGTGGCTCATCTTCCAAATGAGCCACGTGTCGAGAGTACCGGCCATGAGCCGGTTTTCTTCCATTAATTCTTTTGCTTTGGGCACATGTGCCATAATCCAGGCATACTTGGCGGCACTAAAATAGGTGTCGACCATGAGTCCTGTTTTTTCTTTGACCTGGTCGTTATATTGCCAGGCAATTTCTTCAATTTCTCTGACGTTACGTTTATCCTGCCAAACAATACAAGGGTAGACAGGCTCACCTGTTCGGGAATCCCAAACAATGACCGATTCCCCTTCATGGTTAATGCCGATGGATAAGATAGAGTCCGTTTCCGCATTGGCAGCCTTCATGGCCTTGGCCGTTGAACCTAGTACGGAACGCCAAATGTCTTCCACCTGGTGTTCTGCCCAGCCCTTTTTTTCTGAAATGACAGGCAACGCTTCGTAACCGCTGGCAATGACATTCCATGCACGGTCAAATAATAACGTTCGCGTACCTGTTGTACCTTGGTCAATACCCATGTAATATTTTTTCATTATTTATAACATCCTTACATTTTACGAATTTACAGCCCAATTGCGGGACCGTTCTACGGCCCGATGCCATTCGCGAAGCATGTATTCCCGTTGGTCCTGTTTGAAAGTCGGTTCGTACCGGCGTTCTAATTTCCACGTATATTTTACGTCATCTAAGGAATTGAATTCGCCAATGCCTAAGGCGGCCATAAAGGCTGCCCCTAAGGCTGTCGTTTCTTTGACGACAGGTACTTCGACAGGGATACCCAGAATATCGGATTGGAACTGCATTAAGAACTGATTATTGCTGGCGCCACCATCGCAGCGCATCAAGGGAATTTTGCTTTGTGTATCTTTTTCCATGACATCTAACAAATCCTTGACCTGATAGGCTGTCGATTCCAGCGTGGCCCGGACGATATCTTCCCGGGTTGTGCTGCCCGTAATGCCAATCATCATGCCACGGGCGTAGGAATCCCAGTAGGGTGCCGCTAAACCTGTAAAAGCGGGCACAAAGTACACGCCATTTGTATTGTCTATACTGCTGGCAATGGCATCTGTATCGGCAGCTGCTTCGATAATCTGCAGACCGTCACGCAGCCATTGTGTTGCTGCACCTGAAATATATACGCCTCCGTCCAGAGCGTATGTTTCTTTTCCGTCTATACGCCAGGCAACCGTTGGCAAGATGCCGTTTTGAGAATCGACGATATAATTGCCCGTATTCATAAACATGAAGCAGCCTGTACCGTACGTTGTCTTGATTTTACCGGGCATGGTGCAGCCCTGGCCCAATAAAGCAGCCTGCTGGTCATTTAAAACACCACTGATGGGCGCAGCAATACCTAAGAAGGAAGCCGAATCCGTATTGCCGAAGACATGATTGCTGTCGCAGATGGTCGGCATGATTTGCTTGGGAATACCGAAGAGTTCCAACAAATCTTCAGCCCAGTCCTGTTTTTGAACATCATACAACATAGTACGGGAGGCAGTCGAACCATCTGTACTATGAATCTTGCCGCCAGACATCTTCCAAAGTATCCAGGCATCCATGTTACCGGCACATAAGCGTCCTTGCTGCAATAATGACGATGCGTTTTCTACATGCTGTAACAGCCACTGTAATTTGGTGGCGCTAAAATACGAATCTACAGGTAAATGAGTGCGCTCACTAATTATCTTACCATATTTTGACCGTATTGTATCGCAATACTCTGCAGTTCTTCTGTCTTGCCATACTAAAGCATGATATACGGACCTTCCGGTTTTCTTATCCCAAAGTACGACTGTTTCTCCTTCGTGATCAATGCCGACGCTGATAATTTCGTTGCCCGTCGCACCTACCTGTTCCATAGCTGAAAAGACTGCCCGCTGTACACACTGCCAGACGTCATCAGCGTCATGTTCGACCCACCCGTCTTGCGGATAAAATAGTTTTTCTTCACAATATCCGCGGGATGCCTGGTTCCAGTGGCGGTCAAAAAGAATAGCCGTAACACCCGTCGTGCCTTGATCAATGCCTAAGTAATATTTTTTTTCCATTCTACAATCCCTCCTACTATATATTTTTGATATGCTGCCAAAAATGGCAAAAAAATAGCACGACCCAAAACAGGGCATGCTATATGTAAAGCGCCACTACAAGGTAGTTGCACGGAGAAAATAAGGGGGCTTGAATTCGAGCATAGATGGATCTGGATCCATTAGCCTTTCAATGCGGCTCATATCTTTTAAGCCATAGTTTTTTAATTCATAAGCTGTACAAAAGAGAAATTTGCGATAGACCCGGTTCATATGCGTCTGGTCTACATAGCCATAGGTAATTGATGTATCCAAAAGTGATTTGGGACGGGTTTCCAAAATAGATTGCAGAGACGCATTCAGTTGATATATCTGGCAATACATCTTGGTAGCAACACCGACATGTTGCAGAAAAATCCGGCTTAAATAGCGGGTTGTACATTCTACTTCATCTGCGAGGCTTTGGATTTTCAGGATACCTTCACGATCTTTTATAAAATCGATGCTTTTCTGTAATTTTTCGTTGATATAAAAACACTTGCCGTCAAGCTTGTCTACGAAGCGTTGTAAAATGATATTTCTTTCATGAAACGATTCTGCATAGCGCATGGGCTGGCATAGTTTTTCCAGATTCGGTACCCACTGCCCCATGGGAACGGTCTGGTCTGTCAGCTCGCTAACATCGATATGAGAAAAGAAACGAAATGCTCCTGCACGTAAGCGCACACAATAGGCGGTCATTTTGGGTGGCACGACTAATTCTCTTAAAACTGTATTACAGCCCATCACTTCGCCATGGGCATGTGGCCCTAGCATAAATACGAGTGTCACGCAGCCTGTTGGCACGACAGGGTATTTTATTTCTCGATCTTTACGATTGCTGATTTCATAACTATCTAACAAGAGCTTGCTAAATTTGAAGGGAGGCGAAAAGACACGGTGTTTAAGACCGTATTTGGCTTCTAAAAGAGTTGGTACAAAACTAGGCGAAAGAGTTTGTCCCGTCATGACTTGTCGATTACTAATGTAAAGAGCCATCTTCGTTCCCTCCTTTTGAACTTACATAGATTTTACCATGACCAGAGGGAGCCTGAAATTCCGATTTATACCAATTTTTAATTTTTTATAGAAAATGACGCTTTTTTCTAAAAAAAGCTATGTTTTAAATGCATAGGTTTTTATTTTTTAATTAATAATTTGCAATAATTCCGTTTTATACCAAAATATCTATGGCAGAAATGATATAATCTCTTCAAACATTTGAAAAACGCTTTTCCACGGTAATTTATCATGTTAGGAGGGTACAGATTATGCAAAACTCAACAGAAACATCTCCGGCAACGACAGAGCATTTAACGCGAGCCTGGGGACTACCGGAATGTATCACCATTTCCGCAGGATCGATCATTGGTGTCGGTTTGTTTACCGTTGGTTCATCGCAGGTAGGTATTGTTGGGAGTTCCATCATCGTCGCAACGATTATTTCGTTTTTATTGGTTCTTTGGCCAGCCGCTTTATACGGTGAAATGGGCGGTTCCTTACCTTTTGCCGGTGGCACCTATTCCTATGCGAAACGGGCACTCAACTATCCGACGGCTGTTTTTTGCAGCTGGAACTGCACTGTCGCCATGATTGGGATTGCTGGTGCCAGCGCTTTAGCCTTTGCCAGTTATTTTAAATGGCTTCTTATTTCTATCGGTATTAATAATTTTATCTCTTTATCTGTATAAGCTCCCATTGCTCTTAAAGCACAAAGTCCGAAAACATAAGCAAGTATACATCTAACATTGATTATTAAAGGCATTGTATCTATAATATTATAAATTATTAATCCTATTATCCCTAAAATAAATAAACCTACCATTTCCAACACTTCCCTTATGATATTTTATATCCCTATCATATCATAAATATCTATGTGTGTCTTTGTGTCTTCTCATCGTACCTATTAGATACTAAGTGTGATTGTATCGGCGACTACAAGGATACTAAGAGAATCTAAGGGAATCTAAGAGGTACTAAGTGATACTAAGAGAGTATAAGTGATACTTTTAAGATACCAACAGATGACAGAACACATGTAAAATAACGATTGAACAAAATTTCAAAACACAACAGATAACCATGCACATCCATTCACCCCTTCACAAACATATGAACAACCATTCATATATAAAATAAAACAGATAACAGTTGATTCAGTCAACTATCTAATAAATACCCTACACACTTACACTTACCCGTGTGTACCATATAAAAATCATATGTAAACACGTATTTACAAGCACTTTATAAGCACGTATAATGCTTGTAGAGCTTGATAATAAGCGATGTAGGGTATTATTAAATTGTTCTGCCAGCTTCTGCAGTGTCTGTTGTCCAGCATATTGAGCTACTGCCAGATTGCTGTTAATCTGATTCTGTAGATGCTGATTACTGCCTGTAAAGCCTCCTATTAGGCGGCTGAAAAAGCCTTTGCCTGATAATTCTGCCTGGGCATTGTCTGCTTCTGTCACAGCTTCTATGCTTTCAAATACCAGTTGATTAATTTCTGTTCGGTTGTTTTTATGCTGGGCAATAATCTGATCTATTTCCTGATCTAATGCATTTCTTGTTTCTACGGTTAATGCACTTTCATCGATAACCTGCAATTCATTACTCATCTGCCACACTCCCTAAGATTTTATCTATTTCTTGTCGTAAGATTGCTATTTGTTCCTTGTCCTTTTGGTTTTGGATCTGAGCTGTTCGTTCCCCTTGCTGCATCCGCTCTAATGCGGTTTCTTGTTGCATGGAAATAGCATTCATCTGCCTGGTCACATACCAGGCTTTTCGGGCGGCATCTGCTGGAACGGGTCTGCCTAATAGTTTTTCTCCTATTTCTTGCGGGTCTATTTTCGTTTCTTGCAAGTAGCGTTCCAAGGCGCCTGGCTGCAATCCCATTTCCAGCATATTTCCCATGGACTGTATCATCTGTGTTTCACCAGGCAAATGCACAGAGACTCGAAAGCCGATAATTCTTTCGATTATCTTTCGCAACAGGTTCTCCCCATACGTTTCCGGTTGCCCTGATGCATACATGTCCAGCAATCTGCCTTGACTTAGTTCCCGTTGCAAATCATCAATCACTATAGCCAGTTCTTCTTCACTCAAAAGATATTCCTGGACTAACGGTTCAATTTCTCGGTCAAGAATATTGACCATAGTGATGGCATCATCTTCGATAAAGTTATCTAGGATACGCCGGGAGCCTTCTCCGGCGATGGTACCGGCCAGGATACCACCGGCAAAAGCACCTACAGGGCCTAGCAGAGCGCCGCCTGCCATGCCACCAGCCAGACCGCCGCCCATACCGCCTGCCAGGGTAGCTACATTTTTAAAAAGCTGTTTCCCGGATATTTTTCCCTGAAAATAGTGGTGAATATCTCCGGTAGACAGAACCAGAGTCAACGCACCAGCAGCGATGATATTGCTCCGCAACAGCTTGGCCAGGTTATTCGTGGCTGCATTACCATAAATCATGGGCCCCTGCCGAAGGGATTGCACCATAGCATGACGTATATCACTGGGAAGCAATTTGACGATATTGATGGAAGGCCCTAATAAAAGAGTGTTTACGCCGGTCCGGGTCAGTTGGGCTGCCAGTACGGAACTGACAAATACAGCACCGCCCATTTTCAGCCCTTGATAGGCCGCCATTTCGGCCGCTTGCTGACTGCTTCTGCCATTCCAGATTTCCCGTGCGTATGTAATAACAGCTGAAATCCCCATAGCGTTGGCTGCTATTACCGTACCATTAGCCGCATCATATAGAAGGGAGTCGATGTTTCCTGCCTTGGCAATGCGACAAGCCGTCCGGTAGTCTACGTTTCCCCGGCGGATGAGGTCCTTGGCTTGCTTAGGATCTGTCACACCAGGCACTTGGCCTTTTATGATTCGTTTTTCCATTTGGGCTAAGGCTTCTTCGTACTGATCATAGGGTACTTCTAACTGCAACGGATGTCCCTGACTGTCGACATATCGATAAGTGCCGTTGCGAAAGGCGGCATTCACAGAGGCAGCCGCATTTTGACAATATTTGGTCTGAATCAATATGCCATCGACTTGCCGGTCCGGCCCATTTTTGGCATTGTTATCGCCTAAGATGACAGCCTGACGGCCTTGAACCCGGTCAAGCAGGGTGTTGGCTTGTTCTGCCGCAAATCCCTGTCCCTGACGTGCATGAAAGCGGCTCATCCGGTCTGTATGAGCACCTGTTTCGATGCTACTTTGGTATGCTGTTCCAGTATCTGGTTTTTCCTTTTCTCGCAATTTCTTGAGAAGAGGACTTTCATTATGTTCGTTCATAGTACCTGTTCTCCTTAGAAAAATTATGTACTTTTATTATACCTGGATTTATCGGCTTATGCTATAATTTATGACGCTATTTCCCTATATGCGGGCTGATGAGAGAGCGATGTAGAGCACGATCAATGGGAATCGCAAGCCTTTCTGGAACAGTGATTGTCTTTGATTCAATTTAATATGTATTATGTGGACAGACCTATGTCTGGCAAAAAAATTATATTTTCATTATATTTTTGCAAAACAAGCCCCCATGTGACGTTCGCTTCGGTGACCTGTGCATCAAAGGCTTCTACGGTTTGCTGACAATGTGGGAAAGCGAACGCCATGCGCCTTGCGGTTGAGATAAAACAAGCACCAGCAGAGCCATTGAGGTGGTTCTGCTGATGCTTGTTTGTTTGGGCGTTGGCTGAGTGGTACTATTGACCTGACGGCCAATTAAATCGAGCTCTTCTGATTCTAGTCCGCTTTCAGCTGTTTTATCGGGAGGCCGGCTTATCTTCAGGTGTAAAAATACAGCATGCACTATTTGATTCCCAATCACTCAGACTTTCCCGTTTTCAGTATTTTCCTGGTGTCTGTCGAACCTGTGTCTAACCCAAAGTGCCGTTTAACCATGAAGTGAAAAAACATGGGTCCTGTCGTCAGTACAGCAATCGTATCTGCTACCGGTTCTGCAAGAAATACACCTATTACTTGATTATAGGAAAAAAACTGTGGGAGAATAAAAATCAGAGGGATCAGCAAAATTATTTTACGCCATATGGTGAGGAAAATCGCCGTCCTTGCATTATTCAGTGCCACAAAGCTGTACTGGCAGGCAACCTGCACGCCGTAAATCAGCAGCATCGCCAAAAACAACCGCATTGCCTGTGCTGTATAAGCAATCAGTTCCGGATCAGACGTGAAAATCCCTGCAACTTCCCTAGGTGCAACCATGCAGCAAAGCCAGATGAAAAATGAACCGGAAACACAGGAAAGGAACAGATACCGAAAACACTGCTTTACGCGTTTCTCATTTTCAGCTCCGAGGTTATAGCTGAGGATAGGCTGGGCTCCCTGCACAAGGCCCGGCAAAATCAGCATTGTAAACTGCATAATACTGTTTAAAATGCTCATGGCACTTACCGCCATGGTGCCATCGTATTTTTGCAAGGACGTATTGAAGCTGATGGCTACAAGGTTTTCTGTCAACTGCATCAGGGCCGGGGACAGACCGAGCAACAGACAGGGCCCAAGCAGGACACTGTCAAAACAGATATAGCGTTTCCGAAGCTGTATCTGTGATTTGTCCCCCAACAGATAATAAAGGACAAAGCCTGATGTCACGGCCTGGGCAATCACGGTTGCAAGAGCAGCGCCCTGCACGCCCATATGAAGGGCGAAGATAAAGATCGAATCCAATATGACATTTACTACTGCACCAATCACTACATTGACCATGCTTGTCCTGCTGTCACCTTGTGCTGTGATAAACGCGTTTAAGCCAAGAGTCAGCTGGGCGAATACAGTTCCCAGGCAATAGATTTTCATGTAGCTGACTGCATAGCCAATCGTGTCTTCGTCTGCTCCAAACATGAGCAGAATTTTTTCGCCGAAGCAGAGCATAAAAACCGTGATAATAACTGACAGAATCAGTAACGTGAAGGTACAGGTACCCAGTATTTTTTCAGCACTATCCTTGTCCCCTTTGCCGATCATGATAGAGGCCAGCGGCGTTCCACCCATGCTCACCAGTGCGGCAATTGCCGAGATACAGAGGATGACAGGTGTTGCTACGCCCATCCCTGCCAATGCATACGCACCTGTTTCTTCTATATGTCCAACAAACATCTTGTCTACCAGATTATAGAGAATATTGACCAACTGAGCCAGCACTGCCGGGATTGCCAGACGGAAGAACAGTTTTTTCATCGGCATGGAGGCCAATATATTTTCAGAATCCAGCATACCGTATCATCTCCCTGACAATGTCCCTGCATATTCATATTTCCCGTATTGTGCCGTAGTATGATTACTGATCTTTTTCCGAAATTTCTCCGCCCAGCTGTAGCTACTTTGCAACATGAGTGCCACCGACCTGATTGCAAGCCCGTATTCCAAAGGGCCTCGAATATCTTTTTCCCATTCCTCTTGATCCATGACTCCACTTCCTTGTGTTCTATTTTATCCATCCGTCTGGCTTGTCACAAGTAACTATGAAATTTAATAGCTCCTATTCATTTTGTTGTAGTCCTATACTTGAAAAAAAGGATAGCATCTGGTCGATGGGACGGACGCTATCCTGATGGGATTTGAAGAGTGGCTGATGGAAAGGCCGGTTGACGGGATTTTGTGTGGATGGCCTGGTTTTCAACGTTTTTTCTTCAGCCTCTTTTTGTCTATTGATTTAATTTTTTCTGGTTTGCTTCTCCCCAGGCGTACAGGCCTTCTAAGGATGGAATGAGTTGTTTGCCCAGGTCTGTCAGTTCGTACGTGACAGACGGTGGGACGGTGCCGGCGGAGTTGCGGGTTAGGAGACCGTCGGTTTCTAGTTCTCTCAGGGCCCGGGTGAGCATGGTGTTGGTGATGCCTAGTATGCGGCGTTTTAGTTCGTTATAGTGCAGGTTATCTTCTTGCGTGAGATTCCAGAGGATGGGGATTTTCCATTTGGAGCCGATGAGTTCCATGGCGTAGACTATTGGACATTGGTTTAGGGTGTCGTCTTCGTATTTGTTCATTTCTATTTCTCCTTTTAGGAAACAAAAATGTGCGTACTTGTATTTTTCTTTCCTCAAGTATAGGATAAGGATAAGAAAAATGCAAGGAGGTGTGTGGAATGACTCGGTTAATGGAGCCTGGTGAATTGGCCGGGCTGAGCGTGAAGAATCATTTGGTCCGTTCGGCTACTTGGCTGGGTCTTTGCCGTCCGGATGGGTCGTTGCCGCCAGAGGTATATGAAATATATGGCAGGTTGGCAAAAGGTGGTGTAGGCACTATCATCACGGAGCTTACGGATGTGTGCGGGCGGAATAATGCCATTGGCAATAATATGCGTCTATACAGTGATGCGTTACTTCCTGATTACCGGAAGCTTGTAGACATGGTGCACGAATGTGGCGCGAAAATTATCCCTCAGCTAAACATGTATCAATACGTTCGGCCGGGAATTTTCCGCAGGATAGTTGATATAGATGGGTTGACGGCTGCTGATTTGGCAGATATCCGGAATTTGTATGTCGCTGCTGCAGTGCGGGCAAAGGAATGCGGCTTTGATGCGGTTCAGCTGCACTTGGCCTATGGCTGGCTTCTCTACCGGTTTTTAAGTCCTTATTATAATCACCGTCGTGATGAGTATGGCGGGAGTGTAGAGAACCGGTGCCGGTTGATCGCGGATATCATCGAGGGGATCAAGGCGGTGTTGCCTGCGTTTCCTGTGGGTGCCAAGTTTAGTTTCTACGCGAAGCCCGTTGAGGAAATCCGGCGCCTTATGCGCCAGCAGAATGTAGCTGCTATTCCCCTTTCTGCATATTACGCGACGGAAGAATGCGCGGCCATTTGCCAGTATCTCTACGAGAATGGGCTGGATTTCATCGAGGTTTTGGGCGATCATTCAGCTTGGGAACATGGCAATCACTATGATTCCTGTTATCTGCCCTTGGCAAAGGCTGTACGCGCTGTGTGCTCTATTCCCATCGTGTTGACGGGATGCAACAATGACCCGGACAGGCTGGAGCAAATAATAGCTGACGATGGCATTGCGTTTTTTGGTTTGAGCCGGGCGTTGATCCGGGAGCCTGAGTTGCCGGCGCGTTGGACGCAGGGGGACCGGTCTCCGGCGTCTTGTATCCATTGTGATGGTTGTTATCAGACTGTGGCACATGTGTGCCGGTTTTTATGAGGAGAATATAGAATATGAAAAAGGTTAAAATTACGGTTATCAAGTGTGGCTGGAATCAGGATTTGGTCGATGCCTACGCTACGCCCGGGCTGACGCCTTGTGATTATAATACAGAAGGCATGACGTTCATCTCTAATGGCTGGCAAAAGCCCAAAGGGTTGTGTGATAATGCGTGGAAATCCATGATGGAATACGTATTTGCCTTATCCCATGGTGCAAGTAATTTTTACGACGGCGAGTTGAAAGATAAAAAAGCGTTCATCGCGTCCTGTAACGATGGCTTTCGCCCAGTAAGCTTTCTGATTGAAGCTCTCGACGAAGACGTCGTGCAGATGTTTGAGTAAGAGTTCAGCTGATTTTACATAGGGAGAACCATGAAGATATGTTAATTTTCGCCATGGTTCTTCCCTATTTTTCCCTAAAAGCATTTTATCATAACTAGGCAGCCGTCCCCCTCATCTTCTCTAGGTGGGGGATGAATGCTTTTTGAATAAAATAACAATTGTAAAATCAAAATACAATATGATACAATAGAACATACAGGCGGTATACATCTAAAAGAACGCGGACTATACCGCACTTTTCATAGAAGGATGTTCAATGCCGATGTAAATGGCATATTGAACATCCTGCGTAAAAGTAACGTTGTGATCCTGGCGGCTCTATACACTAGGGGCAACGTGGACACGCCCGTAAGAATAAGAGTTGCTTAAGAGATCACGTGGAAACGTACATACCAACCTTCTTACATGGATGTCATGGTACATCCTAGAAGCTCTCACTGCCAATGCAGTAGCATTAAGTGGAGGTAGTTCACCAAGGAGGAAAACATGGATATCAAGGTTTTGGCTGCATTTATTACTGTCGCAAACGAAGAGAATATTACTCATGCTGCCGAGCAGTTGCATATCACACAGCCTGCTTTGTCGCGGCAGCTCATGCGTCTTGAAGCAGAATTGGGGGTCCGTCTCTTTATACGTGGCAAGCATACGATCCAGCTTACGGAAGAAGGCCTGCTCTTTAAGCGCCGGGCCCAGGAAATGGTGCGCCTGGCCGAGAGGACCAAATTGGAGCTTGCCCAAACAGGTACTGCCTTAAGTGGTGAGATCGTTATCGGTTGCAATGAATCTCAGGCCATGCGCGAAGTCGTGTCCATGATTTCTTCTTTTCGCCAGGTCCACGGAGCAGTTCAATTCCAATTGCAGAGTGGCAATAATGTGGAAATTAAGGATCAGCTCGAACAAGGAACGATCGACTTGGGTGTCCTCGTTGAACCGGTTGATACGAGCAGCTATGCCTATGTTCGTTTAATTGAAAAAGGACAATGGGGCATCCTCGTCCATAACGAGGATAGTCTCGCTAAACGGAATGTCATCCATTCTGAGGATATTACCGGTGTCCCTATGATTACCATTGCCGACGAGGTTATCCACCACGAGCTGGCTATGTGGTCTGGAGAAAATGCTGTCAAAATGGTGCCTGTGGCCCATTATAATCTATTGGCCAACGCAGCACTGTTAGTCCAAGCCAAAGAAGGTATTGCCGTATGTCAGCGTCCGGCATGCCACTATGAAAATTTGCGTTTTATTCCCTTTGAGCCCAAGCTTGAGCTTGGCTCCGTCATCGTCTGGAAGGATAATCAGAAGGTGTCCCGTACAATGGCTGCTTTTTTAGACCATATTAAGAAATGCAAAAATGACATAAAACTTAATGAAACATAAACATTTTACATCATAAATTTTGTATACTAAAATAGAGGCAGAAAGCAGCTGCCTCTATTTTCATATCCGAAAGGCGTGATTTTATTGAAAAAGAAAATTCTCTTGGTAGATGCCAGTCCGCGCAAACAGGGTAATTCTGCCGCTGTCGTAAAGCTACTGGCTAGTGATCTGAAAGACACAGAGATCACCGTGTTTGCCATGCGCGATCAGCAGTGCCAGCCTTGTACAGCCTGTGCGGCATGTCAGGGAAAGGAAACACAGCATTGCGTCCTGCACGATGACATTACCCCTCTTCTGCCGCTCATCAATACGTGTGACGCCATCGTCATGGTCACACCCATTTATAATCACCAAATTACGTCGCAAGCCAAGCTCTTTATCGAACGCTGGTATCCCTTCTTCAACGTAGAAAAAAAGAATATGTCAAACACATCAAAATTTGGCAAAAAAGCCGCACTCGTCTGTGTCTTTTGGGGCAGTCCCCGCGATACAATTGCGCGCTATGCTGACTGGACAGTGCAAAATTTCAGTCAAATCGGTGCCGAACAGTTTCAAACGCTCGTCATGGATGGAATTCCCGGCCCGGGCGATGTGTTGAAACGGCCGGAATATGTGGAAAAGATTCATGAGCTGGGTAACTGGCTTGCAGAGTAAAGGGAGGAATTTGTGATGGATAAACGGTTCGCACATAAGACAGCGCTTGTTACTGGTGCCGGCACAGGAATTGGCCGTGCTGTAGCCCAACGGTTTGCTCAGGAAGGCGCAGAGGTATTGATTCTCGGCAGGACGGAAGCCACCTTACAGGAAACGGCTGCCGCTAATGACAATATTACGTATAGTGTGGCAGACCTGGAAAAGGAGGCTGATTTGGATCGGATCGTAGCAGAAATCAAACAGCGCTATGGAAAGCTGGACATTCTCGTCAACAATGCCGGTTGGGCACCTGTCACACCTTTTTCTGAGGTGAAAATGGAAGAATATGATAAAGTATTCAGCATCAACGTTCGTGCTCTCGTCAATATGACCCTTCACGTCCTGCCGCTGCTCAAGGCATCTCGCGGAAATATCATCAACATGTCCAGTGTGATTTGCAAAAATCATTTACTGAATATGTCGATGTATGCCGGCACTAAAGCGGCTGTAGAAATCTTCACCAAAATCTGGGCCAAAGAGCTTGCCCCGGATGGCGTCCGTGTCAATGCCATTGGCGTCGGCTCTATTGAAACGCCTATTTATGGAAAAACGGAACTTTCGGACAAAGGCATACAGGAGCATATCGAAAAAATTACCCGTGCCATTCCGCAAGGGCATTTCGGTAAACCAGAAGACATTGCCGCCGTAGCAGCTTTTCTGGCCTCTGACGAAGCAAATTTTGTCACAGGCTCTGAATATGGCATAGATGGCGGATTCGGTGCGTAATCACTCTTTTGAAAGTAAAGCGGAAAACTCTTTAATAGGACCTAAATAGAAGCCTCCACAGTCAGATCAACGAAGTGAACTGATGAGAGGCAGCTCAAGCTGGGTTCTATTAGAGAGTTTTTTTCTTTCATAGCGGCACATAGACCTATCGGCCATAGCCGGCATCTATCATACACAGGATAGTCTTTACAGCAAATAATCTTTATTGTTATAATGAATGCATAATACTCATAATTATTAAGAAAGAATGGGAGTGTAAAATGAAGTGTGTAAGTTACCGGTAACCAATTTACTAACTTACGC